>Ga0316195_10000230_pt1 | contig 20502 bp, 19 predicted proteins | sample Phised1_MG_FD_204937 | JGI IMG/M metagenome (GOLD analysis project Ga0316195, IMG submission 204937) | Coastal sediment microbial communities from Maine, United States - Phippsburg sediment 1 | ecosystem: Environmental > Aquatic > Marine > Coastal > Sediment | place: USA: Maine | collected...
TTGCCTACACGGATGAGCAAACCTACGCCGAAGCCGGCCAGGGAGGATTTGAAATCAGGACCTACATCGCAGCGGCCGTGGCCGCCGGTGGACAGGGGCACCTGCAATTCTATACTGCCGAATTGCCGATATTTGCAGTCGGCGTAACCGTAATGAAGTTCGATATCGCCGCAGCGGCGTGAGGTCAGAGGATAATTCTATGCCACACATGAAACCACTTGATTTCGCGGCCGTTCCCGAAGACATCCAGGAGCGATTTGTTCACTACCGGAAAACGCGTGGCTTTACGCCAAACAGCATCCAGACCATGGCGCGCCGGCCGAACATCGTGCGTGCATTCATGCAGCTGAACCAGGCGGTGTTATATGAAGGCACGGTAGCCGAAGAGTTGAAAATGCTGGTCAGCCTGATCGCCAGCCAGGCGGCGGGGTGCCGTTACTGCCAGGCCCACATGGCGAATCTTTCAAGAATTTATAAGGCCTCCGAGGAGAAAATCAGCAGGGTCTGGGAATTCGAGACCGCTGATTGTTTCAGCGAGGCAGAGCGTGCGGCTCTCCGGCTTGCGTATAAAGGTGCGCTGTCACCGGCGCAAGCGACGGCGGACGACTTCGAAGCAACCTACGAGCATTTCGACGAGAGCGAGGTCGTCGAAATCGTTGCATCAATTGCACTGTTTGGATTCCTGAATCGCTGGAATGACACAATGGCAACCGAGCTTGAAGAGTTACCAGCGAATGTTGCCGCGGAGACACTTGGCCAGAGTTTCGGTTGGGAGAGCGGCAAACACACTGGTGACTAGTCGGTTTTTTTGCCGGAATTCGACACGATAGCGGAACACTTTCCTCTGGAAGTTCGGCCGCTGGCAATCAACATCGTTAGGGCGGAGTGCGTCTCACCGCGCCACGCTCTGCATGAGCCTGCCGTCGGGCAGCGCGCTTGCAGGCGCAAATAAATCAGGTACCGGTCAGAGAGTTGCCACAGCCGGTTTCACGACGCCAATGCGGTTCCTGACGTATCCAACGAATGACATTGCCGTAATCTTCATGACCAGGGCATACACCAGCGTGGATACTGCCAGTTCCGGTGACTTGAGAAAGGTAAAGGCGACGAACAGGGCCATTGACAGGTTTTGCACGCCGACCTCGAAAGTAATGCTTGCCTGTTGTGGAAACGGCAATCGCATGCTCTTGCCAAGCGCAAAGCCGAATGACATCGCAGTCAGGTTAATTGCTGCCATAAGGATCCCCGCCGTCCAGAGATTTGCGACGATCGTATCCCAGGCAGTGACCGTGCCGACGATGACAATAACGATCAGCGCGACGAGCGTGATGATGCGCAGCGGCTCGATAAGCTGCAGCGCGAATTCGGACCGGAAACGCCGGAACGTCATGCCGATAGCGACCGGAATGATCGTGAGCTGGGCCAGCGTCCACATCATTTCACCGGCAGGAAGTACAGGCACATCAGCGCGGTCCATGTGCAGATTGAGTGCCAGTAATGTCAGCATTGGCACCGTAAACACGGTGATGAAGCTGGCGACTGTCGTCAGCCCGATCGACAATGCAATATCCGCACGGCTCGCAAATACGTAGGCGTTCGACGTAATGCCGCCGGGGCAGGCGGCGAGGATAATCGCACCGGCCGCGATCACAGGGGGGCTGGCGAAGAGGAAGCCATAACCGATCGCGATGATGGGCAGGATCAGCAGTTGCGCGCACAGGCCGACCAGTATGGCCTTTGGTTTGCGCACGACTTCGAGAAGATCATTGGCCGTGAGCGAAAGGCCCATCGCAACCATCACCGTAAACAGAAAAAACGGCACAAACCGGGTATAGAAAGTCTCGAGGAATTCCATTGCGTTTTGCCGGGCTTACTTGCCGGAAACCGTCAGGGCGACAAGCTCACCAGCATGGTTCGGTGCTCCTCCGGCAACGACGATGTACTGCTCGCCGTTCAAGGCATAGGTCATGGGTATGCCACTCTGGCGCACTCCGAGCTCCACTTCGGCAAGTATCTCCCCGGTTAGCTTGTCATGCGCGCGAAACTTGGTACCTCCCTGCGTTGCCACGTACAGACCCGATCCTTCGCCGGCAAAAAGCAATGCTTTCGTCACCAACAGCCCGGCCCGGTCGTCGTGCCCGGTTCTGGGCAGGTCGACGCCCTGAAGTTTTTCGTGGTTGCGAATACCAACCGGCGTGTCGCCATTGGCCATGACCCAAAGTTTTTTACCGGTCCGCAAATCGATAGCAGTGATTCGCCCCCATGGTGGCCTGAGAAGTGGCAGGCCGAATGGACCACTGAGCTCTTCCCGTGCGGCGACGAAACGCATGTTCGACCGATCCGGGTCACTGATCATGGCGATGACGCCTGCGGACGATGTCGACGATACATAAAGAATGCCGGATTCAGGATCGGCGACCGCTCCCTGCCAGTTGGCACCACCGACGGAGGCGGGCGCAAACAACGTACCCTTGTTGGTATCGGTCAACTCGCTTGGCGGCGTAAAAAGAGGCCCCGTCGTGTAGCCGCTGGCGATTCGCTTTGCCTCGCTGTAGATCTCAGGTGTGAGATTGTTCAGATTGTCGGGCGTTACTCCCTGGGGTTCGAAGGGTTCCGGTAATGTCGGAAACGGTTGAGTCGGCGCGCTCACTTCGCCAGGCAGGCCGCTTTGCGCGACGGCCCGTTCCTCGATCGGCCAGACGGGCTGGCCATTGCGGCGATCAAACACAAAAGTGAATCCCTGCTTGGTGACCTGGGCGACTGCCGGAATTTCTCCGCCGGCGACCTCGATATCGATCAGGACCGGCGGCGCCGGGAGATCGTAGTCCCAGATGCCGTGATGTACCGTCTGGAAATGCCATACGCGTTTGCCGGTCCGGGCATCGAGGCAAACGAGGCTTTGCGAAAAAAGATTATTGCCGACTCGGTGCCCGCCATAAAAATCGCCGGTCGGCGCCTCGACAGGCAGGTAAACATAGCCGAGCTCCGGGTCGGCAGACATCGGTGCCCAGACGCCGACATTGCCCGTGTACGTGGCGGAACCTGCCATCCAGGAGTCGTGGCCGAATTCGCCGGCCTGCGGAATCGTGTGGAAGATCCAGCGGCGCTCGCCGGTAACGGCATCGTAGCCGGTCACGTTGCCCACAGGCATTTCACGCGTCGGCGGAGCACCGCCGGCGGGAAACGCGGAGCCGACGATCACAACGCCGTTGACCACAATCGGGGGCGAACTCGCACCTATCTTTGCGTTCTCCAGGTCGAGGTTCTGATCAATGTTGGCCTTCAGGTCGACAATTCCGTTGTCGCCGAAACTGTCGCGAGGCCTGCCTGTGGCGGCATCCAGCGCTACCAGGTGGTAGCCCGGCGAGATAAGGAAAACGGTCTCCTGGTCGCCATTGCGCCAATAAGCGACCCCGCGTCCAGGCCCTTTGCGCGGCGCCTGGTCGCCACGCTTGCCCTCATCAAGGCGGTACATCCAGAGCGTTTCGCCGGTACGGGCGTCGATTGCGACCACGGCACGCCGAAGACCAGCGGTCGCGTACAGGATTCCATTGGCCATGATCGGCGTGGTCTGCAGGTTCGGCCAGGGCGTCGGACCGAAGTTATCGGACCGCCAGCGCCAGGCGACCTTCAGGTCGGATACATTTTCCCTGTTGATGAGATCAAGATCGGAGTAATTCTGACTCGCGGCGTTGCCACGGTGATGCAACCACTCAACCATCGGTTCCTCTGAGACCTTGCTGGCCATGAGAGGTATCGGCATCGAACGCGCTGGTTCAACAAAGCTGATGGTCGCCAACGCGTCTTCGTCCGCCTGCAGGTCACTGCTTCCTGCGGCGAAGCCGTTCCGATTCAGGATAAATGCCACAACCGCCGTGTATTCTGTTTGTGACAGCCCGGCGGGGTTGGTCACGGGCATCGTCTGACGGGTCAGATCGAGAAATTCGGCGAGGCTCAAGTTTCGCCAGCGTTCGCGGAAGCCTCTGCCAGCCAGGTCCGGACCGGCTTCTCCACCTTCAAGATCAGGTCCATGGCAAACCGCGCAGTCGCGGCTGTAAATGGAGCGACCCACGGCCGCCTGCCCGAGTGAGTAGACGCCGTCATCGGTGCCCGATTGGGCGAGCGCATTGAGAGGCAGAAGAAATACGGCGAGTCGCAGGAGGGGGGTCTTTTTCATCCTGCTTATCGTACAAAAAAGGCAGCACATACGATACCTGGCCGTCGATCGTATGGAGCCGTCACCGGACACGTTCAGCGATTCACTCCGCTTCTATGGAATTGCTCAGGCGTCCCAGACCGTCAATCTCCACGTCAGTCACGGAATACTCACGCAGGTCCACACCGATATTTCCTTGCGGAAAGTCATCGGTGCCTTTAACGGCCGTTCCACAGTGCAAACAATCGCCCGGCTCCAGCGTAAACCAGGTACTGGCTTCCGCGAGCACGCGTTCAACCGGGAAGAAATAATTCGCGGTCGTATCGTCTGCGTAAAGTTTTCCGTCGACATATCCCCTGACATTCAGGCTGTTCGGGTCTGCAATTTCATCCGCCGTTGTCAACCAGGGCCCCATTGCTGCGAAAGTATCCGATGCTTTTGATCGGGCGTGATAAATGAAGTAGAGAAAATTGTCGTTCTCGAAACGGTGGCGCCACGCCATGTGATGCTCGCGTATGAGCGCCGGGTCCTGGTTCAGGGCGATCGAGTCTTCGCCAAACTTGATGCCGCTCGCTGTACAGTCGTTGGTGAGCGTATAGCCGAATACGTGGTCGAGAATATTATTGTCATCGATATCCTTGGCGGTACTCTTGAAAACAACAACCGGTTCAGGCTCCGGGATGGTGCGTCCGTGGCGGGCCAGAATCCGGATCGGTTTGTTATGCCCGGTCAGCGCCGAGCGCGCCTTGCAAAAAAACATCGGGCTCCGCATAGGCCGATACGCAACCCTGTTCAGGCGGTTATTGTTCACCGCGCAGCCGAGAATTTTTGATGCTCTGGGATTGGGTGCCAACCAGTCGGCATTCGAAATGTCGATCAATGCCGCGTGGCCTGCCTTTCCCCTGTCGATAGCGGTCCGGGCATCAGCGAGCGCCCGTTCGCCGCCGGCGATCAGCGCTTCCATGGTCGCGGGTCGCAAAGCGACCGCCCGCGTGTCATCGACTCGTCCGATGACGATTTCGGCACCATCGAGCCAAATGGTTCCAAGTTTCAATTGCGCTCCTCACCGGGTTACCGGGATTCAGGAGGCTACCTGCCAGGCCCAGTCTGACAGAGTGGACTCGACTAGCAATATACTGTTGCGTAATGCGATATAATTGCCCGCCACAACAGGCCGCAACGAAGATCGCCGCATTTCCACTGCAAGCACCCGTCAATGACCGCCACAAACTCAAAAAGTCCCGGAAAATCGTCCACCGTACACAGCGTTGTTGTCGCCTCGCAATTGCTGGAGTTTCTGGCGGACAGTGGCAGGCCGCAGCGCGTCACGGACATTGCGGCACATCTCGGCATGACGAAAGCCCGGGTATCACGCCATCTGAGCACGCTTTCCGATCTTGGCATGGTCGCCCGGCTGCCCGACAAGAGCGGTTATCGCCTGGGCCCGACCTTGTTTCGGCTTGCGAATGCTGCCCTGGATCAATACGAAATCACGAACATCGCATACCGCTATATGGTGGTGTTGCGAAATCAGATCCAGGAGTCTTTACTCCTGGCGATTCCGGCCGGCGGAGACGCACTGGTGGTATCCACAATTTCCAGTGGTAAAAGCCTGTCGCCCCAGTTGGTGCGCGGTACTCGCTGGAGTATTCCGACATCGCCGACCGCGTCCGTAATCCTTGCCTTTTCCAGGGACTTTGTGAGGGAGCGGGTACTTGCGCGTCGGACCGAGAGGGAGCCGGGCCGCGAAGTGCTGCTCGACCCGGTAGCGCAGCGCGAAGAGTTCGCAAGGATCCAGCGTAACTTCTATGCATTTAGCGAAGATCCGCACGAGTCCGGTTTTTCGGTTCTTTCGATGCCGATCTTCGATCACGCGGAACGACTCGAGGCAGCGCTTTCGATTGTGATGAATCGACGTCCCGGGACCGCCAGTCAGGAGACGCGCTACTTGCGCCAGCTCAAGGAGACCTGCATCGAGATATCACGGGCACTTGGTTCGGTGGAAATGTCAGAGCGTATGGCGCAAACGCTGTAACGAAAAGTCTCGATCGTACGCTTCGGGATTTGTCGACGCCCGGAATGTCCTGGCCGCAGCGACATCAAAACTCGAAGCGGTCCCGGTATGAATAGAATATTGCAAGCCTGAGCGGCAGCCCCGTCGCCGCAACACAGGCGGAGGAAATTCATGTCAGTTATTGATGTGCACACGCACATGCTTACGCGAGACTATCTTGATGTCCTAGCCCGGCATGGCGGACCCAAGTATGAATGCAAGCCAACCCCGGCAGGCCAGGACAGCATTTATATGTCCGGCGCACCATTCATGACGTTAATGCCCGAGATGTGGGACTACGATGCCAGGATTCGGGACATGGATAAAGCAGGCGTTGACCTGGCTATTGTATCGCTGACGTGCCCAAACGCTTATTTCGGGGACCGGACGATCAGCGTTCGGGCGGCGTCGATGGTTAACGACTCGATGTGCGAGCAGCAAAAAGCCCGCCCGGACCGAATTGCGTGGTTCACATCGTTGCCCTGGCAATATCCAGACGCCGCCATTGCAGAGCTGGATCGTACGCTCGCCGAAGGGGCGGTTGGTGTCATGGTTATTGCCACGATCGATGGTATGAACCTGACGCATCCTGACTTTGCCCCGGTTTGGCAAGCCATTGACGACAAGGCGTTACCTGTCCTCGTGCACCCGACCGCGCCGCCTGGCACGCCGGATATGAGCCTGGATGAGTATGGGCTGGTCCCGCCCATCGGTTTCATGATCGACACAACGCTGGCCGTGTCGAGAATGATTCTGGACGGTTTTTTTGATCGCTATCCAAACCTCAAAATCATTGCCTCACACGGCGGTGGCACGCTGCCTTACCTGGCCGGCCGGCTCGATCGTTGTCACGAGATGATTCCGGCGTGTTCGGAGGTCATCAAGGAAAGGCCGAGCACCTACCTCGAAAAAATTTACTATGACTCTGTGGTGTATTCGCCGGGAGCCCTGCAGCTTTGCCTGGACGTAGCGGGGCCGGACAATGTCCTGTATGGGTCGGACTATCCGCATAACATCGGTGACATGGCGGGCTGTCTTGGGCGCGTTAACGGATTGCCGGACAAGGTCGCGGCGAAAGTGCGGGACCGAAACGCATTGAAAATTTTTAATCTCTGATCATGCTCCGGGGCGGAGACAGGCGCTAATGGCGAAGATCGTGCTGGGAATAGGCTGTACACACACGCCGCAGCTGCATACGCCTGCCGACAAATGGGATATACGCGCGGATCGCGACCGCAAGGACGGAGTGCCACTCTGGTATCGGGGTTGCAGGATGAACTATGCGGAGGTGCTTGAAAAACGACGGCACATGGATCTGGAGGCGCAGACGACCATGGACGTTCGAGAACAACGATTGCGGCAATCTTTTGCGGCAATCGATGTGCTGCGAGAAATTTTCGCCAATGCCAGGCCGGACGTCGCAATCATTTTTGGCAACGACCAGGGCGAAATGTTCCTTGATGACATCAAGCCGGCATTTACTATTATGGGATGCGCGGAATTTGAGAACATGCCACGTAGCGACGAGCAGATAGCACGTCTTCCGCCCGGAATCGCGTTATCGGATGCCGGACATCTTCCGGACTGCGGGCGAGAAGTTTTTCCCGGTCACCCCGCGCTGGCAACGCACATCGCTGACCATGCTATCCGCAGTGGCTTCGACATTGCCTACTCCGCAAGGCAGCCTCACGCGGATCCGTCAAGAGCGCATGCGGGCGGTATGCCGCATGCCTATGGCTTCATTTACAAGCAGATTTTTCGTGGCAGCGTCGTGCCGAGTATCGTGGTCGATACCAATACATTTTACCCGCCGAACCAACCGCTGGCCCAGCGCTGCCTGGCGCTGGGCCAGATAGTTGGTGATGCAATCCTGGACTGGGACGAGGACATACGTGTTTGTGTCATCGCTTCGGGCGGTCTCAGTCATTTCGTCGTTGATGAGGAATTTGATCGCGATATCCTGCAGGCGATGCGCAACAGCAACTTCGCCCACCTATTGACCTACAGCGAAGGTTATTACCAGGCCGGTTCTTCCGAAATTAAATCGTGGATTGTCGCGGGCGGCGCAATGCATCGAGCAGCGCTCGACGGCCATATCGTCGATTACCAGCCGCTATACCGCACGGCGGCCGGCACCGGAAGTTCGGCGGCCTTTATGGTTTGGCAGTAATTCCAGCGGCCGCCGCGGACTGGCACGGTTTCACCGCTTCCGCGTCGGCTGTAATGGCCTGAGTGAGCAGGCGACGCTAATTAAAGGCCTGGATGAAACTGCAGGTGACACTCCTCGCACGGCGGGTAGAGTACTTCGCCCGCTGTGAACATGCCGTCGAGGTCCTTGCCGGCCGCCGCAGTCTTCGCTTGCACGCCGGCAGCGACAAGTCGGTCGGCGAATGCCTGCCATTCGGCGGTCGCGGCCCACTCATTGTCGTCGGGGCCTGTGCCACCGGCTTTAAGCTGGTTTCCCGCAGCAATAACCACGTCTGCAGCTTCCAAAAATACCTGCCACTCGGCGTCGGATTGCGGGTCTTCGATTCCCCACAAGGTGTCCGTCGCCGGAGTGATCACGGTGACCATAAGGTCATTCACGCTCAGCGAATCCATAGCGACATTGTCCGCACGCCCGCTGATGCCGGCAGCCAGCAATGTGATGGATAAGAGCAGGATGGTCTTTCGGAACATGTGTCGATCCTCCGGTCAGATAGACAGGCATTAATCTGGACTTTATAGCTCGCTGCAGTTCATCGACGTGATCAGGGTATATACCTATTCGCGGCCAGGACGCGTTGGCGTCACCCGGTTTCCGGTGGCTCGCAGAGCGAACCAGCCTGACGACAACCAGGCAATGCCGCGCTACAATTTTTCTTCCTCAAACAATGCATAATGAAGAAAAACAAACGCGAGCATTGCCGTTGTGGGTATAACAGGACAGTGAACTACGAGCATCTCCTTGAGCGGTTAATATTGCTGGATGCGTGCGCCGTATCGGATGCGCTGGATTCGCTGAACATTCCCGGAGCCGTTGACGGGCTTGTGCGCCGCTCTACCCGGGAGCGGGTGGCGGGCCGGGTGCGCACATTGAAAATCAGTGCGGGATGCGCCGCCCGGGATTCCGGTGTGCATCTCGGTGTCAGGTCGATTCAGGAGGCCGGTGATCTCGACGTTATCGTTGTCGAACAGAACGCCGGCATTTCCGCGGCTTGCTGGGGTGGCATTCTGGCACATGCGGCCAAACTGAAAAGGATTCGCGGCATCGTCGTGGATGGGCCGGCGAGGGATATCGACGAATTCGGCGAGGTGGGAATACCGGTTTTTTCCCGGTCGGTGACAACAAGATCCGCACGCGGACGGGTGCACGAAAAGGCAATTAATGTCGCGATCGAAATCGGGCACGTGACCGTCAATCCGGGTGACCTGGTTATTGGCGACGGGACGGGTGTCGTGTTCATCCCTGCCAGCAAGGCTGAAGCTGTGATAACGACAGCCGAGGTGATCGTTGCGGCAGAACGCGTCATGATTGACGCTATTCACGAGGGGAAGCCGCCCGCAGAAGTCATGGACAGAGACTACGAAAGTATGCTCGAGAAACGAGGGTAGTCCTGTCATCCGAAAAGGTACTGTACTTAAACCATCATAAAAGTCTAAGGAGAGCGCCGTGTTTGAATGGCTTGAAGGCACCCCGGTCGCAATATGGGTCGGTGAATCGCTGTGGGGTTATCCCATCTTGCTGGCATGCCATGCCGTCGGGCTGGCAATCGTTGTGGGCACATTTGTCATGCGCGACCTGCGACTCATTGGCCTCTTCAAAGGCATCAGCTATGAATCCCTCGACAGCCTGAGGAAGCTCGGGTGGGCCGGATTTGTGGTGAACGCAATATCCGGTTGCTTCCTGTTTACCTCACAGGCCACAACCTTCGCCAGCAGCACCCCATTCCTGCTGAAAATTTCAATGATTTTCCTCGCGGCGATTTGCGCGGCGATAATCCAGAACAAGATGCGTGATGAGGCCAGTGCATGGGATGGCGCCGGCGCCGCCGCCGGCTCCGTGAGAGTGATAGCCATGCTGTCCATTGCCCTTTGGACGGGCGCGATTATTGCCGGTCGCCTGACCGCCTACCTTTAAATTTCGAGGGAGAATACGATGCAAGCATTTGTAAGTGCCGTTGAAGGTAGCGCGATCCACCAGCTGGTAGTCGGGTCGGCATGGGCATGGCCGGTAATGGAGATCATTCATTTCATTGGTCTGTCCCTTTTGCTGGGCTCTTTGCTGGTCATTGACCTCCGCATGGCGGGATTTTTCCGCAAAATCGATGTCACCGCGACGCACCAGCTGTTGCCCTGGACGTTCATCGGTTTTGGCCTGAATCTCGCAACCGGCGTTTTGTTCGTAATGGGAGATCCCGCGCGCTATACCGCAAACATCGGTTTCTGGTGGAAGATGTTCCTGGTAGCCGTCGCGGGTCTGAATGCCCTGTGGTTCTGGGTGAAGATCAACCCTGTCATGAAAACCTGGGAGCCCCATGCAGATACGCCGGTGCTCGCGAAGACTATCGCCTGGATATCCCTGTGTTCATGGTTCGGCGTGTTGTTGCTCGGCCGCCTGATCCCTTATATCGGGACCGGCTAACAATTGCCGGGTGACATGCACCCGCCCGCTTTTTCCTGAGTCTATGCGATGACGGCTCCGAGTTATTCCGCTTTTTCCAGCAGGAATTTCCGCAGCTATATGTACGGAAATATCTTTTCCGTGCTTGGCGTCTGGATCCAACGACTGGCGCTCGGCTGGCACGCATGGCAATTGAGCGAATCGACGCTCCTGGTCGGGCTGGTTGCCGCCGCCCAGTTCGTGCCACTCATCCTGCTGACGCCGTTCTTCGGCGTGCTGGCCGACCGCATCAATACGCGAGTGGCCGCCATTGTCATGCATGGCATTCTAGCCACCATTGCAGTTGCGCTCGGCGTGCTTACGTATACGGGCCAAATGACGATCGAGTGGCTATTGGCGCTGGCCTTTATGCATGGCCTGGCGAACAGCGCTTATTCTCCCGTGCGCCTGGCCTTGATTCCGGAACTCGTTGACCGGGCGAAATACCCGAGTGCGGTCGCGCTGTCGGCAATGATATTCAATATTTCGCGATTCATCGGACCCGGAATTGCGGGCGCAGTGGTCGCCTGGTACGGACTCGGTGCGGCCTATATCGTTAACGCCGTTACCTACCTGCCAGTCATCTTCGTGTTACTGATTCTTCGCATCGAGGAGCAAGAGCCGCGTCCGGCGGACAACAAGTCTTACACTGCACAGTTGATGGAAGGCCTGCGATATACGCGAGACCACGCTCCCATCCGGCAAATTATTCTGCTGGCCGGAGCCAGTAATTTTTTTGGTCGTGGGATCCTGGAGTTGATGCCGGCTTTCGCTGCGCTGATTTTTTCGGGCGGCAGCGGCGCGCTTGCCGTGCTGATGGCGGCGGCCGGCGTTGGGGCCATCCTGGCGAGTCTGCTTTTTTCGTCGAAACGACTGCAGGGCCATTTGCACCGAATCGTCGTCGTAGGGGCGATCGGCGTGAGTTTGTCGATTTTGTGTTTCGCGTTCGCCCGAACTCTGCCGCTGGGAATCGTTGCCGTGGCATCACTGGGCTTGTTTGCCAGCCTGGTATCGATCGGCTCACAGACCGAGGTGCAGATTCATGTCGAGAACCGCCTTCGCGGTCGCGTAATGAGCCTGTGGACCCTGACTATCATGGGTGGACCGGCAATTGGCAGCGTTGTGGCCGGAGGTTTGGCCGCCGAGTTTGGCGCGGCCGGTACGTCTATCAGCTTCGCGCTCGCCGGACTTTTTTTCGTGGCACTCGTCGGCACGAGGAAACCGGAGCCACGATCGGCCAACGAGCACCCGTAATCTCAGTCCGCATGAGCGATACCGCAGGCGATTCCGAGCTCGGGCGCAACGCTGTAGAAATCGGTTACCGGTACTGATCCCCCGGCAGCCGCATGGGCTGCCGCCGCCGCAATCCAGGTTTGCAGTTCCATCGATCCGATGCCGGCTTCTTCAACCAGCGCATACGGGTCCCAGTTGTCAAACTCCTCGAGCCGGTTGCCGCAAAATACTTCCAGAAATCGTCTGTCGGCGGCCTCGTTGAGTTTCATGTCTGCCGCGGTGCGCTCACCGCGAACGATCATGCCGGCACCTTCATGATGCATGACTTCGAGAAGATCGATCCATTGTTCGGCAGAGAGCGATTCAGCGTAGTCGCCGCCCGATTGCTGCCACGCCGTGACCTCCGGCGCGCCGTCGCCGGGCTTCGGGTAATAGCGACGCGGATTGTGCGACATGCCTCCGGAGGCAAGAAACAGCACGCGTTTGCCACTTGATGCTGCAAATTTTCCGATCGCCTGGCCCAGCAACCGGGTGCGCCTGAAAGGAACGAAAGGCTCCGCGATGGCATTGATAAATACGGGTATTGTTGGCTTGGCATCCAGCCCGCCAAGCATATTGTGGATTGTTTGTGAGAAGGCGTGATCAATCGTCATATCGCTCGAGACCGCCGGATCCAGATCGCTGTGGCGAATATGTTTCACCAGTTCCACAGCGACATCTGCCGGAACATCCAGATCGCCGGCGAAACCGCCGATGTCGCCAACCGCTGTCGCGCTGGTGCCAATGCAAAAGGCGGGCATCAGCTTCAAAAAGAACCCATTGAAGTGGTCGGCGCCGAACGCAATCACCAGGTCCGGGTCGAATTTTTGCGCAGCTGTCTTACGCGCTTCATATGCTGCCTGTAATGCCGTCCAGTCGTCCGGCTGTTTTGCATAGCAGTACAGCAAAGGACTGTGAGATGCGCAGATCATGGATGTTGTCATTTTGTCTTGTTTCCCGAGTATCGCGTTGTTCCTGTTTTCACGTTCAAGGTGGATCTGAAATTTGCGAACGATGTGTGTCAGTCTCGCGCTTTCCGGGCCAGATCATTCGTGCAATGGTGTCGTCGGCGTGGAACATCAGGTGTTTCAAGGCACCACCGATATGAACAAGAACCAGAACCAGCAGCAGTACCGCAGTATTCGAATGAACAAACCACGCCATGTTGTGAACGGCCGCAGACTCATTGATCGGGCCAGGAACTGAAACCCAGTTGAAAATGTTTACCGCGTGACCGCCGGACCACACGAGCATTGGGCCCGATAACAGCATCAGCATGACTGATATGAGCATGAAATAATGTGCAAACTTTGCAATGCGATGTATACGTTTTGACTGACCACGCACATGCGGATGGCCAGAACGGAATCGCCATAATATCCTGCCCAGGATCAGCAGCCAGCCGCTCGCGGCAATTGAGACATGTAAAGCGCGTTGCGCGTCAATATTGTCAGGCTCCGCCGTGAGAATACTCTTGCCGGCGAACCAAAGCACAATGATCACGATCGCGGTCGCCCAGTGCAGGACTATCGAGACCCAGCCATATCTCGATGCGCTGTCGTAGAGCGGTGATTGTCCGGTTTGGGACGGTGCTTGCTGCGGCATGTAGTACCAGGCTGGCGGTGTAACGAACGCTATTTCATCATACGCACCGGCCGTTTTCGACCGCTTGTTGCAACGAGCGATACCGTTTGGGATTTCGGCCCGGGGCCGGGTTAGTATTGGCGCCACGCCGGAGGCTCAATTGCACGTTAACATTGCTAAAAACTTCGTCACACGAATAGCGCCTGCGCTGGTCGCCGGGGCTGCCCTGCTGCTGTTCGCCGGCACCGTGCTGGCGCATGGGGTCGCCGACCGGGATGCCATATTTCTCGAGCAAAACCCGGGAAGAGCGTTGCTGGCTTTCATGTATCTCGGCGCAAAGCACATGTTTACCGGTTACGATCACCTGTTATACCTTGCCGGTGTCATTTTCTTTCTGTACCGGACGAAAGACATCGCGCTTTACGTCACGCTATTTGCCGCCGGGCACAGCCTGACCTTGCTGGCCGGCGTACTGGGCGAAATCAATGTCAATGTCTACATTGTCGACGCGATCATCGGAATGTCGGTGGTCTACAAGGCATTTGAAAACCTGGACGGTTTTCAGGCAGTTTTTGGCCGCCAACCCAATCCGAAAATTGCAGTGTTTTGCTTCGGGCTCGCGCATGGATTTGGCCTGGCAACCAAGTTGCAGGCGTTGTCCCTGTCAAAGGAAGGGCTCATTACAAACATTGTGAGCTTTAACGTCGGCGTCGAAATCGGCCAGCTGATGGCGTTGGCGATTTTGCTGCTACTTATCAATGCCTGGCGCAGCACAGGCGGGTTTTCGCGTCACGCGGCGGCCTTTAATTTTACCCTGATGTTTGCCGGGTTCCTGCTGACCTTCTACCAGGTCGCCGGCTTCGTGCTGCTAGCCTGACGCTGGCAGTCCGATGAGCGTGTCGTCGTTAAAGCGGGCGGCTTTTCACTGATATGAGCGTGATATTTCGTCAATACTGTCAAAATAGCCGTGCACTTCCAGCTCAATTTTGACCGGGTTTTCTTCGATATTCAGCCAATACCAACCGTGATTGCCCGTGAACGGCGCTACCAATGACCCTGAGGCGGACGCTGTTTCACTTTCGTGGTAACGAATCCAGTATTGATCGGGATATAGATTGACCTCGTGCGGATCCGCATGAAAATCGGAGTACACTGTCTCGCCCTCGATCAGTCGCCAGGAATAGACGAGTGCGTCGCCCTGCTGCATCGTCGCTTTGACTTCTACCTGCTCGAGGTCGTCAAGCGCTATCACGATCTTTTCCGATCGAAACGGAAGGTCATGAGTACGTGAGAATGGATCGCCAAGCACTTCCGGCTCGAAAAAATCGAATTCTTCCGCGGGCGGCGCAACAGGAAACTGCCCTTGAACGAGGCGAGGTTGCCGATCTATAGTCGGCGCCTCGGCGGTTGCCAGCCGGGTGAGGCCCAGTTTCTTGCCAAGGCCGGTAGGGTCGACGCCATATTCCGCTGGCAGGACAAAAAGTACGGTTACAATGGCTGCCAGAATGGATGACCATAGGACGCCCCTGGCGATGTTTGCACGCGACGGGCCTGTGGAAATATCAGATTCAGCCGTGTCTCTCATTTCGTAACATTCCTTAACAGTAGTCGATCAGCTGCTTCCGTATCATAATACGCAGATCTCATTGGGTATAACGGTTCTATGTCGAAACCAGTTTCAACTGGCGTAACTGCCGGTGTCTTGCTGTTGTGCTTGACCGCAAGTTCCGTCGCGCAGGAAACAACGCTCGAAGAAAAGCGTTTTCGCGCCAATCGAATTGCCGAATCGCCAACGATCGATGGCAGGATCGGGGCCGCGGAATGGGCCGGTGCGGCAAAAATCAGCGACCTGCATGAAGTTGAGCCCGTAGAATTTACGTCGCCGTCGGAACGCACAGTCTGGTACATCGCCTTCGACGACAAGGCACTCTATGTGGCCGCCTATGCTTATGACAGTGAGCCAGACAAGATCGTCGCACGAACCCTGAGGCAGGGTGCCGACCTCGATTCCGATGATTCGATGAGCATTATTATCGATCCTTTCAACAACAAACGCAGCGGATACTCATTCACGCTGAACCCAAACGGTGTGCGCGCGGAGGCGATATACGCTACCGCAACGCGGCCCTCTGACGAATGGGATGGAATCTGGCGCGGTGCATCGATGCGTGTTGACGACGGGTGGACAATGGAGATGTCCATTCCATTCAATACCGTAACCTTCGATCCGCAAAACAGCGAATGGGGTATCAACCTGTGGCGCAGGATCGCGCGCAAGGCGGAGCGGGTTGCCTGGCAGTCACGTAGCGGCAAGGTTGACCCGACCGTCTCCGGGGAGGTTTACGGTTTCGAGGGACTCAGCCAGGGTGTCGGGCTCGATATGGTACCCTCGGCGAGCACCGTCTACCAAAACGATCGCGAACTCGGCACAACGAGTTCGGACTTCAACCCGTCACTCGACGTCAGTTACAAGCTCACCCCGTCGGTCAATGGTTTGATCACCATCAATACCGACTTCGCGGCAACCGAAGTGGACAACCGGCAGCTCGGATTGCAGCGGTTCAGCCTGTTTTTTCCTGAGAAGCGCTCGTTTTTCCTCACCGACTTCGACATTTTTCAGTTCGGCGGCGTACCCGCAGGGGCCGGTGGTCCCGGAAACCGGGTGACAGGCTCGCGCTCCGGACCCAACGGACTGGCGTTCTTCTCGCGGCGTATCGGCCTGACCAGCGACCGGGAGCCCGTGGATATCAAAGTGGGCGCGAAGGTCAGCGGCCGTATGGGCGACGTGGATTTCGGTACTCTCTATATACGGCAGGACGAGTACGTCACTGACGACGACGAGGCCATTGCCGCGTCTGACCTGGCGGTCGTGCGCGTTTCTACTGGCGTGCTGGAGGAATCGGCCGTGGGCGCCATCATGACCTACGGCGATCCCGGTTCGAATCTTGACAGCTCGCTGGTCGGTGCCGACTTTCTTTATCGCAACACCCGGCTGGGCACCAATCGCTCGATGCAGGGCAATTTCTGGATTCAGAAATCTCACAACGAAGGTGTCGACGACAAGGACATGGCCTGGAGTGCGACGGTCGGTTTTCCCTCGCGGTTAGGATGGGAGGGAGGTCTGCAGATTCATCAGGTCGAGGAAAACTTTGATCCCGCACTCGGATTTGCCAATCGAACGGGTGTGCGCTTGTACGGTGGTGAAAGCGGCTACAACCATGTATTGCGTGACAATCGTTTTCTCCGTGAGATGGACCACTCCCTTGAGTTCGCTCGCTGGGAATTCCTGGATACGGGACAAATTCAGTCTCAGGAGTTGCTGCTTGTGCCTGTTTCCGTTCGGTCGCACGCGGGGGACTTTGCGCGAATGGATGTCAGATTTCAGATTGAGGGGTTGCTACCGGGCGAGCAGCCACTGGAAGATATCGGCATACTGATTCCGGCGGGAGAGTATTCATTCGAAAGAATCGGCGCATTCACGCGTAGCGCCGGGCACCGGAAAGTTTCGGCGCAGCTGCGCGTCGACGATGGTGGCTATTACAATGGTGATATGTTCCACATTCGGCCCGAAATACAATGGACGCCGAATTCGTATGTTTCATTCTCGCTCAGGTACGATTTCAATAAATATGATTTCCCGGGACAGAGCGAAATTACGCGGCAAATAACTTTCGAGAACGCGATTTCATTTAACGCGAAATGGTCCCTGGTAACGCTTGCCCAATACGACAATGTTTCGGAAGATCTGGGTATTAACAGTCGTCTGCGTCTTAACCTGTCCGCCGGACAGGACATCTGGTTCGTGATCAATCACAACGCGGTTCGCGACACGGCGATTGGCGATAACTTCCGCAGCACGCAGTCAACCGCTGCCGCCAAGATTCGCTACACGTTTCGATATTGATCGGCAGGGCATTGTTTCCTGGTTCACAGGCCAGGCCCGCGAATCCGGTGGGGCACCGGGCACCGGCTCGCGCTGGCCAATAGTATCTTCACCGACATCGCTCGCCGATCGGCGGGCCATCTGTGCATTTGAGGGATTGCAAAGCAGCCGGTAGGCGATGCGACCCGGCGAACCCAAATTCATGCACCGATCTGTCGGGCTCATTACAGAATTCTCACGAGAATTTTGCCTTATCGTATTGCTATGATGAGCCGGGCGGCATACCTGTTTGTGCCGGAGAGCCTGCATGCCAGTATCCGATAGCGTTTTTTTGACTGAATTCCGACGCAACTGGCGGGTGCTACTGGTCGCATTTGTCTGCCTGTTGATCGCCTTCAGTGCACCGGCATTTGCATTGCCATTCATGTTTGGTCCGATCATTGACGATTTAGGCTGGACGCGGGAGCAGGCAACGCTGCTTGCATCTGCAAAATACCTTACCGGGTCGGTGGTTGCGGTCATTATCGGCCGGTTTATCGATGTAATTGGCGTTCGCAATGTTTTGCTCGGCGTCTCCGTTATTGGCGGCATCGCCCTGGTGAGTTTTCTGTGGGTTACAAGCCTCACGCATTATTACCTCGCCGGCGCCATGCTCGGCATTGCGGGCCCCGGAACAATAGTCGCAATCAAGGTTTTGATCTCCAGGAACTTCCATGCGTCGCAGGGAACCGCAATGGGTATCGCGCTTCTCGGACCAAGCGTGGGCGCAATGATCGTGCCGTTCGCAATCACTTACCTCATAGGCGCCTATGGCTGGCGTGCGGCGACCGCATTGATGAGCTCCGGGATATGGCTCGTTGCGCTGCCCATGATGATCTTTTTGCTTACGGACAAGTCTTTCGAAGGCACCGGACCCCAGGATGGAACGAACCCGCACAAGCCATCGGTTTTGACATGGAAAATCGTGCGGGACTTCATTCGACTGGGTCGCTTCTGGCTCATTTCAGCTGCCGTGTTTGCCGCTGCCTTTGTGGATCAGGCGATGATCCAGCACCAGGTTCTCTACCTCGAATTTGATCTTGGCCTGGCGCCCGGCTACGTGGCGGCCGGGATCAGCGCCATGGCATTTGTGGCTTTGCTGGGGCGGCCGCTGGTCGGCGCGTTTTACGACCGGTTGTCCATAAAAGGGGTATCGCTGACATACCTTGCATTGTCAGCTGCCTGCCTGCTCGCACTTGCCGCGGTGAACCCATTTGTTTTCGGCGCCTACGTCGTATTCCGAGCCATCGCTCATTCGTCGGTGTTGCTGGATACGGTCATTCTCGCCAAGCATACCTTCGGCCTGACCCATATCGGCATTCTGCTCGGCGCCTTTACGGCATTCGTAAACCTGGGATTTGCCTTGGGCAACTGGTTCATGGGCTACATGTTCGACACTACCGGTTCTTACGTCGTGCCGTTCGTCGTTTGCGCAGTGATTGGCCTGTTTGCCGCGCTGGTCCTGCTCCCGGTACGGCCCGATTACTGGCTCGGCATGCGCAACCCGGGTCGCGCGACGCCAGAGAGCAGGCCGAATTAGCCTGCAATTTTGGCGACTGGTCCGTTAGTATCGTCGCAACAAGAACAAGAAAGGGTATAGCTGATGAGCAAAATCATGTCCCGGGTAGGCCCCGGGATTATGCTGGCCGCGACCGCGGTCGGAGTATCACACCTAGTCTATTCGACACAGGCGGGCGGTACTTACGGCTTTTCGCTTGCATGGCTGATTGCTGCGATCGTCGCACTTAAATACCCAGCGTTCCGATTCGCGGTGGACTATGCCGGCGCGACGGGGCGAAGCCTCGTCACCGGGATTGCCAAAATCAGTCGCGTGGCGCTGGTTTGGCTGGTCGTGAGTTTTTTTGTAGATATGTTCATCGCAACCGGCGCTGTGGCGCTGGTTACGGCGGGCCTTATTATCAGTGTTTTTGACCTGCCCTTCAGCGGTCCGCAGGTTGCTGTCGCCCTTATGGTGTTTTCGGCGGCAATCCTGCTTAACGGCAAATATGCCAAGGCCGAAAAGATTGTAAAAATCCTTGTCCTCGTATTTTCAGTGCTGGCGATAGCAACAACCCTGTTTTCTCTGCCTTTGCTAGGGAGCGACGGACGCGACATGTTCGCCGAATTGACGCCCGACAGGTCGCTGGCGCTTTTCATCATTGCGATGGCCGGCTGGATGCCAATGCCGACCAATGGGGCGGTCATGTATTCGGCATGGATCTGTGAGAAGCAGAAAGCGGAAGCTGACGGCTTTGATCACAAGAGCGCCGTTAGCGACTTCAAGATCGGTTATGGCCTGACGCTGGTTTTGGCGCTCTGTTTCGTCGCTATGGGTACTGCGGTGTTGTTCGAGACCGGGCGTGAAGTACCTTCATCGGCCGCGGGATTCGCCACGGAGCTCTTCGGGATATTCACCACAGTATTCGGAAACTGGGTTTATCCGGTCATCGCCGTCGCCGGCATTGCCGTAATCTGGTCTACGCAGATTGCCCTGATGGACGCCTTACCGCGGGTGACAGGCAGGTTGTTTGGCATTCTTACCGGACGCGCTGATGACGCGCCGTCCGTTTATACAAAATTCCTGATTGTGCAGGTTGTTGGCGTAACTGTAATGCTGCTGTTTCTGATGAAGGGATTTACAACTTTCCTCTATTTTGCGACCAGCATGGGGTTTCTCGCGAGTCCCGCCCTGGCCTATTACAGTTATCGCGCGATCATGTCCGACGACGTAGCGCCTGAATTCAAACCGGAACCAGCGATGCTCATCTGGAGCTGGGCCGGCATTCTGTTTTTGACCGCGTTCGCGGTCGCATTTCTTTGGACCAGCCTGGGATAGAAAGAGTGAATGAAAAAATGACCGGCGGCGAAGCGAT
>Ga0316195_10000231_pt1 | contig 20501 bp, 23 predicted proteins | sample Phised1_MG_FD_204937 | JGI IMG/M metagenome (GOLD analysis project Ga0316195, IMG submission 204937) | Coastal sediment microbial communities from Maine, United States - Phippsburg sediment 1 | ecosystem: Environmental > Aquatic > Marine > Coastal > Sediment | place: USA: Maine | collected...
GGAATGCTGCTCACGAACAGCGCCAGCACAGTCTCGCCGGCGATGTACACGGGCAGCTTGCGCACACGGTCGAGCCACACGCCGGCCGGCAGCGAGAACAGCACGAAAGGCGCGATCTCCATCGCGCTGAGCAGCCCCATCTGCGTGGGTGTGGCATTCAGCAGCAGTGCCGCCGTCAGCGGCAACGCCAGCATCGTCACCTGACCGCCGAAGCTGCTGATCAGGATCGAGCTCCACAAGCGCCGGTACACCGCGTCGCGCAACAGGTCGCCACACGGCAGCCGCAAGTGCCGCCACCGGGTGACGGCGCCGCGCCGGGTCGTAGATTTCATCTGGCATCTCCCATCGTCTCGTTGCGGGCCCGCTTCGGGGCCGTTGCCAACGAATGAGGCGCGAAGCCTGCGTCTTCCGCTGGTTTCCCAGCGGTAGGTCGGCGCAGGCCGACGGGCTGAGAGTTTCTCTAGAGGGCCGAAAGCGGCATCGAGGCCGCCGAGCACCAGTCGCCGGACGCGTCGTGCGCGTTCGCGGCCGGGCTGTCGGCCTCACCGGCCAGTCGCAGCCCCACGGCAAAGGCCAAGCTGACGACCACCGACGCGCGCACGAGCCGCGTGCCACGGTGGGCGCGTCGAATCGAGGGGTGGTGGGTGCTCATGGCGGGCCTTTCGGAAGACAGGCGCAAATGCTAGCAGCGGACCTGCGCAGCAGACAAGGGCCGCAGCCCCCTAACTGCGGTAGTCGGCGTTGATGCTGACGTAATCGTGCGACAGGTCGCAGGTCCACACGGTGGCGCTGTAGCTGCCGCGGTGCAGGTCAACGCGCACAGTGATCTCGGCCTGTTTCATGACCCGCTGACCCTGCTCCTCGGCATAGGCTGGGTGGCGCGCGCCGTGCATCGCCACGTGCACGTCGTCAAGGAACAGGTCGATCAGGCGCTGGTCGAGGTCGTCGATGCCGGCATAACCCACCGCCGCCAGGATGCGTCCGAGGTTCGGATCGCTGGCGAAGAAAGCCGTCTTGACCAGCGGCGAGTGCGCGATCGCATAGGCCACCTTGCGGCACTCGGCGACGTCGCGTCCGCCCTCGACCCGCACCGTGATGAACTTGGTGGCGCCCTCGCCGTCGCGCACGATAGCCTGCGCGAGTTGCTGCGCCACGCCGACCAAGGCCTGTCGCAACAGCGCACCGTCGCCGCTGTCCAATGCGGTGATCGGCGGGTTGCCCGCCTGGTGTGTGGCAATCAGCACGAAGGAGTCGTTGGTCGATGTGTCGCCGTCGATGGTGATGCGGTTGAAGGACAGGTCGGCAGCGTCCTTCACAAGTGAATCCATCAATGCCGGTGCGATCGCTGCATCGGTGGCGATGAAGCCGAGCATCGTCGCCATGTTGGGCCGGATCATGCCGGCACCTTTGGAGATGCCCGTGAGGGTCACGGTCTTGCCGCCCAGGACCAGCTGGCGCGACGCCGCCTTCGGCACGGTGTCGGTGGTCATGATGGCTTCGGCCGCCTGAGCCCAGTGCCTGGGCGCCGCGTCGGCGATGACCGCGGGCAGCGCGGCCTCGATGCGCTCGTGCGGCAGCGTCTCCATGATCACGCCGGTTGAAAAGGGCAGCACCTGTTCGGGCGCGATGCCCAGGTGCGAAGCAAGGGCCGCGCAGGTCGACCGTGCGCGCGCCAGGCCGTCGGCGCCGGTGCCGGCGTTGGCATTGCCGGTGTTGACCAGGATCGCGCGAATGCCCTTCCCGGCCGCCAGGTGTTCGCGGCACAGCAGCACCGGCGCGGCGCAAAAACGGTTGGCCGTGAACACCCCTGCCACGCTGCTGCCTTCAGCCAGCCGGACCATCGTCACGTCGCGTCGGTTGGCCTTGCGCACGCCGGCCATGGCCACACCAATCTCGACGCCGCGCACCGGATGCAGCTGCGTTGCGTCGGGTGCATTGAGGTTGACGGCCATACTCGTGATCCTCTTCGTCAGCTCAGCTTGCCGTGGCAGTTCTTGAACTTCTTGCCGCTGCCGCATGGGCAGGGCTCGTTGCGGCCGACCTTGGCGGTCTGCCGCATGGCGGTGGCCACGGCAGTGGCCACATCGGACTCGTTGGACACGCTGCCGTCCTCGTTGGGGTGCGTGTATCTGACATTGCCGACCTGTGACGCACGCGCCTCGATATCCTCGGCCGCCTGCGCCACCTGCTCCTGCGACTGGATGCGCACCGTCATCAGCAGCCGCGTCACCTCCATCTTGACCACGTCGAGCAGCTGGCTGAACAGCTCGAAGGCCTCGCGCTTGTATTCCTGCTTCGGGTTCTTCTGCGCATAACCGCGCAGGTGGATGCCCTGGCGCAGGTAGTCGAGCGCGGCCAGGTGCTCGCGCCAGTGGCTGTCCATGCTCTGCAGTAGCACCATGCGCATGAAGGGCGTGAACTGCTCCGCGCCCACGGCCTGCAACTTGCTGATGAACAGCTCGTCGGCGGCAGCGACCACCTTGTCGACGATGTCCTCGTCGGTGATGGTATCGCTGGCCTCGACCTCGGCGGCCAGGGGCAACTCCAGCTGCCACTCTTCCTTCAGCACCTTCTCGAGCCCAGGGATGTCCCACAGCTCCTCGAGGCTCTGTTCGGGCACGTGCGTACGCACCACGGTCGTCATCGCGCTGCGCCGCAGGTTGGCGATCTGCTCGTCCAGCGTGGCGGCCTCGAGGATCTCGTTGCGCTGCTGGTAGATGACCTTGCGCTGGTCGTTGCTGACGTCATCGTATTCGAGCAGCTGCTTGCGGATGTCGAAGTTGCGCGCCTCGACCTTGCGCTGCGCGCCTTCGATGCTGCGGCTGACGATGCCCGCCTCGATGGCCTCGCCCTCGGGCATCTTCAGCTTGTCCATGATCGCGCGCACGCGGTCACCCGCGAAGATGCGCATCAGCGAATCGTCCAGCGACAGGTAGAAGCGCGACGCGCCGGGGTCGCCCTGGCGGCCCGAGCGGCCGCGCAACTGGTTGTCGATGCGCCGGCTCTCGTGGCGCTCGGTGGCGATGATGCGCAAGCCGCCGGCCGCCTTGACCTGCTCGTGCAGGCCCTGCCATTCGTCCTTCAGCTGCTGGATGCGCCGCGCCTTCTCGTCGTCGGCGAGTGCCTCGTCGGCCTCGACCATCTGCACCTGCTTCTCGACGTTGCCGCCGAGCACGATGTCGGTGCCGCGGCCAGCCATGTTGGTGGCGATGGTGATCACGCCCGGCCGGCCGGCCTGGGCGACGATCTCGGCCTCCTTGGCGTGCTGTTTGGCGTTGAGCACCTGGTGCGGCAGCTTGGCCTTGGTCAGCAGATCGGAGATGAGCTCGGAGTTCTCGATCGACGTCGTGCCCACCAGCACCGGCTGGCCGCGCGTGTGGCAGTCTCGGATGTCCTCGATCACGGCGTTGTATTTCTCCTTCGCCGTCTTGTAGATCAGGTCGTTGTCGTCCTTGCGGATCGTCGGCTTGTTGGGCGGGATGACCACCGTCTCCAGCCCGTAGATCTCCTGGAACTCGAAGGCCTCGGTATCGGCCGTGCCGGTCATGCCGCCGAGCTTGCCGTACATGCGGAAGTAGTTCTGGAAGGTCACCGACGCCAGCGTCTGGTTCTCGTTTTGGATCTGCACGCCTTCCTTGGCCTCGACCGCCTGGTGCAGCCCGTCTGACCAGCGCCGGCCGGTCATCAGCCGGCCGGTGAACTCGTCGACGATGACCACCTCGCCGTTCTGCACCACGTAGTGCTGGTCGCGGTGGTAAAGCTGGTTGGCACGCAGCGCGGCGTACACATGGTGCATCAGCGAGATGTTGGCCGGGTCGTAGAGGCTGGCGCCCTCGACCAGCAGACCCGCTTCCGACAGGATGCGCTCGGCATTCTCGTGTCCGGCTTCGGTGAGGAACACCTGGTGGCTCTTCTCGTCCACCGTGAAGTCGCCGGGCTCGATCACGCCTTCACCGGTGCGCGGGTCGGCCTCGCCGATCTGCTTCTTCAGCTTCGGCACCACGGCATTGATGCGCACGTACAGGTCGGTGTGGTCCTCGGCCTGGCCGCTGATGATCAGAGGCGTGCGTGCCTCGTCGATCAGGATCGAGTCGACCTCGTCGACGATCGCGTAGTTGAGGCCACGCGCGACGCGGTCGGCGACCTCGTAGACCATGTTGTCGCGCAGGTAGTCGAAACCGAATTCGTTGTTCGTGCCGTAGGTGACGTCGGCGGCATAGGCGGCCTGCTTCTCGTCGCGCTGCATCCCCGGCACATTGACGCCGACGCTCAGCCCCAGGAAACCGTACAGGCGGCCCATCCATTCCGCGTCGCGCCGCGCCAGATAGTCGTTGACGGTGACCACGTGAACGCCCTTGCCGGTCAACGCGTTCAGATACACCGGCAGCGTCGCGGCCAGGGTCTTGCCCTCACCGGTGCGCATCTCGGCGATCTTGCCTTCGTGCAGCGCGATGCCGCCGATCAGTTGCACGTCGAAGTGGCGCATCTTCAAGGTGCGCTTGCCAGCCTCGCGCACCGCGGCGAAGGCTTCGGGCAGCAGCATTTCCAGCGTTTCGCCCTGCGTCAGACGCTGCCGGAACTCGTCGGTCTTGGCGCGCAGCGCCCCATCGTCCAGCGCCTCGAAGGCAGGCTCGAGCTGGTTGATCTGCTGCGCCGTGCGCCGGTAGGTCTTCAGCAGGCGGTCATTGCGACTGCCGAAAATCTGGGTCAGTATCTTGGGCAACATGCGGCATCGGCGGTGGGTGGTCTCGGCGCGAGAGCAGCCGGTGCTGCCGGGCTAGCGCCCGAGCGGCATCCGGGCACCACGCCAAGGGTCGAAGGCAGGTGAGGCCCGCCTTCCGGTTTACAAGCAGTTGTCTAAGCAACCGCGGTCAACGAGTTTATCACCCGCCCTGCGCAGGCACCGGGGGCAAGGTTCGCTACCGCAGTGCTGAGGCCTGCGCCACGGGTGCCTGCACGGCGTCGGCAAGGAAACGTGCCGGGTTCTGCGGCACACCTGCGACCAGCACCTCGAAATGCAGATGCGGGCCGGTCGAACGCCCCGAGTTCCCGACCGCCGCAATCGACTGGCCGCGGCGCACGATGTCGCCCGGCTTGACCAGCGCCTTGGACAGGTGCGCATACCGCGTGGCCAGGCCGTCGCCGTGGTCTATCTCGACCATGTGGCCGTACTGCGAGTGCCACTCGACCGACGCCACCACGCCCCCCGCCGCGGCCATGATCGGCGTTCCGATCTCCGCCGGGAAGTCCAGGCCGGTGTGCAATGCGGCGCGGCCGTGTATCGGGTCGGTGCGGAAACCGAAGCCCGAACCCACCGGGCCGTCGACCGGGCGCGTGCTCGGCACCGTCAATGCCAGCAGACGCGACTCGAACAGCCTTGACTCGATCAGTGTGAACACATCGATGCTCTGGTCGGCAGCTTGGTCGAGTTCCAGCAAGGCCTGCTCCAGTTGTTCACGCGAGGCGCTGGCGACCGGCACGAAAGGGCCGCCCCGGCCACCATCGGCTGAGCGCTGCAACGGCCTCAACTCCTCGGGCTTGACCCCTGCCAGCCCCGACACGCGCTCGCTCACCGATTCCAGCTTGACCAGCTTGGCCTGCATCTCGCCCACCCTTTCGGCCATCGCGTCGAGGTTCTCGCGCATGAAACGGTCGCGCTGTGCGATCTCGTCGCGCACCACCAGCCGCACGATCTGGCTGACCACCGGCCAGCCCTCGCGCGCGGCCTTCAGGAAGATGAAGTGGTACACCGTACCGGACAGCAGCAACAGCAGCGCCAGGATGCCGGCTGCGGCGGCCAGCAGTTGCACGCGGCTCAGGTGCACCACACGGTGCCTCGCCAGATGGCCCTGCGTGATTAGAAGCTGCATCGCTAGACTCTCCATTCATGGGCGCACCCAAAACCGACAAACCCACCGCAGCGGGCACCACCCTGCACCTGGGTGCAGCGCTGGACCGAAGCCAGCCGCTGGCCCTGCTGCTACAGCGGCTGCAAGGCTCGCGCGAACGCTTCGAGGCGATTCGCCAGCAACTGCCCGAGGCCCTGCGCGACCAGGTCCGCCCCGGACCTCTCGACGATGCCCGCTGGACACTGCTGGTGTCCAACGGCGCGGCAGGCTCCAAGCTGCGCCAGTTGCTGCCGGCGCTGGAAGCGACGCTGCACGCCCGGGGCTGGCAGGGTACTTCAATCCGCATCAAGGTTCAATCGCGAACCTTGCCTGGCCCAGGCTGAAGCTGGTGCCGGCTGTCCGAATCGAACGGACGACCTTCCGCTTACAAGGCGGGTGCTCTACCAACTGAGCTAAGCCGGCGCGACGCGCGATTGTAAAAGCCGGCTACTTGATGCGCTTGAGCGTCGGACGGGAACCGGGCGGACCACTGGGCTCGGGCGGCTCATCCGGAGCACCGCCCTCGTCACCGGGGGTGGCTTCGTTGTCGGTGTGCGCCAGGCGCAGGCCGCGCAACGGCGCGCCGGCCGATGCTGCCGCTTCGTCGCCGGCGCCGCCAGCCGCGCCGGTGGGCACCGGGAAGGCCATGCCCTGCCCGTTCTCGCGGGCGTAGATCGCAACGACATGGTCGACCGGCACGACGATCTCGCGCGCCGTGCCACCGAAGCGAGCCTTGAACTCGATGAAATCATTGCCCAGTTTCAGCGCCGTGGTCGCCTCGAAGCCAACGTTGAGCACGATCTCGTTGTTCTTCACGTACTCCATCGGCACCTGCACGCTGGCGTCGACGAACACTGCCACGTAGGGCGTGAAGCCGTTGTCGGTGCACCAGTCGTGCAGCGCACGGATCAGATACGGCCGCGTGGACGTGCCCTGCGCGTCTGGCGAGTTCGGCTTGTTCATCGCAGGCGTGGCGGGTGACCTACTTGCGCATCACCTTCTCGGACGGCGTCAGCGCCTCGATGTAGGCCGGCCGCGAGAAGATCCGCTCGGCGTATTTCAGCAGCGGCAGCGCGTTCTTCGACAGATCGATGCCGTAGTAATCCAGCCGCCACAGCAGCGGCGCGATGGCCACGTCGAGCATCGAGAAGTCGTCGCCGAGCATGAACTTGTTCTTCAGGAAGATTGGGGCGAGCTGCGTCAGCCGGTCGCGGATCTGCGATCGCGCGCGTTCCAGCTGCTTGTCGGTGGCCTTGACGCCGCGCGACTCGAGCAGGTTGACGTGGGCGAACAGTTCCTTCTCGAAGTTGAACAGGAACAAGCGCACGCGAGCGCGTGCCACCGGGTCGCCCGGCATGAGCTGCGGATGCGGGAATCGCTCGTCGATGTATTCGTTGATGATGTGCGACTCGTACAGGATCAGGTCGCGCTCGACGAGGATCGGCACCTCGTTGTACGGGTTCATCAGAGCAATGTCTTCGGGCTTGGCGAACAGGTCGACGTCGCGGATCTCGAAGTCCATGCCCTTTTCGAACAGCACGAAGCGGCAGCGGTGCGAATAGGGGCAGGTAGTTCCGGAATAAAGCACCATCATGGGCTGGGCTCCTGGTCAGCGGCGCGACCAAGTCGTCGCGCCGGGAAAATTGCAACGCAGCGTCCCCGTTCGGGCGCGCTGCGATCGGTGGCGGCGCGATGGATGGCCGCGCCGGCGGGTTCTTACTTGACGTCTTTCCAGTACGCGGCGTTGAGTCGCCAGGCGATCAGCGTGAACACGGCCAGGAACAGCAGCACGAAGACCCCGAGCCGCACGCGCAGGTGCTGGGTCGGCTCGCCCATCCATTGCATGAAGGCCACCAGGTCGGCCACCGCCTCGTTGTACTGCGCCGGTGTCAACGTTCCCGCGGTCAGCGGCTCGAAATTCTTGAAGACGTGATGCGTCTTGCTCGGGTCGTGCGGGTCCTTCTCGGTCTCGAAGACCGCCCGTTGCTGCCCCTGCAGTTCCCACAGCACATGCGGCATCGCGGCGTTCGGGAACACCAGGTTGTTCCAGCCGGTGAGCGTGCTGTCATCACGGTAGAAGGTGCGCATGTACGTGTAGAGATAGTCCGCGCCGCTGCCGCCGTTGCCGGCTCGGGAACGGGCCACCACCGTCAGATCGGGAGGCGCCGCTCCGAACCAGTCCTTGGCCTGCACCGGGTTCATCGTGATGGACATCGGATCGCCGACCTTCTTGGCGCTGAATATCAGGTTGTTCTTGATCTGCTCCTCGGTCAACCCGATGTCCAGCATGCGGTTGAATCGCATGTAGTTTGCCGAGTGGCAGTTCAGGCAGTAATTGACGAACAATCGCGCACCATTTTGCAGCGCCGGCAGGTTGGTGACCCGCTCGGCGGGGAACCGATCCAGCGGCGCAGCGCCGCCTGCCGCCAGCACCCCTGACGACAGCCCCAGCACGAGCATCAGACCCAGAAAGAATTTCTTCGACATTTTTTGCTCCGCCAGGCCTTTCAATGCGCGTGAAAGACCACGCGCTCAGGCACCTTCTTGAAGGTGCCGATGCGGCTCCACCAGGGCATCAGCAGGAAGAACCCGAAATAGAACAGCGTGCCGACCTGCGACACCAGCGTGCCGATGTCCGAGGGCGGCTTGATGCCCAGGTAGCCCAGCACCAGGAAGTTGACGACGAAGATGCCGTACAGCCACTTGTTCCAGTTCGGCCGATAACGGATCGACTTGACCGGGCTGCGGTCCAGCCAGGGCAGCGGGAACAGCACCATCACTGCCACACCCATGACCACCACACCCCAGAACTTGGCATCGAAGGTCTTCAGCAGCACCACCGCCACGGCTGCCACCACCAGCGGCACCCACTTCCAGATGCCTTTGAAGCCGCCGAACAGGAAACCCAGCACCCCGGCAGCGCCAACCACCACCGCGAGCACGTTGACGAACGGATCCGTCACCGCGCGCAGCATCGAGTAGTACGGCGTGAAGTACCAGACCGGCGCGATGTGCGCGGGCGTCTTCAACGCATCGGCCGGGATGAAGTTGTTGTACTCGAGGAAATAGCCGCCCATCTCCGGGGCGAAGAACACGATCGCGCTGAAGACCAGCAAGAACACACCCACGCCGATCAGGTCGTGCACCGTGTAGTACGGGTGGAAGGGGATGCCGTCCAGCGGAATGCCGGTCTTCGGATCCTTCTTGTCCTTGATCTCGACGCCGTCCGGGTTGTTTGAACCCACCTCGTGCAGCGCGATGATGTGCGCCACCACCAGGCCGATCAGCACCAGCGGCACGGCGATCACGTGGAAGGCGAAGAAGCGGTTCAGCGTGGCGTCGCCGACCACATAGTCACCGCGGATCAGCAGCGACAGGTCGGGGCCGATGAACGGGATCGCGGCGAACAGGTTGATGATGACCTGCGCGCCCCAGTAGGACATCTGGCCCCAGGGCAGCAGGTAACCCATGAAGGCCTCGGCCATCAGGCACAGGAAGATGGCCACGCCGAAAATCCAGATCAGCTCGCGGGGTTTCTGGTAGCTGCCGTAGATCAGCCCGCGCCACATGTGGAGGTATACGACGATGAAGAACGCGCTGGCGCCGGTGCTGTGCATGTAGCGGATCAACCAGCCCCAGGGCACGTCGCGCATGATGTACTCGACCGAGGCGAAGGCCAGCGCTGCGTCGGGCTTGTAGTGCATCACCAGGAAGATGCCGGTGACGATCTGGATGACCAGCACCAGCAGTGCCAGCGAGCCGAAGAAGTACCAGAAGTTCTGCGCCTTCGGAGCGTAGTACTCCGACATGTGCTCCTTGTACATCTTGGTGGCCGGAAAGCGGTTGTCCACCCATGTCATCACCTGCTGGGCCGCCGATGCGCCCGCGGGAGCTTCCTTGAATTCAGCCATGTCGATCCCTGTGGTTCTTGCGTCGCCGCTCAGGCCTTGCTGTCCTCGCCGATCAGCAGCGTGGTGTCGGACAGGTACATGTGGCGCGGCACCTGGAGGTTGTCCGGCGCCGGCTTGTTCTTGAATACCCGGCCGGCCATGTCGAAGGTCGAGCCGTGGCAGGGGCAGAAGAAGCCGCCGTGCCAGTCATCGGGCAGCGACGGTTGCGGCCCCGGGGTGAACTTCGCTGTCGGCGAGCAGCCCAGGTGCGAGCAGATGCCCACGGCCACGAAGACCTCGGGCTTGATCGAGCGCGGGACGTTGCGCGCGTATTCGGGCGTCAGTTCAGACGGGTTGCGCTGCGAAAAGGGGTCCGCCACCAGCGGCTCGGTCAGCTTCAGCGATTCAAGCTGCTCTTCGGTGCGGCGCACGATCCACACCGGCTTGCCGCGCCATTCGACGGTCATCTTCTCGCCCGGGCGCAGCCCACTGATGTCGGCCTGCACCGGCGCGCCAGCGGCCTTGGCCCGCTCGGACGGTGCGAAACTGCTGACGAAAGGCACAGCCACCGCCGCCCCGCCGATCGCGCCGGCCCCGCAAGTGATGGCGATCCACGTGCGCCGGTCCTTGTCGACATTGGCCTCACTCATGCTTTCCTCTGTTTCGCTGCTGGTGTCCGGGTCAACCGGCGATTCTATCCGAGGCCCACGGCACCTCTTGCCGTTGCCGGGGCCAGGCCACCGCATGCGCCGACCGCGGCCGCTGTACTGACAAGCCTTACGATACTGTGCGCCGAACGGGCCAGATTTCTCTGGCCCGCAATCTCAGCATTGGGGGTGATCGAGATGGGATTTGCGACCGAGTTCAAGGAGTTCGCGCTGAAGGGCAGCGTCGTCGACCTGGCGGTGGGTGTGATCATTGGCGGCGCGTTCGGCAAGATAGTCGACTCGTTGGTCGGTGATGTGGTCATGCCGGTGGTGGGCGCGATCTTCGGCGGCGTCGACTTCAGCAACCACTTCATTCCGCTGGCCGGCCAGACGGCGGCCACGCTGGCCGAAGCGAGAAAGGCCGGCGCCGTGCTCGCCTACGGAAGCTTTGTCACCGTGGCACTGAACTTTGCGATCCTGGCCTTCATCATCTTCATCATGGTGCGCCAGATCAACCGCTTGAAGAAGGCTGCGCCGCCCCCACCGCCGCCGGCCACGCCCGAGGACGTCGCGTTGCTGCGCGAGATTCGTGACGCATTGAGGAAATAGCACGCTTGCCCTGCATGGCAGGGCTTGAGCGGGCGGATCGGCGGCCGATGCTTGCCGCATACTGGTCCGTCCGATGATTCCAACACCCGCCATAGGCCTGCCTCGGGCCATCGAAGCAGCGGTCCACCGCGTGAAGCTGGCGGCGCGTGGCGCAGCCGAGCGTGCCGTGGACAGCCTCGGCGTGTCGGCGCTGGCGTCGGCCGACGGCGTCCAGCGCGACGCCCTGCTGGGAGCGCAGTTCGAACTGAACCGGAAGCTGGCACAGTTCTGCGACGGCTTCAACCAAGCACTGGACCAGCGCGTCGAAAGCGAGGTCCTGCGACGCCAATCGTTGCAGTCTGGGTCGCCTGAGACCAATTGGGACGCGCTCAGCCTGGTGGACGACCGCGAGATGGAAGTCCAGGTCTCGGCCGAAAGGCTCGGCCTGCAGATCGCCCAGGACTGCGAGGCCGAGCAGCGCGAGCTGGACACCTTCGTCGGGTCGATGATGCAGGGCTTCAGCGACACGCCGCGCAACCCGCTGCGCCCGGAGGTCATCGGCAATGCCGTGATCCGCAGCGTCGACAAGGTGACCGACCGCTCCGAACTGCGCAAGGTGCTGGCCAGCGAACTCGGTCGCTCATTCGCCATGTCGATGGCCGAGACCTATGCCGCGATCGTCAAGGACATGCGTGCCTATGGCCTGAAGCCGTCGACATTGATGGTGCGACAAGCCGATCGAGCTTCGGCTTTCAGCCGCAGCGGCTCTGGCTACGACACCAGCAGCCGACCGGCGGGCCTGGACGACAGCCGCGCCCAGGGTCTGGATGGCCGCCCGGGCCAAGACGACCCGCGCAACTCGCGCTGGCAGTCCGACAGCGTACGCGGCACCGGACAAGGGTCGCTCGGGCCCGCCAGTGCGCGGGTGCCGCTGCAGGGCACGCCGCTGGGCCAGGTGGACCCCGGGCTGATGACCCTGATCCGCCGGCTGGCCTTCAACGACTTCATCGCCGGTGTCGACGATGCCGGCCTTGCCGAAGACGGCGCAGCGCCCGGATTGATGCGCAGCGGCTTCGTCACCGAGCCCGGCCGCGCCACCCCGGTGGCTCCGAACCTGATCCGCAGCCACCGCGACGAACTGCGCCAGGCCAGCAACGGTTCGCTCGATCACATGGTGATCGACGTGATCGGCAGCCTGTTCGACCAGATCCTGTCCGACCCGAAGGTGCCGCCGGAGATGGCCCGGCAGATTGCGCGGTTGCAACTGCCAGTGTTGCGCGCTGCGCTCGGCGACCCGAGTTTCTTCTCCTCGCGCAAGCACCCGGTGCGCCGCTTCGTCAACCGCATCGCCTCGTTGGGCAGTGGCTTCGACGGCTTCGATTCCGAGCAGGGCCAGCGCTTCGTTGCACTGGTGCACGATCTCGTGCAGGAGATCGTCGAAGGCGATTTCGACCAGATCGAGACCTACGAGCAGAGGCTCTCGGTGCTCGAGGCCTTCATCGTCGAACAGGCGCGCGGCGAGTTGCAGGGCCAGGGCGACCCCGCCGCGCTGCTGGCCGCGAAGGAAACCGAACTGCGGCTGCAGCAGCGCTACACGCAGCAGTTGCAGGCGCTGCTCACGCCGCTGCCCTTGCCTGATTTCGTGCGCGACTTCCTCAGCCAGGTGTGGAGCCAGGCGCTGATGCGCGCCGCGCGGCTCGATGGCGCCGACAGCGCGCGCTTCAAGCGGCTGCGCCATGCCGCCCGCGAGCTGTGCATGAGCGTGCAGCCCAAGGGCTCACCCGAACAGCGCAAGGCCTTCCTGCTGCAGCTGCCCACGTTGATGAAGGAACTCAACGAGGGCCTGGATCTGATCGACTGGCCCGATGCGGCGCGCAAGAGCTTCTACGGCATGCTGCTGCCGGCTCATGCCGAATCGCTGAAGGGTCAGGCGCTGCGCACGCTGGACTACAACCTGCTGGTGCGGCAGGTGGATGGCGCGCTCAGCGAGCCGATGCCCAGCGCCGAGGAGTTGCCGCCGCCGCACGCCCATCTGCCGGTGCTGCGCGACGAGGTCATCGACCCGCGCTTCTCGGCCGAGGAGGCGCAGCGCATTGGCCTGGTGGACGAGGCCTCGGTCAACTGGGATGGTCAAGTCGACATCGACCTGAGCGCCGAGGCCGCACCGGGCGACGGAGAACTCGATATCGCCGGTCTGCCCAAGGCCGAGGCGCCCGAGCCGTCCAGCGGCAAGTCGCTCGCCGACCATGTGCAGATCGGCTTCGCCTACCAGATGCATCTGGAGGGTAAGTGGCACAAGGTTCGGCTCAACCATGTCAGCCCGGGACGGACCTTCTTCGTCTTCACGCGCGGCGGGCGCCACAAGCAGACCATCTCGATGACGCACCGCATGCTGGTGCGGCTGTGCGATACCGCCCGGCTGCGTGCCTTCGAGAACGGCTACCTGATCGAACGCGCCACCGCGCGAGCGCGCCGTCAGCTCGCGGCGGTGGGTGCGAGGGCGTCGGCCTGATCGCCTGACACCAGGCGGCGTGCCATGCGCAGCGCTGCCTTCAGGCTGGAGGCATCCGCGCGACCCGTGCCGGCGATATCGAAGGCGGTGCCGTGGTCCGGGCTGGTGCGCACGAAGGGCAGGCCGAGGGTGACGTTGACACCGTGCTCCACACCCAGGTACTTCACCGGGATCAGCCCGTGGTCGTGGGTCATGGCGACCACCAGGTCGAACTCGCCGGGGTGTCCACGGGCATTGCGCGCACGCATGAACACCGTGTCCGGCGCGAAGGGGCCGTGAGCGTCGATGCCGAGCCCTCGTGCCGCCGCGATCGCCGGCGCGATGAATCGTTGTTCCTCGTCGCCGAACAATCCGCCCTCGCCGGCATGCGGGTTGAGGCCGGCCACTGCGATGCGCGGCCGCGGCTGGCCCCAGGCGCTGCCGGCGCGGTGGGCGATCTCGATGGTCTGCAGCACTGTCGCCTCGCTCACCAAGTCCACCGCGTGGCGCAGCGCCACGTGGATGCTGACCAGCACCACCCGCAGTTCGTCGTTGGCCAGCATCATGCGCACGGGCGGCACTGCCCCACCGGGCGGCGCGGCCAGCGCCTGCAGCATCTCGGTGTGCCCGGGAAAGGCAATGCCGGCGGCGGCCAACGCCTCCTTGTGCAAGGGCGCCGTGACCATCGCCGCTGCCTGCCCGTCGAGCAGCCAATGCGCGGCGGCCTCGATGCAGCATGCCGCGGCCGCGCCGCAGGACGCATGCACCTGGCCCCATGGCAGTTCGGCGAGGCCTGCCGGGAGCCGCTCGGGCTGCAGCACCGCCATGCAGCCGTTCGGCACTTCGCCCAGATCGTGCGGGGCGTCGATGCGTGCCATCGGCAGGCTCAGGCCGCGCAGCATCGCCGCGCGGCGCAACACCTGCACGTCGCCGACCGCCACGCAATCGGCAGCGTGACCCTCGGCAAAGGTCTGAACGATGATTTCGGGGCCGATGCCGCAGGCATCACCCATCGTCAACAAGAACGGCGCAGCGGACATGCGCCATTGTGTAGCGGCGTACCGCCACGCCGACGTCCAGCGCCGATAATCGATTCCCGCGCCACCCCGCGTGGGTTGCTCTCATCCGCCGACCGACGACTTTTCCCATGCGCAAGCTCTGGCTGCTGTTCGCTCAGACGGTGACGATCGGGCTGGGCCTGTGGTTCGTGGTGGCCGCGCTGCGGCCGCAATGGCTGCCGGTCGAACAACACGCCGAAGGCCCCGTGCTGGCGCTGCCCGCGCCAGCGAGTGCCCCGCCGCCTTCCCCAGGTGCGTCGGCCGTCGCCGCAACCGGCAGCTACAGCCAGGCCGCCCGGCGCGCCGCGCCCGCCGTGGTGAGCATCGTCGCCAGCAAAGGCGTCAGCCCACGCTTGCAGGCCGACGATCCGTGGCGGCGCTTCTTCTTCGGCAATGGGCGCGGCGCGCCGCAGCCGCAGGTCGGGCTGGGGTCGGGCGTGATCGTGTCGGCCGACGGCTACCTGCTGACCAACAATCACGTCGTCGAAGGCGCCAGCGACATCGAGGTGCAACTGGCTGACGGCCGCCAGGCAACGGCGCAACTCGTCGGCACCGACCCCGAAACCGACCTGGCGCTGCTGCGCATCAAGCTCGCGCCGCTGCCGGTGGTGGCGCTCGGCGACATGCGCGCGCTGCAGGTCGGCGACGTCGTGCTGGCGATCGGCAACCCCTTCAATGTCGGGCAGACGGTCACCTCTGGAATCGTCAGCGCACTCGGCCGCAACCGGCTGGGGCTGTCCACCTTCGAGAACTTCATCCAGACCGACGCGGCGATCAACCCGGGCAATTCCGGCGGTGCGCTGGTCGATGCCGAGGGTCGGCTGATCGGCATCAACACCGCCATCTACAGCCGCAGCGGCGGCAGTATGGGCATCGGCTTCGCCATCCCCGTGGACAGCGCGCGCATGGTGATGGACGCGCTGCTGCGCGAGGGCCAGGTCACGCGCGGCTGGATTGGCGTCGAGCCGCGCGACCTGACGCCGGAACTGGCCGCCAGCCTGCGCCTGCCGGTCAGGCAGGGCGTGCTCATCACCGGCGTGCTGCAGGACGGCCCGGCGAGCCGCGGCGGCGTGCGCCCCGGCGACGTGGTCACGGCGGTGGCTGGTGCCGAGGTGTCCAACACCGCGCAGTTGCTGGCGGCGGTGGCGGCGCTGAAGCCGCAGAGCACGGCCGAGGTGACGGTACAGCGAGGCGATCAGTTGCTGCAACTCAGCCTGCGCGTGGCACAGCGGCCGCGAGCGCAGCGGCGACCGTCCGAATGACGATCAGGCCGCGGTGTCGGTCTGGCTTTCGGGCGCCTGGGTGTGGCGGATGAACATCTGCGCGCAACGAATGCCGAACTCGTAGAGCAGGCACATCGGGATCGCCAGCGCCAATTGTGACACCACGTCGGGCGGCGTGATGATGGCCGCGACGATGAAGGCGCCGACGATGAAGTAGCCGCGCGACTTCTTCAACTGATCGATGCTGACCAGACCCAGGCGCGCCAGCAGCACCACCGCGACTGGCACCTCGAAGGCCGCACCGAAGGCGATGAACATGGTCATCACGAAGCTCAGGTAGGCCTCGATGTCCGGCGCCGCGGTGATGCTCTTCGGCGCGAAGCTCTGGATGAACTTGAACACCTGGCCGAAGACGAAGAAGTAGCAAAAGGCCACCCCCAGGAAGAACAGCACCGTGCTGGACACCACCAGCGGCAGCACCATCTTCTTCTCGTGGCTGTACAGGCCCGGCGCGACGAAGGCCCACACCTGATACAGCACCACCGGCAAGGCGATCATGAAGGCCGCCAGCAGCGTGATCTTCAGCGGCACCATGAACGGCGAGATCACGTTGGTGGCGATCAGCGTGGCGCCGGCGGGCAGGTTGGCCACCAGCGGTGCGGCCAGCACGTCGTACAGCGGGCCCGGTCCCGGCCAGAGCATCAGCGCGCCGAAGACCACCCCCACCGCGATCAGCGCGCGGATCAGCCGGTCGCGCAACTCGACCAGGTGCGAGACGAACGGTGCTTCGCTGCCCTCGAGTTCGTCGCGCTTGTCGCCGTCGCTCATAGGTCGCGTTTCGGGCCCGGTGGCCGGAACCGGGCCACCCGCGCCGCGCCCGATTGCGCCCGTGTGCGGATACCCTGGCGCTGCTTGTACCACTGCGGCATGGCGCCGCGCTTGAGGCGCCAGCGCTTGTTCGGGCGCTTGTACTGCGGCGGTGCCGAGGTCATGCCTGCGTGCGATCCGGGCGCATCTGCCGTGCCCGAGGTGACGCCGGACCACTCGCTTTCGAAGGCGGCGTTGGCCTCACGGACCTCGTCACCGACGCTCTTCTCGACATCGCGCGCCGCGTCCTCGAACTGGGTCTTCATCTTCTTCAGCTCGTCAAGTTCGATCGAGCGGTTGACCTCGGCCTTGACGTCGGCCACGTAGCGCTGCGCCTTGCCCAGCATGTGGCCGACGGTGCGCGCCACGCGCGGCAGCTTCTCGGGGCCGATGACGATCAGCGCCACCGCGCCGATGAGCGCGATCTTGTCGAAGCCGAAGTCGATCATGCGTCGTCAAAGGCGGCGCGCAGCCGCCCGCGCGGAACAGTGGGCCACTCGGGCTTTCAGGATTTGGTGCGCGCTTCGACGTCCACCGTGTCGCCGCTGGCCGCCTTGTGCGCGCCGACCTGCTGCACCGGTGCCTGCGCAGCGCTGTCGTCGGCGGATTCGCCGCCGCTCTTCATGCCGTCCTTGAAGCCCTTGACCGCGCCACCGAGGTCAGCGCCGATGTTCTTCAGCTTCTTGGTGCCGAAGATCAACACCACGACCAGCAACACGATCAGCCAGTGCCAGATGCTGAACGAACCCATGACGTATCTCCTGAAATCAATGACGGATTCTAGGGGGTGCTCGCCTCAGCCGCGCAACCAGGGCCGCGCGCCGCCCATGACGTGCATGTGCAGATGCTGCACTTCCTGGCGCCCGTCCTCGCCAGTATTGATCAGCGTGCGAAAACCATTGACCACGCCCAGATCGCGCATCAGCTTCGGAGCCAGCGCCAGCATGCGCCCGAGCATCGCCTCATGCTCGGCACCGACCTCGTAGTGCGTCGCGATGTGCGCCTTCGGAATCACCAGTACATGCACCGGCGCCCAGGGGTGGATGTCGTGGAAGACCAGAAGTTCCTCGTCCTCATGGACCTTCTTCGACGGGATCTTGCCCGCAACGATCTTGCAGAAGATGCAGTTCGAGTCGTGACTCATCGGCGTTCTCAACGGGGCATCGGTTGATTGGCGTTCAGGCTCATCCAGCCGCGCACGATGCGGTAGAGGAACCAGATCGAGATCACAGTCCATGCCAGCCAGCCGGGCAGCAGCAGCAGGAACCACAGCGGCGCGGTCACCAGGTACAGGCCGGCAGCCCAAAGCACCGTACGGATGCGCCAGGCGAAGTGCGATTCCTGCCACGTGCCGACAGCGCTGTCCTTCTTAGCCAGATCGATCACGAAAGCGACGACCAGCAGCGCGATGCTGGCCTGCGCGCCAGGCATCACCGCTGCCACCGCCACGATCAGATGCAGCAGGTAGCTGATGTGGCCGACCGTCTTCAGCGAGGCCTGTTCCTCGCTCAGCGGCAAACTGGTCTGGTTCATGTGCCTTCACCCTCCCGCATCCTGAGCTTACGCGCCGCGAACTCCTCCAGGCCCGACAAGCCCTCGCGGCGCTCCAGTTCGGCCAGCACGTCGGACGGCTTCAGGCCGAAATGCGCCAGCAACAGCATCGAATGAAACCACAGATCGGCGACTTCGTAGATGATCTTGTCGCGGTCGCCATCCTTGGCCGCCATCACGGTTTCCGTGGCCTCTTCGCCCACTTTTTTCAAGATGGCGTCAGAGCCCTTGGAAAACAAGCGCGCCACGTAACTCTTGTCGGGGTCGCCACCGCGGCGCGCGTCGATCACCGCCGCCAGCCGCGACAGCGTGTCGTTGCCGCTCACTTGTAGATCCTTTCTGGATCGAGCAGCACCGGCTCGACTTCGCGCCACTGCCCGTCCTGCAGCTTGGTGTAAAAGCAGCTGTGCCGGCCGGTGTGGCAGGCGATGCCGGGTTCGTGGCCGAGTTGCGTCACCTTCAGCAGCAGCACGTCGTTGTCGCAATCGAGCCGCATCTCGTGCACCTGCTGGAAGTGGCCCGATTCCTCGCCCTTGTGCCACAGGCGCTTGCGCGAGCGGCTCCAGTACACCGCCTGGCCGAGCGCGGCCGTGCGTGCGAGGGCCTCGCGGTTCATCCAGGCGAACATCAGCACGTCGCCGCTGCCGAGTTCCTGCGTGATCACCGGCAGCAGGCCCTGCGCGTCCCATGTCACCCGATCGAGCCAGTCCATCGGGCCAGTTTAACAATCAGCTCGTGTGCGTCGGCCCGGCAAAGCCCTGCTCGGCGGCGAACCACTGCAGCACCGGGATCGTGCCGGGCAGTACAGGCACCACCTGCACCGGCAGGCGCTGCCAGGCCATGCGCTGGCCCTCGCGCATCTCCAATTCGCCTCGCCAGTCGAACACCTTGCAGAAGTGCAGCCGCACCCGGGCGTGGGCATAGTCCACCAGCTCGATCCTCCACAGCTGCGCGGCGCCGATATCGATGCCGAGTTCCTCATGCAGCTCGCGGGCCAGCGCCTGTTCCACACTCTCGCCAGCTTCGAGCTTGCCGCCCGGGAACTCCCAGTAGCCCGCATAGACCTTGCCTTCGGGCCGGCTGGTCAGCAGGAAGCGGCCAGCGGCGTCGATCAGCACGCCCACCGCGACGTCCACGGGACGGCGCGACTGCTGCGACTCGACGTCCACAGGGTCATGGGACTCCCGTGGCTCGGCGCCCAACGGCGCTCGCGCCGTCCCGGCGCTCAAGCGTGGTGCCTTCCGGCGTAGTCCTTCGCGAACTGGTAGGCCACGCGCCCCGAACGCGAGCCGCGCTCCAGCGCCCAGACAAGACATTCGGCGCGCGCCGCGGCGATCGCTGCCTCGCCGACTCCAAATCCGCGCAGCCACTGCGCCACGATCGCCAGGTATTCGGCCTGCGTGAAGGGGTAGAAACTGACCCACAGACCGAAGCGCTCGGACAGTGAGATCTTCTCTTCCACCACCTCGCCCGGGTGGACTTCGCCATCCTCGGTGTGCTTGTAGCTCAGGTTCTCCGACATGTACTCGGGCAGCAGGTGGCGGCGGTTGCTGGTCGCGTAGATGAGCAGGTTGTCCGAGGCCTGCGCCACCGAGCCGTCGAGGATCGACTTCAGCGCCTTGTAGCCGGGCTCGCCCTCCTCGAAACTCAGGTCGTCGCAATAGACGATGAAACGTTCGCGGCGTTCGGCGACCAGTTCGACGATGTCGGGCAGATCGACCAGGTCGCTCTTGTCCACCTCGATCAGCCGAAGGCCGCGATCTGCGAATTCGTTCAGGCAGGCCTTGATCAGCGAGCTCTTGCCGGTGCCACGCGCACCGGTGAGCAAGACGTTGTTGGCGCCATGGCCGGCGACGAACTGCTCGGTGTTGCGCAGCAGCCGCTGCTTCTGTGGCTCGACCTCGACCAGGTCGGACAGGCGGATCGGCGCCACGTGTCGCACCGGCTCGACACGCCCCGTGCCTCCGCGCTTGCGGTAGCGGAAGGCGATCGACGCGCCCCAGTCCGGCGCCGACAGCGGCTGCGGCAGCACGGCTTCCAGGCGGGCCAGCAGGCTTTCGGCGCGCGCAATCAGGGTTTCGACGGCAGTGGCGTTCATGACGGCAGTGTAGGGGCCGACGGCACGGGCAGCGGCAGCACCCGGTCGTCGGCGACCACGTACACACGCTCGCCCGGCGCGGGCCGTGAGGCATGCATGCCGGTGAACTCGCCGAAGGCCGGCAGCACCCCGTGGTTCGCACCGAAGCGAAAGCAGGGCAGGCGCAGCCGCTGGCCCGCGCGCCCGCCGAGGACCACGCA
>Ga0316195_10000232_pt1 | contig 20448 bp, 17 predicted proteins | sample Phised1_MG_FD_204937 | JGI IMG/M metagenome (GOLD analysis project Ga0316195, IMG submission 204937) | Coastal sediment microbial communities from Maine, United States - Phippsburg sediment 1 | ecosystem: Environmental > Aquatic > Marine > Coastal > Sediment | place: USA: Maine | collected...
GTTGGCCGGGAGCACGGCGCTGCGGTAGCCGTCGTAATAGGCCAGGGCCGAACTGAAGGCCGGCAGCGGAACCCCGTGCTCCACGGCGGTGGCGATCACTTTGCGCCATGCCGACTGGCTGTTCTCGATGGCGTCCTTGAAATAGTCGTCCAGCAGCAGGTTTTGCAGGCCCGGATTGTTGTCGTAGGCTTCCTTGATGTTGCCCAGGAACTGGGCGCGAATGATACAGCCGCCTCGCCACATCAGCGCGATTTCGCCATAGTTCAGGTCCCAGTGATACTCGGCGGCAGCTGCCCGCATCAGCTGGTAGCCCTGGGCGTATGAGCAAATTTTTGACGCGAACAGCGCCTGCCGCAATTGCTCGAGAAAGGCCTCTTTGTCACCAGAGAAATTTGCGCCGGGTCCGGCCAGTTTTTGCGCCGCGACCAGCCTCTCATCCTTGATGGCGCTGAGCGCACGCGCGAACACCGCTTCCGCGATGGTCTGTGCAGGGACGCCGAGGTCGAGGGCGGCGAGCGAGGTCCAGCGACCCGTGCCTTTCTGGCCGGCCTTGTCCATGATGACATCGACCATTGGTTTGCCGGTTTCATCATCCGTCTTGGCGAGGATGTCGCGGGTAATTTCGATGAGATAGCTGTCCAGCTCTCCTTCATTCCACTCGCCGAATACGGTCGACATCTCGGCAGGCGTCATTTCCAGCACGTTGCGCATCAGGGCATAGGCTTCGCAGATCATCTGCATGTCGCCGTACTCGATGCCGTTATGCACCATCTTCACGAAATGACCGGCGCCGTCGTTGCCGAGCCACTCGCAACACGGCGAACCATCGTCGACCTTGGCCGCGATGGACTGGAATATCTGTTTGACATGGGGCCATGCCGCTGCCGAACCACCGGGCATGATCGAGGGGCCTTTGAGTGCGCCTTCCTCGCCACCGGATACGCCGGTTCCGATGTACAGCAAGCCCTTGCTCTCGACATAGGCGGTGCGCCGAATGGTATCGGGGAAATGCGAGTTGCCGCCATCGATTATGATATCGCCCGGCTCGAGACGCGGAATGATGGCATCGATGAAGTCATCGACTGCCACACCGGCTTTTACCAGCAGGAATACTTTACGGGGACGCTCCAGGTTGGCGACCAGTTCTTCAATACTGTGGCAGCCGATGATATTTTTGCCCTTGGCACGGCCATCCGTAAAGGCGTCGACCTTGCTGGTGGTGCGGTTGAATACGGCTACCTGAAATCCGTGGCTCTCCATGTTCAGAACCAGGTTTTCGCCCATGACAGCGAGGCCGATCAAGCCGATATCGCATTTCGTATCTGCAGGATTCATCGTAGTTCCAATTAGTCTCGTCTTCTGAAAAGGGTTCAATCGATAAACAGGGGCTTGATATGGCGCACCCAGAGATTTTCGGTCACGTTGCGTGAAACGTCGGATTGGTATTCTCTCAATGCAGAGTAATAACGGTCGCCCATCTGCGCAGCGACTTTGTAGCCCACGTGCAGCAACTGGCGCAGATGCAGATTGTAAAGAGGGTCGGCCTGGTTGTGCCGTAGGGCACGGGCGTATTCCTCGCCGGTCCAGGAGTTGACAGTATCTGCGGTTGGGAGTTTGTCGTCGTCGATGTCGATCACGGTGGCATACGGTTTGCACAAGGCATCCTTGTGCTCGAGCGACTTCGAGTAGACGTCCTTGGCGATCGCCAGGCCTTCGCCTCCTGCTTCGGCCAGGCCAATCAACTCTTCGAGCCAGGTCGTGCCCGCCGTTTTGACGTGGATACCCGCGCCGGTGCGTCGCAGAGCGTCACGAATCGGTCCGTAAATCGAGAATTTGTCTGAACCGGAATGGATGCTGAGCTTCAGGTTATCCGGCAGCTTGAACTCCGAGATGGCAAACGCGATGGCAGCCAGGTCGTCGTTGAATTCCCTTTCAAACTGGACAACGTCACCGACGTAGTCCACGCCCTTGTTGAACCGTCCCGTAAATTTGGGCGCAACGGTTTGTGCCGGGATGCCTTCGTCGGCAATCGCCGCAAGGATGAAGAACATTTCCAACGGTGTTTGCGGGTTCTCCGTTTCATCCATCGAGACCTCGGGGATAAAGTCAGCTCCGCGCTGTGCGACGATATGGCGGTATATGACACCGGCCGTCTGTACCGCCTTCAGAAACGTTTTGGCGACCGCTTCGATGGTTGCCTGCGTGACTTCGAAGGTCCCGGCCCCCGGTATCTCCAGGCTGCCCATGTACTTGCCGTGGCGGTCAACGAAGGCGGCAATGTCTGAATCACTCGCCGCTTCGCCGATCGCATCGCCGACATCGAGCGTGAAGAAGTCGCTGCAGTGCACGAAACGATCGACCGTGGCCAGATTGATGTGGTCCGCATCGACCCGGTAACTGGACTGCCAGCCAAGCGCGTCAACGGCGTCATCGGCTTCCTTGCGCAGGCTGGTGGGTTCCGTGCCGACAATCTCGTGTTCACGATTTGACTTGTTCCAGACCGGCGTGATGTCGACACCTGCGTCCCTGGCGTTGACGATCGCCTGCAATTGGGCAACACCCTGGTGCAGGAAGCGATCACCCATGCCAAAACTGTATTTTTCAAGTTTCATTGAACGTTCCGTATTGAATCAAATGGTCATTGCGGCATAGCCGCCGTCGACGATGATCTCCTGGCCGGTAATGAAAGACCCTGCACTGGAGGCCAGCAGCAAGGTCGCACCACTGAGTTCGTCGGCTTTCCCAAAGCGTTTCATGGGCGTATGGCCCATGATCTGATCCACCCGCTCGGGGGTCAGGACCTTGCGGTTCTGTTCGGCGGGGAAAAAGCCGGGTACCAGCGTGTTGACGCGAATGTTTTGCGTAGCCCACTCCCGCGCGAGGTTGCGGGAAATGTTATGCACCGCGGCCTTGCTCATGGAGTAGGTGAACACCCGCGACAGCGGGATCAGGCCGGACATTGAACCCATGTTGATGATTGAAGCGGACACGCCATTGTCGAGGAAATACTCGCCAAATACCTGGCAGGCAAGGAAAACCGCCTTGGTGTTGATGGCAAAAATACGGTCGTACTCCTCTTCGGGAATCTCCAGGAAAGGGGTAGGTGCATTGATGCCGGCGCCGTTGACCAGTATGTCGCATTGCCCCGACTTTTCGACGACAAGGGATAACAGTTTTTGCAGGCCATCACGAGTTGTGATGTCTTCGGCAAGGAAGTAACCCTTGCCGCCGGCGGCCCGAATCCGTTCCAACCGGGCTGCGGCTTTCGCCTCGCTGCGGCCGACCAGGACAACCTCGGCTCCTGCGCCAGCCAGGGCCGAGGCCATCGCGCCGCAAAGTTCGCCGGTGCCACCGATGACGACAGCGGTTTTTCCCCGCAATGAAAACAGATCTTCCAAATAGGACATGATTCTCCGCTACATCCAACTAAAGCAGGTGCGCCTGTGGGTTGACAAGGATTCCACATTGCTTAGGATAGTGGGGATTGCCACCGGTGGCAATTGGAAAATACAACTAAGCCTGGAGAGAGTGCATACGGCGCTGGCGGAGGTGTTCCAGGCTGCCTGTGACGACCGCAATCTACAGCGGGATTCGACAATTCAAGTACAATCAACCAGCCACCCTCAATCTCTTGCACAACACCAGAAAAAGACAAAAAACATGATCTACTACGAAACCGGCTCACCTGAGGCAGCGCTTTCCGCAAACGACCTGAAGCAGGGAATGCTCGCGGCCCTGGTTGCCCTCGGTGAGAGAGAAAAGGTTTTGGCGGTTCCCCCTGATTACACGCGCCTGCCATCGCGTTCCGGTGAGTTGACGGAGTATTGCTGGGAGTATTTGGGAGACAAGCTCACGGACATTCTGCCTGCCCTGGGCACGCACACGCCAATGACAGACGGCCAGATCAGTCACATGTTCGGTGCGACGCCCAGGGATCTGTTCAGAGTCCATGACTGGCGCAACGATGTCGTGACGCTGGGTACCGTGCCGGCTGATTTTGTAAAGAAAGTGTCAGGAGGCGCCTGCGACTTCACCTGGCCGGCGCAGGTCAACAAATTGCTGGTGGAAGGCGATTTCGACCTCATTCTATCCATAGGCCAGGTCGTGCCCCACGAAGTGGTGGGAATGGCCAACTACAACAAGAACATTTTCGTCGGCACGGGCGGCACGGAAGGAATCCACAAGAGTCACTACATCGGGGCGGTCTATGGCATGGAAAGAATGATGGGCCATGCAGACACCCCCGTCCGCAAGGTCTTCAACTACGCTTCCGAACACTTTGCGAATCATCTGCCGATTGTTTACGTGCTGACGGTTGTGGGCCTGAATGAAGCCGGTGACCAACAGACCTACGGGTTGTTTATCGGCGACGATTTCAGCGTATTCGACAAGGCGGCAAAACTGTCGCTACAGGTGAACTTCAACATGCTGGACAAGCCGCTGCAGAAAGTCGTCGTGTGGCTCGATCCGACCGAGTTCAAAAGCACCTGGCTGGGCAACAAGAGCGTCTATCGCACACGAATGGCACTGGCCGATGGGGGTGAGCTGATTGTCCTGGCCCCCGCTCTCGTCGAGTTCGGCGAAGACAGGGAGATTGACAAGCTGATCAGGAAATACGGCTATTTCGGAACCCCGCACACTTTGGAAATGGTGCGGGACAATGAGGATCTGCGGAACAACCTCGCGGCCGCCGCCCACCTGATTCACGGCTCGTCCGAAGGCCGTTTCAGTACAACCTATTGTCCTGGAAAAGGAGCGGGCAACCTGTCGCGCGAGGAAATCGAGAGCGTTGGATTCAACTACGGAGATTTTGACGCGATCACGGCCAGGTACAACCCCGAGACGCTGAAGGAAGGTTATAACACTATGCCCGACGGAGAGGAGGTCTATTATATTTCCAGCCCTGCGTTGGGTTTGTGGGCCTTCAAGGACAGATTTGAGTATTAGTCCGTGGTAAGGCCGCATGAAGATCATAGTTGACAATAAAATTCCCTATATTAACGGGGTATTAGAACCTTTTTTTGAAGTGATTTATCTTCCCGGAAGTCTAACTACGAAGGAAGTCGTCAAGGACGCTGACGCGCTGGTAACGCGCACCCGCACCATTTGCAGCAAGGAGATCCTCGAGGGTTCCAGCGTTAAATTCATCGCAACGGCCACGATTGGTTTCGACCACATCGACATCGATTTTTGCAGAGCCGCCGGTATCGAATGGGCCAATGCTCCGGGGTGCAACGCGGAAAGCGTGAACCAATATGTCTCATCTGCTCTTTTTTCCTGGTCAATACGGAAAAAGGTTGCCTTGGCCGGCAAGACCATCGGAATTGTGGGTGTCGGGCAGGTCGGCTCGAGGGTTGCAAAGACCTGTGGAATCCTGGGGATGAACGTGCTGCTGAACGACCCTCCGAGGGAAAGAACGGAAGGCTCCTCGGAATTTGTTTCATTGTCGACGATCCAGCAACAGGCGGACATCATCAGCTTTCATGTTCCGCTGAACATGGAAGGCGTTGACCGTACGCATCACATGGTCGACGAATCATTTCTTCAAGACCTGCAGAACAGGCCAGTCATCATAAATACGTGCCGGGGCGAGGTTTTCGAGTCGAAAGCGGTTTACCGCGCGCTGGAGGCAGGCGAAATTTCAGGAATGGTCATCGACTGCTGGGAAAACGAACCCGAGCTGGATCTCGGCTTGTTGGGCCTGGCAGATTTCGGCACCCCCCACATCGCCGGGTATTCCAAGGATGGCAAAGCCAACGGGACAAGGACGAGTGTCAGGGCAGTCAGCAGGTTTTTTGGCCTGGGAATCGATGAATGGGAACCATCTGGTATTGAACCCCCCGGCCAGCCCGTCATTGAATTGGATGGGAGTGTTCGTGCCGAGGAGTCGATTCTGGCAGAGGCCGTTCTCTCAACTTATGAGATCCAAAGCGATGATGCGGCATTACGGGAAAATCCAGGTCTGTTTGAACAACTCAGGGGTGATTATCCGGTCAGAAGGGAATTTGGCTGCCATTCAATCAGCGCCAGGAATATTCAGCCTGAAACTATCGAAAAACTACAAAAAATGGGATTCAAAGTACTGAAGCATTGAGCGGTTCCGCGTTTCACAGACGCGCGAGCCCGATTGACGGCTTCCGGTCAGCCGCAGGCTTCAGGCAAACTCGTCCAGGTACTTGGGCAGCATGGCGCGCCAGGTGACCCAGTCGTGGCGCCATTCGGGGCCCCAGGGGTCGACCCGGTTGGGCACGCCCTTGGCGCCGAGCGCCGCGGCCATGCGCCAGGACTCCCCGATATCTTCGTAAGGGCCTTCACCGCTGGGCAGTAGTACGGCGCGGGTGCGCAACTGCTCCAGTTGGGGCCCTTCCAGGCCGGGAAGAAAGTGCAGCGGCGATGCGAAATAAAAGTCCTGGATAAAACGCCCTTCGAGGTACTTGGAGAGATCGTAGGTGCCGCTCATGGCGATGGCCAGGCGGAATGCGTCGGGGTGCCGGCATATGCTGGCGACCGCGTTGAAGGCGCCGATGGAGGCGCCCGCCGCGATGATCTCGATGTCCGGCGATTGGCAGTCCATGCGGATGGCTGGAACGATCTCCTCGTAGACCAGGGCGTCGAACATATTCTGCATGTAAGAGCAGAACTCGGCTGAATGCTGGCGCGAGATCCAGGTCTTGCCGGCGATGGAGTCGATCGAATACACCTTGATGCGGCCACTTTCGATCAGCGGCATCAGCGCCCCGATCAGGTGGAAGCGCTCTACTTCCTCGGCGTCGCCGCCGGCCGTCGGGAACAGCAGCACCGGGCTGCCATAGGTACCCCAGCGCACCAGTTGGACTTCCTGCTCGACGTGCGGTGAATGCCAGTGGGAGACGTCCTTCAAGACGCGGGCCCTTCTACCTGCCGCGACTCCTGCACGCGGTTCCAGAACAGTTCGCAGAAGCTGTCGATCTCGTGGTCGGGGTACAGCGCGGTGACCTTTTCCCGGATGGCGTCGCGTACCGTGTCGGTAGCGAAAAACTCGTGGGCCACTTCGTCCAGTTGCGGCAAATGCGTGGCGCAAAACTCCTCGAAAGCGTCCACGTCGAAACGTTGCCGGGCAAGCTTGACGTAACCGGCCAGTTTTTCGTCGAAGGAGCGATCGCTGTCGGCGATGGCGAAGTACTCGCCCCAGTCGAGATTGGTTTTCATCGCGCGGTCCGTGGCGGCACAGAAAATCGACCAGCGCAGGTTGGCCTTGATCAGCCAGGGGAAGTGGAAATGCAAGGAGGTCACCTGCGAGTCGGGGCAGGCATTGGCGAAATCGATCGGATGCCAGCGGCCGTCCTGGCGCAGCGCTTCGCAGGAATTGAAATCCCAGCCGAAGAAGGCGTTGATGACCATGGTCATATCGACCAGTTGTTGTGCCTGCTCGGGCGGCAGGAAATCGTAATCCATGCGGTAGCGGTCGTGCAGCGGGGCGCCCGGGTCGTAGTTGACGAAGCGGAACTGCGGCCCGAGCCCAATGCAGCGTACAAAGGCATCGTGTGGATCCACGCCCTTCTGCAGGTTCATTACCCGGGTGCCGCTGCTCTCATAGGCGTTGAGCAGTTCCTGGCGGTTGTGAATGCCGGTGACGCCGACCCAGGCGCCGCCATCGTAGGGTTTCATATACAGCGGGTAGCCGATCTGGTCGCCGACCGAGCCCAGGTCGAACAGCTTGGCGTAGCGGGTCAGGGTGGGCTGCAGGTCATTGGATTCCTGGTAGCGCTTGGGCGGAATCATCCAGGTATCCGGCACCGGGAATCCCAGACGGATCATGGCCGCGTAGGTGGTCTGTTTTTCCATCGACTGCAGCGACCAGGGGTTGTTGAACACGTACAGGTCGTTGACCAGGATTTCCTTTTTGATCCACTCGCGGGAGGTGTGGTACCAATGCGTCAGCCGGTCGATGACAACGTCATACTTGCAGGGTGCGCGCAGGTCGAAGGGCTCGATCTGGACGCGGCTGGACTCGAAGCTGACGGTGTCGCCGCCGATCGATAGTTTCAGGTCGAGCCGCTTGAGCAGCGCTTCGTAGCAGATGGGCCAGCAGATGTCTGCACCCAGCGACAGGCCGATCTTGCGAGTGATGTGCGCCACTTAATTGTCCTTAAACGTCGGGCCCACCATGATACGACCAAAGCCTGCAAAGTGCACCAGCACGCGCCGACCTGGAAGCTACTCGTAGACCATCCAGAGGGGACCCGGGAACAGCCAGGTGAGCGCGTTGCGCAGGCGGTCGCGCCAGTTTTCCCAGTTGTGGGCGTCCCGGGCTTCCTCGAAGTTGACCTGCATGCCCTGCGCCTGCAACAGCGGTAAGATCGAGCGGTTTTCGTAAATCAGCGATTCGTAGATGCCGCAGCTCAGGTAGATCTTCTGTGCGAGCGGGAAGGGCTTCTTGCGGTAGCCGTTCACGAAACGCACCACGGGGTCGAACACCGGTCCTTTCTGGTGGTGTCCAAGGTCGCTGAAGGCGAAAGAGCCGGACTGCAGCAGCAACTGGCCGAAGTGAGCGGGATACAGGCTGGCGGTGTGCAGTGTGGCGACCCCGCCGAGGCTGGCGCCCATCAGGCCGCGCATGGCCGGGTCGTCCGTCAGCGGGAACTTCTCGTCCAGCGCGGGCAGCAAGTCCTCGACGATGAACTTCGCTTGCCGGGGATCCCCGGTGTATTCGACCAAGCGGTCGGGCGACTGGGTCAGGGCGACGATCATGGCCGGGATTTCCTGGCGGTGGATCAGGTTGTCCAGCACCGTCTTGAGATCCGCGTAGCGCAGGTAGTCCGGGCCGTCGTGCACCACCAGCAAGGGGTAACTGCGGCTGCGCTTGAAGCGCGCCGGGAGGTACACTTCCACGTCGCGCTGGGCCCCGAATGCGCCGCTGGCTACCGGCAGGTGGACCAGGCCGCCCGTGCGGGCGTCGGGATCCGGCAGCGTCCAGTCCGGGCGCTCGTAACCATAGCCCTGGCAGACCGAGTTGGCCCCGAACGGGTCGTGGGCAACCACGCCATTGAGCGCATCCAGCACCAGTTCCCGGTCGCCGTTGCGGATCACCTCGAACTTGTACTCGAAGCGGGACCGGGGCGGCAGGTCCATGGTCAGCACCCACAAGTCGGTGCCCTGGAGAATTTGCATGGGCAGCGCTGTATTGAAGCCCGAAATCCAGCGCCTGAGAACGACCTCGTCAGCGACCCCGCGGTAGACGAAGGTGACATTGCCAGGCTCCACCAGCGGAAAGGCGTGGTCGCGCAGAAAGGCGTCCACGGTTTCAGGTGCCGGTACCCCGGGTTCCAACAGTTGGGCAAGCAGCGTGTTCATCGTGGCACCAGCACCCGCTTCTGGCCGCTGCGTGTGATCACGAAGGAGTTGGCCGTCGAGACCAGGCGGTCGTCCTCGAGGTGGAGCAGGGAGCCGTTGTCCAGCGTGCAGCAGGCGGCCGGCGAAAAGCGCCGGCTGAACAGCGCCGTGCGCTTGCGGTTGCCCCAGTCGAAGCGCGTTTTGGCATGGGGCAGCAGGATGCGCCCGCGGACGATGCCCAGGCCGGCGTCCAGCAATTCGGCGTCCCGCCGGCCCTGCGGCGCATGGTGGTGAAACAGGATGATACGTTCGCTGAGGGCCATGGCGCCTGCCGACCACGCAATCAGGGGCTTGTTCGCCAGTTCGTCGCCGAGCCGGAACAGGCGCATGCGATTCAGCAGCACGGCCACGTGGCCGCCGGCAATCAACAACAGTCCGGCTTTTGCAACCTGCCGCTGGACCGCCTCGCGCTCGGCCGTGGCCGCGGGGATGTGCAGCTGCGCTCGCCGCCGGTCGAAATCTTGGTGGATGGCCTGCAGACGGCGCAGGTGATGCCGGTCGAGTGCCCGAACCTGGGCAATCGCCGCGCGTTGTTCCAGGCGCAGCAGGTCTGGCTGGGCAGTGGCGCGCATCAACTTGCGCGCGGCTGCAATGGTCGGTCCCAGACGCATGCGATACAGCTCCTGCAATTCCTGCAGCTTATCCTGCCGTTCCCGGTGCAGGGCCTTGAGCTCCGGTTCGCGGGCGAAAATCTCCTCGGCGCGATGGTAGATCATCAGGTCTTCGAGCGGGCGGCCCAGTTCCTCCTGCAGTTCCTCGATTTCGCCTTCCGAATCGCGCCAGCCGGCGGAAATGACCACAATCGGACCGTCGACGCCGATGGCGTCCGCCGCCTGCCGCAGGTTGGAGCGCGGGTTCTGGGGGCCGAGCAGGATGCGTTGCGTCATGGCTCAGCCCAATTCCACGCGCACGATCTGCACAATCTGTTCGAGCGCGTCCTCGACCACCGAGGAATCGGGGTCGCGGATGATCACGTAACCATCGCCCTCGTAACTGTCCGAAGCGAGCTGGCCGGCCGAGGGCAGGCGCGACTCCACTACCAGGTGCCCGAAGCGCCGCTGCGCTTCGTCGAGTCCGTGAATGGCACGCACGCGGGCTCCGCCGGCAACGCTTTTCTGACCCCGGAAATAGGCGGCGCCGACCGCGTAGTTGCGCGCTGGCGGTTCGAACTGGTCAAAGACCATCAGGCGCGGCCAGGCCTGGTAGAAGTCCAGGTCATGCGCCCAGGACATCAGGCTGGTGAACTGCGCGCCCGGCGGGCGGGCGCCGACCTCCGAGATCGCAATGCGGCCGTCGCGCAGCTGAAACCATTCCATGTGGCTGAGGCCGGTTTCAAGGCCGAGGGACTGGACCGCGCGGAATCCGGCGTCGCGGATCGCGGCATACTCCGGGCCGCTCACATCGCGGGGCAGGAACACGCACCATTGGATCCAGGGATTCTCCAGCACCTGCAGGGGTGGCGGCATGTAGCGCGAGATCGAGTACCAGGCTGGCCGGCCACGAATCACCACGCTGTCGAAAGAATGCTCAGTGCCGAGCACGAACTCCTCGAGCAGGATCGGATCGGCCGGGCTGGGCGGATACCGTTGCAACAAGGTCTGCAGGTCCTGTTCCGAATCCAGCCGAAAGGTCCCCTTGCCGCCGGCTCCCGCCGGTGGTTTGGCGACCACCGGATACCCGGTGGTTTGCCCGAATGCCGCGGCGCGTTCGGCGCTACCCGCCAGGGCATGGCGGGCACAGGGCAGGCCGGCCTCGCGCAGCACGTCCTTCATGCGCGATTTGTCGCGGAAGTTCATGGCCGCAGCAGCGTTGAGTCCGGTGACGCCGAGGGTTTCGCGGGCCTCTGCCAGTGGCACCTGCAGTTGCTCGAGCGCGCCGAGCATGCGCCGTGGCGGCCCCAGTTTCTGCGCCAGCATATGCGCAGCGTGCACCAGTTGATCGGGATCCAGCGCGTTCTCAACCCGCCAGTGAGCCGCCAGGGCCGAGTGCAGGCCGGCGGGCAGCTTTTCAGCGGGGTCCTGGCTGACCAGGCTGAGGTTCACGCCGGGCAGGGCGGCCGCCCCGGCGACGAAGCGCAGGGTGGTTTCGAGGAAGAATGGGGCGACGAAGATGACGTGCGAGTTCATGGGCTGCATAGCAGAACACCACTCGGGCAAGAGCGCAAACTAATTTTTCGCGGCGCCTGGCCTCAGACTATTTCGTTCTCCAGGGCGCTCTCCCATATCGCGTCCAGCCAATCCTGTGTGCGCTCGCTGGCTCGCATGCTTCGTGCGATTGCGTCTTTGTCGATCACCATGACCGCAAAGTCCTCGAACATGAGACTGGCTTCGGGCTTGTCGAAGGGTACCTCGACGAAGCGCGTGTCGTTCCAATTCTGCCGGTACTCGTAATCGGCGGGCCGGTCGGTGGGGCGCCGGGTCAGAAAATCGTCCAGCTTGATGACGCCCTTGGCGCCGGATATGCGCAAATCCATGATGCCGGCGCCGGACTCGAAACCACAGTTCCAGGTGGTGGTGGAGCCATCGCTGAGGACGATCATGCCACTGCCGCTGACCGCGGCCTGGTAAGGGCCGCCGCGGCGCAGGCAGGCGTAAACCGAAGCGATTTCCACCTCCTGGGGCAGGTATTCGACGGCAACCCGCATGTTGTACCAGCCGGCGTCGCCGATGGCGCCGTAGGGTTCCAGCGCCGGGTTCATGCGGATGTTCCTGGGGTCCGAGAGCCCGAACTGGAAGGCGGAGGCGACAGACCAGGGCCAACCCACCTGCTCGGGGATCTGCGACTTGATGTAGGCGGTCCGCGGTGAATGCACGAAGTGCGTAGCGTCCATGAAACCGACGCCGGCAGCCCGGCAGGCGGCCGTGATGCGCTGCAGGGAGGGCAGGTTGGCGAACGGCTTTTCGCCCAGCACGTGCTTGCCGTGGGCGGCCGCGGCAATGCAGATTTCTTCCTTCACGCTGGTGGGCGTGGCCACGTATATGGCGTCCACGCCGTCGAAGGCCAGCATGTCGGCCCACGAGTCGAAGGCGTTGGGAACGCCGTGCTGGTCGGCGAATTCCCGCGCGGTTTCCATCTTTCGGCTGGATACCGCTGCCAGCTCGGCATTCGCCGCCTGCTTGATTCTCCCCGCCATCGAGTTGGCGATGCCGCCGGTGCCGACGAAACCCCAGCGGAGCGGTTTCACCACGCTGGCCTCGGCCCGGCCCGGTGCGCCCGCCAGAGCGGTGCCGAAGGCTGCGGTCATGGTCGCGGTCATGGCACCGGCCCCGGCAGCTTCCAGCAAACGGCGCCGCCTGGCATCGATGGGCGTCCCTTGTGCTTTGTCTTCGTGGCTCTTGTCCATGCGGGTTTCCTCCGAGGGTGGTAATTCAAAGCATAGGGTAGGTCCGCACAAATGGAAACCACCTTACCCTGCGCAGAATGTTTCAATCGGATACGCTTGGAAGCAACGGATGTCGCCGTATAATGCGCCGACGTCGGGGCAGGCAGCCCACACCGGGAATTGAAACCATGACTCGTACCCTTAGCCGTTCCATCCTGGACAACTTCCTGGGCAGCGCTGCCGGTTGGTACAAGCGGACCATCCTGATATTCCTGCTGGTCAATCCGTTGCTGTTGATGCTGGTGGGCCCGTTTGTCACCGGCTGGATTCTGCTGGCGGAATTCATTTTCTGCCTGGCCATGGCGCTCAAGTGCTATCCGCTGCAGCCTTGCGGTTTGCTCGCGCTGGAGGCCGTCTTGATTGGCCTGACCTCACCGGCCACGGTTTATCACGAGACCGAGAAGAACTTCGCGGTGATCCTGCTGTTGATCTTCATGGTTGCCGGCATTTATTTCCTGAAGGATCTTTTGCTCTACATCTTCACGAAGATCTTTATTCGCGTCCGCTCCAAGACCCTCCTGTCCTTGATGTTCTGTTTCGCGGGAGCTGTCTTGTCAGCCTTTCTGGACGCGCTGACCGTGACTGCCGTGGTCATCACCGTGACCGCCGGCTTCTACGGGGTGTATCACAAGGTGACGTCGGGCAAGGGTTTCGACGACGATCACGACAACGCAGACGACAGCGGGATCGGAGCTGAAACCCGCGAAGACCTCGAGGGCTTCAGGGCCTTCATGCGCAACCTGGTCATGCACGCGGTGGTCGGCACCGCCCTGGGCGGCGTGACCACGCTGGTTGGCGAGCCCCAGAATTTGCTCATCGGCAGTGTAGCGGGCTGGCATTTCCAGGAATTCTTCGTGCGCATGGCGCCGGTTACTCTGCCGGTGCTGGCGGTAGGTCTGCTCACCTGCGTGGGGGTGGAGCGATTCCGGATCCTGGGCTACGGGGCTCAATTGCCTGTGGCTGCGCGCCGCATCCTGGAGGAGTTTGAACGCATCGCCGAAGCGAACCGCACGGCTGAGCAGCGCGCCACGCTGATCGTTCAGGGGGTCATTGCCGTGCTCCTGGTGATTGGCCTGGCCTTTCACTGGGCTGAAGTCGGCTTGATCGGCCTCACCGTCATCGTGCTGGCCACTGCGTTCACCGGCATTATCGATGAGCACCGGCTTGGTCCTGCATTCTCCGAGGCGCTGCCCTTCACGGCCCTGCTGGTGGTGTTTTTCGCGATTGTTGCCGTGATCCATGACCAGCACCTGATCCAGCCCACGATCAATTATGTCCTGGGCATGGAACAACACATCCAGGTGCCGGTTTTCTTTATCGCCAACGGCGTGTTGTCGTCGATCACGGACAACGTCTTCGTTGCCACGGTTTACATCAGCGAAGTCAATGCCGCACTGCAGGCAGGAACCATCAGCCGCGAACATTTCGACCTGCTGGCGGTGGCGATCAACACCGGTACAAACATTCCATCGGTGGCGACACCCAATGGCCAGGCCGCATTCCTGTTCCTGTTGACTTCCGGACTGGCGCCCCTGATCCGGCTCGGCTATGGCCGCATGGTGCTGCTGGCGCTGCCCTACACCATCTCGATGACGCTCATGGGCTTGCTGGCGAGCATGTATCTGCTGTAGTAGATTGGCTTCTAGACAGGGTGCGTAGCATGGTCGATTCGAGGCAACAGGAACTGGAAGCGTTTCTCTCCGCTCACCCGGAGATCGAGAACTTCGATTTGCTGCTGCCCGACATCAACGGCATTCTGCGCGGTGTCCGCGCGCCGCGCGCGGACATGCGGCAGATCTTCGATTCGGGGGCGTACATGTCAGCCAGCACCATGCTGCTGGACAGTCGCGGCCTGTTGCCGGAGGGGCTGGAGATCGGGCTGGCGGACGGCGACCCCGATTATCCCTGCCTGCCGGTGCCCGGCACCCTGGCGCCCATGCCCTGGGCGAGGAGGCCCACCGGGCAGTGCCTGCTGCAGATGCATGCAAACCGTTCTACTCCGTACTACTACGACAGCCGCCAGGTCCTGCAGCGCGTGCTGGCTCGTTTCGATGAGCTTGAGCTGACACCGGTGCTCGCGCTGGAGCTGGAATTCTATCTGCTGGACGACGACGAGGAGCGGCTGCAGCCGCGCCGTATGCGGATTCCCGGAACTGTCCTGATGCAGGAGGTTCCAGCGCTGCACGGGCTGGATGATTTGCACGACCTGGATGACTTCCTCGCGGATGTGGACGCGGCCTGCGCCGCCCAGGGCATTCCGATCGGCACGACCATGTCGGAGGGCTCTGCCGGGCAATACGAAATCAACCTGCACCACGTAGCCGACGCCGAGTTGGCCTGTGATCACGCGCTGCTGCTGCGCCGCCTGGTGCGAGGCGTCGCTCAACGCCACGGCATGGCCGCCACTTTCATGGCCCAGCCTTTTGTTGCGTTGGATGGCAGTGGGATGCACGTCCACTGCTCTTTGCTGAACGCCGAAGGCCGGAACGTGTTCGCCGGCAATGCGCCGGCCGACCAGCCGGAGGCTTATGCGCCCGAGCTGCGGTTCGCCGTGGGGGGGCTGCTGGCAACGCTGCCCGAGTCGCAGGCAATCCTGGCGCCCAACGCCAATTCGTACCGGCGCCTCGGGCCAGGAAGCTTTCTCTCGGCCACTCCCAGCTGGGGCTACAATCACCGCCAGGTGGCTGTGCGCATCCCGCCCGCCGACGACGCCAACGTGCGGTTTGAACATCGGCCGGCCGGCGCCGACTGCAATCCCTATTTGGCGATCGCCGCGCTGTTGGCCGGTGTCCACCATGGCCTGGAGCGGCGCATCGAGCCGCCGGCGATGGTGAGGGAAGGGCAGGTGATGGAGCAGAATTCTGCTTCCGGGCCCCATTGGGAGGGTGCATTGGCACAATTCGAAGCTGCCAGTGTATTGCCGGACTACCTGGGGCGGAAGTTTTGCGCGACTTACGCGCAGTGCCGGCAGCTCGAGGCCCGCCAGTACCGGGCACAGGTGCCGGACCTCGACTATTTGTGGTATTTGGGGAATATTTGATGATGCACCCGATCCGACTCATCGTATGTTGCGGCTTACTCCTCGCTGTCAGCCAGTTGGACGCTTTCGAAGCGCCGCCGCTGACTCCCGGTGAGGCGGCTGCCGCGGCGAATGACTACCAAAGATACTGTGCCCTGTGCCACGGTGCGGACCGCCAGGGCGGAGTGAACGACCATGCGCCTTCTTTGCGGTCCGAGACACTGCTGCGCACCGGCTTCCCGGAGTTCATCCTGTTCACCATTGCCTATGGCCGCCGTGGCACGCCTATGGGTGCGTATTTCGAAGAAGTGGGCGGTCCGATGAACAACGACGAACTGTATCGGCTGACGCGCTGGTTGAAAGAACAGGTGGATGTCGAATCGATCGACCTGCCCGCCGAGCCCATCCGCGGCGACCTGCAGCGGGGCCAGCAGGTTTATACCGAGCGTTGCGCTACCTGCCATGGCGCGGAAGGAGAGGGGGTTTCGGCGCCCGCCGTCGGCAACCCGGCGCTGCTGGCGCTGGCTTCGGACGCCTTCATGCGTTACACCATCGAGCATGGCCGTGACGGCACGGAAATGATTGCCTGGGGCGAAGTGCTGCCGGCCGCCGACATCGACGCAGTCACGGCCTTCCTGCGCAGCCGGGAAACCCACTGGGAGCTCACCAAGCCGGTATTGCAGCCGCCGCCGAAGGTCGGGCAGTACGTGCTCAACCCAGACGCGCCGGCACCTGAGTTTCAGCTGAAAGACGGTCTGTACGTCATGGCTGAGGAATTGAACCGGGCCTTGCAGGAAAAACGCCGCATCGTCGTTCTCGACACGCGCGTGACATCGATGTGGCAGATCGCGCACATCGAGGGGGCTGTGCCGATTCCTTACTACCACGACGGTATCGCGGGACTGACGGAAGACCTGCCCACTGACGGCGCCTGGATCGTGGCCTATTGCGAGTGTCCGCGCGCAGCGGCGGAGTCGGTCACGCGTAAATTGCGCGCGGCCGGGTTTCAAAACACCGCCGTGCTGTACGAGGGCATCCAGGGTTGGATTTCGCTGGGCTACCCGGTTTTCGTCGGCGAGCTGACCGAGCCGCCGCAGTGACCCGGTAGACTGATCCTGGTTAGGCGATGTGGCGGCCGCCGTCCAGGTGCAGGACCCGGCCGGTGACGTAGGCGCTGTTCATCAGGTAATCGACGGTGTGCTGCAACTCGTCGAGCCCGCCTTCGCGGCGCAGCAGGCTCTTGGTCAGTGCTTTCTCGCGATAGGCCGCGTCGTCTCCTTCATTGAACAGCAGCAACGCCGGGGCAATGCTGTTGACTTTCACATGAGGCGCCAGGCGGGCGGCGAACGACAGGGTGAGGTTATCCTGAGCGGCCTTGCTGGCGGCATAAGCCATGTGCTTGCGGCTGCCGCGGCCACTCACGAAGTCGCCGATGTGGATGATGTCCGCCGGCGCACCCGCCGTTTTCGCCAACAAGGGCTCAAGACCCAGATTGAGCTGATAAGGCGCCTCGACGTGTACCCGCAGCATGCGCTGCATGACCTCGGCAGGCGGCAGGCCGCCTTCGTCTGGAAGCCAATCCGAGGCATTGTGGATGATGGCGCGCAGGCTCGTGCAGCTGTCCTGCACGGTCTGGATCAGGGTTCCTACTCCGTCATCGCTGTAGAAATCACAACGCCTCAAGTCGGCGCCGGCCTGCTCGAGCTCACCCAGGCCGGGCCGCTTACTGCGGTAGGTACCGATCACCGGCACACCCCTTTGCAGGAAGGTCCTCGCCAGGTGCAGGCCGGCACGGCGGCCCACACCGGTTATCAGGACCGGTCGGGATTTCATGGCGTAAGGAATTCAGCCCGTGTGTGGATGTTCTCCTTGAAGCAACCGCCCAATGCCGTGGTGCTGGTCTGCGAGTTGGTGTCCATCACGCCGCGCGACTTCACGCAGTAGTGGGTTGCCTCGATGCTCACGGCGACGTCCTCGGTGCCGAGCAGGGCCTGCATGGCGACCAGGATCTGTTGGGTGAGGCGTTCCTGGACCTGCGGCCGCTGGCCGAAGAACCTCACGATGCGGTTGATCTTGGACAAGCCGATGATTTTGTCCTTCGGGATGTAGGCGACCTTGGCTACTCCGTCAATGGTGACGAAGTGGTGCTCGCAGGTGCTGGTCAGGTCAATGTTGCGGATCTTCACCATCTCGTTGACCCCCATCTTGTTCTCGATAAGCGACAGCTTGGGGAAGTGACGGTAATCCAGGCCCGAGAAGATTTCATGCACATACATCTTGGCGATGCGATGCGGAGTCTCGGCCAGGCTGTCGTCGGTCAGATCGAGTCCCAGCGTGCGCACCACCTCGGCCATCAGGTCGCGGATGTGCTCGTATTTCTGGCGTTCATCCAGGCCGTTTTCGATCATCGGCGTTTCGAGGCCGAGGGCGATCAGGGTGTCGCGCACCAGGATGGCCTCCGGGCTCAATTCGTCGTCGTCGACGGCGGGCTTCGTATTCAGATAAACAGGGTTTGCGCTCATGACGCTTTCTCCAGGAGTCTCAGGTTGTTGGTTTCATCGGCCCGGTACTCTAGTGTCAGCGACACCGAGTCGGCGAACCGCAGGGCATGGGGCTTGTCGATGGTGACCCGCGATGACAGGATGCTGGGATGTTCGCTACACAGCCCGAGCACGTCCCCGACCAGTCTTTCCAGTAACAGGAAGCGCCCGTCTTCGACGTGCCGGATCACCCGCTTGGTCAGGATCTTATAGTCGAGGGCGCCGTCGACCTCGTCGCGCAGCGCGGACTCGGGCACGGCGTAGCGGATCTCGATGTTGATCACTACGTCCTGCTGCTTCGACATTTCTTCGGGGTTGAATCCGATGAATGTACGCAGGCGCAGGTTACGGATCTGGATGGTGGCGTGCCGGCTGCCACGTGCTTTCCTGTTGTGAGGCAAAGTAGACATGTTCTTCCTCTAAACTATACAAAATATATACATTACGAGAATAATAACACATATAGCGATACAAAAACTATACATATTTGCAGATTTCCGAAGTATCCCCGAGCTTTACCGTCCGTCGGCACGACGGTCCGGACCACTCGCTTTTGCGACGCGCATAGCGGTGTTAACCTGAAAGAACCGGGCGCCCTGTCAGCGCGAGGAGGCCATGGACATACTGAACATCCTGATCGCGGCGGCTCTGCGTTTCCTGCCTCTGCTGGCGACACTGGCCGTGGTCACCTTCCTGCTGATCTTCCTGAATCGGCACTTCAGGCGACGTTGGAAGGACAACCCCGACCTGCAGTTCCGCTTCCAGCTGACCATGCTGGCCCTGACGCTGGCCGGCGCCCTGGCGGTGATCATTGCGCTGCCGATCGACGATGTGCTGCGCGGCCAGTTGCTGAGCCTGATCGGCATCCTGCTGAGTGCGGCCATCGCGCTGTCTTCCACGACATTCATCGGCAACATCCTGGCCGGCGTCATGTTGAAGGTGGTCAAGAGCGCGCGGCCGGGCGACTTCATAACCATTGGCGAGTTGACCGGCCGCGTCACCGAGATGGATTTGCTGCACACGCAGGTACAGACTGAATTCCGCGACCTGGTCACGGTGCCCAACCTGTTCATGGTGACCCAGCCGCTGCATGTCGTGCGCAAGTCCGGCACCATCATCAACGCCGAGGTTTCGCTGGGTTACGATGTGCATCACGGGCGGGTGACGGACGTCCTGCTGGCCGCGGCCTCCCGGGCCGGGCTGAAAGACACCTTCGTCCAGGTCAGGGATCTGGGCGATTTTTCGATCAGCTACCGCATCGCCGGCCTGCTCGAGGACGTGCAAAGCCTGATCTCCGCCCGTTCCGATCTGCGCAAGGCCGTGCTGGACGCATTGCACGATTCCGGCATCGAGATCGTTTCGCCCAATTTCATGAACACGCGTGCGCTGGCCGACGGTCAGCGCTTTGTACCGGACCGGGCAACGCGTTCGGGGGCAGGACGCGTAACCGAGACCCGGGCAGAGGAGGTCGCATTCGACGTTGCCACGGAAGCGGCTTCGGTTGAAGAACTGCGTCAAGCCCTCGAGTCGGTTGAACAAGAATTGGTCGAACTGAAGAGCGGTGAGGGAACCGGCAGCGATGCAGCCAAGCAGCAGCTGGAGGCCCGCAAGACGCGGCTGGAGGCTGAGCTCGAGGCGGCCGAGGCGCGACGCGCCAGAGGCGAGCACAAGGCCTGAACCGGCTTAACAACGCTCGACTGCGGCAGGCATAATCAAACCTTTACCTGGCAGATCACTGGAGATCGCTGATGACTGAACATTCACTTTCAGGCAGCTGCCTCTGCGGCGGCGTGCGTTACGTGGCGACCGGCGAAGAACAGCGCTTCTACCACTGTCATTGTTCCCGCTGCCGCAAGGCGTCGGGTACCGGCCACGCCAGCAATCTCTTTATGCAGGGCACGCTGACCTGGAGCAGTGGCCAGGAATTGATCCGCAGCTACAAAGTGCCCGAAGCCGAGCGTTTCACGAGCACGTTCTGCGAAGTCTGTGGATCACGGGTGCCGCGTTTCATCGAGAAGCTGGGGATGGTGTTCATTCCTGCCGGTTCGCTCGACGACGAGCCCGAGTTGCGGCCCGAGGCGCGTATCTTCCTCGATTCACGAGCCGGCTGGTCGTGCGATGATTCGGCGCTGACG
>Ga0316195_10000233_pt1 | contig 20401 bp, 12 predicted proteins | sample Phised1_MG_FD_204937 | JGI IMG/M metagenome (GOLD analysis project Ga0316195, IMG submission 204937) | Coastal sediment microbial communities from Maine, United States - Phippsburg sediment 1 | ecosystem: Environmental > Aquatic > Marine > Coastal > Sediment | place: USA: Maine | collected...
CTTCGATGCTCCAAGTGCAAAAATTGCACTGTCGCTGCACAACCTCGCCTGGCATCATTCTCGCGGTGGGGATCTGGAGCTCGCCGAACGATATGCAATTGATGCGATTGCCATGCGCAAGGCCGTTTTCGGTGAAATTCACCCCCGGGTTGCATCGACTATCAGCCTGTTGTCACGGATCTATCAGTCACGCGACAATTGGGACGAAGCAGAACGTGAAGCGCGGGCCAGCGTAGCGATTGCGGAGCAGATTTTCGATACTGGTCATCCGGATGCCACATTCCCGATGTACGAGCTGGCCAGCGTACTGCACGCGAAGGGTGAGCTCGACGAGGCCCGGGAGCTCTTTTCGAAGATTGTTGCCTGGGAGCGGGTCAGCCTCGGCAACGACAGTCACGACGTCGGCATGTCAATCAAGGCGTATGCGAATGTGTTGAAGGACCTTGGAGAATACGCCGAGGCCGAAGCGCTGCTGCGGGAATCGCTGGCAATATTCGAGGCGCTCCCGGGCGGCAGCCGTCGCGGCCTGCATGCGACGCAGATCGGCATCGCTGATATTCTCAGGAGAACCGGCCGGCTCGACGAAGCCGCGGCAATGTTAGGGGCAGACAGGGAACTCGGGGGCGACGGCTTTGATACCCCGTATGCACAACGACTGCTATATCTCGAGCTGACGAGACTGCACCTCGCACGCGGCCACGTGGCCGACGCGCGACGCTCTTTGGAAGATTTCTACACCGTGGTCGAGACAACGGGTAGCACCGTTGCATCGGATTCGCCGGAACTACTTGCCTTGCAGGCCGAGCTGCAGCTGGCCGAGGGTCACGCCAGCCTGGCAATTCCGCTGATTGAACGGGCGCTGGCTGCACAGGTAGAGCGCTGGGGTGCCGAGCACTGGCAGGTTGGCGTAACGCGGGTGACGCTGGGGCGTGCCCTGCTCGATAATGGCCAGCACGACGCCGCCGTCGCAGAGCTCACAGCGGCGCAACTCCTGCTGCAGCGAGTACTTGGAGACGACCACCCGTCCAGCGTCGAGGCGGCGATCATGCTGGCGGCCGCTGGCCACGCGAACTCGAACAATAATTCCCACTAATTCAGTTGTTTACAAGTTTATTGCTGCCAGCGTCGGGGTGAACCGCCTTTTTTGCGGCTTAACAGTTAGAAGCAAAAAAATCGGAATTCGGAGTCCTCGTATGGAAACGCTATTCTCGCGCCGGTACTTGCAGGCGGCACTCTCCTTCTTCGTCGCAGTCACGCTGGCGGCGCCCCCCTCGTTCGGGGAATCGCTGCAGTACGAAACGCTGCCCCGGGACGTAAAATTGCTCGTTGATGCAGGCCTGGATCTTGAAGCCGCAGAAGCAGCGGCGGCGGAAGGCGATGGTGCATTGCTGGCGCTCATGATCACCATGGTCACCGCACACGACATCGCGATCGTCGTCGGTGCACTTCCCTTCCCAACAGCGGCGTACGTGGCGGAGGTCGCCGAATACGGCGTGAATCTCGGCCTGAAGGCCCTGCCACCCAGACTATTTGCACCGGACCCCCGGACCATCAACCTGTCGGATGGAGACGGCCCGGGATACAAAGTCGTCGATTACGGCTGCGGAATCGAATTCGAACTGCTGGCGCCCCAGGCGGGATATTCGAACCTGTTCGGCATCGCAAACATTGGTGACCCGTACCTCGACCTAAGACCGATTACAAACAGGCAGCGACCCGATTTTTATCAATTTCGAAACTATCGCAACGCTGACGACCCGAACACGCGCTGGGGGTTCCTCCGGGCACCGAAGGTCTATCACGCGAATACCGGCGTTGGCGTCGAGGTCCAAGCGCCTTTCGACGTTCGCCGATACGATCCTGTAACCAGCACATTGGGCAGCCCCTTCGTTCCTATCGACACGTCCGCAGAAGGTCCGCAGCTGGTTTACCTGCCGATTGGGAACCACGAACTGGAGTGGACTGCGACCACCGAGATCGAAACGATCGGCGACATCGCCGTGCCGGGCGTTATGCTTCTTTTCAATACTTTGTCCGAACTCAAAAACCTTTACGGTGGCGCCAAAGCCGCGAAACTGGCGAAGCAACAAGGGTTCGGTGCAGGAATAGCCGACGAGGCGCTCGACCCGGCCGGTGCAAAGCGACTGAGCGACGGAGTCCTCAAGTTCGAGGATGTCTGGACCAAGGCCTTTGAGGCCCGCCAAGCCAGCAAACCAACCGCGGCGCAAAAGATCATCCGCAAAATCAGGGAAAACCTGCGCGGAATAATCAAGAAACTCGTCAAGGCTGCAATTAAGGATGTGCTGGTTGATCTCAGCAAGGCCGGTATCAATTCCCTTGATGGCGACACCAAGTACGCTATTCAGTCTGTCGTTGGCAATGGAGTAGCCGATGTTCTGGAGGTCGTTTGGGAGGTCTACCAGGAACGATATCCTCCGATTACAACCAAGGACGATGCGAGTTACTCGGTCGCAATCAGTTTGATCCTCGCCAACCTGGACGAAAATACGATACCAATCATCCGCCGGACATTGACCACGCGTGGATCCGGAGCACTTCAGGCGTTGTTGAAAATCGAGACAGCAGAGAGTGTGAAACGGCAGGTGATCGCGGTCCTGGACTCGGTACCGCCTACAATCAGTTTTGATTCGGCGCCTGTGATCATCGATGCGACGGACTTTGGCGGTACATGGGTAACCCGGTCTTACGCGCAATTACTCGCGCTGGCTGAAGCCGCCACTTCCGACAACTGCGGGCGAACCCCTGAGCTGAGTCTCAGCAGCCCGAATTTCCTGCCGCTGGGTTCGCACCAGGTCACCTGGACAGCCAGGGACCGGGGGCCGAATCCACCGGATGATGGTCTGGACTATGCGCCAAAAGCGGTACAAAACATTCTCGTTGTGGACAGAGAGCCGCCGTTGCTGCTGGCGCCACCGAGCAAGGTTATTCTCGGCACTGCCGATGTTTCGCTAGCAACAGCCAGTGTTGGCGAAGCCGTTGCCATCGATCTCGTTGACGTACAACCACAGGTTACCAATGACGCACCGGCCACGTTTCCGGTCAATTCGCGTACGAGCATCGAGTGGACTGCTGTTGACGGCTCCGGTAACACCTCGAATTCTTACCAGCTCATTAGTGTCAAGAGCTCGAACACGGCCCCCACTGCGGACGACGCCGTTGCGACGACATTGACATCCGAGCCAGTCGACATTCGCCTACATGCGAACGACATTGACGAAATGGATGGCCGTTTCGATCCTTTGTGGTTCAAGATTGAGTCGCAGCCGAAAAGCGGCGAGTTCGTCGCTCCTCTTTATCCGTTCTTCATGGAGGACTACCGAACCCGACCCGGCGACGCTCTCGGCCAGGACTACGACCCGACGATGAACGTGTCTGCGTACATTCGGTCTACCTACTGCCCTACCGACCGCTCAAAACAGGATCGTATTACACCAAAAGGTTTCGTTCACGAAGCCACCTATGTACATGTCACGGATGACGGCATTCGGTATGTGCTTGATCACTTTTTTGAATGCGATGGGTCCAGCGACGAATTGAACATCTTCTCCCGCTTCTCACAGTGGGGGCCAAGGGGCGAATTCCTCGGGCAAGTCCAGATCGGTGCCGACCCGACCGAAGCACCTGTAGACAACGCCTTCCGCGTAGACAGCGACGGCTTTCTCTACTTCAATACGCGACTAAGCGCCGGCACGTCGTCCACCGAGCTCCGACTTAATCAGTGCTCGCTTGACCTCCCGTACCCAAGTGACAGCGTCCCGCCATCGCCGGGCGAGGCTCCGCGACGCGATGTCAGCGTCGCCGAGCACTGTAATAAACAGCCGTTCATCGGCTACACGTTCAAAGACGGGATGACACCAAATGGCGAGTTGGATGCGAAAGGACTCGCCTATGCCCGCATTGACAGCGACAGGAATGTCGCCTACGTCGTCGACGGCTTCAGCCTGCTGGCGTTCGACATATCCGGTGCAACCAGCCCAGTTTATATCGGTGAACTTGGACCAAAAGATGATCAGGGCGCGGTACTCGACAATTGGTACGGCAAGATCACCAGCCTTGAGGTCGATTCTGATGGCGCGCTGTATGCCAACGATGTGACGCACCATCGGGTACATAAGATTGGCGCGATCACGCGCGACGACCAGGGCGAATGGAGACTCGGGGAGTACGTTGGTTGGGCCGGTAAGTGCACGGGTAGCGGCAACAACGCCTGCCAGGTGGATCCGGCAAATCCTCAGGTGGGCCATAGTCGCGGCTACAGCTGTACCTTTGAGGCCAACAGCTGCACGGTGGCCGCCACAGATCGGTCCGGATCGCAGCAGGGTCAGTTCAACAGCCCTCGCTACGTTGCTGTCGATCCTAACGACGTGCTGTACGTTGCCGACTTCGAGAACGTACGCATACAGCGATTCTCTGAGGATGGCACGTTTGCGGGTGAAGCCGTATCCGCGGGAAGCGGCATCAACAAGGGCGATCGACCCAGCTTCGTCCTCGGCAACATGGGCAAGCCCGCATCCGTGGCCGTGAATTCCAGCCAGTTCTTTGTCGTCGATCGAGACGAGCAGTTCGTACACATCTTCGGCACGCTGCCGTTCAAGGACATTACGGATAACGAAGCCACTGTCACCTATGTGTCCGACCAGGATTTCCCCAACCCGAACGTCTCAGGGGACGACAGCTTTACGTTCAGCGTATCGGACGGGCTGGAGGAAAGCGCGCCGGCGACTGTTACTGTAAGTGTCAGTCGAAATTTCCGGCCGCCGCAAGCGCTGGAGCAGACGTTGACCGTCGAAGAGGACGCGGCTGTCGACTTCATACTTCCAGCACGCGACCCCGACGGCATCATTGACAAAGATTTCCTCGGTTTGGATACACTCACCTATTCGCTGACACGCTGGCCCGAGCACGGTACGTTGAGCGGCTATAGCGACAGCTGGTCCTACACCCCGAACCCGGACTTTTATGGCGAAGATTCGCTGAGCTTCAGGGTTAATGACGGTGTGTTCGACTCGAACGAAGGAACGCTGACCTTCAAGGTGACGCCGGTGAACGATCCTCCTGTAGTCACTGTCGAAGCGCCGGATCGAGTTGCGCTCGGTTTTCCGATGCAGCTGGAAACACTGTTTACAGACGATCGTCTCGATGTGATCTCCGCAGACGTCACCGATGGATATACGGACGGCTACGGCGGGATGATTGAATGGGGCGATAGCGTCGTTGAAACTACCGGCGACTTCTCGAACGACAACGGCGATGTGAACATGCAGGGCGTGATCGTCGTTGCCCCACCGAACGCTGACAGCGAGGGCCGTACGCTTGGCCAGCACACTTTTGAGCAGGCAGGCGAGCACACGATCAACGTATGCGTGACTGACAGCGATGCAGAGTCAGGCTGCAGCTCGATAGTTGTCAACGCGGAGCCGCTCGTCAGTACGGGCATCGGTGGAATCTTCTACGACGGACCATTGCCAGACGACGAAGTCACCCTGCAAGAGATTGCGGACAAGACACCGTTCGCCTTCGAAGTGCTCATGTTGAATGGCGCACCTTCAATCGGGGCCGGGCTGCCAGCGGAAGACGTGGTCCTGGACCTGTCGTTGCCGGAGGGGCTCGCCGTATTCGACATCGCTATTGATAGTGGCAGTTGCACACGTGACTTGCGGGAAGTGACCTGCACCATCGGCGCACTCGACCCGGGCGCCGAGGTCAGGCTGACGATGAATGCCATTGGTCCCGGCACGTTGATTTATGACGAGGACCGGGATTTCATGGCCACGATGAGTACCAGCTCGGATGCCCTCAACCCGGAAATCGGCATGTTCGCTACCGTGACGCTGGTCGCTGACACAACCGACACCGATGGTGACGGCATGAGCGATACATTCGAAGTGACCTACGGGCTGAATCCGCTAATTGATGATGCAGCGGGCGATAGCGACAACGATGGCCTCAATAACGTCGATGAATACGAGAACGGGACCTCCCCGAAAGTTGCCGACACTGATGGCGACGGCGTAACAGATAGTGAAGAAGTCGCGGCCAGGATGAATCCATTAGTCGACGACGTAGAGCCGGAGCTATCGATACCGGACGACATCCGGGTCAATGCAACCGGCACGCTAACGGCGGTGGCGCTCGGATCGGCTACGGCAGTTGATTATAAAGATGGCGCGGTCGAAATAGTTGCCAGCACACCCGGACCCTTTCCGCCCGGACCGAATGTCGTTACCTGGACGGCGACAGACGAAGCCGGCAATCGAGCCGAGGCGTTCCAGTTCGTCGACGTAGTCCCGATGGTCAACTTCCAGGTCGACCAGACGGTGGCAGAAGGGTCGATCGCCAGGGCGCGCATTGAGCTGATCGGACCTGCCGTGGAATACCCGGTGACTGTCCCTTACACACTTAGTGGAACCGCTTCGAATCCGCTCGATCATGACGGAATGAGCGGTGAAGCAGTTATCGAGTCTGGGCTCTCAACCGAAATCGAGATCCGCATCACCAAGGATCTGGTCGACGAGCCAAACGAGACGATAGTACTCACAATGACCGCGCCAACCATCAATGCAATTCCAGGAGGCAGCACTTCACATGTCATTACTGTGAGCGAGATTAATCAACCGCCCAAAGTGGCGATCAACGTTGAGCAGCAAGGACGGCGCACCACGACGATCGTTAGCAATGCCGGACTGATCGGACTTATCTCCGACGTGCGTGACGATCCCGCCCAAGAACACAGTTTCGACTGGGGCGCTTCGGATCCCGCGTTGCTCGATCCGATTGCGGTCAACGATCCGGCGTACCTGCTCGATCCGGCCGGTTTGACGGCGGGGATGTACGGGATGCACGTCAGTGTGACGGATGACGGAGTGCCAATAGCAGTCACCAGCACAAGCTCTTTACTGCGGGTGGAGAACGAACAGTTGATACTGCTGTCGAGCGACGATTCCGATGGTGACGGTATTAACGATGCCGCCGAAGGACCGGACGATACCGATGGCGATCGTATCGCGAACTACCTCGACAACGTACCCAACTCAAATATGCTGCGTCTTGCTGTTGATGGCAGAATGCTGGAAACGGCGACGGGACTGACGCTTCGTCTCGGCGCCACCGCCTTTGCACAAGATGGTTCCTTCGCGACGATCCTCGAAGAGGATCTTGCAGCCGACGTTGCGAACGGCTTCGGCAGCGGCGTTCAGGATTTCGAAGTTACGAAACTTGATCCGGGCGGCAGCGTGAACGTTGTCATACCGCTGGCAATGCCGGTGTCCGACGGTGCGGGTTTCCGAACCTTTGTGGCAGGGCAGTGGCATAACTTCATCGAGGCCGCGAACGACAGTATCGCGTCGGCGCCGGGCGCAAATGGTGCCTGTCCACCACCTGGTCATGCCGCATACACGCCTGGATTGAGTCCGCAGCATGGTTGCGTCCAGCTCACGCTGGCCGACGGTGGGCCAAATGATACGGATGGCGTCATCGACAGCGCCGTACGAATTACCGGTGGACTCGCCGCACCAGTTGGAGCCAGGCTCGCGAACAGACCACAGGATAGCGGGTCGATTTCCGGCGACGGCGAGTTCGTCATCGTGCGGACCCGTGTGCACAGCGATTCAGGCGACGCACTGATCAACTCGCTAACACTCCAGGCAAGCGGTGCCAGAGATGACACGCAAATCGACAACGTCATCCTGATTCACGACACCAACCGCAACGGCGAATGGGAGAACGACGACCCTATCCTGTCCGAAGGACACTTCGAGTCCGACGATGGTCAACTTGTGCTGACTCTCGATAACCCGCTTGAGCTGCCGGTCGGGGATACCGACTTTTTGGTGATCTATGTCTTCGGCGACACCCAGTAAAGGAGCCGCAATGAACAAATTCCGGGTAATGACTGTCCTGGCCTCGACCCTGCTCGTCCTGGCCGGCTGCGGGTCGGATCACAACGCAACCTCCGACCCTGGCGAGGCTCCACCTGCCGCCGATATTTACACGGTGGCGATTACTGAAATCGAGATCGTCAACAAGGACAGCGGAGCAGCCGTGATGGTTGAAGGCCTTCCCGCGGCCGGTGGCACGCTGGAACGTAACTAGACCAAGCGATTCCAGCCTGCCCGCAACGGACTTTCGCTGCAAAAATGGCGTCCGATTTCCGCGTTACGCAACCGATATCGACAGGGCGTAAACGGCGCCAGTCACTGAAGATAATGGTGACCAGGGACGCGCCGGAATGGATTCGTTTCGCTGACCCTACGGGCGCACTGCGTGCGTCTGTCGGCGCTGCGCGCCTCGGTTGAACCACCGAGACGCGGATTTTCAGCCCGCTCCTGGCTCACCCTTTCTCTTCGTGCCACTTCTTCAATAGCGCCGCTTCCGTTTCGAGGTCCAGCCCGCCGCTCCCAAACAGAGAACCACCGTCCTCGTCCAGCTTCGCAATCATGTCCCTGGCGGTGTCCACGATCGGTCGGAACGTCAGTCCTGTCGCCAGTGCCCTGTCGTTATTCACCTGCATGAAGGGAATGGGACCTTGTCCGTACCACGGTGCGTAGCCACCGATATCCGGTTGTTCTTTTCGGAGCCATTCCCAATCGATCCAGGTCAGCTTTGAGCTGGAGCCGGTTGCATCACGAATGTTTTCGAGAAGCGGCCTGGCACGATACGGCTCTTCGGCGCCGACCGCGTTGTACGGTCCGCTGCCGCTGCCATCCTCCAGCAGGCGCACCATCCAGCCGCACAGATCAGCCGCATCGATGTATTGCACCGGCAGGTCTTGCTCTCCGGGAACCAGTATCTCGTTGCCGGCCACCATGCGCCTGAGCCAGTGCCGCAGGCGTTCTGTCGGGTCGCCGGTGCCGGTGATGATTCCCGGTCGCACGTGGATGGCTCTGTCGCCAAACACCTTGCTGATTTCCTGTTCGCACAGTGCTTTTCTCGGGCCGTAAGTCGGGCCGTATATTGAGTCTGATTCATCAGTCGGATCGTCCATGACGGCATATGCCGCTGAAATCTCGTCGTCATCAATACTCAGGTCTTCGGCGTAGGCAGAGATGCTGGAAACGAACAGGTACTGGTCCACGTGCCCATGCAACAACTCCGCGGTGAGCCGCGCATGACGCGGGTAAAAGCCGGAGTTATCGATAACGGCATCCCAGTCGCGACCTCTGAGTGCATCAAGCTGGTCGTCCCGATCGCCGATCAGCGCCTCGACATTCGGAAACATGTCCGGGGCCGTCTTGCCTCGATTAAACATGGTAATCCTGTGCCCGCGTGCCCGCGCGTAGTTAATCTCGTGCGGCCCGATGAAACCTGTGCCACCTAGCACCAGGATATCGAGCGGCTTGCTTGCCGTTCCCTGGGCAAACGTCGACGCGGGTAGCGCCGCGAGGACCCCTAAGGCTGAGGCCGAACGAATAAAACTGCGTCGTGAGGTGGTCATGGCGGGTCCTTTTTTGTTCGCTTCTGTAGAACGATGGTACCGGGACTTTTACGAATCCGGTACCTGATCGTACTGAACTACCGAGCGACCGCGCAATTCGTTCGATCGCTCGTCGACGATTGGCCGGGCAGCGCCGGCTAGCGCTCTCGATGCGGAACTTGCGCTTCCCCTCGACAGTCCTACAATGGACATCGGCCTCTCGGCCCCGGACTCCTCAAACTTCGCATGGAAAACACTATGAAAAAACTTCTGCTCGTTCTGCTCGGCTCCACGATCATCGCCCTGCCCGCATTGGCCGCGCTGGAAGCCGGCGACACCGCGCCAGGCTTCGAGGCCAGGGCTTCACTGGCTGGCGAAGAATTCAATTTTGTGCTTGACGATGCGCTCGAAAAGGGTACGGTCGTCGTTTATTTCTATCCGTCCGCGTACACGCAGGGCTGCAATATCCAGGCGCATGAATTCGCCGTTCAAATGGACAAGTTCACGGCAGCCGGAGCCAGCGTGATCGGAGTATCTCTCGACAACATCGATCGTCTCAATGACTTCTCGGCCGATCCCGAGTATTGCGCCGGCAAGCTGGCCGTGGCTTCCGACGAATCCGGCGACATCGCGGCGTCCTACGAGATCATCGTTCGTGAGGGCCGCGAGGGCGCCACGGATACGCGCGGCGTCGAGATTGGTCACGGTTTTGCCGAGCGCAGCACGTTCATCGTCACGCCCGATGGCAAGATTGCCGAGACGATCGGCGGAGTTTCGCCGATGGAAAACGTCAAGAAGTCACTTGAGGCTGTGCAGCGCCTGAAATAGCCGACTGGCGATCATCGAACTTGAGCGGCTGCGCCCTCAGGTTCGATGATCCTTCTGACCCCGGCCTTCGTACTTGGCCCGACCACGTGCCTGTGCGGCAGACCTTTTCCGGCATGGCATCGCCGCCCACCAAATGCGCAACTCGTCTGCCACTGACGTCTGCGGTACGGAAAACAATGCGCGATTGACCTGGTCTGTCGAGCAGAAAGAAATCGTACGCACGCCACGGACCAGACGCTGCAAGACGAGAGGCGCTGATTCGTTTGTGGCATGATGCGGACCAGGGAGGATCAACAACATGATTAAGCTGATCGTTGGCATCAAGCGGAAAGCGGGTATGAGCCCCGCGGCATTCCACGAACACTGGCGAACGAACCACGCCGAGTTGGTCAGGACCAACCCGGCCGCCAAAAAATACATCCGCAAATATGTACAGTGCCATACGCTCGACGCGGAATATACCCAGGGCGACGTCGCCTACGATGGTACGGCCGAGCTTTGGTTTGACAGCGTTGCGGATAAAGACGCTTTCTTCAGCGATCCGGATTACCTGGAACACGTCAATCCTGATGAGGCGCGTTTTGCCGATATGACGCAGACGGTCTTCTTCGTGACCGAGGAACAATCAATCATCTAACCGGGTGTGGATGCCAAAATCGCGACCGTCCTCCTGAAAAACGCAAGCATTGACCAACCCACGTTGCCGAACCTTATGGAAACGCTCGGCGTTCGAAGTGACGAACGCAGGGAACCGGTCGAAAGACCCTGCCGTTGCAGCACTTGTTAGCCAAAAAGCGGAAGTCGTGGCAACCCAGTTGAGTCGACAACCGCGGTTTGCATTCGGCCCTTTTGTTCCTGTCCGATTATCACGGTTCCAGCGGACCTGCCGACTCGGCGGCAGCAGCCGTACGACCACGCACGAATGCGCGTGCGGCGTAGAATACGACGCTCGCCGCGATCAGGGCGGCAACCATCGAGGCCTCATCGGCCGGCAGCCGGGTCAGCAGCCAGCCGACAATCGCACAACTCAATAATGGAATGACGGGTCCGAAAGGTAGTCGGAACTCGCCAGCTCCAGGCATGCCGTCGCGCTGGCGCAAGCGCAGCACAGCGAGACTGACGCCCAGGTCGATCAGCAGCAGGGATCCGGTGGCAACAACGGCCAGGTACTTGAACGTACCACTCAGCGCGAACCCACAGACAAGGAGCGCGAAAAAGAGGATTGCCACGTAAGGCGTTTTGAATTTGGGATGAACTTTCGAAAGGGCCTTTGGAAGATTATTGTCGAGCGATGACGCAAATATGACCCTGGGCCCGCCGAGCATATCGCCGCTGAGCGCCCCGTAAATGGATATCACCGCGCCAGCAATCAGCATCTTGCCGCCCCAGTCACCGAAAACTTCCGTGGCAACCGCGACCAGTGGCGCGCTGGTGTTGTTGGCGAGCTCGTCCCCCAGTACGCCCTGGGCGACGACCTGCAGGCCAATATAGAGCACCAACAGACTGGTCATGCCGACAAGCAAACCGAGGGGTACGGTTCTCGCGGGGTTCCTGACTTCGCCGCTCGCGCTCAGCGCACATTCAGCACCGCTGAAAGCATAGAACAGCAGGATCGCGCCGGCGCCCAGCGACTGGATCGAGGGCCATTCGGGAAGCGCGAGATTTTCGACGTTGATCGCGAACAGCCCGACGACCAGGAGGAGCAACAACGGAATCAGCTTAACCACTGTGTTGAATACGTATAAACGCACACCCGCTTTGATACCCCGGATATTTACAACGGTCAGGAAACCAAGCAGCACAATGATGAAAACGGCACGTGGGATTGTCTGGCCGAGTATCGGCACGACGACGGCCAGCGTGTCGACCATTACTACCGTTATCGCCGCATCGGCCATCACCGAGTAGCCGAACCAGAACAGTATCGACGCGATGAATCCGGTAAACGGCCCGAATGCCTCTTCAATGTAGGCATAGGCGCCACCGCTGCGCGAGATGCGGCTGCCAACTTCGGCGAAGCACAGAAACACCAGCGCAACCGTCAGCGAGCAGACCAGGTAGGCGAGTATCGCGGCGGAACCCAGTTCGGCGGCGATGAGGCCCGGATAGACGAAGATACCGGCACCCACCACCATGTTGACCACGCTTAGACCGAGAGCGCCAGTGCCGATGGCGCGTACAAGACCTTCATCCTGAACGTCTTTTAGCTCGGCCATGCTCTGCCCCTGAACGCTGCGGCGGTCGCCAATCGCGGCAATCCGCGCGTCGCTGTAATTACCGGTTCCCTGGACAGGATCGCCGGCCTGCCGATGACATTCACCGGCAGCTCCAAAGCAAGGGATTTGTAGAGGAAGACAGGTGCCGGGCCAGGGCCACTACTTCTTGAAGGCCCAAAACGAGCCCGCAGGACTCTCGACCTCGCGCAAACCGAAACGCTCTTCCGGTCTTCGGCCTTCGTTGATCAACCCATACAAATCAGCGAGCACCGACCGGGTTTCGGCAAAATAGGAGTGACCCAGGAACCCGGTATCCATGCCGGTCGCGTCAACTGTTTCAATCCCGGGCAAAACGACAATTCCTTTTCCGGAGTCGCCGGCGCGCGGGTAACCGTGAATCTTGCGGGAAGCAGTCAGCGCCAGATCGTTGGACGACGAGTACAACGTGATTGGTTGTCCTGCCGCGATCAGCTGCGGCGCGATGTCACGTTTGAATACATCTGCATCGATATCGGGCGCCGTCAGAATCACTTCCTTGATCCGTGACTTGAGATCAGGTCGTTCCGCCATGAAGCTCGATAACGCCCGGGTAACAGCCCGGTTACCCATGCTGTGCGCTATCACGTAGATATTCTCTGCTTCGGACCGGGTAACGAACTCCTCGAAAAAGTTCCGCAGGTTCGCTTCCGCCCAGGCGACATTCTGCTCGTCAACGGTATACGCTGTGGCCTTCCCCTCAGATGGCCAGCTATAAAAAACGGACGCACCATCGAACGTCAGGTCGTACGACATTTGCGCCGTGCGCCGCGCGGCATCCTCAAATGTCGTGTTGAAGCCGTGCACAAAGAGGAAAGCACTGTCTTTATCGGAAGCACGAACTCGGGCACCGAGGTTTGCGTAAAAGTTTTCCTTCTCGTCAGGCGTTACTTCCAGAAGCATCACATGTTTGGACGGGTCTTCCGGGAAGAAAAAATCCAGCAACCCACGCGGCGACTCCAGTTCACCCATGCGGTGGTCTCGCGGAATACTTACATCACAGTAGCCATAGCTGAGTTCGCCGCGGCGACCGCCATACACCTCGTCCGGCTTCGTGCTCTCGGTCTTATTGCGGTCGGTGGCATAAAGCACGCGAACGACACTGTAGTCGACGCCGATCACCGGCGCTTCCGAAACGGTGGTAGTGCTGCAGCCGGCCGCACCCGACAGGGCGAGCGGTATGATCAGAAGGAAAACAATACGGGCAAAACGGTTCGATGATTTCATGGACAGTCCCCGCGCTTATACGTGGCGCTTATTATTATTGAAGCTGTGGCAACCGGGGCATTCTGACACATTCGGGCTGGGCAGTGGAACATGACCGGTTACCTGGTACAACGGGATCGGGAAAAACGCGACTGGTCATAACGCGCGGCCTATCGCAACAGCTCAGCTATCCCGCAGTAGATAACCCGCCCTGATTATCCAAACATGCGGATTACGTTGTCGCTGGCGGACTCCTGGCAAGGCGTATCGCGGGTGTCGAGCAGGTCGTTACCATACTTTTTCAAACAGGACTGGTACTTTCAAACGACGGGCGTAGAGTGCACGACTGAATTACACTCCTGGTCAGATGGATGGACGATCTGGCTGGGGCATCCTGATTTGCCTGCATCACTAGCCAATGTTTTCGGGACCGAACCTCGTCTTCCTCAGCCTCGGCCGACGGCGCCTCGAGTATGAACCCGGCGATTGTTGCGCTAAAGGCAGGATTTGCAGCCGAACGCGATGCCTCCACTGAAAACGACATTGTTCTGTTGTGGTCAGCTAAGCTGACGGCCGGTGATTACCGGCGCCGACCTGCTCGGCCGCTTGCTCCGTGGCATCGACCCGGCATCACCTGCGCCGCAGCTGTAAATCTCTACGCCGCAGACTCAAGCTCGACAGACGCCTTGATATCCGACGATCGCAGGTGCAAATCACGCTGCGGATACGGGATTTCAATGCCATGCTGATGGAACTTGTCCCAAACGTTTAGCAACAGCGCGCTAACCGCATTTGCACGCCCGTTCATGGGATCGTCGATCCAGAAGCGGACCTCCAGGTTTACCGCGCTATCGGCAAAATCCTGCAGATGACAGACTGCTGCTGGCTCTTTTAGTACGCGAGGTGTTTCCGCGGCTGCTTCGAGGCACAGTGCAATCGCTTTGCGAACGTCGGATTTGTAGTGAATACCGATGGTCTTTCGGATACGGACGAGACTTTGCGAGTATGACCAGTTTTCTACCCTGTTGGTAATCAGTTCTTCGTTCGGAATCAGGTGCTCAATGCCGTCGCGGGTGAGGACAGATACGTATCTTGCACCGAGTGAGTCAACACGACCGTAGTAGTCCGCCACCGCGATAACGTCGCCAGGTTTGATTGACTTGTCCAGCAGCAAAATGAACCCGCTGACGAGGTTCGCAAAAATCTTCTGCAAACCGAAACCAAGTCCAACGCCAATTGCGCCGCCAATCACAGCGAAAGCAGTAATATCAATTCCAACGATGTTCAGCGCAAACAGGAACGCTATCGCAGCCAGGCTGATACGGAGCAGCTTGGTCGATAGAACCTGGATTGACGGCGTCAGGTTTGGAGAGGCCTTGATACGGCTTTCTGCGAGCTGCCCGACAAAGGACGTTATCCAGAGCAGGAAGCCAAGCGCGATGGTTCCCTGGATTACGGTAAGCACCGAGATGTTCACTTTACCGATCGTGACAGCGGCGCCGTCGAGCGCAGCCACCGTCTCGTCCAGTACGCCCAAAATGTTCAATGCTGCAACGATCCAGGCGGAAACCGCGATCACCTTCGACCAGAGCTCATTCCTGACAACGACTGTCGCAATATTGATCACAATCCATGCGGTGAGCATGCTCGAGGTCACGACAAGAGCTGCATGCCGGTAGCCGGCATAATTCATCGTGAATACGATGATCCACTGAATGATTAGCCAGGCAATGGGAAACGTGATATCAAGCAACGTTTTGCGAAGCTCGCCCAGCAGCGCGTAGCGGACCTGAACGTCGCCCCGCTTTTTTATGCTCGCGCGTATCGAGTGCGAGATCGGCCAGGCAATGGTTGCCGCCATGAGAATAAGGCTGATCTCAATAAGCGTATCAAACGAAAACAGGTTTTCGTTGGCCCATACCATAACTTCGCTTGACCACCGCGACCAAAAACTCCCGTCTTGAAACGCGTCTAAAATTGGCTGATTTTCGTTCATTAAACCCACCTCTTCTTTCGAAAATAGATTAATTGGGTAACAGCAATTACGAACATGATCGCGATGACGATAAAGTAACCTGACCGCGTTGAGAGTTCCGGCATGTTTTCGAAATTCATTCCGTAAATACCGGCAAGGAACGTCAACGGCACAAATATTACCGTGATGATTGTGAGTATCTGCATGACCCTGTTCAGTCGGTGCGACGACATGCCGAGGTAACCATCGGTCAGGTCAGAAGCGATCTGGTAATGAAGCGTTGCAAGACTCTGCGTGCGCTCAACCTGCTCGTAAAAATCGATCAAGTCATGATGAAGTGACGCGTCAATCCAAGGGGTCTGTTCAGTGCGCAGCCGGGTGACTACCTGTTCGTGGTATTTGGCGATTCGATTGATATTTCTCAATCTCGACTTGTAACGAGTAAGCTCTGACAACAGCGAGTCGTCAGGCTGCCGAAACATTTCTTCCTCGATTTCGTCGAAGCGTGGCTCGAGTCCGATCAAAATCTCAATATATCTTCGTGCCAGCCGATTACCTATGCGGATAGCCAGGGCCCCGGCACCCTCTGCCATGAGCTTTGGCTCATTCGCAATCTGGTCATAAAGTGCGTTTACTGAAACTGACAGGCCGTTGTGGCGTGAGATCAGAAATCGCTCACCAACGAAAAGCGACAGCTGGATAACGCCGAAATCGATGCCGCTGGTGTTCGCATCGAGACCGCGGAACAGGAGAAAAAGAAATTTATCGAAGCGCTCGATTTTGGGTGGGTGCCGTTCACGCAATGCATCCTGAATCGCAAGCGGATGGATACCGAATTGACGCAATAAGTCTGCATCCTCTTCGTTCGATACGCTTTCTATATCGACCCAGATGATTTTGTCGGTGGATTTTTTCCAGTCATCGACCAACTCAATATTGCCGCGCGTGGTTTGTCCAAGCTTTGGGTCGTATGTGGTTACCGTAATCATCGATGCCCCCCCGATATTTGTTACAAGCTTATGATTCTATATTCCATCGCGGCTCCATGGCGCATTTGGTCGGCGTCGCCAATTATTTTTTGGCTGCCGAACCCAGACTGTGGACTTTTGGCCGTCTGCGTCGCTGGATTCTCGCCGGTACCATCTGGCGCATCGCCTCGAGTTTTCCGAAGCAAAGTAACTTGTCGTCCGCCGCAAGTACCCGCGATGTCCTGGGATTCGGAATGGCTTTGCCATCCCGGTACAGAGTAAGTACGTTAACATCCTGCTCAGCGAGCTTGGTTTCATCAATGGTGAGACCAAAAAACTTGGACCCTTCGCGGATCAGTATCTCGCTTACCCCGTACCCCTGGCTGACGGTCAGACGTTGTCGAATATCGATTTCCGGAAAATCGACACGAGCTGCCATGTATTCAACTATCGCGCCTGCAATATCAAGCTGCGTGCATTTCTCGATACCCTCCAGGCCCGGAGAAGAGTTTACTTCCATTATTTGGGGACCGGTTTTGCCCTCCAGCATGTCGACGCCGGCAACTCTCAGTCCCAGTATCTGCGCAGCCCTCACCGCCGTTTCCCGGTATTCATCGGAAAGGTCGACAGGTTCTGCGACGCCACCGCGATGCACATTGCTGCGAAACTCCTGCCCCTGTGCGACCCGCCGCATCGCAGCTATCACCCGGTCGCCAACCACGAAGGCTCGGATGTCCTTGCCCTTGCTTTCGGCGACGAATTTTTGAATCAGTACATTTTGTTTTTGGCTGTGCAGCAATTCGATGATTGACTCAGCCGCTTTGGTCGATTCCGCAAGCAATACGCCGATGCCCTGGGTTCCCTCGATCAATTTGATGATGACCGGGGCGCCACCGACACGCTGGATGGCGGGCAGGATATCTTTCTTGTCGGCAACAAACGTTGTGCGGGGGATGCCGATGTTGTGTCTGCTGAGAATTTGCAGGCTGCGCAGTTTGTCGCGCGAATTCGCGATGCCGTTGGCCGTATTGGCGCAAAAGACACCCATTTCTTCAAACTGCCTCACTACGGAATTGCCAAAGTAGGTAATGGAGGCGCCAATGCGTGGCAGCACGGCGTCGTAATGACTGAGCCGCTTTTGCCGAAAGTAAAGGTCCGGCACCCCTTGTTGCAAATCGATAGCGAATTTCAGGGTATTGAGAACCTTAACCTCGTAGCCGCGCTGCAAGGCAGCTTCTTTAAGACGTTTGGTGCTGTAGGATCTGGGGCCGCAAGACAATATGGCGAGTTTCACTTTGTATATCTCCTGGTGGGTGCTTTGAGGAGCATGGCCTTGATTCCCGTGGACGGAATCCGGACCGGCATGGGCGCCTCCCGGTTGAAACAATCGATCAACTTCGTGCGCGGTAACGCCAGTTTGGCGCCTAGCTTTGTACGTGTTCGATCGCGAGCGGCCGGTTGAATCAGTTCACACTGACACATTGCCGTTGCGCGTTGCAAAGTCAGACAGTGCCCGATGGGACAATGGGACTGTATTTCTGTTCGGACGCGTTACGTAAACCTCGAAACTGCCTTCCTGATTGCCTGGGAAACATCTTCCCAAGCGCTGTTAAACGCGTCCCTGGCAGCTTCCCAGTTGGCATCGTCGGCCGAATTTAGATCGTTCAGTTTTTGCCTTGCGGTGGCCATGAATTGTTCAACCTGCGTATTGGATCGCGTGATCTGGTCAATGACGCAACTCTGCCCCGCCGCAATTTCGTTTTTCGACTTCAAGTCGATGATTGTTGCTTTCGCCTGAATTTCGACCAGCCTGGCTTCCGCTAATTTCAGATAAGTCGACCTGGCGTCCCGGTTTGTCATTTCCCGCTTCCTTGCTGCTTTGCCCCTGGCGAAACAATGCCGACTGCTTTCGATGTCATGATGAAAGCAGCCGGCGTGACCGGTTTAGCCGTCTGTCGGCACTTGCTTCGGCCGCAGGACCAGGTCGATCCGGCGGTTTCTTGCACGGCCGTCTACCGTTTCATTGTTGGCGACGGGCTTGGATTCACCATAGCCGATTGCTTCGATGTCGGCTGCCGGGAATTCCGGCATGTTGGCCAACAGGTAGCTACGGACCGCCTGCGCACGTTCGCGTGACAGAGTCAGGTTCGCTTCGTCGCCGCCGAACGCATCGGTGTGGCCCTCTACGATTACCTGGCTATCGGAAAAGACCTGTATCGCGTCCTGTATCTTGCGCAAGAGTGCGAAGTACTGAGTTTCGATCTGTGCGCTTCCGGTTGGAAACACCAGGCCGATTGGCCTGATCAGGATATTTCTACCCTGCGTGAAGACCTCAGCCTCACCCGCATCAAAAATGCTTTCGATCTGAAGAACTTTCTGTCGCTGCTCTTCCTGGGCGACCAGGCGGTCAGACTGCGTCCCGAGCTTACTATCCAGCTCCTGAATTTCCGTTTCGAGGTCGATAATCTGTGCCCGGCGTTCTCCTAGCTCGTAGGAATCTTTCTGCAGGGCTTCAATTTTCGTGGAGACAGCAGCAACCGGAACATCGTAGCCCTGATCAAATTCTGCGACCAGGTCCAGTGCCGAGGCAATGCGTTCGACCGGCACTTCCGTGGATAACGCGAAATCCTCCAGCGTCATGTCGCGATCGCGTACCGGCTTCAGCGTATTCGCCAGGTACATGGCGTGTTTCACCTCGTACTTGGCCTGCCGGGCAATGCTGCGCGGTTCGTCAGTATCGTACCGGTTCTGCGTCAGCGCCGTTTCAGCCTGTGTCAGCAGAGCCTCTGCTTTCGCCAGTGTCCGTGGCGCATACCGCTCAACATGGTCGTCCTTTGCCTGAACAAGAAGTCGTCGCGTTTCATCGAGATAGTTCGCCTTAATCGCGGCCAGTTCGGCGCTCCGATAGATTTGCTCCGCGTCACTGGCTCGCGAGCGCGCGGCGTTGATATTGCCGTCTTCCAGTCGCCGTGCGGCGCCGGCAAATTTCACTTCTGCGTCCCGCCAGTATTCCGGGGCAAACTGTTCAGCGTTGGCCGTTTCGGCATCATTTTGGGCCTGAATGGCCGAAGTCAGCGTAATTCCGGCGAGTTCGGTTGATTTTGCCGCCAGTCTCAGGGCCGCTGACGCCTGCACAAGATCCTTCTTTATGCTGTCTATGCTGCGACCACGACTGAGTTTGTCTTCAGCCGACCGATAATATTTGACGCCTTCTTCGTAGGATTTCGGTGCCAGAACGCTTGCGCGTGCTTCGTTCGCGCCCTTCAGCGCGTCCTCGGTGTCTGCAAATAGCGTTGCACGAAGGTTTTCCTGGCCGTGCACTGCGCCACCGGCCAGTCCAAGAACGACCAGGGCGAGCGCGGCTAATAGGGGTTTGTTGAACGTAATCATTTCCAGCCTCCCGGAGAGTCCCAATGACCCTCTGCGACGGCGCATAGCCATCGTCAAGGCACTACACTAGGGACTGGAGCTTAATAAATCGAACTAATATTACTTGTTAGTTTAATAACTTTATTTTATAAGTAATTCATGGACATTGAGTTACTTCGAACCTTCCTTGAACTCAATCGCACCCGGCATTTCGGCCGTTCGGCCGAAGCGCTGCATATCACACAGGCGGCTGTCAGCAGCCGCCTGAAGTCCCTGGAAACACAGCTTGGCGTCACGCTGTTCGAGCGCACACGCCGCGACATGCGTCTTACGCCGGAAGGCGGTCGCCTGATCGGCCATGCAGAACGCC
>Ga0316195_10000234_pt1 | contig 20385 bp, 16 predicted proteins | sample Phised1_MG_FD_204937 | JGI IMG/M metagenome (GOLD analysis project Ga0316195, IMG submission 204937) | Coastal sediment microbial communities from Maine, United States - Phippsburg sediment 1 | ecosystem: Environmental > Aquatic > Marine > Coastal > Sediment | place: USA: Maine | collected...
TTTTTCATTTTCCTCCGCCATTTCTCCCGGCTGGTCGTACTGGCGCAGCCCGAAGGCCATGCCGCCCGTCATGACTGAGACCAAAGATTGTGTGTCCAGCTTGATGCCGGTCGCATCCATGGTGAAATCGACCCCGCTGGCGTTCCAGAAGCGGGTATTCTTGAGCACCTTCTCGTGAAACGGCGCATCGATGAAAACCTTGATCAGCACCTGCTCCGCCTGTTCGTCAAAGTCGTAATCGACCACCTTGCCGACCTTGATGCCGCGATAGTAGATCGGCGAACCGAGATCGAGTGAGCCAAGGGTTGCTGACTCCAGGATAAAATGCCGGCCCGCTTGCCCCGCAGTCATGATTGGGGGCTTTTCCAGACCCTTGAAATGTTTTTGCGATTTGCCTTGCCGGGAAGGATTGATGCCGATGTAAGCCCCGGAGAACAGCGTCCCCAAGCCCGAGACTTCTCCCGCGGCCACGCGTGCGCGCACTACCCAGAACTGGGTACCCTCGGTCATGAACTCCTCTGCCTCTCTGTCCATGCTGACCGTGACGACGACTCCGGAAAGGTCTTCACTCAAGGCGATCCCGGAGACCTTGCCGATCTCGACATCCTTGTACATGATCCTGGTCTTGTCCGCTTCTAGGCCTTCGGCGGTAACGAAGCTGATGGTAATGGTCGGGCCCTTTTCCGTCATCGCCTTGTAGGCCAGCCCGCCGCCGATCAACAGGGCGATTATGGGCACGACCCAGACGATCGAGAAGGTGCGCTTGGTCTGCACGGCCGCTTGCGGAGCCTGTGCGACATGGGTCATCTCCGGTTTTTCTTCACTCATGATTCCTCCTCCACAACATCCCAGATCAGGCGTGGGTCGAAACTTTCCGCAGCCAGCATGGTCACCACGACGACTGCGGCAAAATAGATGACGGCCGGACCGGCGTCAATGTTAGCCAAAACACCGAGTTTGACCAGGGCGATCAGAATGGTCACAACGTAGACGTCGAGCATCGACCAGCGGCCGATCGCCTCCGTGAGTTGATAGAGCCGGGTGCGATCCGTGGGTTTTTTGATCGATTTGAATTGGATGGACAGCAGCAGGTAGATCAGAATCATGAACTTCATAAACGGCACGAAGATGCTCGCGGTAAAAATCACCAGGGCGATCTCCCAGGAGCCGCTGTGGATGAAGTAGATCACACCGCTCATGATGGTGTCCGCCTGGGTCGCGCCCAGGGCCGAGGTCACCGTCATCGGTAGGACATTAGCCGGAATATAGAAGATCATGGCCGCCAGCACCAGAGCCCAAGTACGGGCGAGGCTGTTCGGTTTGCGCTGATGCAGTGCGGCGCCGCAGCGCGGGCAATGTGACGCCTGGCCGCGTGAGGGCTCCTGCCAACGGCTGAGCAGGTGACAGTCGTGGCAGCTGACCAGCCCCAGGCTTTTTGCCGAAGTATAGTTTGCTTTCACGGCGCTTTCTCCAAGCGTTCCCAGACCATGTGGGTATCGACTGCCGAGATGGCAAAGGTCAACACGAAAATCAGCAGCCCGAAGGCTAACACGGCCAGGCCCGGGATAATGGTCGCCATTTTGGCGAGCTTGACGATGGCAACCAAGATGCCCAGCATGTAGATTTCCATCATGCTCCAGGGTTTGACATGCTGGAACAGGCGAAACACGGGGATGGCAAATGGGAGCCGAATATTCAGCTTTAGAGGGATGAAAATATAAAGCAGGGCGAGCATCTGCAGCAGGGGAACCAGGACGCAGGTCAATAGCACAAGGGCCGTCAGCGGGATAATCCCCTGCTCGTACAGCTGTTGAATACCGCTCAGCAGTCCGGTCTCTCGGATAATCGCGCCGCTCTTCATGGCCAGGAATGGAAAGGTGACGGCCACGACGTAGAGCACCAGTCCGGCAATGGTCCAGGCCAGGGTGCGGTTGATGCTATCTGGCTTGGCACGGAACAGCACCGACCCGCAACGCACGCAACGCGCCGCGGCCCGTGTCGGCATTGGCGGGATATTATGGATCAGGTCACATTCGTGGCAGGCTATCTGGTGCATCATTCCCGATCGTTCAACCAGAGAAAATTGAGCTATATCCTGAAAGATAAGTTATATAAAGCCTGGTTATCACAAAGGCAAGGAGACAACAAGACGTAAGAGGTTATCGCTGATTACAAAAAGCGTGACTTCCTTTGCGTCTTTACTCCCCCCTTCTTCTGCGCCTAGGCGTTATGATGTTCTTCCCGCTTGTTGAGCAATGTTAACATCTTAACAGCTAATCTTTATTTGGAAAACAGGGCCAGAAAAATAGGTGATTAAAAATCTCATTCAATAATAACTCTCAATCATCTTTGGCCAGCAATTGGCAATTGTAGCCATAACCCCTCAGCAGGTTGCATGCGCCGATCGATTCGAGCACGGCCTTGTGGGCGATCTTTGCATTGTACCCTTTGAACATGACCTCATTCCATTTGGGGTGGCCATGTTTTTTCAGCCGCTCTTCGTTGATCAGGATAGTGAAGTGCACAGTGCCGACCAGGTCATTGGCCAAACCATCCTGCTCTTGGATCATGGTGGCCAGAACGGAGCGTACCCCGTAGGTCTCCACCGGTCGGTCGAGCCAGGCATAATCGTCCGGGGTGATGGTCGTGTACAGGTAGATTTCGGCCGCTTTCTTGGTCCGCGGCAGGGCAACCAGGTCGAGACCGGTCTGTTCGGTCAGCAGCTTGTAAGGTTTGCCGGCCGTAATGATCACCAAGTCGAGTTTGCCGGTCTTGAGGTCGATCAGTGACTGCTCGTAACTTTCATTGACATAGGTGAATTGTTTGCCATAAAAGTCGGCGATGACATCGGCGGTGATGCATGATCCGCTGCTCGCGGGACCGCAGCTGACAATGAAGGTCTCCTCACCGGCAAAATCGAGCTGTCTCTCCTTCGACTTGACGACATGGATTTCGTCGTGATAAAGCGGCATGACCACCTTGATCTCGTCCTGGATCTCCTGGGCGGTGTTCTGGTAGAAGTTGCGCGCCGCCTTCATGTAGGCATCCAGCTGGAAAATGGCGAACTCGGTGTCATTGTTGAACAGGGCGACGATGTTGGCCCAGGATCCGTCCGAGGGGAGGACCTGGAGGTTGATCCCGACCTTGTCGGTCTGTTTTGCGATCTCCTGGCCGATCTGGTAATAGGTCCCCTGTTCGTCACCGGTCATCAGGCGCAGGTCGATCGCCAGGACCGGAGCGATCGAAAGCCAGGTCAACAGGCCCAGCCATAGCAGCAATTTCATTAACCTTCTCCCCTTCGGCGCAAGCCGATCATCGACAAAAGCAAGACCCCGGCCCGCCGGGTTCATGCTGCACGGCTGCAAGCAAACGCTCAGCTTATTTCAACCCGACATCCTTGACCGCACGCTTGCCGCTCTCCGAGACGTCTTTCTGGTGTGCTTCCCGGCAGGCAAGAGTTGATTTGCACATTAACACAAATTCTTCAAATATCATCGGAACATTTATTGACTTCATAGGTCAATACCGCCACGGCACGCTCCGGTTGTGCGGCGGCATTGTAGAGCGCATATCGCTTTGCTAACTATTCGATCCTGGGCTGTCGCTCGCTGGGCCCTGTGCCCCTGGGACCGGTTGACGCGCGGGCGGCGTCAGCTTGAGGATCAGGTAACCGCCGATCCCGGCGATCAGGGATCCGGAGAGGATGCCAATCCGGTGCGTCAACAGGTAAGCCTCTGCATCGCCGCCGATATGCTCGAAGGCCAGGCCGCCGATGAACAGGCTCATGGTGAAGCCTATCCCGCACAGGGCTGCGACCCCGAACAGATGGCGGGATGTGGCCCTGGCGGGCAGCTGCGCGATGCCCAGCTTGATGGCCAAGGTCGAGAAACCGTAAACACCGACCAGTTTGCCGATAACCAGACCCAACATGATGCCGAGCGGGACCGGGTGAAAAAGATCGCCGATGCCCATGCCGGCCAGCGGGATGCCGGCGTTTGCGAAGGCGAACACCGGCAGGATGAGGTAATTCACCCACGGGTGCAATTCATGCTCGAAATATTCCAGCGGCGAGTAGCCGGGTCTCTTCTTGCTGTGTAGCGGGATAGCGAAGGCCAGCGCAACACCGGCCAGCGTGGCATGCACGCCGGACTTGAGCACGAATACCCAGAGAAAAGCACCTATCCAGAGGTAGGGGGCTAAGTTCTCGACTTTCATGCGATTCAAGATAAACAGCACGAGCAGGCAGAGGTGGGCCATGACCAACATGCTGATGGAGAGGTCGCCGGAGTAGAACAGGGCGATGATGACGATCGCGCCGAGGTCGTCCATGATCGCCAGGGCGAGCAGGAAGATCTTCAGCGAGGGGGGCACCCGGTCGCCGAGCAGGGCGAGGACGCCAAGGGCAAAGGCGATATCGGTGGCCGCAGGGATCGCCCAGCCATTCAGGGCGGCAATATCTCCAGCGTTGATCAGAACGTAGATCAGGGCGGGAACGACCATGCCGCCGAGTGCCGCGACACCCGGGAGGATGATCTGCGCCCGGCTGGACAGCTGGCCAACCAGTACCTCGCGTTTGACCTCCAGGCCGATCAGGAAGAAGAAGACCGCCATCAGGCCGTCATTGACCCAGAGAAGCAGGGGCTTGGCGATGTGGAGATCGCGTCCGAGGCGCACCTCGAAGGGGGTCTCCAGGAAATAATCATAGAGGTTGTGCAACGGTGAGTTGGCAAACAGCATCGCCAGCACAGTGGCAATCATCAGCAGGATGCCGACCGAGGACTCCTTCTTCAGGAACTCCTTCAAAAAAGGGGGCATTGATATCTCCAATGGGGGCAAAATAGCGTCTCTCTTGTCCGCGTTTGACCGACCCTGTGTGCTGACTCCCGGAAAGGCTCAAGTATCTATCCGGAATATTTGAAACTTTACCATTAGGTGCCAGAACTGGCAACTGCTCAGGCAAACTCAGATCTGCGGCAAAGTTAATGCCCGCAAGTCTGCTGCAAGCGGCTTTTAAGGTTTACAATCAGGGCGTTTGCGCTACTATTGTTTAAATTGCATGTGGGCAATTGCCCCTCGCGAAACATTCGTTAGCACATGTAATAACATTATTGATTACGCAATCTTTCAGGAAAGGAACGTTACACGATGAAATTTCGCACCCTCTGGACAGGACTGATTCTCCTGGTGCTTCTGGTCACCGGCTGTTCCAGCACAATTGTCACCGGCTCCTGGAAAGACCCTAACTATAGCGGCCAGGTCAAGAAAGTCTATATTATTGGCATTGCCAAACAGGAGACAACCAGGCGCCTCTTCGAGGACGAGTTCCGCAAACAGTTGGCCCCCTTTGGGGTTACCGGCATCGCCAGCTACAGTGACCTGCCAGCAAGCGAAGAGGTCAACAAGGAGAAGATCGAGGCTAAGGTCAGGGCAAACGGTGCCGATTCGGTTCTCTTGGCCCGCGCCATCGGCAAGCGTACCGAGGAGGTTGTCAATCCCGGCCGGATCTCGAGTTATGACTACGGCCCGCGCGGCTATTACCCTGATCCTTACTACCGCAACTATGGTAGCTATTACGCGCGCAGCCGGGACATTGTCTACCAGCCGGCAACCGTGAGCCAGTTCGAGGTTGTGACCGTCGAGGCCAACCTTTACAATGCCGCCAACGCTGAATTGATCTGGTCGGCACAACTGGAGACCGTGGTCGAGGAGAACCTGGAAAAGCAGATTGCGGATTTTATTGAAACCGTCACCAAGGATCTGAAAGCGAAGGGGCTTATCTAGATCTTTTCATGATCGTCCTGTTGCGGTTGCAGGTTGGCCCAGACCACCGGCAAAATGTTGCCGGAGGTTGCGGACGCATAGATAAGTTCCACATTCTCGGGGGATTCCATACCCAGCGCAGTTCAGCTTTTGCGTTGGGGGTGAAATCCCCTGATAAATTTTGCATAAATGCTTTGTCAAATCGACCCGCGAAGATTAACATGTGGCAAAATTACGACCGATGGGCCGGTTGCCGACGTTTCCTCCCGTAATATCAACGTTTCATAACCTGAAGAATTAACATAAATCGATGCAGCAATTTTCTTTTCTGTCGAACAGATTTTTTGAGCGCTTGCGCCAGACCCTGGGGGTGCTGCAGAGCTCTTTCCGGATCAGCGAAAACACCTTCCTGATTATCCTTGCAGTTGTCATCGGCCTGCTAGGTGGGTTGGGCAACTACGCTTTCCGCAAGACCATTGCCTTTATCCGTTGGGCCATTTTTGAGCAGAGCCAGCAACTGTTTGGCTATTCCCTTGAAGAATGGAGCCTGACGCGGCTGGCCGTGGTGCTCTGCCCGGTGATTGGCGGCCTGCTGATCATCCCCCTCTGGCACTGGTTTGGCAAGGACCTCAAGGGCGGTTTCTCTGGCTTCCTCGAGCGGGTCAACCTGCGTGGAGCCAAACTTCACCTGCGGCCGATCTTTACCCGCGGCCTTGGGGCGGCGATCACCATCGGCAGCGGCGGTTCAGCCGGACAGGAAGGTCCGATCGCCATGATCGGCGGAGCGATCGGGTCCCAGTTCGGACAGATGTTCAAGATGAGTGGCGACCGTCTAAAAGTGCTGGTCGCGTGCGGCGCCGCGGCCGGCGTAGCGGCAACCTTCAACGCCCCGATTGCCGGGGTGTTCTTCGCACAGGAAATCGTGCTGCTCTCGGCGTTCGAACTGTCGAGCTTCACTTCCATCGTCATCTCCAGCGGTATGGCCACTGTCGTTTCACGGGCTTTGCTCGGCAACCATTCGGAGATTACTGCACCGCTTTACGTGGTACAAAATTACTGGGAACTGATCCTGTACGTTCTCCTCGGTCTGCTGATCGGCGCCTTCGCCGCCCTGTTCATTGAAACCCATTTTCGTATTAAGGATCATTTCTCCGGGTTGCCGCTGCCCAAACTGGCCAAGCCGGTTCTCGGCGGCCTTTTGGTTGGTATGATCGGCTTTGTCTGTCCCCAGGTTTTCGGTAACGGTTACGAGTTCATCGAAAAAGTGCTGATGGGTGACCAGCTCCTGCACCAGCCGGCCTGGTACCTGCTCGGTATTCTGATCATCGCCAAGGCGGTCGCAACGTCCATTACCCTCGGCTCCGGCCTGCCCGGCGGACTGTTCGCCCCGTGCCTTTATCTTGGTGCGGTCACCGGTGGTTTCTTCGGCAAGGTCGCATCCATGCTGTTGCCGCAGGTCAACATCGCGCCCGGAGCCTATGCCCTGGTCGGCATGGGCGCCTTCCTCTCTGCTGCGACACATTCGCCGATGACGGCAATCTTCCTTCTCTTCGAGATTACCGACAGCTACGAGGTTATCGTACCGATAATGCTGACCTGTGTCATCGGTACTGCGGTGGCGCGTCATTTCAAGAAAGACAGCCTCGAAACCGTTGAACTGTCGCGTGCCGGCATCGATCTCGAAGCCGGCAAGGAGCGCAACATCATGAAGTCGCTCAAGGTCGGCGACGTCATGGAGCGCGACGTTGAGACCGTTCCGGAAAATATGCCGCTCGGCCAGTTTGCCCGCTTCATTGAGCAGACCCATCACACCAACTTCCCCCTGGTTAACAGCCGTGGAGAACTGTCCGGCATTATCTCTGTGCAGGACTTCATGGGGGTGGTCTTCGAACGCGACCTGATGGACCTGGTCGTGGTCAAGGAGCTGGCGACTACCGATGTGATCACAGCCCACGCCGACGAGGACCTGGATATGACCATGCGCAAGATCGGCTATCGCAATATCGAGCAGCTGCCGGTGGTCGACCGCGCCACCCATCGCCAGCTGGTCGGCATCATCTCCCGCCGCGATATCGTGGCCGCCTACAACCGGGCCCTGATGACCCGGAGCCTCGAGGAACATTGATTTGACGGACCTGCTTGACCAACTCAACCCGATGCAGCAGCTGGCTGTACAGCACGATTCCGGGCCGCTTTTGCTGTTGGCCGGGGCGGGCTCAGGGAAAACCCGGGCGCTGACCCACCGGATAGCCTGGCTGGTCCAGAAGTACAAGGTAGACCCCTGGCAGATCCTGGCTGTAACCTTTACCAACAAGGCCGCCGGGGAGATGAAGGCGCGCCTTGAAGAGTTGCTTGGCGATGTTCAGGGCCTGTGGGTCAGCACCTTCCATGCCGCCTGTGTGCGAATTCTGCGCCAGGAGATCGAAGCCCTCGGCTTCAAACGCAACTTCACTATTTACGACGACCAGGACCAGGAGCGCCTGCTCAAGACCATCCTGCAGGAGCTCGGCATCGATGAGAAGACCCTGAAGCCGCGTGCGGTGGCCGCCGCGATCGACCGGGCCAAGAATCGTGGCCTGTGGCCCGACCAGCTTGACGACGGCGATTACCAGACGGCCCAGATCACGCGCATCTACGCACTTTACCAGGAGCGCCTGCAACAGGCCAACGCCCTCGACTTCGGCGACCTCCTGATGCAGACCGTGCGGCTCCTCGAGGAGCACCCGGCCGTTCTGGAAAAGTACCGCCAGCGTTTTCATTATCTGCTCGTCGATGAATTCCAGGACACCAACCAGGTCCAGTACCGGCTGGTCCACCTGCTGGCCTCCGGACATGGCAACCTGTGCGTGGTCGGTGACGATGACCAGTCGATCTATCGCTGGCGCGGTGCCGAGATTGGCAACATCCTTGGCTTCGAGCGCGACTACCCCGGCTGCGAAACGATCCGGCTGGAGCAGAACTACCGCTCGACCAGCACCATCCTCGACGCGGCCGGAGCCGTGGTCGCCCACAACACCGGCCGCAAGGTGAAGAAACTCTGGACGGAGAATGCCGCCGGTGCAGGGGTGACGCTGGAGACCCTTCCTGACGATCTCGAGGAAGGCCGTTACCTGGCCGGGGAAATCAACCGCCTGAAACGTGATGGCCGCCGGCTGAGAGATATTGCAGTCTTTTATCGTACCAACGCCCAGTCGCGGGTCATTGAGGAGGCGCTGCGCAACGAGGGGCTTCCTTACGTGATGTTCGGCGGGGTGAAATTCTATTCGCGCCTGGAGATTAAGGACATCCTGGCCTACCTGCGCATCATCAGCAATCCGGCCGATTCGGTCTCGGCGCGACGGATCGTCAATGTCCCGGCGCGCGGCATCGGCGCCGTCACGGTCAAAAAGATCGCGGCTTTTGAAGCTGAATCCGGGGGCTTCCTGTCGGCCTGCCGTCGGGCCATGGACCGCGGCGCACTGAGTGGCGCCGCGGCGACCAAGGTCAAGGCCTTTGCCGACCTGCTTGATGATTTCACGGTGCGTGCCGCAACGACGCCCTATCCCCAGTTAACCGCGGAACTGGTCGAAGAGACCGGCTACGGCCCGCAGCTGCGCGCGGAACGAACCGAAGAGGCGCGGAACCGGCTGGATAACCTGGAGCAATTGCTGGCCGGCATGGAAGAGCATTTCGGCAGCGAAGGGACGTTGGAGGAATACCTCGAGCAGGTTACCCTGATCACCGATCTCGATTCCCACGATCCGAGTCTCGACCGGGTCACCCTGATGACCCTGCATGCCGCCAAGGGGCTCGAGTTTCCGGTGGTGTTCATGGCGGGCATGGAAGAAGAGCTTTTCCCGCACAGTCGTTCGGCCGAGGGACGCGAGGAGCTCGAAGAGGAGCGCCGCCTCTGCTACGTCGGCATGACCCGCGCCATGGACAAGCTTTACCTGACCCACGCCCGCAGGCGGCGCATTTTCGGCGACTACCAGTTCAACCCGCCGAGCCGGTTCCTCGCCGAAATCCCCGCACACCTTCTCGACCGGCCGTCAGCGACCGGCCTGCACAAACCGGCCAGCCATAACCTGGCCTCGCTTTTTGACCAGGCTGACCCTGATTTTCCCGAGGCGGAACCCTTTATCGATGACGATGAAGTGCGTATCGTTCCCGATGCCGAAGAGGGTTTGCGGATCGGTCTGCAGGTTCGCCACCTCAAGTTCGGCATCGGTACCGTACGCCGCATCGAAGGGCAGGGGGACAACCAGAAGGTCACGGTGTATTTCCACCGTTTCGGCCCGAAGAAACTACTCGTCAAGTTCGCTGGGCTAGAACCTGCCTGAAGAATCATTTCAAAACAAACTGCTTAACGCTAAAGACGCAAAGAAAGATCAATCAAGGCGTAAAGGGGCTCCCTCTTTGCAGGTTTTCTTTGCGTCTAGCTCTTTAATCTTTGCGCCTTTGCGTTAAAATTGTGGCCATTCGAAATAAAGCCAAGGAGGCATTCATGATGCGATGGATTATTGTTTTAAGCTTGTTCTGTGGATCCGTCTGGTTGCTGGGCTCGGTTGCCTCCGCTGATGAAATCGTCAGCACCCTGGCTGACCAGAAGGAAGTGGCAGTGACCATCTACAACGAGGACCTGGCCCTGGTGCGCGACCAGCGCCAGGTGACTTTGCCGTATGGGACGATCGATCTGGCCCTGCGCGAGGTGAGCGCGCGGATTCGTCCTGAGACCGCACTGCTGCGCAACCTGACCCATCCCGGCAGCCTGTCGATTGTGGAGCAGAACTTCGATTTCGACCTGTTGACGCCGCGCAAACTGCTGGAAAAGTATGTCGGCAAAGAGGTTCAACTGGTGCGCACGCACCCGGAAAGCGGTGAAGACCATTTTGAAACGGCCCGGGTGCTTGCGGCTAACGACGGTGTCGTGCTGCAGGTTGGCGAGCGCATAGAAACCGGGGTGCCCGGACGCTTGGTTTTTCCCGATGTGCCGGAAAACCTGCGCGACCGTCCAACCCTGGTGGTTGCCCTCGATAATGCCAAGGCCGGACCGCAGACCATGGAGCTCAGCTATCTGACCGGTGGTCTCGGCTGGCGCGCCGATTATGTCGCCGAACTGAACCGGGAGGACACGGCCGTGGACCTGTCGGGCTGGGTGACCTTGACCAACCAGAGCGGCACGACCTACGGCAACGCTCTGCTGCAGCTGGTGGCGGGAGACATCAATCGGGTCCGCGAGGAAATACAGTTCCGCGGTGATGTCATGCTGGAAGCCACCATGGCCAAGGCGGCTGCACCGCAGATGAAAGAAGAGGGGCTGTTCGAGTATCACCTTTACACCCTGCAGCAGCCGACCACGATTCGCGACAACCAGACCAAACAGGTTGCCCTGCTCAATGCCGCCGGGGTTGCCATCGACAAGGAGTTCCGACTGCAGGGCAGCCCTTATTATTATCGCGGCCAGCAAGGGGATTTGGGGGAGAAACTCAAGGTCGGGGTCTTCGTCGAGTTCGACAATCGCAAGCAGGACAATCTCGGCATGCCGTTGCCGAAAGGGGTGGTGCGGGTCTACAAGCAGGACCAGCAGGGGCACCCGCAGTTTGTCGGTGAAGACCGCATCGATCACACCCCGGAGAACGAAACGGTGCGGCTCAAGCTGGGTGACGCCTTCGATGTGACCGCCGACCGCAAGCAGACGGATTTCCGTAAGCTGGGCGGTGACGGCCGCTACAACTACCATTTCGAGAGCGCCTACGAGATCAGGCTGAAAAATGCCAAGGAGGAAGCGGTCACGGTGACGGTTTCCGAACCGGTGCCGGGTGACTGGCGCATGCTGCAGGAGAGTCACCCCCACGCCAAGGCGGCCGCCGATACCGCGCTCTGGAAGATCAAGGTGCCGGCCAAGGGGGAGGCGGTTCTGACCTATCGCGTCGAGGTGAAATACTAGCAGCTTGGAGTACAACGGGACCCGTCATGACCGAGGGGCGGCGAACTTGCCGTCCCTCGGTTTTTTGTTGCCTTGCTTGGCGAGGTTGTAAAATCCGCATCGGCTGAACGGTTCACCGGGTGTCTTAATGATTAAACAGCAAGCCTGATTCCTGCAAGAGGCTTCTCATTGACGCCTGCTTGTCTTGGTAGATAGCCGGGGCTCAACTTTTTTGCGTGGTTTTTATGGTTTAAGCAAGCGCCGAGATTTACCTGCAGCGGCGGTCTGGGTTATATTGAACAGTAATAGAGATTCGTGATAACCATTGGAGTTTTTATGGATAACTTTTCTCAGTCTGTCCGCCAGGTCCTTGGTACTGAACTGAAGAGTGCAGCGGTGCAGACGATTCAGGTCAATCTCGGCCTGCTCTGCAATTTGAGTTGTCGTCATTGTCATGTCGAAGCGACGCCGAAGCGTCTCGAGATCATGACTTGGGACACGATGCAGAGCGTCTTGCGCCTGGCGGACGCCCTGCCCGGAGTCCGGGTCGACCTGACCGGGGGTGCTCCCGAGCTCAACCCTTATTTCAGGCCGTTTGTAGACATACTGCGCGAGTCCGGGCACCCGGTGCAGGTGCGAACCAATCTCACGGTTTTTTTCGAAGCCGGACAGGCTGACACCCCTGAGTTTTTGGCCAGTCGTGGCGTCCACCTGGTGGCGTCCCTCCCCTGTTATCTCGACGATAATGTCGATAAGCAGCGTGGCAGTGGTGTTTATAAACGCAGCATCGCGGCGCTGCGCCGCCTCAATGGCCTCGGTTATGGCCGGCAGCCGGACTTGCCGCTGAATCTGGTCTACAATCCCGGCGGGGCTTTTCTCCCCCCTGATCAGGCTACCTTGGAAGAGGCTTACCGGCGGGAGCTCAAAGAGCGTTTTGATGTCGAGTTCACCCGCTTGCTGACGATCACCAACATGCCGATGGGAAGATTCCTCCTTGATCTGCAGCGGGATGGGCAGGCAGAACATTACCAAGCTCTGCTGGAAGACAGTTTCAACCGCGAGACCCTGATCGGGCTGATGTGCCGCCACCAGATCTGCGTGGCCTGGGACGGCTCTCTATCCGACTGTGACTTCAACAGCGTGCTGGGTCTCGCCTTGTCCGGCAACCTGCCGAAGCATATTGATGATCTTGATGCCGCCCAACTGCAGGGGCGCATCATCGTCACGGGTGAGCACTGTTTCGGCTGCACCGCCGGTTGTGGTTCTTCCTGCGGCGGCGCCCTGGTGGCATAAGGTCGATTTTGCCCGTGGTCACCAGCGTCTAAACCTTCTGGCTTCCCGGGAGGTTTCGTCGTTTATGCGGCTGAAAGGAGCCTTGGCAACAAGATTGACAGTACAGTGTAAGAGTGAAGAGGATGCTGAAACCTGTCATAACAAACACCCTATTGCCAACTCCCTGCTCCTTTTGAGGCTGGTGATGTCAAGCCCGGCCCAGGCCCGTCTCACGCTAGGCGTGGTGACCGGCACGATCTCTGTGCCGTGCGCCCAATCCCTTGCGGATCAGCTTGGAAAAAAACTTCAGGACGAGGTGGTCGTCACGTCTTTGGCTGATGCTGCGACCCTGATCAACTGGTTCGATCGTTTCTCCCTTGATGCAGAGCGTATCAAGCTGGCCGACGATATCGCGGTGGCGCTCGCCAACGAGCTGCTGAAGTCCCTGCAGAGCTGATCTCACCCGCACGTTGAGTCGTCAAGTCGACGGACGCGGCCCTCCCCCGGCAGACAATTCCGTTTATTCTCAAATTTTTTCTGGAAATACCTTGACAATCTCGGGAGGCTGATTATATTTAGGCCTGCTTTTAGCACTCTATGGCCTTGAGTGCTAACTTGATTATCCAGATCGGATCTCAGGACGAACAAGTGGACCTATACCCAGATCTTTTTTAGGAAAGGAGAGCACACAACATGAAAATCAGACCTTTGCATGACCGGATCATCGTAGAACGTCTCGAGGAGGAGACCAAAACGGCCGCCGGCATCATCATCCCCGATTCCGCCAAGGAAAAGCCCCAGCAGGGCAATGTCATTGCCGTAGGCAAGGGCAAGACGACCGAAGACGGCAAGCTCTTACCCCTTGATGTCAAGGTTGGCGACAAGGTGCTGTTCGGCAAGTACGCCGGCACCGACATCAAGATCGATGGCAAGGAATATCTGATGATGCGTGAGGACGACGTCCTCGGCGTCGTCGAATAAGACACATTACCCCGACTGACAAGGAGGATAGATAGAAATGGCTGGTAAAGAAATTAGATTCGGGCAGGAAGCCCGTGCAGCGATTCTGGAAGGGGTCAACGCCCTTGCCAACGCAGTAAAAGTCACCCTCGGCCCCAAGGGTCGCAACGTTGTTATCGCCAAGAGCTTCGGTGCTCCGCTGATCACCAAGGACGGCGTCACCGTGGCTAAGGAGATCGAACTGGAAGGCAATTTCGAGAACATGGGCGCCCAGCTGGTCAAGGAAGTTGCTTCCAAGACCTCCGATGTTGCCGGTGACGGCACCACCACTGCGACCGTCCTGGCTCAGGCCATCTACCGCGAAGGCGTCAAGCTGGTGTCCGCCGGGCACAACCCGATGGAAATCAAGCGCGGCATCGACAAGGCTGTCGAGGCCGCTGTCGCCTCGCTGAAGGCCCTCTCCAAGCCGGTCAAGGATCACAAGGAGATCGCTCAGGTCGGCACCATTTCGGCCAACAGCGACGAAACCATCGGCAACATCATCGCAGAGGCCATGGAAAAAGTCGGCAAGGAAGGCGTCATCACCGTCGAGGAAGCTAAGGCGATGGAAACCTCCCTCGAGACCGTTGAGGGGATGCAGTTTGACCGCGGCTACCTCTCCCCTTACTTCGTGACCGACCCCGAGCGCATGGAAACAGTCCTCGAAGATGCCCTGATCCTGATCCACGACAAGAAGATCAGTAACATGCGCGACCTCCTGCCGGTTCTCGAGCCGGTCGCCAAGCAGGGTCGTCCATTACTGATCATCGCCGAGGACGTCGACGGCGAAGCCCTGGCCACCCTGGTAGTCAACAAGCTGCGCGGCACCCTCAACATTGCTGCCGTCAAGGCGCCCGGCTTCGGTGACCGCCGCAAGGCAATGCTCGAAGACATCGCCGTGCTCACCGGCGGTCGCGTGATCTCTGAGGAAATCGGCTTCAAACTGGAGACCGCCACCCTCGACATGCTCGGCAGCGCCAAGCGCATCGTCCTCGACAAGGACAACACCACGATCATCGATGGTGCCGGTACCGAGGCTGATATCGCTAACCGTGTCAAGCAGCTGCGTGGTCAAATCGAAGAAACCACCAGCGACTACGACCGTGAAAAACTGCAGGAGCGTCTCGCCAAGCTGGTCGGTGGCGTTGCCGTGGTTAAGGTCGGTGCTGCGACCGAAACCGAGATGAAAGAGAAGAAGGCCCGCGTCGAGGACGCCCTGCATGCAACCCGTGCGGCCGTTGAAGAAGGCATCGTTCCTGGCGGCGGTGTGGCCCTGATCCGTGCCATCGAAGCGGTCGCCAAGGTCATCGTGAATGGCGAGCAGGAGTTCGGCGTCAACATTGTCAAGCGTGCTCTCGAAGAGCCGCTGCGCCAGATTGCGGCCAACGCCGGCCAGGAAGGCTCGATCGTTGTCAACGAAGTTCGCAAGAACAAGGGAGCTTACGGCTTCAACGCCGCGACTGATCAGTACACCGACCTGGTCAAGGCCGGCATTATCGACCCGACTAAGGTGGTGCGCTCGGCTCTGCAGAACGCCGCGTCTGTCGCCGGTCTGATGTTGACTACTGAAGCCTGCATCGCCGACAAACCGGCCAAAGAAGGCGGACATGGCATGCCTGATATGGGCGGCATGGGCGGCATGGGTGGTATGGGCGGCATGGGCGGTATGATGTAAAGCCTGTCTTTCCAGCTCCAGGAAAAAAGCTCCCCGGTTGACCGGGGAGCTTTTTTTCTACCTGACATGTTGAGATCGCGCGTCGGAATATAAAGCTGAACATTCAGACGAGTTTCTCCTGTGATTGGTCCCTCGCCATGGGGGCAACGACGAAAAGCTTCTCTCCGTCCGGGGTTTCTGCCAAAATTTTGATCTCGGTCTGATCTTTGCCCTTGCCGTAGGACGCGACAATGGCCCCGGCAGTCTCTAAGTCAACTTCGTTTGCCTGCCCGGTCACCAGCCCTACGGGCCCTTGCAAGCCAAGGGCGCGCAGCAGGATATGCGACGTGTCAGCTGTTGCGCGGATGGCTTCGTTGTCTTGCTGGTGCCGGCCGAGAGTCAGCTTCGCCCGTTCGGAAAGGCGGAACTGGCGACCGATCTTGAGCAGCTCGACATCCTCGACCGTGCAATCGGGCTGGTGGCTGATGAGGTCGCGCAACCGATCGGAAAAATGAATCTCGGTCAACAGACAACCGCCCCCCGAGGAGGGGAAATCCTTCAGACCCCATGTTCTGGCGAGCGCCTCCTGGGGCTTGCGTGAGCGCCCCTGGATGTCGAGCAGCTGATCGCGGTCGACCAGTCCCAGCTCTTCCATGGGGGTGATCGGCAGGAGCCGGGCACTCAAAGGCCTGAGAATGCGCTCCGGATGCCCGGAATAGTTGGCCACCGAGCGCAGTGCGTTGGCATTCTGGCTCATCGGGCGCTGACCGAGAACTTCTCCGGAAAAGAGAAAATCGTAGCCATGCTCGACCATGAGCTCGCCGGCCAGTCGGAACATCATGGCATGGCAGTCGATGCAGGGGTTCATATTCTTGCCATAGCCGTAACGGGGATTTTTCACCATGTCCAGATGGACCTTGCTGATGTCTTCTACGATCAGGGGGATCTCCACCTGGCGGGCGGCGTCTTCTGCTTTGCTGCTGCCGAAGAACGGTGTGACGAAAGCAATGGCAGTGACGTCGACCCCCTGGCGCTTGAGACATAACGCGGCCAGACTGCTGTCCAGCCCTCCCGAGAGGAGTCCCAGGGCTCTGCTCATAATCTTTTCTCCCTTATTTCCAGTGGTTTCTTGAACCGTGAGTTGATAATATGATGTTACCCCGGATATCAAACTGGAATCCAGTCTGCCCCGGGAGCATAGTGCTTGACAATAATAAGGGCCATCTGCAGAAAATGAAAGTTTTACGGAGAACCATGCCCGCAATCAGAGTTTCCGAGGAAGAATATGGCCAAAATCGATTCACTGTTCAAAATGATGAAACAACAGGGCGCCAGCGACTTGCATATCTCCTCCGGGGCACCCCCCCTTTTTCGTCTGCACGGCGAGATGGAAAAGCTCAATTATCCTCCCCTGACTGACCAGCAGGCTCGCGGGTTGCTTTTTGAAATCCTGACCGAAGAACAGCGCGAAGTGTTTGAAGAGACGCGCGATCTCGATTTTGCCTATGCTTTGCCTGAAGTGGCGCGCTTTCGTGGTAACCTGATGGAGACCCACCGCGGGGTCGCTGGGGTGTTCCGGATCATCCCGACCAAGATACTGACCGCCGACCAACTCGGCCTGCCGGAGGGCATCCGCAAGCTGACCAAGCTGAAAAAAGGGTTGGTGCTGGTCACCGGCCCAACCGGCAGCGGCAAGTCGACTACCCTGGCGGCGATGATCGACCTGATCAACAAGACCCGCCGCGAGCATATCCTGACCCTCGAGGACCCGCTCGAGTTTATCCACGAAAACCATCAGTCTCTACTGAACCAGCGCCAGATCGGTCAGCATTCGCAATCCTTTGCCAATGCCCTGCGCGCCGCCCTGCGCGAAGACCCGGATGTCATCCTGGTCGGCGAGATGCGCGATTTGGAGACGATCTCCCTGGCGATGACCGCTGCCGAGACTGGCCACCTGGTGTTTGGTACACTGCACACCAACTCGGCTCCGAAAACCATCGACCGTATCGTCGATGCTTTCCCCAAGGACGCGCAGGAGCAGGTACGGACCATGCTCGGTGAAAGCCTCAAGGGGGTTATCTGTCAGCAGTTGCTGCGCAAGGCCGACGGCAAGGGACGTGTTGCGGCTCTGGAAATCCTGATCTGCAACGCCGCCGTTGCCAACCTGATACGCGAGGGCAAGACCTTCCAGGTGCCGTCAATCATGCAGACCGCCAAGGGAGACGGCATGCAAATGATGGATCAGCATATCCTGGAACTGCTCAAGGCCAAGTATATCAATGGCGAAGAGGCCTATCGCTGCGCACTCGATAAGAAATCCTTCGAGCAATACTTGCCGGCTCAGCAACGTTGAACTGCCCGGCCAAACTCTATCGTCCACCCCGGTACGCCAGGGCTAAGATAAAAATGCTTGCTGCGAACTGGCAAAGGGACCCACGTGCAAGACCAATTTGGACGAAAAATCGAATATTTACGCCTGTCGGTAACTGATCGCTGCAATTTGCGCTGCCGTTACTGCATGCCGGAAGCAGGGGTCCCCGAACTCTCGCATGGTGACGTACTGCGTTACGAGGAGATGCTGCGCATTGCTGCGGTGGCCTGCCGACTGGGGATTCGCAAGATTCGTGTCACCGGTGGTGAGCCGCTGGTGCGGCGCGGGATTACCTCATTCATCGGCCAGTTGGCGGCCCTGCCGGAGCAGCCGGAAATCACCCTGACCACCAACGGCATGCTGCTGGCTGAACAGGCCGAGGCTCTTAAGGCGGCCGGCCTGTCTCGCGTCAATGTCAGTCTTGACACGCTCCGACCGGAACGTTTCCAGGCGCTGACCCGCCGGCCTGGTCTCGAACAGGTCCTGGCCGGAATTGCCGCGGCGGAGAAGGCCGGTCTGCTGCCGATAAAAATCAACGTGATCCCCTTTGCGGATTTCAATGCTGACGAGATCCTTGATTTTGCCCGCCTGACCCTTGAGCATCCATGGGATGTCCGCTTTATCGAATTCATGCCGATCAGTGCCGATCTTGAATATGTCTCCAAGGATGGCTTGTCAATGACAGAGATCCAGGAGCAGATGCTGTCGATCGGCGATCTGGAAATCCTCCCGCGTGAGCAGAGTTACTCCGGGCCGGCACATATGTATCGTTTGCCGCATGCCAATGGCCGGATCGGCTTGATCCCCTCTGTCTCCGGGCATTTCTGCGCGGATTGCAACCGTCTACGGGTCATGGCTGATGGCCGGGTTCGCGGCTGCCTCTTCGACAACGCGGAGACCGATCTCAAGCCGGTGCTGCGTAATGGCAGTGATGACCAGGCCCTGGCAGAATTGTTGCTAGCGGCCGCCTGCGCCAAGCCGGAAAAGCATCAGATAAATGCAAAGGGTTTTGCCGCGCCCAACAGGCGCATGCACGGCATCGGCGGCTAGACACTGGACTTATTTGCAAAAGCAACAAGGCCCACCGGTTATTCCGGTGGGCCTTGTTGTTGATTTTTCTCGCCTCGCACTGCGCGCCACGCTACTGCTTTACATGACAGCGCGCACAGTTGCCCTCGGTTCCGAAAGCTCGCTTGCCGTTGTGGCAGACGCCGCAGAGCTTGCCGGCATAAATCTCATCCATGGTGATATGGACCGTGCCCTGTTTCATCTTCGGGAACATCTCGCTGTTATGGCAGTCTTTGCATTTCATCCCCGCGTTCTTGTGCACCGTGCCGTCGAATTTCACGATTCCCATGGGGCTGCTGTTGAACTCAAGGGTTTTGTCGGCGGGCACGGCCAGAGCAGCAGATGAGCTCAGAAACAGGGTTGCCACAATCATGTAGATCAATTTTCGCATGGGAGGTTCCTCCTTGAAGGCCACGATGAGGTTGTCGGTTTGTGTTGAAAGTCTTGGCTATTTTAACAGTTTGATCGCTTCGCGCAATGCTGCCGTGATTTGTGGTCGCTTATTCGAGGGCGCTGAGGGCCTCGTCCAAAAGTTCGAGAATGTGAATCGAGCGTTGGCTGCCGTTTGCATGATTGATGCTGTCCTGTAGCTGCATGATGCAACCCGGGCAGTCGGTTGCCACGAGTTCTGCGCCGCTGGTCGCGATATTGGCAGCTTTCTTTGCGCCGATTTTTTTGCTGGTTGCATAGTGATAAACAGAATAGGTCCCGCCCAGTCCGCAGCAGGTTCCGGCCTCGGGCATTTCCACATAGTCCACTTGGGGCAGTGCCCTGAGGATCTGGCGGGGCTCCTTGGTGATCCCCTGGGTGCGCAGGTGGCAGGGATCGTGATAGGTGACCTTGATGCGTGTCGCGGCTTTCGGCAGAGTTGCCAGCTTTTCCGGCAAGCCGTGCCTAGCCAGGAAAACGAAGACGTCCATGGTCTTGGCTGAAAGCTCGCCGAACTCTTCCCCCATCTCTGCGTAAACCTTGCCGAGGCCGGCGTTGCAGGAAGCACAGGCTGTAACGATATAATCCACGGGGTGACGGCTGAACGCCTCGAGGTTCTGCTCGGCCAGCTTTTCCACAGTTTTCGCTGCCCCGGCACTGACCGCTGGCAGTCCGCAGCACGCCTGGTCCTTGGGAATGATGACGGTCACGCCGAGGAATTTAAGCGCTTTGAGAAAGGCTTCGCCGACTTCCGGGTACATGTAGTTGATGCCGCAACCGGTGAAAAAGAGAACCGTCGGGTGTTGCGGGTCGCCAAGAATGATCTCCGGCACCCGCTCGCGAAACGGTTTGGCGGTAATCGGTGGCAGCGTGCGGTCCTGCTCGAGGTACGGGACCGGGAAGCGCAGGCGCAGGCCACTGTTTTCC
>Ga0316195_10000235_pt1 | contig 20384 bp, 18 predicted proteins | sample Phised1_MG_FD_204937 | JGI IMG/M metagenome (GOLD analysis project Ga0316195, IMG submission 204937) | Coastal sediment microbial communities from Maine, United States - Phippsburg sediment 1 | ecosystem: Environmental > Aquatic > Marine > Coastal > Sediment | place: USA: Maine | collected...
ACGGTAATTGAAGTTCCATGCAGGGAAGTAAATACAATTTTAAAATTGTCCTTCCCCTTTGCGCCAAAGCTGCCATTATCCACAGATGCTTGAATAAAGGCCTCATCTACCTCGCTATCTATTAATTCAATTAGGCCGGGATTGGTATTAAAATTAATTTCTTCATAGTTCAGCCTATTTATCTCTTCAATGATTTCGTTATCCTGTGGAGGTACGATTTGCCCGCCATCAGACCAATAAACCTTGTATCCATTGTATTCGGGCGGATTGTGTGAAGCTGTCAGGACTATGCCCGCATTGCAGTCCAGATATCTTACCGCAAATGAAAGTTCGGGGGTTGTGCGCAATTGTGAGAACAGATACACCTTTATTCCGTTAGCCGAAAAAACATTGGCAACAGTCCTGGCAAGGGTGTCGCTGTTATGTCTGCAGTCATATGCAATTACGACTTTTAAATTTTTATCGGGATAGAGTGCTTTCAGGTAGTTGCTTAGCCCCTGAGTACTTTTGCCTAAAGTATATTTATTTATCCTATTGGTGCCAATCCCCATGACACCTCTCATACCTCCGGTGCCAAATTCCATGTTTTTATAAAATCTGTCCTTCAGTTCTTCAGGATCATTAGTTATAAGATCCTGTATTTCTTTTTTGACAGCGGGATCAAAAAAATCAGATTGCCATGCTTTGGCATTGGAAAGAATGTCGTCCATGCGTATGGAATTTTCGATTCAAAATTCAAAATTACGAAGAATATCCGTTTTAGGGCCTTGAAAGATTTATTTCTTCGGAAATGGTATATCGTTGAACATTAGTTCTGGATCTAACCATGATTTCTCCCAAAAAACCGGCAAGAAAGAACTGTGTTCCAATAATCATTGAAGTAAGGGAAACATAAAATTGAGGCCGCTCAGACAGCAATCGCCCAAAAGGGTTAATAAACAGCTTGTCAATTCCAAGATAAAGCGCAAATCCAAAACCTATAAAAAACATAAGCACACCTAATGCACCAAATAAATGCATTGGGCGTTTGCCAAACTTGGAAACAAACCAGATCGTAATTAAATCTAACAACCCATTGATAAAACGTTCTGCTCCAAATTTTGTCTTACCGTATTTTCGGGCCTGATGCTGGACAACTTTTTCACCTATTTTGGAATAACCTGCATTTTTAGCCAAAACCGGTATGTATCGATGCATTTCTCCTGAGACCTCAATATTTTTAACCACATCACTTCTGAATGCCTTCAACCCACAATTAAAATCATGTAATTTTACCTGTGATGTAATTCTAGCGGCCCAATTAAAAAGCTTGGAAGGGATGTTCTTGGAGATAAGTGAATCATATCTTTTTTTCTTCCAGCCCGAAACCAGATCAAAACCTTCCCTTGTAATTAAGTTATAAAGTTCTGGTATTTCCTCCGGATTGTCCTGTAAATCCGCATCCATGGTGATAATCACATCACCCTGGGCCAATTTAAATCCCGCATGAAGTGCCTGAGATTTGCCAAAATTCTTATGAAATCGTATGCCTTTAACGTGTTCATCTTTTTGAACCAACTGTTCAATTACATTCCATGAATGGTCTGTACTGCCATCGTCAATAAATAGGATTTCATATGAAAAATGCCCGGATTGCATGACCTCTACAATCCAGGTATGGAGCTCGTCTAAAGACTCTTCTTCGTTAAGTAAAGGAATTACTATAGATAGGTTCATTGAGTTCTAAGGGAAATTCCTTCCAAAAGTACAATTTTTAATAATTAATAATCTGGTTTTGCTTTTTTCAGTATTAATCCCCCGATAAGTCCGATTATCAAACCAGCGATAATATTAAAAATCAAAATGAAAGGATAGGTTATCCAGAAAAAATTTATGGTCCCATCATATTGTTGTTGAATCTGGGCATCTGTTAACACGCCAGCCGCCTCATTGGCTGCTTTTTGACCTTCTGCTATTTTTACGGCAAACTCCGTATCCAGAACATTAACCATCAACAGGGTGTAAATAACCGTAATAATCCCGGAAACCAAAGCTATCCCCGCTCCAAGTTTTAGAGCTTCACCCAGGGTGAGAAAACCGTTATTGGCCTTTCTGTAACTAAAAATACCCCAGATAATAACGGCTACCATTATCACTATACTAATAGCTGTATTGCTTGGATCCTGCGAAGTATGGGCATCCATACTATAAAGCATAATACCAAATACAACTCCGATTGCTCCAAGTATTAATCCGTAATTCAATGAAAACTTTCCGGTTTTAGGTTGATTATCTTCCATTTTTATAAAATTAAGTGTTTAATATTGTTAGTTGTGGATGTTCAGTTTTTGTTACATTTAAAGGTACAATTTTTAAGTTTTTATTTTTGGGAAATTAAAATTGTTGTTTCTGAGAAAATTAATTAAATTTGCAGGCTGAAAATTGAGAAGTTTAAAAGAATATAAAATGAGAAAAGGTATACACCCGGATAATTACAGACTGGTAGCATTTAAAGATATGTCTAATGATGATGTATTTATCACCAAATCTACAGCAAATACAAAAGAGACTTTAGAGGTTGAAGGTGTGGAATATCCTTTGGTTAAATTGGAAATCTCAAGGACCTCGCATCCTTTCTATACCGGTAAGGCTAAGTTGGTTGATACAGCGGGTCGAATTGATAAATTTAAGAGTAAATATAAAAAGTTTAAAAAAGAGGCAAATCCTTCGGAAGCTGAGGTTAAGGAGACCAAACCTGGTACTGAAGAAAAGTAGACTTTTTAAAATTCTATATAAAGATGCGCCTCCGATAATTATCGGGGGCGTTATTTTTTTATTTTTATTAAAATTTTGATAGATGAATTATATTCTGTTTGACGGTGAAGTCAGAAATTCGTTATTGCCATTTACATTTACCCGACCTGTTGCGGATATCAGAATCGGCATTCTGACAATTAGGGAGAAATGGGAGAAGTACCTTAATAAAACTATCAGCACCAGGACGGAGGAATATCTTTCCAGGAAGTATCCTTTAATCAATGGCCCGGCTAATATTTTAATTAATGCATCTTTTATTCCAACAGAAGAATTAGTCACTATAATTGGTCATATAAAAAACAATGAAGCTATTTTTCAGGGAGATGTATTAATCGCCTATCGTACAGACGATGCCCTGAAAGAATTTAATTCCTCAGACTTTAAAATAACCTATTATGAGGGGGAACTGCTTCGGGTTATGAACACCTGGGATATTTTTTCTAACAATGGTATTGCCTTACAACTGGATTTTGACATGATTACAAGGGGAAGGCACAGTGCGCCAATATCCCCAACCAATCATTTAATCAATCCTGAGCATATTTTCCTTGAGGAAGGCGCTAAGGTGGAATACAGCATATTAAACGCCAGCGAAGGGCCTATATATCTGGGAAAGGATTCTGAGGTTATGGAAGGAAATCTGATTCGCGGAGCTTTTGCATTATGTGAAAAAGCGGTGGTAAAAATGGGAGCGAAGATTTATGGACCAACAACAATTGGTCCTTACGGCAAAGTTTGCGGAGAAATAAATAATTCTGTAATATTTGGATATTCCAGCAAAGGGCATGATGGTTATTTGGGAAATTCTGTTTTAGGGGAGTGGTGTAATATTGGGGCAGATTCCAATAATTCAAATTTGAAGAATAATTATGCCAAAGTCCGTTTGTGGAATTATGCCACGGAAAAATTTGAACATACAGGACTTCAATTTTGTGGACTTATGATGGGTGATCACAGTAAGACGGCTATCAATACGATGTTTAACACGGGAACAGTTATTGGCGTTAACGCAAATATCTACGTACCGGGCTTTCCAAGAAATTTTGTCCCCAGCTTTAGTTGGGGCGGAGCCTCCGGGTTTAGTACCTATCTGCCAAAGAAAGCCTTTGAGGCTGCTGAAGTAATGATGGCAAGAAGGGGAGTTATTTTTGACGAAAAAGACGCAGATATTCTGAACCATGTTTTTGAGGTTACAGCGAAGTACAGGAACTACTAAATATAAAACGCCGGCCAAATACAAAAAGTTCAATCTTAAGGAATATTAATGGGTTTAGGTATTTTCCAACCCCCTGTCTATTAGAAGATTTGCCTTAATTTTAGATATATTTGCGGTCTCTAATCCGGCATTAAGCTGTTATAATGAAGAAGAAAGTAGCTTTTTACACCTTAGGTTGCAAACTTAACTTTTCTGAAACCTCAACCATTGCAAGGGGTTTTGAGAACAAAGGCTACGATCGTGTGGATTTTAGTGATCATGCGGATATGTACGTCATAAATACCTGTTCGGTTACGGAGAATGCAGATAAACGGTTTAAGACGCTTGTAAAACAAGCCCAGAAAATAAACCCGGATGCTTTTATTGCAGCAATTGGTTGTTATGCTCAATTAAAACCACAGGAATTGGCAGATATTGATGGGGTGGATTTGGTTTTGGGCGCTACTGAAAAGTTTAAGATAACTGACTATATCAATGATCTTTCCAAGAATGATTTTGGAGTAATTCATTCCTGTGAAATTGAAGAGGCGGATTTTTATGTAGGCAGTTATGCCATGGGAGACAGAACCCGGGCATTTTTAAAGGTGCAGGATGGATGCGACTATAAATGTACTTATTGCACAATACCCCTGGCACGAGGCATTTCGCGAAGCGATGCCCTTGTAAACGTAGTTAAAAATGCCAAAGAGATATCTGAACAAAACATCAAGGAGATTGTTCTTACAGGAGTAAATATAGGGGATTATGGTAAAGGGGAATTTGGGAATAAAAAGCATGAGCATACTTTTTTTGACCTGGTTAAAGCTTTAGACAGGGTTGAAGGTATTCACCGAATTAGAATATCATCCATAGAACCTAACCTTTTGAAAAACGAAACCATAGATTTCGTTGCAGGCAGTAGTGCTTTTGTACCACATTTTCATATCCCTTTGCAAAGCGGTAGTGACGATCTTCTAAAAAAAATGAAAAGGCGTTATCTGACAGACCTCTATGTAGACCGAGTGAAGAGAATCAAGAAAACGATGCCCTATGCGTGCATTGGCGTAGATGTTATCGTGGGGTTTCCGGGTGAAACGGATTCACACTTTTTAGAGACATATAATTTTTTAAACGAGTTGGAGATCTCCTATTTGCATGTTTTTACCTATTCCGAACGCGATGGTACTCCGGCAGCAAATATGGCGGAGGTAGTGCCAAAGAATGTCAGGAGTAAGCGCAGTAAAATGCTACGAGGGCTCTCAGTTAAAAAAAGAAGGGCGTTTTATGAGAGTCAACTTGGTAAAAAAAGAACTGTATTGTTTGAAAGTGAGAATAAAGAAGGTTATATCTATGGGTTCACCGACAATTACGTAAAAGTAAAAACACCCTGGAACCCAGAATTAGTCAACACTTTGCACGAAGTAACTCTTTATGATATATATGAGGACGGACTGGTACAGGTAAATTTTGAATCAAGGGAAGTCTGTGTATAAAAAAACCTCCCTAAAGGAGGTTTGTAATTTTTCAAATCCGGATGCCTACCGGAAGCATTTCCTTATATTGTCTGTTCTTTCTTAAAAAACCTGCAATTTGAGGACTTGTTGGAACCACTCTGAGATTTTGTTCCTGAATCAGGTTCAAAACCGACTTAATAAATTCTTCTTTAAACCCTTCTTGAGATATTTCCTCCGGAATAACCAATTTGGTTAAAAAAACTTTTCTTTCCTGCGAAGAGTACTCAATCTTGGCAAGATGACCATCAACCCTAGTTTCAAATTGTCGTAAGAAACTATTATCCTTAATTGCTACTTCATTCATATAGTATGATTTAAAATGGTTTCAGATAAAAAAATTACGATATTGCATTCATCGTAATTATCCGTAGTGCTAGCCCTTGATTAATTTCCCGATTGGGAATGGGTAATTTAACCAACAGCGTACAAAAGTAACAAAAAAATTGCTAATTTCCTAGTGAAATAAAGAGTTTAGATGAAATGAGTAATACCATTATTCCGGTTTATTTCATGCCAGGGATGGCCACGGGCCCTTCTATTTTTAAAAATATTGAACTACCAAAAGACAAATTTGAAATACATCTGTTAGAATGGTTTATTCCGGAAACAGGCATGACTTTTGAAGCCTATGCCGACAGAATGTGCAGCCAAATCAGACATGAGAAGCCGGTGCTTATAGGCGTATCACTCGGAGGACTGCTTGTACAGGAAATGGCAAAATATATTAAGGCAGAAAAGGTGATTATCATATCGAGCATAAAACTTAAATCGGAATTACCTAAGCGCCTGCTCTTTGCCAGATACACCAAAATCCATAAATTACTTCCAACAGGCTTGGTAAACAATCTGGAACTATTGGTTAAGTATGCCTTTGGGGAGGTGGTTACCAAACGGATAGAATTATACCAAGAATACCTGGCTGTAAGAGATAAATACTATATTGACTGGTGTATAGACAAGATAGTGCACTGGAGCCAAATTAGTTATGATTCCGGTTTAATTCACATCCATGGAGAAAATGATGCGGTTTTTCCTATTCAATATATTAAGAACTGCCTCATAGTTCCAAAAGGAACTCATACTATGATCATTCACAGATATAAATGGTTTAATGAACGATTGCCTGCAATTATTTTGGAATAAGGGAGTTCTATTTTATACCTTTGATATGTCGCTAAATAATTTAATATGAGAATAATCAAGAATTTGCTGATGATATTAGGTGTTCTTTTTGTAATAAGCACCTTAATTTTTGCCGCCCAACAGGGGGATAATTTCGGCAATCAGTTTCAGGAAAAAGACACTGAAATAAATGATAAAAATGTTTCCATGGAATATAGAATTTCAGCTATAGAAATTCCATCAGATTTAAATTTTGCGAACGAGAAAGTACCGCAGGAAGATCCTGAAATAATGGAACGTGTTGACAGGGAATTTTTAGTCAATACGTATTGGCAATCTAATGCGCTTTTGTTAATGAAACGTGCTCATAAATATTTTCCGGTTATTGAGCCTATTTTATCCAAAAACGGTATTCCTGATGACTTTAAATATTTGGCGGTAGCGGAAAGTGGACTTCAAAATGTGGTGTCTCATGCCGGGGCTACAGGATTTTGGCAAATAATGAAGGAAACCGGACGTGAATTTGGACTTGAGGTAAATGACAATGTTGATGAACGTTACCATCTTGAAAAGTCCACGGAGGTAGCATGCAGGTATTTACAGAAATACAAAGATCAATATGGAAGTTGGACGCTTGCAGCCGCCGCTTATAATGCCGGCCCGGGTTCAATAAATAAATATATGGGTATACAGAAGGCCAATGATTATTACGATTTGTTATTAGGGGAAGAAACTGGTCGTTATGTTTTTCGGATACTGGCCATAAAGGAAATTCTCAGTAATCCTGAAAAATACGGATTTGATATTCAAAATGAAGATCTTTATAATGCAGTACCAACATTTACCGTGGAAGTAGATGAACCTGTACAAAATTTTGCAGATTTTGCTCAGCAATATGAAATCAATTACAAAATTTTAAAACGGCATAATCCGTGGTTGAGGGAGCCTCATCTTAATAATGCATCCGGAAAAACTTATACTTTAGAAATTCCCAATAAGGGATATTATAAGATGTCAAAGTAATTCTTTAGATTTTCTTCATTTGTTGCTGCATCATCTTAATCTGTTCGGTGAGCATATTATTCTTATCAAGCTTTTTAGCTTCCTGAAGAAGAGTTGTAGCTTCCCTTTTTCGCCTTTTTTGCATGGCAATGCCCGCCAGACTAAGTTTGGCCATGGCCACATCATAATCCATGTTTAAACCTAGTTTAAGCGCCTTTCTAAAATATTTTTCAGCCTGGGTCAGATTCTTTTGTGAAAATATTATACCAAAGAGGTAATTGTAATATCCTTGCTGTTTTGGGGTGAGCGAAGATTCCGGATTCTTTATTTTTTGCAACCATTTTTCTGTTCCCTCCATATCCTGTTTTCGCATCTTAAGAAAAGCAAGCAGAATAAATTCATTCCTGAAATAAAGAAATATAAAAATCAAAGAAAGTAAAATCAGAAAAATGCCGTTTCCAATATTGCCCTCTATGAATTGGTAGACGGCATATGCAATAATAAGGGCAGCAATAACCAGTTTAATATTCTTGTTAAACATATTTAGTTTTCTATTAATTCGTAAATAATTGTAGATTTTATAACAGTAGGAATTTCCTGATTACCCATTTGGGTCATAGTCGTAGATCCTTCAACCTGTCCATGGACCGTCATCTTTTTAACAAAGCCGGTAGTAATATCGGTAATTACGGATGAGTTTTGTATGCCGTTGAGCTTCATTCTTGAAGCGGGCTCAACAACATCCATGACCACAATGGCTTTCCCCTCTATATTGGCACTCGCTTCAGAAATTTCATTAAGGGTCCAGGTATTTTGCGCCAGAAGCTTACCGGAATATTCATTTTTCCAGCTATCACCTGCCTGAACGGGAGAGGCAGAGTACAAGTACGTCAATTGTTTGTAACTATTGGAAAGCGCTTCCGATCCAAATTCATTTTCCAGGGATTTTTTCATCATATTTAATGAAAACTCATCCTCCAGGCCAGATGCATCCGCCATTTTGGACACCAGGCTATCCCCACCATTTACTTCCAAAATATCACCTGTTCGGGATAAAATAATATGTATGGGAACATCTAACAGACTATTAAATATTTTAGATTGTGCGTCATTCTCGTCGTAAATCTTCGCGCTGACGTTCATCAATTCACCTTGAATACTCGATATCATTTTTAAGTTTAGGTCTTTGAACATGACATCAATGTTATAGGTATTGGCGTTGTCCCCCTTTACTTTAAATTCAATTATCCCCATTAGCGTATTGGTAATTTCATGGGTAGCTCCGTCTATTTCCTGGGTAATTATTTGATTTGCATCCTGTTTAATAGTAAAAACATCGCCTATAGATAGGTTGTATTGCAGCATAGACTGCCCAAATACTGTTGTGTTAATGAACAGATAAACCAATAAATAAGGCAACTTTTTCAACTTTTATTTCAATAATTTTAAAGTTCCCGCAAAAGTACTAAAACTATCCGAAATATTTTTTTAAATCCATTTGTCAAAGCAAAAACTCTTCGTATATTTGCGCCCAGATTTTGCAAGGTCAAAATAAAAAAAACGGTAATGAAAAGAACATATCAGCCATCCAAGCGTAAGAGGAGAAATAAACATGGATTTAGGGAGCGCATGGCTTCAGTAAGCGGACGTAAAGTTATTGCTAGAAGAAGGGCAAAGGGAAGAAAAAAACTTAGTGTATCTTCAGAGCCGAGACATAAAAGATAATGGTTAAATGTTTTCAAAATAATAAGGTGTTACTTTTTAAAAGTAGCACCTTTTTTTTATCCAGTAAATAATACTATACCTAAAAAAACAAAGAAATGCCAAAACGTAAGGATTTAAAATCAATACTAATAATTGGGTCCGGACCAATAGTTATAGGACAGGCCTGTGAATTTGATTATTCTGGCTCTCAGGCTTTGCGCTCACTGAGGGAAGATGGTATTGAGACAGTGTTGATCAATAGTAACCCGGCTACTATAATGACAGATCCTTCTATGGCAGATCATATATATCTTCTCCCCCTTAACACCAAATCTATTGTTCATATCTTAAAACAACATCCAAATATTGACGCGGTTTTACCAACAATGGGAGGGCAAACCGCCCTTAATTTGTGTATTGAAGCAGGTGACAAAGGAATTTGGAATGACTTTGGGATTGAAATTATTGGTGTTGATATCGATGCCATAAATATTACAGAAGATCGCGAGAAATTCCGAGAGTTAATGCTTAAAATTGGCATTGGAATGGCCCCTCAGTCCACTGCTACATCTTTTCTTCAAGGTAAGGAGATTGCCCAGGAGTTTGGGTTTCCACTGGTAATTAGAGCGTCTTATACCCTGGGAGGGGCCGGTGCATCAATTGTACATAAACCGGAAGATTTTGACGATCTACTTAGCCGGGGGCTTGAAATATCGCCTATCCATGAGGTAATGATAGACAAGGCCCTTATGGGATGGAAGGAGTATGAACTTGAATTGCTACGTGACAAAAATGATAATGTAGTCATTATTTGTACCATTGAAAATATGGATCCGATGGGCATCCATACAGGAGACTCTATTACAGTTGCACCAGCAATGACCTTGTCTGACCGCACTTTTCAAAGAATGCGGGATATGGCCCTGAAAATGATGAGGAGTATTGGTGATTTTGCGGGTGGTTGCAATGTGCAGTTTGCGGTGAGTCCGGATGAGAAGGAAGATATCATAGCTATCGAAATCAATCCAAGAGTATCCAGGTCTTCGGCCCTGGCTTCCAAAGCCACCGGGTATCCTATTGCCAAGATTGCTGCGAAACTGGCCATTGGCTACTCTCTGGATGAATTGGAAAATCAGATTACCAAATCTACTTCGGCATTATTTGAACCAACACTTGATTACGTAATCGTAAAAATACCAAGATGGAACTTTGATAAGTTTGAAGGATCAGACAGAAGCCTGGGCCTGCAGATGAAATCGGTTGGAGAGGTGATGGGAATTGGACGGTCTTTTCAGGAAGCCCTTCACAAAGCTACTCAGTCTCTTGAAATTAAGCGAAATGGCCTGGGTGCCGATGGGAAAGGGTATAAAAACTATGACCAGATTATTAGTAAACTTACTGTAGCCAGCTGGGATAGGGTTTTTGTGATTTATGATGCTATACAACTTGGAATTCCTTTGAGTCGAATACATGAGATCACAAAGATAGATATGTGGTTCTTAAAGCAATATGAAGAATTGCACTTGCTGGAAAAGGAAATATCCAAATATACCATTGAAAGCCTTCCCAGGGAGTTGATACTCGAAGGGAAGCAAAAAGGTTTTGCAGACAGGCAAATAGCCCATATGCTCGATTGTTATGAGAGTGAGGTTCACAAGAAAAGAATGGCACTAAAAATCAACAGGGTCTATAAATTAGTAGATACCTGTGCGGCTGAATTTAAAGCTATGACGCCATATTATTACTCTACTTTCGAAGAGGAAATTGAAACTCCGGAGGGGGAGCGGTTTGTAGCCAATGACAGTATTGTTACTGATCGAAAAAAGATTGTTGTACTTGGTTCTGGACCAAACAGAATAGGGCAGGGGATTGAATTCGATTATTGCTGTGTACATGGCGTACTTGCAGCTGCGGAATGTGGTTATGAAACAATAATGATTAATTGCAACCCGGAAACCGTATCCACAGATTTTGACACTGCAGATAAATTATATTTTGAACCGGTGTTCTGGGAACATATCTATGACATTATCCTGCATGAAAAACCTGAAGGTGTGATTGTTCAGTTAGGCGGACAGACCGCTCTTAAATTAGCAGAAAAGTTAGATAAATACGGAATAAAAATTATAGGCACCAGTTTCAAGTCTTTAGACCTGGCTGAGGACAGGGGAAGCTTTTCCAAATTATTGCAGGAAAATAATATTCCCTATCCAGAATTTGGAGTTGCGGAAAGCGCTGAAGAAGCCCTGGAATTGGCAGATAAACTCGATTTTCCGTTATTAGTGAGACCCTCCTATGTACTGGGCGGGCAGGGAATGAAAATCGTAATCAATAAGGAAGAACTGGAAGAACATGTGGTAGATCTGCTGCGCAAAATACCCAACAATAAACTTTTACTGGATCATTACTTGGATGGTGCCATAGAAGCCGAGGCTGATGCAATCTGTGACGGCAAGGATGTATATATTATTGGAATAATGGAGCATATAGAACCCTGTGGAATACATTCAGGGGATTCAAATGCCACCCTGCCACCATTTAACCTGGGTGAATTTGTAATGCAACAGATTAAGGATCATACAAAAAAAATTGCCCTGGCCTTAAATACAGTGGGGTTGATAAATATTCAGTTTGCTATAAAGGATGATTTGGTTTATATCATAGAGGCCAATCCAAGGGCATCCCGGACTGTTCCTTTTATTTCAAAGGCATATGGGGAGCCCTATGTTAATTATGCAACCAAGGTAATGCTGGGAGAAAAAAACATAAGCGATTTTAACTTTAACCCAAAGCTGGAAGGCTTTGCCATAAAACAACCCGTTTTTTCATTTAATAAATTTCCCAATGTGAATAAAAACCTTGGACCGGAAATGAAGAGTACGGGAGAAAGCATCTTGTTTATTGACAGTTTGAAGGATGATCAGTTTTACGAACTGTATTCTAAGCGGAAGATGTATCTGAGCAAATAGGTTGAAGGATTGATATGCTCAATGACATAAATTGGCTATTTATGGATTTTCTCCCTTAGAAATTACCATCCTTTTATTGATAGCATAGGCCCTGGAAGGGTTAACCGAAATGAGAAGGTTAATTTCTTCCTCGGTAAACCCTTTTGACCTCAGCAACGGGAGAAGGGTTTTGAAAATGGGGGTATAGGGTTTAATTTTTTGAACATCTTTCTGAGGGTCATACCAACCCGCATCGTGCGAAATCAGAATTTGATTTAGAAAACCATTTCTTTTCGCATAAAGCAGCTTATCCACATGTTTGTCTATTTCCCAGCCTAACCCATCAAGACTTATCCAACATCCAGTTTTGGCAGCTTTTTGAAAGTTGGTTTCCTGGTCTTCAGCTTGTGCATGTACCCAAATAAATGCATTTGGAGAAACGCCGTATTTAGAAAGAATCTCCAATTGGGGCCATAGAGCAGTTGCCTTTCCTGTATGTGAGGCAATTGTCAACCCACTATTTAAATGGCACAGGGCTGCAGCTTCAACCAACTTCCGATGCATCGGACTAAGGGTATCTGTATCATCCACACTTATCTTTATAAATCCCGGTTTTACGTTGGTGCCGTTAATTCCTTCTTTAAATTCCTTAAGCCATTGAAAGGCAAGTTCTTCAGCCGTACTTTTTTCGGCAAAAACAGGGATAAACTTGTTATTCTGAGCCCCGTAAAGTCCAGTGTTAGTAATGATTTTTATCCCCGTCCTCTCAGCAAATTCTTTTAGGAGGAGTACATCCCTACCCAGGTATTGTGGGGTAGCATCAACAAAATATTTTATATCAAACTTTTGAAGTTCTGTCAAATACGGGAGTACCTGTTCTATGATATCTTCATGATTCCAGGAACTGGGATTGATACTATCTGCACCTATAAAATCTACCAGTATGTGTTCATGCGATAACCAAATTTCTCCGGGGATTACAGCATGTATACCGGTAATGTCCTGAATGTATAAGGGTTTGTTTTGGGCTATTCCATTACAGATTCCAAGCAGGATTAAATATGGGTATAAAGATTTAAGTAGTTTATGTTTCATTTTAAAGTTAAACTAAATGTTTAATGTATGTCTGCACAACCATTTTCTTTACCGGATTTATATTTTAATCTTCAGTCAGTTTCTGGATGTTTGGACTTTTTTGATAAAACTAGCTCCAGTCTGTATGGAAAATTCCTTCCTTGTCTGTTCGTTCATAGGTATGTGATCCAAAGTAATCTCTTTGAGCCTGAATAAGGTTTAATGGCAGTCGCTCAGAGGTATATGCGTCAAAATAGCTAAGTGAATTAAACAATCCGGGCATGGGAATACCATTATGGGCTGCATAGGTAACCAATTCCCTTGCATCTCCTACAGATTCCCGTATTTTTTCTGAAAAAGCAGGCGCCAAAAGTAGATTCACCAATTCATTATCCTCCTCAAATGCCCTGGCAATATCTTCGAGCAGTGCTGCCCTGATAATACATCCTGCCCGCCAAATTTTGGCAATGCCGGCCAGACTTAACGCATAACCATATTCATTGGAAGCGGCCCTTAACTGGTGCATTCCTTGGGCATAGGTTATTATAAACGCAAAATACAGTGCCTTTCCTGCCTTTGCAATTAGCTTTTCCTTTTCTATTAGGTCTGTTTTACCTCGCCCATACTGCTTAGAGGCTAACATCCTTTCCTCTTTTAGAGACGAGATCTCCCGCATGCTTACCGCTATATCTATTGTGGGAATTGGAATTCCTATATCCATTGCATTTTGTGAAGTCCATTTACCCGTGCCTTTTTGCTTGGCCTTGTCTAATATTTTATCCACTAGCTGACCATGTCCCAAAGGATCCTTTTTCTCAAATATTTGCGCACTAATTTCCACTAAAAAGGATTGCAGGTCTCCTTTATTCCATTCCGTAAATACCTGATGTAATTCTTTGTTATCTAGTTGACCTCCCTTTTGAAGTAAATCATAAAATTCGGCGGTTAATTGCATTAATCCATATTCTATTCCATTATGGACCATTTTAACATAATTGCCTGCCGATTTAGGACCCAGATAGGCCACACAGGGTTCATTATTAAATTTGGCAGCCACAGCTTCAAAAATGGGTTGCACCTCCTTATAGGCCATCCTGGACCCCCCTGGCATTATGCTGGGGCCATTTCGGGCTCCCTCTGCGCCTCCGGAAACACCAGCACCAAAAAAATGAATACCTTTGGACTGCAAATAAGTTTCTCTTCTGTCTGTATCTGTAAAAAACGAATTCCCTCCGTCGATAATAATATCATCCTTGGATAAATGGGGCAGCAAACTTTCAATGACGGCATCTACAGCCTTTCCCGCTGGCACCAACAACATTATTTTACGAGGCAATGATAAGGCTGAAATAAAAGTGGCTATATCAACGGACGCGCTCACCTTCGCCTGATTTCCCCCTTCTTTAATCAATGCATCTACTTTTTCCGGATCAAGGTCATAACCAAAAGCTTTGTAATTATGGTCTGCGACATTTAAAATAAAATTGCGACCCATAACACCAAGGCCAATCAGTCCAAAATCGTATGTATTATTTTCCATAAATATGGTTTAAATGTTTTTTCGACTCAAGGTTGACAGCATTCATTTCTTCTATGTGAGAAGTAAATAAATTTTATCTTAGCCAAAGGCGAGATTCAAAAATAATTTAAAATATCGAATTTAGGGGCTATAGATAATTTCTCCCATACTATAAACTCCTAAATAACCAACAAAACTGTACATGAGTAAAGTAGAAAATCAAATGCTGATTATTTTTGGTGCCTCAGGTGATCTAACTGCAAGAAAACTTATCCCTGCATTGTTTGACCTATATAAAGGAAATTATCTTGCAGAAAATTTTGTTGTATTGGGTACCAGCAGAAGTGTTTTAAGCGATCAGGAATTCAGGGAGAAGGTAGTTACCGGGAGCAAGTATTTAAGGGAATTGCTTGACGGTCATAATGAGAGCTATATAAAGGCCTTTGCCGATAAGATCTTTTATACGGATATTGGACAGGATTACGATTCAGACTACAGTAATTTAAGGGATCGTATTGCGGCACTTAACGAAACGTATGGAACGGATAACAATTTTATGTTTTATCTGTCGACTCCTCCAAATATTTATGAGGATATAGCCATGAATCTGGCGGAAAAGGAACTGGCAAACGAGACCAAGGGCTGGAAAAGAATTATTGTAGAAAAACCATTTGGTTATAGTTATGAAACCGCCAAAAATCTTAATGCAGGGCTACAAAAATATTTTCGTGAACCCCAGATTTACCGGATTGATCATTACCTGGGTAAAGAAACGGTGCAAAACCTTTTAATAACCAGATTTGCAAACAGCATATTTGAACCCTTGTGGAACAGGAATTATATTCATCATGTAGAGATAACCAATGCAGAATCGGTGGGAGTAGAAAAAAGAGGCGGTTATTACGATAAATCCGGCGCTTTGCGGGATATGTTCCAAAACCACCTTTTGCAAATTGTCTCATTAGTGGTGATGGAACCACCCATTGATGATAAAGCTGAAGAAATAAGGAATGAGAAAGTAAAAGCCCTGAAGTCTCTGAGAATTATGAGGGAGGAGGAAATACTTTTTAAAAATACCATTAGAGGCCAATATTTGGCTTCGGATATTATGGGTGAACACGTGCCAGGCTATAGGGAGGAAGAAGGAGTTGATCCTGAATCTACTACGGAGACCTATGCAGCAATAAAATTCTATGTCGATAACTGGCGATGGAAAGATGTGCCTTTTTACGTTCGAACAGCAAAAAGAATGCCCACGAAGGTTACCGAAGTAGTAATACATTTTAAACCGCCGCATCATCATATTTTTAGTGAATCAGGGATCATTGATAAAGACAATAAATTGATTATACGAATACAGCCCGATGAAGGAATATTAATAAAATTTGGGGTTAAGGTTCCGGGACAGGGTTTTAAGGTAGAGCGTGCAAATTTGGAATTTTACTATTCCAGTTTAGCGGAGAAAAATATAATGAGCGCTTATGAACGCCTCCTACTGGATGCTATGCAAGGAGACCCGACCTTATATGCACGGGCGGATGAAGTAGAAGCGGCATGGGAGTTTGTGGATCCAATTCTAGAATACTGGAAAAATGGGAAAGATGTAAAAACCTATGGCTATTCCGCAGGAGTGTGGGGTCCCCTAAATGCTGACGAACTATTTGAAGGAAATTATAGCTGGAGAAATCCTGGTGAGTACCTCGCTGATGACCCTGGTTTCTGTGTAATAAAGTAAAACGAGAGAATGGAAGTCAATATATCAGGATCAAAAAGGGATGCTGCCAGAACATTTTCGGAATACCTTGTAAATGTAGTATCCAAAAATGAGACTACACACATTGCCTTATCGGGGGGGAGCACTCCAAAGGAAGTTTTTAAGGAATTGGCATTGAATTTTAAAGATGCGATCGACTGGTCAACGGTTCAATTTTATTGGGGCGATGAACGCTGTGTTCCACCGGATGATGGGGAAAGTAATTATAAAATGGCTGATGAATATCTATTTTCCAAAGTAGGCCTTTCCAGGGCTAACATACATCGCATATATGGAGAGAATGATCCGGTGGTTGAAGCAAAAAGATATAGCGAAATTTTAAAAAAAAGGCTTCCATATTACCGGGAGCTACCACAATTTGATCTTGTTATTCTTGGGCTCGGAGATGACGGGCACACGGCTTCCATATTTCCTCATCAGATGAAATTATTTAATTCCAAAAAGTATTGTGAGGTTGCAGAACATCCTGAAACAGGTCAGAAAAGAGTTACTCTAACCGGGCAAATTATCAATAATGCCAGTGAGGTTGCGTTTTTAGTAACAGGCACCAGTAAGGCACAAAAAGTATTTGAGATAATAGAAATGCAGGGAAACTATGAAAGATATCCCGCTTCTTTTGTGTTACCTAGATCGGGAAAATTGATTTGGTTCCTGGATGCGGATGCCGCAGGCATATTAAGAAGATCTTGATTTTAGAATTCAACTGTCTCCTGGAATCAGCTTTTACTTCAATAAATTAATTATTAAAGTGTGGTGATTTTTCAAGTTTTACGTCTGAAATAAAATATTTGGTATCACCCCACCAAAAGAAGGTGGTATAGCGTTCCTCATAGGTTAGTTTTACATAGGCTCCCTGATATTCTTTCAACTTATCAATCACATCTTTCTTTTTGCCTGATACAGAAAACTTAAATATTTGGGCACCCGAAATCCCCTGGCTCAATTCACCCTCCCATGTTTTTACAAAGACACCTTTATGACTAATTTTTATTAACTCACCGGATCGGACTCCTTCGCTATAGGGTACATAATGTATAAAAGTTAAGAATAATACGAAAGCCAGTACTATGACGCTCAACGCAATGAATAAAGCTTTTTTCATATATATTAATTTAGGTTTTCTTCAAAATCATCCTGCCTGGCACGTTCAAGATATTTATCCGGAAGGGATTTTTTAGCTTTAGCGCCCATTTTTTTAAGTTTTTCGATACTGGTTATTATATTCCCGCGACCTTCCACCAATTTGCTCATGGCACCTTTGTATTCAACCTTCGCTTCATCCATTTTCTTACCTACCCTGGTTAAGTCCGAAATGAACCCTTCAAATTTATCATATAAAGCACCTGCCTGCCTGGCGATTTCTATAGCGTTTTTTTGCTGCTTCTCATTGTTCCACATACTGTCAATAGTGCGCAGTGTAGCCAATAAGGTTGACGGTGTAACAATAACAATATTTTGTTCAAATGCTTTGTTATATATAGTGGTATCATTGTTTATGGCAATAGCAAAAGCAGGTTCAATAGGAATAAACATCAGAACAAAATCAGGGCTTTCCATTTCGTAGAGGTCTTCATATTTTTTAGAAGATAGCTGATCCACATGATTTTTGATTGAGCTTATATGTTCCTTTAAATATTTTTCCCTTAATTCTTCTTCGGAATTTATAAAACGTTCATACGCGGTAAGAGACACCTTGGAATCTACCACCATTTTTTTACCATCCGGAAGATGAATTATGACATCTGGCAATACCTTGCTTCCATCTTCCCTGGTAAAACTCTGTTGCACAGAATACTCCCGGTCTTTTTCAAGCCCTGATTTCTCCAGAACCCTTTCCAGTACTAATTCTCCCCAGTTCCCTTGCATTTTACTATCGCCTTTTAAAGCTCTTGTAAGGTTTTCTGCTTCCTGAGTGATTTTTAGATTTTGACTTTGCAGGTTTAAAAGTTGTTCCTTCAGCGAGGAGTGAATACTAATGTTTTCTTTCTGACTCAATTCAACTTTATCTTCAAAGGTTTTGATTTTTTCCTTTAAAGGATTCAGAATATTTTCAATATTTTCTTTATTCTGCTTGGTAAATTTCTCGGACTTAACATCCAATATTCTATTGGCTAAATTTTCAAATTCTTTGCTGAACTTTTCCTGTAATTTTTCTACTTCTTCTTTCTGCTCTGTATTTTTTTGTTGAAGGTTTTCCATTTCAGCTTCATACCGACTTATCTGAATCCCTAAACCTTCTTTTTGTGATCTCAATTTACCAATCTCTTCCGTACCTAAAGCCAACCTCTTTTCCATTTCTGAAAGGTTATTCCTTAGCTGTTGCTCACGTTCAAGAAGGGTACTTTGACTCGATTTTGTTTTAAGATTTTGGATGTAGTTACCTAAAAAATAACCAGCCGCCAAAAAAATCAAGGCAAGGATGCTATAAACCAAATAGGTTTCCATAGATTTTTGATTCTAAAAAGTAAAGATAAAGGATTAGCATGAAATTTTCTGCAGGAGTTGTACTTACTTGTTAATCTTAAACGAACCTGTTTCCGGGTTGAAGGTAATAGTGTCTTTTGGAAATAAATCTTCAAAACTTTTGTTCCGGATAAGTTCACAGGGAGCGCCAAAATTATTAGTATCCTTATTCATAATAAATATTTTATCGCAAAGCTGTATGGCAAGGTCTATTTCATGGGTGGTGTAAAGTACAACCTTATTGGTGTCATGAGCTATTCTTTGGAGTAGTTTTAAAATATGTACTTTATGAAAGAGATCCAAATGTGTGGTAGGTTCATCCAGAAGGATGATTTTTGTATCCTGCGCCAATGCCCTGGCTATCATTACCTTTTGCAATTGCCCGTCACTAAGTTCATAACATTTGGCATTCTGTAAACTCTCCAATTCTAACATTTTTATAGCATTCAGGATTTTTGATTGATCCTCTGCAGATAAGGCTCCAATCCAGTTGGTATAAGGATGTCTTCCCAAACTGATCAATTGTAATGCCGTCAGATTCTTTGAGGCTATTGGCTCTGTCAGCACTATGCTCACGAGGGTTGCCATATCATATGACCTTAAGGATTCGATGGTTTGATCATTTATAAGTACCGAACCGGATAATTTGGGTTGTACTCGCCCCAAAGTTCTCAATAGAGTTGACTTGCCTATACCGTTTATGCCCACAATGGCACCAAGCTCCCCTTTGGCAAGACCAAAAGTAATATTGCTTGCTATGTTGGTTTGCTTTTTACCCTTGGTATATCCAATGGCCAGTTTTGAAGCTTCCAGGATGATATGTTCTTTTTTTGTTGAGATAAGCGTGTTTTATAGTAATGGGTTAAAAAATCATTTTCTTCTTTCTCACCAATAACCATATGACTACAGGTGCACCTACGACCGAAGTTATTGCATTTAATGGCAGCACATAGGACGATGAGGGTAACTGGGCAATCAAATCACAAAGTAAAAGGAGAATAGCCCCATAAACAAGTACTGCAGGCACCAATATTCTATGATCTGTGGTATTGAAAATTTGACGGGTTAAATGCGGTACGGCCAATCCAATGAAGGCAATGGGACCTGCAAAAGCCGTCACGGCACCGGCCAGTAATCCTGTGGCAAGGATTATTATAAAACGGGTTTTTTTGAGGTGGACACCCAGACTGCGCGCATAATTCTCTCCCAAAAGCAGGGCGTTGAGCGATTTGATAGAACTAATACTCAAAATTACCCCTGCAAGAATAAACCC
>Ga0316195_10000236_pt1 | contig 20375 bp, 13 predicted proteins | sample Phised1_MG_FD_204937 | JGI IMG/M metagenome (GOLD analysis project Ga0316195, IMG submission 204937) | Coastal sediment microbial communities from Maine, United States - Phippsburg sediment 1 | ecosystem: Environmental > Aquatic > Marine > Coastal > Sediment | place: USA: Maine | collected...
GGGTGCCCCCGTCCAGGACGCGCTCAAGCCGTCCCTGGGCGCTCGAAGCCCGCTCCCGGCGGGCTACGGTCCCGGACGGGGGCACCCGACCCCTCCCATGAGAGATTCAGGTAGGAGGCCGCATTGCGGCCTGCTAAGTCATCGTGTTGGGGTTATTGACTGAGAGGCGTTCCGCGGCGAGCACCGCCTGGGTACGGTTGTTGACGCCGAGCTTGCTCATGATTGCCGTTACGTGGGCCTTGACCGTGGCTTCGGACACCTTAAGCTCATAGCCGATCTGCTTGTTCAACAGCCCCTTGGACATCATCATCAGCACTTTGAACTGTTGCGGTGTGAGTTGCGCCATGCGTTCTGCCAACTGCAATTCCGAATCATTGCGGCCCGGCAGGTCAGAGAGACTCGATGGCGGTGACCAGATTTCACCCATCAGAACCGCTGCGATCGCGTCCGTGATTGTGTCCATGCTCGACGACTTGGGGATGAATCCAGCGGCGCCGTGTTCCAGCGCGCGCTGGATGACTACCGGATCGTCATTCGCCGAGATGATCACCACCGGAACGCTGGGATAACGTTTGCACAGGTAAACCAGGCCGGCAAACCCCGTGACGCCCGGCATGTGCAGATCCAGCAGAACGAGATCGACCTCGCGGTTATCGTCGACCAACTGCTGCAAGGTCTCGAATGAATTTGCCTCCAGGAAGCGGGTCTTGCCCTGTTGCGTCGCCAGAGCCTCCTTGATGGCGGAGCGGAATAGGGGGTGGTCATCGGCGACGATGATGGTTTCCGGTTGAATGGCGATCAGGCGGCTCATTAGACCAAAGAATAATACACGCTCATGCCGAACCTATGCATGATTCGCATGCGAATCCATAAAGAGGGAGAGGCTACCATGGCCCAACAGTCAATGAAAAAAATTATTCTCAGCCTGTCGATTGCAGCAGCCCTGGCCGTATCAGGTAGCGCTTTCGGTGACGGGACCAGCACAGAGGACCTCGAGGCGCGAATCGCCGAACTCGAGGCGCTGGTTCAGCAGATGCTCAACCAGCAAGCGGCTCCGAAGGAGGACGACTGCTGCGCCGATGCCGAGGCGGCCGCTGCCGCGGCGGAGGAGAAGTTCAACGCCATGATGGCCGAGCACAAGGCTGCCGAAGCTGAGGAAGAGCACAAGCACAGCTACAAATTCGGCGGCTACATCAAGACCGACGCGATTTACAGCGATTACAGCGCGGGATCGTCGTCCGGCGCCGGCCGTGACTTCTACATTGCCGGTACCGTTCCGGTCGGCCCCAGTGGCGCCGACGGCGAAAGCTACTTCGACCTGCATGCCAAGGAATCCCGGATCAACTTCAAGACCAATCACATTCTGGACAACGGCGCCAAGCTGGGCGCATTTGTCGAGATGGACTTCCTGCTCAGCGGACAGGGTGACGAGCGGGTCTCGAATTCCTTTGCTCCTCGTTTACGTCATGCTTTCCTGACCTACAACAACTGGTTGTTCGGCCAGACCTGGATGACCTTCTTCAACGTCGGGGCACTGCCTGAAAACCTCGACTTCGTCGGTCCGGCAGAATCCACGATCTTCGGTCGCCAGACCCAGATACGCTACACCATGGGCAATTGGCAATTCGCCGCCGAGAACCCATTGACAACGATCACCCCCTATGGCGGTGGAGCGCGCATCGTGGCGGACGACAGCAGGGTTCCCGACCTGGTTGGCCGCTACAACATGAGCGGCGACTGGGGTGCTTTCACGGTTGCAGCGATCTTGCGTCAATTGCGCTACGACAACGGTAGTGGAGGCGCGAGTGACACAACCGAGAGTTACGGCGTTAGCCTGTCAGGCAAGTTCAACCTTGGACGCGATGATTTCCGTTGGATGGCCAGCATGGGTAAGGGCCTGGGTCGGTATCTTGGCCTCAACCTCGTCAATGCGGCTGTGCTCGACGCCGATGGCAATCTGCAAACGATCGACTCCTGGGGTGCATTCGCTTCCTACCGGCACCTGTGGTCCGATCAATGGCGCAGCAACTTCACCCTGGGTTACGCGTCGGTGGACAACGACGTGGCGCTCACCGGGAGCAGTGCGACCAAGGATGCTTCGAGCGTGCACGTCAACATGATCTACTCGCCGCAGCCGAAGCTCGATTTCGGTTTCGAGGTGATGTTCGCCAACCGCGAAGTCGAGAGCGGCAACGACGGCGACCTGTTGCGCTTCCAGTTCTCGGCGAAGTACGCCTATTGAACGGGTCAGCCTGAAAACGCCAATCCGGCCGCGTAGCAAAGTGCCGGACATAAAAAGAAGCCGGGCCACGCAAGTGGCCCGGCTTCTTTTTGGTCCGGTCAAACCAGCTCTTTGCGCGCCAACCAGCCGACCACTCCGGGCATCCAGCGTTTCAGGTAGTACGCCGCCCAGGCTTCGGGTGTCACCGGCACCACGGCACGGTTCCTGCGGATGGCGGAGACCACTGCCCGGGCCACTTTGGCCGGCGGATAATTGCGCCTCTCGTAAAGCGCATCGATTTCGCTGCGCTTGGCTTCCACATCCAGTTCGGAGGACTCCAGGATACCGGCGCTGATGATATTGGTGCGAATCATTCCCGGGCAGATCGCACTGACTCCGATGGCGTGGTCGCCGAGCTCCGCGCGCAGACTCTCGCTGAACCCCAGCACGCCAAACTTGGTGGCACAGTATGCGGTGACGCCTCTCATCGGCGTATAGCCCAGCATGGAAGCGATGTTCACCACGTGGCCGGGCCGCCCGGCCAGCACCATGACAGGCAGGAATGCCTGGCAACAGTGAACCACGCCCATCAGGTTGATCGACATGATTTTCTGCCAGCTTTCCAGGCTGGTGTCGAGGAAATAGCCACCCACTGCGATCCCTGCGTTATTCACCAGCACCGACGGATTGCCCAGGCCGTGCTGGATATTCGCCAATGCCTCACGGACGTGTCCCGGGTCGGAGACGTCCATTGCAAAGGACTGTGCCTCCCCGCCACGAGCGGTGATCAATTCAGCCGTCTCCCGCGCACTCGCCGGGTTCAGATCGGTCACGGCGACCCGCGCACCCTCCGCCGCCAGCGCCAGCGCGCTGGCCCGTCCGATTCCGCTGCCTGCGCCGGTGACGGCGGCGATACTTCCTTCGATTTTCTTCACGTCGTGCCTCGCTGGGGTAAACTGAGTCGGACCTGTCAGCGATCCGGATTTCTGCCGAATACAGGAGAAATTATTCCACACCATGAACACCCTGATCGAACAGATTCGCAGCATCCTCGGTGACCAGGCGGTTCTGACCGGCACCGATGTCAGCAACCGTTCAGACAGTTGGCCTCCGACCGGCGGTTGCCAGGCCATGGCCATCGTCCGTCCGGCCAGCACCGCGGAGGTGTCCGAGGTGCTCAGGCTCTGTCATGCAGCCGGGCAAACGGTCGTTACACACGGCGGGCTGACCGGCCTGGTCGGCGGCGCCAAAACCGGCCCGGCGGACATCGTGCTGTCGCTGGAGCGAATGAACCGCATGGAACCGGTTGACACCGTCAATCGGACCGTGGTCGTGGACGCAGGCGTGCCGCTGCAGAAGGTCCAGGAAGCAGCCGAGGCTGCCGACCTCTTGTTTCCCCTCGACCTTGGCGCGCGCGGCAGCGCGACCATTGGCGGCAACATTTCCACCAACGCGGGCGGCAACAGCGTGATCCGCTATGGCATGACCCGGGAACAGGTGCTCGGCGTCGAGGCCGTGCTGGCCGATGGCACCGCTATTTCCTCGATGAAGGACGTGATCAAGAACAACACCGGCTACGATCTGAAGCAGCTGTTCATCGGCTCGGAGGGTACGCTGGGCGTGGTCACGCGCGCGGTACTGCGCCTTCGGCCTCTCCCGCGCAGCCGCAACACCGCCCTGGTCGCACTCGACAGTTTCGACAAGGTCGCACAATTCCTTCGTGCCATGGACGCCGCCCTTGGCGGCACGCTCAGCGCCTTCGAGGTCCTGTGGAACGACTTTTATCACCTGATCGTCGGCGACGGCAAACGGCATGTGCTGCCGCTCGGAACCGAACACCCCTTCTATGTTCTGCTGGAGTCCACTGGCGGCAGCGAGGACAGCGATCGCGAGCGGTTCGAGTCTGCACTGGAGGAGGCCTTCGAGCGGGAGCTGCTGGCGGACGCCGTGATCGCGCAGAGCAAGCAGCAGCGCAGCGACCTGTGGGCCATACGGGACGACGTCGAGGCCATGGCGCGAAAGCTGCATCCGCCGCTGACCTTCGACATCAGCCTGAGCATCCCGCTGCTGGACGAATACGTGCACGAGGTGCGTTCAGCACTTACATCGCTTTGGCCCGCTGCCCGCATGGTCACGTTTGGCCACCTGGGCGACGGCAACATTCACCTGGTGCTGACGGTGGGCAGCCACGAACCCAGGGATGTGCACCGCGTGGAAAAGATCGTGTACGAGGCGCTGGGACGGCACGGCGGCGTGATTTCCGCCGAGCACGGCATCGGGCTCGAGAAGCGGGCCTACCTGGGGCACTCCCGCAGTCCCCAGGAAATCGCCCTGATGAAGACGCTCAAGCAAGCGCTCGACCCGAAAAACATCCTCAACCCGGGCAAGATCATCTGAATATTTTCCCAGGAGCCACAATGAACGGAGCCGAAAACTTACTGCACACCCTCGAACACGCCGGCGTCGAAGTCTGTTTCGCCAACCCCGGAACCTCCGAGATGCACCTGGTCAGCGCGATTGGCCGCTCCGAACAGATGCGAGCCATCCTGTGCCTTTACGAAGGTGTCGTCTCGGGAGCCGCCGACGGTTACGCTCGCATGGTGGACAAGCCGGCCCTCACCCTGCTTCACCTGGGATCCGGCTTTGCCAACAGCATGGCCAACCAGCACAACGCGATGCGCGCCCACGTCCCGCTGGTGAACATGGTGGGCGATCACGCCACCTACCACCTCAAATACGACGCACCGTTGACCTCGGACGTGCTGGCACACGCGCGGATCGTTTCGGACTGGGCGCGGGCATCGGAATCGGCAGACGACCTGGCGCTGGCAGGGGCGGAAGCCGTGCAGGCCTCGCTGCGGGGTGCGGGCAAGGTGGCCACGTTTATCGCACCCGCCAACCACGCCTGGGACGAAACCTCTCGGACGGCCGAGCCGCTGATGCCAGCCGGCCTGGAGGCGGTCGGACAGGACGCCACGGAAGCCGCGACCAAGCTCCTCGGCAACGGCAAAAAGACGGTGCTGTTCCTGGGGGGGCGCGCCCTGCGCGAAGCAAGCCTGCACGCTGCCGGGCGCATCGCCGAAGCCACCGGTGCGCGCCTGGTCTGCGAAGTTTTTCCAGCCCGATTGCAGCGCGGTGCAGGCCGGGTCGCGGTCGAACGCCTGCCCTATTTCGCCGAGGCCGCCGTGGCCGCCCTGGATGGCACGGAACAGATGATTCTGGTTGGATCCAAAGCGCCCGTGGCGTTCTTCGCCTACCCGGGTAAACCGGGCTGGCTCGCACCGGAAAGCTGCGAGATACACACCCTCGCCACGGTCGACCAGGATCCACTGGCGGCGCTGAAAGCCGTCGCGGACCGCCTCGGCGCCAACGACGAACCTGCACTCGCCCAGCCCGCCTTGGGGCTCCCCATACCCAGCGGCATCCTGAGCCCCGTGGCGATTGGCCAGAGCGTGACCCGCGCGCTGCCGGCGGATGCCATCGTGGTCGATGAGGCGGCGACCTGTGGCCTGGGCATATTCCCCGTGACCGGACAAGCCGCGGCGCACGACTGGCTGACTTTGACTGGCGGCGCCATCGGAATCGGTTTGCCGCTGGCACTGGGTGCCGCCGTTGCTTGCCCTGATCGCAAAGTTATCGCACTGCAGGCAGACGGCAGTGCAATGTACACGCTGCAGACCCTGTGGACCATGGCCCGCGAGCAGGTCGACGTGACCGTGGTGATCATGAACAACCGCAGTTACGCGATCCTGAACATCGAGCTGGCCCGGGTCGGCGCCGGCCAACCCAACGCCAAGACACTGTCCATGTTGGACCTGTCGCATCCGGATCTCGATTTCGTCGCGTTGGCCGAGGGCATGGGCATCCGCGCAACCCGAGCGACCACGGCCGAAGAGTTCGATGTCCAGTTCGCAGAGGCCATGGCCGGCAGCGGGCCACGACTGATCGAGGCGATGGTGGTTCAGCAGATGCCGTGAGTCCGGGCCCGCGCCGGCCTTACCGGAGATCAGTCGGATTCAAGCAAGTCCGTGTTGAGTTCGTCGATGCGGTTGACGCCCATCAGGGCCATGGTGACGGCGATTTCGTGTTGCACCACGGACAGGTACTGGGCCAGGCCCCGTTCGCCGCGGCCGGCCAGCGCCCACGCCCAGGGGCGCCCCATCAACACGCCGTCGGCGCCCAGAGCCACGGCCTTCACGACATCGGTACCACAGCGCACGCCGCCATCCATCAGGACCTCGAGGCGGTCACCAACGGCAGCCACGACTTCGGGCAGCTTGCTGACGCAGGAGGCCACCCCATCGAGCTGACGACCGCCATGATTGGAAACCACTACTCCATCAGCACCCGCATCTGCCGCTGCCTGCGCGTCTTCGGCCGACATAACGCCCTTGATGACGAGTTTCCCGGGCCAAAGGCCCCGCAGCCACTCGATGTCCTTCCAGGTCACGGTCGGGTCGAACTGGTCATCGACGAACCGCTTGAACGAATCGAAGTCATTGGGATCGGCAACCGCCTCGAGCAGATTGCCGAAATGGTGCGGCTTACCCATGATGCCGACGTCGAATAACCAGCGGGGCCGCAGCAGCAATTGCATCGCCTTGGCCAACGGCGCTCCGCCAAGCATTCCGTTTTGCGTGTCTCGGTGCCGCATCCCGGCAACGGCCAGATCGACCGTGAACAACAGGGTGTCGCAACCGTTCGCCGCGGCGCGCGCCAGCAAAGTTTCCACGAGGCCGCGGTCACGCAGCATGTAAAGCTGGAACCAACACGCGTCGGGCACCGCCGCGTTGACTTCCTCCAACGGACAGATGCCGACCGTGGAGACCGTGAACGGCACGCCGGCGCCTGTTGCGGCACGGGCTGCCTGCACCTCGCCACGCCGCGCCATCATTCCCGCCAAACCCAGTGGCGCCAGCGCCAGTGGCATGGCCACCCGCCGGCCGCACAGCTCAGTCGAAGTATCGACGCCGCTGACATCGCGCATCACCCGTTGCCTGAGTCGCACCCGCAGAAAATCAGCTTCGTTATCCGCCATCGATTCTTCATTGCCCGCGCCGCCATCGACGTAATCGAACAGGAAACGAGGCAGTCTCCGCTGCGCCAGAATCCGGTAATCTTCGGCCGTGACGGCAACATGGCTGCGGCTCTTTAGCATTCGGTAACTCCTTGCAACGCGTCCTCTGCCGGCCACCCGCAGCGCGGTCCTGCCGAATCCGGATCCACTGCCTGGCGCGGCCCGGGTCATTTCGCGGCGGGCACCGCGAACTCCTGGATCTTCTGCGCGCGCGGCCCGTAGAAGGCCGGACGGGCATCGTCCGGCCAGTTACCCATGAACGGAGCGGTCAGCACCCCCGGCAGGTCGTGCCAGGTCACCGCCGCGGCTGTGAATCCATCGGGAGAAGTGGTCAGCAGATCAACGTTCAATGGACCGGGCCCGGGATAAACGACCCGGATGGTGGCGGTTCTCTTTTCCTGCTTGATGTTCGCAGAGGTGTCCAGCGCCAGAAGTCCGTTGACCCATGCCCGCTGCAGCCCCACTTCAGCTGGCACGGTAAGCTGCAGGTAGCGCTGTCCAGCCGGCAGATCGAGCACCAGGCCGCGGCGCCAGCCGTCTTGCTCCAGGCTCGCCCCGCCCGGCGTGATTTCGATGGCGGGCAAGTCGAGGGCCGCGACTTCACGCGCGGGACGCGCGGTGGTCCCCAGGCGCCCGTCGTTCAGTTCGCGGCTTTCGAATCCATGACCTCGCGCAAATCCGCGGTCATAACCGCTCTGCACGCTTTCCAGCACGACATAGCCCGCCAGATCCCCCGCGGTCTCGCTGTACATCAGCGTCATGTCCCGCGGCCGCTCCGCGGTGAAACCGGGCAGGAGCAGGTGCACGCAACAGGCGCCCACCAGGGCCAGCAGCAACCATTTTGCCGGCCGCCAGGTCAGTTCGCGGTTCTTGACGTAGGCCAGCAGCATCGGCATGGCTGTGATGGTCATCAGCGACAACGGGATCACTTTGACCTGACTCCGGTCGAAATTCATGATCACGTCGAGCATGAAAAAGTGATAGAGGGAAATGAAGGCAGTCGCTGCGAAGCCAAGCACCGAGGCCATCAGCAGCGGTGCGGGCGATTTCTTGCGGAACAGGTCGATGACCGAACCCAGGGCAAACATGGCCAGCGGTACCAGGGTGACATAGGCAGCGGAAGGCAGTCTGGCGGCCAGGATTAACCCCAGGGCAAAGACAAGCGCCCACGCCAGAACCATCCAGGCACAGGCGGACACGCGGCCAGTGAATACTTTCAATGTGCTGAACACGGTCAAACCGAGCAGCAGGAACAGGGCCAGGCGGCCGACCCAGGGATGTGGGTGCTCCAGGGGATGGAGATCCGGCCAATGCCCCAGCGGCCAGGACAACAGGTAACCTCCGACCACCAGGGCGATGGATAGAATGGGGATGGCCAACAATCCCCAGCGCAGTTGCCGGTAGCGGAACTCCTTGCGAAAAGCGAGGCCGATGGCGAGCATCGCCCAAACACCAAGGAAAAGGGCCAGGCCGCTCGCGATACTGATCGGGTAGTGCAGCAGTCCCAGGCCGAACACGTCCATATAGCCGCCGTCTTCCGGGTGGACCAGGGTCGTCAGATCGCGCTCTCCGAAGGCCTTGAGCATGCCCCAGGCGTTGTCGCCGTGATGTTGCAGGCTGCCGAGGTCGAGGTGATCCGGATCGTCCAGCTGGGAGTGGTACAGCGCGACCCCCCGCACGAACGCAAAATTGACCCCCATGATGCCCTTGCGCTTGTAAACCGTGTAATCGGTGTCGTTCGGCATCCGCTTGTACATTTCATAGGTCAGCGAGTTGGCCACGGGCCGGTCGATATGCTTGGCCAGCATGCGGATGACTCTGCGATTGCCCTCCCCCGTCTCGAACATCACGCTGGGCCCGGCAACGCCGCGGGCCTCCAGATTGAGGACCGCTTTGACTCTGGCGAACAGCGGGTGATGTCCGGCAAAGGCATCGGCGCCGATCAGGCCGTTCTCCTCGGAGTCTGAAAACAGGAAGATGACGTCGTTATCGAATGCCGGGAAATCCGCGGCCATGCGAGCGATCTCGAGAATGGCCGCGACGCCCGCACCATCGTCCGCGGCGCCCGGCCCGGCCCAGACGCTGTCGTAATGCGCCGTCAGCAGAATGGCGTGCTCACCCCGGGCGCCCGGCTTCAGTGCGATGATATTTTCGACCGGGCTGCATGTCCCGAATAGCGGATTGCAGTGGAAACGTGCCTGGGTCTCCGGTTCGTAACCGAAGGCCTGCAGCTGCGCGATGATGCGATCGCGCACCAGGGCGTTGTGCGGTGATCCGGCCACATGCGGTGCTTTCTCGGCCAACAGTTCGCGCAGGATCGCCTCGGCGCGGTAAGCCGAAAAAACCACGTCCGGCGCACCGGCATCTACCGGCGACGGCGTCGAATACGAACGCAACACACCCAGCAGCACCAACAGCGTGATCAGCAGAAGCGAGATGGGGTGTCGCAGTAGCAGCATCGGTGAAGTTTACGTCAGGCCAAGTTCTTCGACCATCGCTTCGCGCATTTTGAATTTCTGCACTTTACCGGTGACGGTCATCGGGAATTCCCGCACCAGCCGTATGTAGCGTGGAACCTTGAAGTACGCAATGTGCTCTTTGCAGTATTCCCGGATGCCATCCTCGGACAACTGTGCGCCTTCCCTCAGCTGCACCCAGGCGCAAACGGCTTCCCCGTATTTCTCGTCGGGGACGCCGATGACCTTGGCGTCCTGGATGTCCGGATGGGTGAACAGGAACTCCTCGACTTCGCGGGGATAGATGTTTTCGCCGCCGCGGATGATCATGTCTTTCAGACGGCCCACGACGGCGACATATCCCTCTTCATCCATCACGCCAAGGTCGCCGGAGTGCAGCCAACCTTCCGCATCCACCGTATCAGCCGTGCGTTCCGGGTCTTCCCAATAGCCCTTCATCACCGCATAGCCCCGGGCGCAGATATCACCTTTCTCGCCGACCGGCACAACCTGGCCGTCCTCGCCGACAATCTTGACCTCCAGGTGCGGTCCGGCCCGGCCGACCGTCTTGACACGTTTTTCCAGTGGATCGTCCGCGCGGGTCATGTGGTTCACCGGGCTGCACTCGGTCTGGCCATAGGCGATCAATACTTCGTCCATGTGCATGCGGGCGATCACCTTTTTCATGACCTCGACCGGGCACGGAGCGCCGGCCATGATGCCCGTGCGCAAGGACGACAGGTCGTAACCGGCGAAGTCGGGATGCTCCAGCTCGGCGATGAACATCGTCGGCACACCGTGGAGGGCCGTGCAGCGTTCGGCTTCTACCGCCTCCAGCACTGCACCCGGTTCAAAGGCCTCGGACGGGAACACCGCCGCGGCGCCGCGCGTCACACAGGCCAGCTTGCCAAGCACCATGCCGAAGCAGTGGTACATCGGTACCGGGATGCAGAGCACATCGTTTTCGCTCAGCCGCATGCCGGCCGCGACCTGGTTGGCATTATTCAGGATGTTGTGATGCGTCAGCGCAGCGCCCTTGGGGTTGCCGGTGGTGCCACTGGTGAACTGGATGTTGATGACGTCCTGCGGTGAGAGACTCGCCTGGACCTGGTGCAGCTGCGACCGTTCCCGCTCGCCGCCCATCTGGCAGACCGAGGTGAAGTTGAACATGCCGGGCGTGGTCTCCTCGCCAAGACGAATCACGATTTCGAGCTGCGGTAGCCGTTGCGCCCGCAACCGGCCGGGCGCGCAACTCGCCAGTTCCGGTGCCAGCTTGGCCAACATGTCGAGATAGCGGCTGCTCTTGAACTGCTGGGCCGCAATGATGGCCCGGCAACCCGACTTGCTAAGGGCGTATTCCAGTTCAAACACCCGGTAGGCCGGGTTGACGCAGACCAGTATGGCGCCGATCTTGGCGGTGGCGAACTGCGCCAGGCACCACTCGTAGCAATTTGGCGCCCAGATCCCGACCCGGTCGCCCGGGCGGATCCCCAGGGCCAACAGGCCCCTGGCCAGCTTTTCGATTTCGCACAGGTACTCGCCGTAAGTCCAGCGAACGCCCTGATGCCGGGCCACCAGCGCCTGGCGGTGCGGAAAGCGGGCGGCGATGTCGTCGAGATAATCGCCGATCGTGGCGTCCAGCAGAGGGGGCTGGTCGGCGCCCTTGAAGTAGCTCAGCTGCAACTGCGATTGCGTGTCCATCAGGATGCCTGTCGGAGGGCGGGATCTCCCCTATTATCGCGCACTTCGCCTGCTTCTTTGGCGACCCGTTTGGGATAGTATTGACACTCGTCACCGTGAAACGGGCCTTGCTTATGAATGCGCACGAAGAACCGAAAGCCTGTTGCCACCACCAGGAAGGGCACAGCAAGGCATCACAGGCGACCGTCCCGGCCGCCGTCCCCCGGGAAGATCTGACAGGCAAGTACGTCTGCCCGATGTGCCCCGGCGTGGTCGAGGACGAACCCGTGCCATGCCCCCATTGCGGCATGGCGCTGGAGCGCGTGCAAGCCCTGTCGTTTGGGCAAGCCGTTCAGTACACCTGCCCCATGCATCCGGAAATTCTGCAGGACCAGCCCGGCGACTGCCCGATCTGTGGCATGGCGCTGGAGCCGGTCGCGGCGTTGGACGAAGGCCTCGACGACGACCCCGAGTACCGGGACATGCGCCGGCGTTTCATGGTCGCGTCCGTGCTGGCGGTACCGCTTCTGTTCCTGGCCATGGGTGACATGCTGCCAGGGCAACCCGTGTCGCGCCTGCTCGGTAGTGGAGCGCGGCACGTGGCCGAGTTGCTGTTGGCCACGCCCATCTGCCTGTGGGCCGGCTGGCCGTTCTTTCAGCGCGCCTGGACCTCGATAAAAACGCGGCATTTGAACATGTTCACGCTGATCGGTCTGGGTGTGGCCGTCGCCTACGGGTACAGCCTTGTCGCCACACTGTTCCCAGGGCTGTTCCCGCCCGCTTTCCGGGACGCCAGTGGGCATGTCGCCGTCTATTTCGAGGCGGCCGGCGTGATTGTCGCGCTGGTCCTGCTGGGCCAGGTGCTGGAACTCCGTGCACGCAGCCGCACCGGCCAGGCCATTCGCTCACTGCTGAGCCTGGCGCCAAACCGTGCCCTCAAGTTAACCCCCTGCGGCCATGAAAAGGATATCCCTCTGCAGGACGTGAAACCCGGTGACATGTTGAGGATAAAGCCAGGCGAGAAGATTCCGGTGGACGGCACGGTGCTCGAGGGCAGCAGCAACGTCGACGAATCGATGATCTCCGGTGAGCCGCTGCCCGTGGCCAAGGGCCCGGGCGACCCGGTGATTGGCGCCACCCTCAACGGCACCGGCTCTTTGCTGATGAAGGCAGAGAAAGTGGGCGCCGATACCTTGCTGGCGCGCATCGTGCAGATGGTCAGCGAGGCTCAGCGCAGCCGCGCGCCGATCCAGCAACTGGCCGACCGGGTGGCCGGCTGGTTCGTGCCGACCGTCGTGCTCTGTGCAGCCGTCACCTTTGTGGTTTGGGGGCTCTGGGGCCCCCAGCCGGCCATGGCCTACGCCATCATCAACGCGGTGGCCGTATTGATCATCGCCTGCCCCTGCGCGCTGGGCCTGGCGACACCCATGTCGATCGTCGCCGCCACCGGCAAGGGCGCCGAGCACGGTGTGCTGTTCCGCAACGCCGAGGCCATCGAACACCTGCGGGCGGTCGACGTGCTGCTGCTGGACAAGACCGGCACCCTGACCGAGGGCAGACCCACGCTCACCGAAATCAAGGCGGTCGAAGGGTTCGAGACCGACGAAGTACTGGCATTGGCCGCGGCACTGGAACGCCTCAGCGAACATCCACTGGCTGCAGCCATCGTCGCCGGCGCCGAAGCGCGTCATCTGAACCTGCTCCCGGCAAGTGATTTCGCCTCGATCACCGGCCAGGGTGTCACCGGCCGGGTCGACGGCCGCGCGGTGGCGCTCGGTAACCGGGAACTGATGGCGGCCCTGCAGGTGGATACCTCTTCGTTGGCGGATGCAGCCGAGGTTTTGCGCCGCGAGGGTGCGACCGTACTGTGGGCCTCTGTCGACGCCCGCCTCGCGGCTCTCGTCAGCATCTCGGACCCGATCAAAGACACCACGCCGGAAGCGATCAGAGCCCTGCACCTGGAAGGTCTGCAGGTGGTGATGGTGACCGGTGACAGCCGGCAGACCGCCGAGGCCATTGCGGCGCGACTGGGTATCGACGAGGTGCTTGCCGAAGTATTGCCGGATCAGAAACTGGACGTGGTTCGGCGTTACCAGGCGCAGGGCCACACTGTCGCCATGGCCGGCGACGGCATCAACGACTCCCCTGCCCTGGCCGCCGCCGACGTGGGGATTGCCATGGGCACCGGCACCGATATCGCCATGGAAAGCGCGGATGTCACGCTGGTCAAGGGCGATTTGCGAGGCATCGTCAAGGCGCGTCGCCTGAGCCGCCTGACCATGCAAAACATCCGGCAGAACCTGTTCTTTGCCTTCGTCTACAACGGCGTCGGCGTGCCGATTGCAGCGGGAGTGCTCTACCCCTTTATCGGCCTCCTGCTCAGCCCGATGATCGCGGCTGCTGCGATGAGCTTCAGCTCGGTGTCGGTGATCTCGAACGCCCTGCGCCTGCGCCGGGTCGACCTCTGAGGGAAGTCACATGGACTACGCATTCCACAACGTGGTGGGCAACCTCGGCGTGCTGCTGATCGTCGGCAGCTACTTCCTGGTGCAGATCCAAAAAATGTCGGCCATCCAGCTACCCTACATAACCCTGAACGGCCTCGGCGCCGTACTGATCCTGTATTCGCTCTGGTTCGACTTCAACCTCTCGGCCTTCCTGATCGAGGTGATCTGGCTGCTGATCAGTTTGATGGGTATTGGCAGGGTGTTGCTGCAGCGACGCCGCGAGTCTGATTCGGAGTCCGGGTCTGCCGCAACCTAGCCTGTCGACTGCGTACTATTCGCTCGCCGACGAGCCAGGAGCGGGACTCTCGGCCCGATCGGGCGGGCAATGGAATGGCTGCCCATCGCTACCCGCATGGTAAGCAAAGGTTTTTCGGCCGACTTGCAGGACAATCAGCGAGCCCGGCACCAATGCCTGTGTGTAGAAGATATCCGGTTTCGGACAACCGATCGCGCCGGAGCGCCAGCTAACCCGGCGTGCTTCGGCAACCTCTATGGAGCCGGGATCGAGTCCGCGATGCCGCGCGAGATCCGCCCTGGCGAAGTCGACCTGCTGCTGCAGGGTCAGTGGGGCATCCGCGCCTTGCAAAGGAGCGTCCGGCGTTACTGCTTCCACCGGCGCGGACCGCTCGGGTAAGGTCGCTTCATCATCTGACACGCAAGCCGCAAGGCAGAAAACTACACCAGCAAGAACCAGAAGCAGCAACCACAAGAATCTTCTGCCACGCATAATCGCCTCCGGTGTGATTTTGGATCGGAAACGGATGCACCCTAACGGTCCGGAATGCTCCGTGCCGCGGTGACGCCTCCGCAAAACCGCCCCACCCACGCACCGGCTGGGCGCAGCTCAATGAACTGGTTGATGTGTTCCAGCAGGCGCTCCCTGCTGTCGCCCTGCCCACTGCCCATGCCCTCGACCAGCCGTTGCATCTGGTAGGCCATGCGCGCCTGCTTGTCTTCGGGCGGCGAGTCTGTGCCGGCCAGGACTTCAATGGCGATACAGGCGGTGCGCAGGGCCTCTTCGTCCTTGTTGCCCGGGCCGTTTTGCCACCAGGCGGCAAGGGCTTCGCCATCGATGCCTTTCGGCAGACTGTCCTCTTCCCCCCACAATGCAGTTGCTTTTTCGGGCTCAGCCTCTTTCAGCGCACAGGCCTGCATACGATCGAGCAGGCGCTGCCAGCGCTCCTGCTTCTGGCGCTTGCGCTCGGCCACCTGCTCGACGCGGGCGCGCTCGTTCGCCTGCCGCTGCTCCACCCGCGCGCGCGCCTCCGCGTTACGCTGGTTACGCTCTTCGCCGAGCCGGGCGAATATGGCGTCGCAGGTTTTGCGGAAGTCTTTCCACAACGGACGATCGAGGCGTTGTGGCGTGAGGCCGATCTCTTTCCATTCGCGCTGGATCGCTTTTGCCCGGTCGATCGCCTGTTTGAGGTCCTCCATTGCCACCAGCGCTTTGGCTTCCTCGATGAGCGCTTTCTTGCGCTCGATGTTATTGCCGTACTCCAGCTCCAGATGCGCGTAAATACGGTTACAGACCTTGTCGAGCGCCTTGTGGCTCTTGCGCTCCTGCTTACGGTCAACGGGCGTAAGCTCGGCGAAGGCCTTGCGCGCGGCGTTCAGCGTTTTGCGCACCATCTTCCAGTCGGGCGCCGGCAGTTCCGGATCCGGGTTTTCGAGATCCGGCCAGGCGATTTTCGACTCGTAGTCCCTGAGCTGAGCGACCAGTTCCATGCGCTGCCGGTACACTGCTTTGCGTGCCTCGGCCCGCTGCTCAAATACTTCCTTGCACGGCGCCCAGGCCTCATCGGCAGCGGCGCGAAAGGCCTGCCACAATTCCTGGTCGCGCCGCGGCGACAGCGGTCCAAGCTGCTTCCACTCGTCCTGCAGCGCCTTGATCTTTGCCGCCAGCGTGTCTGCATCCTCGGCGGCCCCCACCAGGGCCTGCATATGCGCGATCAGCTCGACCTTCTTCGGCTCGATCGCGAAGCCCTGCCAATCGTGGATTTCCTGCAGCCGGGCCAGCAGCGGCCGCAGTTCGTGCTGGAAATGATCCTGGCGGGAAGGCGACAGTTGCCGCAGCAAGTTGCGCAAGCGGTTCAGCGCGCGGTCTGCATTGCGGTAGTGGTTGGTCGTCAGTTCCGTGCGAAACGTCTCGAACGCCTGCTCGACCTTTTCTAGGGTCTTCTGCTCTTTCTTTTGCAGTTGGTCCAGGCGATCCTCGAGCTGCGCCCGTTGCTCCCGCAGCAGGCGGATCGTCTCGGGCAGCCCTGCATCCAGTTCGTCTGGCCAGGTCAGCACCCGGGTGAGCTTCACGGCCTGTTGCTGCAATTTATGGATGGCTTTGAAATCCGCCGCGTCGACTTGTCCTGCAGCCTTCGTAAACCGGCCCAACTCGCTGCTGCGGCTAGCCAGGTTGCGCAGCGTCTGCAGGGGCGCCCGCCAGTAGCTGAGCTGCGCTTTGCACGCCTCGGTCTGCTGTGGTTCCGGGTGGATGTGCCGCAGGGCCGCGACCCAGCGTTCTTCGATGCTGTTGAGTTGCGCTTCGAGATCCGCGGCGGACTCCGGTTTGGTGAGGGCTACCGGATCCAGGGATTCGAGTTCGGCCAGCAGGTCGACGAAAGTTTGCCCGGCTTCCGCGACCAACGCCTGTTCCCGCTGTTCAGCGACTTGCTCCGCCACCTTGTGTTCCACCCGCTTGGCGCAGGTATCGAGATCGCCCTGGATACGCTCCCGCTCGTCCGCGCCAGCATGTTCGCGCAGATCCGTCCAGCGTTGCGCCAGCGACAGGTAGCGTGCGCGGTAGTTCGGCGAATCGGCCGCCGCGCGCAGTTCCGAGGCCTCTTCGGCGAGTTTCAGCAGTTGCTGCCGACGTTCTTCCTCGGCACGTTGTGCGGCCAGGTGCTCGTCCACGCGCTCGCGGCAGTGGCGGAAGACGGCCTTGTCCTTGTGCTTGGCCTGCTGCATCAACGATTGCAGCAGTTCGATGTCACTGATCGACTGCGCCGCGCACAGCCGCGCGCGGGCCACGGGATGGCTCGTGGCCAGATCCATGCGGACTTGCGGATCCCCTATTCGGCCAATCGTCTTCTCGATCAGTTCAGGATCATCGGCCAGGTGCGAGATGCGCAACAGCCTGGCGTCGTCGGCTCCCTCCGGCAAAGCACCGTCCGCGCTCAAGATTTGCCGCAAACGCTGGGCCCGAGCCTGTTCGCGTAACTCGGCGGACAGCGTGTCCGGCGACTCGTCAATCAGGCGATCCAGGATCTCACCGGCCTCGATTCGCGACAAAGCGCGGGCCCGCACTCCGGGATCTTCGTCCGTCTGCAGCACTTCGAGTAGTACCGCCGGATCGTCGAGTTCGTCGATGGCGGCCAGCCGTACCTCGGCTTTGGCGTGCTGCCAGCGGGGTTTTGTGAAAGGTTCCAGCAACGACATGGGCGGTTTGGCCTGTAAGCCTTCAAGATGAAAGAAAGATGAATCCGAATGTCGCCTTGGCAGGAGTCGCAACGTCGGCTCCTGCAGCCCGCTTCTCGCAGTAACGAAGAAGACCGCGCCAATTCAGGGCAAGTATAAACCACCGACTGCGCGAATTGGATGATTCACAGCCATATTTCGCTCCGCCAGTGCTGTCATCGGCACGAGTGCCGATGACAGCACCAGCAACAGTTTTGCCCGGTGCCGCCGCAAACGGAAAGCAGCTTGATCCAGTCAGCTGTTCATTCGGCGGGAAAGTCGACTTCCAGTATGACCCCGGTGCCTTTAAGCACCTCGATCTTCTGGCCGCGTGGCTCGAAGTCCAGAAGTTCCCTGCCGTAGGCCTCGGGATCGCGGAAGCTCAGGCGGCCATAAACATTTCCACCGTGCATTTCGAACGTCTCGATGGTGCCCACTTCAACGCCACCCACACGCAATGGGTAAGTGCCAACGGGCACGTCTTCGATTGCCACCGAAAACATCACGCGATGCGAGTTCATTTCCCACTCAGCCTCGCCACCGGCTTCCGGCAGCACGCCGCTGTTTTGCAGTTCGGCTTCGATTTCGAGAAACTCGCCATCGTCAACGCAATCTCGCATGCCACCGCCCATGCCGCCGCCACCCATGCCGTGTCCGGTGCCGGAGGCGCAGTCATAATCATGATCGTTTCCGCCGGCATATCCACCACCCTGATGGCCGGGACCGTGTTCTTCGAAGGTCTCATCGAACGAAGACAACACGGTACCCTGCCCATCGCGGACCTCTATCTGCATACCGCGCGGATCGAAATTCATCAGCCTGCGGCCATCTTCCGCCGGGCTGGTAAACCTGATTTCGCCGCGCCCTTCCTGCACCGTGAAGTCACCGCGCTCCTGCATGCCGACGTACAGGTGGTAGTTACCGTCGGGCAGACCCGCCACCTCTACGTCAAATTCCATGTGGCCCGGGACGTCCTCGTAGCGGGCATGGCCGCTGCCGCTAATGCCTTCGCGGGCCGGCGCCAGGTCGATGCGCTGCTCGCCAAACATGGCATCAGCGTATGCGTCGTCCGAAATGCCACCGGTGCAATGGGTGTTCATGACCTCCAGCAGTCGCTCGATCCGGAACGAACCGCTGCCGACTTCAGGGTGACTGGTATCGAACGTGACCTCGCCGCCGGCACAACTGTCGAAGCTTATGACCATCGTTCCGATACTGCTCACGGTGTCGTTGCCGGGCACAGCGTCCTGCAGGAAACCCACGTCGGTGGACTCAAAAAGCTCCATCTCGATGCGGTTCTCCACCAGGTCGCCGATGCCGATGTACCAGGCTGTCTTGCGGTCGTTACCGTAGGTGTACCAGTAGGCAACGGCGCGCCGCGAATCATCCAGTTGCTCGACCACCTGCAGCGCGATGCCCTGTGCCTCCTGGTCGACCTGATCCCAGATGCCGGTGAAATGCCGGGTGACGATCATCCCCTCGGAGGGGCCGATGCTGCTGCTGTCGTGGGCGAAAAGGAGCGCCGGCGAGGTCACCGTCGCGATGAGAAGAAATAGCCGTGCAGTCCTTTGAAACAGTTTCATAACGTACTCCAATTGGCTGGTTTCTGTAATTGCCAACGCCGGATCGCGGGCGGATATGATGTTCCGGGCAGGGCCTCGGTACCGGCACCTGCATCAACTTGTGTCGAATTCGTCGGACCCATTCAAAGACTCTCGGCCGGCACGATGATCGTAATTCGCTTGATGCTCACGTTTGTGTCTACCTCCGCAGTCATTCGACTGCTTTCGAAAGTGCTTTGAGTCTGCGCTTCTGCGACAACAGGAAAACGGCGGGAATCAGCGCCAGCGTCAGCAACGTGGCGCTGATCATCCCCCCGACCATGGGCGCCGCGATGCGGCGCATGACTTCGGAACCGGTTCCGCTGCCCAGCATGATCGGCAACAGGCCGGCAATGATGGCGGCGACCGTCATCATGATGGGCCGCACGCGCATTAGTGCCCCGTTGGTGACTGCGACCGCCAGGTCAGCCCCATTCAGGGAACGCTGTTCCTTCTGTGCCTTGAGCGTTTCGGCGGCCAGCGCCTGTTTCAGGTAAACCAGCATCACCACGCCGATTTCCACCGCGACCCCGGCGAGCGCAATAAAACCGACGCCGACGGCCACCGACATGTGGTAGTCCAGCAGGTAGAGCAGCCAGATACCGCCGATCAGGGCGGTCGGCAACGTGCCCATGATAATCAGGACTTCCGTCATGTTGCGGAAATTCAGGAACAGCAGCAGCACGATGGTGACCAGGGTGATCGGCACCACGACGGCCAGCCTGGCCTTGGCGCGTTCCATGTATTCGTACTGCCCGGACCAGTTCAGCGAATAACCCACCGGCAGCTCGACCTGTTCCGTGACCACCCGCTTGGCCTGTGCCACGTAAGTACCCAGGTCGACGCCCTCGATGTCAACGAAGACCCAGCCGTTCAGGCGGGCGTTTTCGCTCTTGATCATCGGCGGACCCGCTTCCACCCTCAGATCGGCAACGGCAGACAGCGGGATCTGCTGACCCGATGGCGTCACGACAGCCAGCTCCTTCAGTTTTTCAACCGAGTCCCTTACTTCCCGGGGGTAACGCAGATTGACCGGGTAGCGCTCCCGCCCTTCGACCGTTTCCGTGACGTTCATGCCGCCGATCGCGGTCCGCACGATGTCCTGGATATCGTCGATATTGAGCCCATAGCGCGACGCCTGGTCACGCAGGATATCCACGGTAACGTAGCGCCCGCCCGCCACCCGCTCTGAAAAAGCCGAGGCGGTGCCGGGCACCGTCTTGAGCACGGCCTCGACCTCCTGCCCGATCTGCTGGATCACCTGCAGATCCGGACCGGCGATCTTGATGCCCACAGGGGTCTTGATGCCCGTGGCCAGCATATCGATGCGGGTCTTGATCGGCCAGACCCACGCGTTGGTCAGCCCCGGAAACTGCACGCGCTGGT
>Ga0316195_10000237_pt1 | contig 20339 bp, 14 predicted proteins | sample Phised1_MG_FD_204937 | JGI IMG/M metagenome (GOLD analysis project Ga0316195, IMG submission 204937) | Coastal sediment microbial communities from Maine, United States - Phippsburg sediment 1 | ecosystem: Environmental > Aquatic > Marine > Coastal > Sediment | place: USA: Maine | collected...
AACGTGAGAAGGCTGGCACCCCAGGTGTTTTACAGACGCTAAAAGCAGGCCTGGTGTTTGAAATAAAGGATCGGGTGGGGGTCGACGTTATATACAAGCGCGAACACGAACTGACGCAGCGAGTCATGCGGAGTTGGGGCGATGACGAAAATATCGAGATCCTTGGAAACCCGGATCCCGCGAGCCGTGTCGGAATCATTTCCTTCAACCTGAAGTCGGCAAACGGAAACTACTTGCACCACAAGTTTGTGACGGCATTGCTGAACGACCTCTTCGGTATCCAGTCAAGGGCTGGCTGTTCGTGTGCCGGTCCTTATGGGCACAGGCTGCTGGATATCGACAAGGAGACGTCCGAGCGATATCGGCATGTCGTCCAGGATGGATATTGTGGCATGAAGCCAGGTTGGTGCCGCGTAGGCCTGCATTGGGTTATGGATGACGCGGAAGCCGACTACGTCATCAATGCCGTTCATTTCATTGCGAAGCATGGGCATTCTTTTCTGCCTCTTTACGATTTCGATCTGTGTACCGGCACCTGGACCAGCCGGCAGAAAGAAATCGAATTACCGAAATTCTCGCTGGATGAAGCATTGACACTTGTGGAAGCTAAAGTGTCGAATCTTTCGGCGTCGCTCAGAACGCAACTTTATGACCACTACATGACCGAGGCGCATCGCTGGGCCGATCGGCTCAGTGGGGAAGATATCGAGCCAGGGCCCTCGCTCGAAGGCGAATTGGGTGAACTGCAGTTCTTTTCGTTACCGGCGAGTCCCGGGCCGCGACACTGATATGCGACGCGCTCGACTGACCGGTTGCCGCCGGGCCGGGCGCCGGTGTCGACGATCTTTCGGAGCGCTATCTGTTTGATTAATAGAAATATTTCGGGCGGCGGCTAGCGCCGGGCTAGCAGCGTTGTAGTCACCCTGGCGATGCACCGGGGCTGCAACAAGGACACGCCACCTACGGATTTTCCCAGGCCACCTTGGCAGCCAGGTCGCGGCTGATGAGCGTCTGGTAACGGTCCTCGAGAATATCCCTTTTGACTTTGAGGGTCGGGGTCAGCAAGCCGTTCTCGGTCGTCCACTCGTCCTCGACGACAACGATGCGCGACATCCGTTCGTGAGACTCGAGGTGATTGTTCACGTCGGTCAATGTCGCTTTGAGGCTGGCCGCGACGGTTTCCCGCGGAAGATGTTTTGCCGCTTCGCCAAGCACAATCACTGCGACCGGTGCTGGCAGCCCGGAACCCATGACACATACCTGCTCAATCAGCGGGTTACTCGATAAACTCGATTCAATTGGCACTGGTGTGACGTATTTGCCTTTTGCGGATTTGAAAATATCTTTTACACGACCAGTAATACGATAGGCTTTGATCTCGCTGTCCCACTCGCCCTTGTCCCCGGTGTGAAAAAAGCCATCGTCGCTAAAGACCTGCCTGGTCAGGTCCGGTTGTTTGTAATAGCCGGAGAAAAGTCCCGGGCTACGTATGAGGATTTCACCGGCGTCGGATAATTTGATTTCCGTTCCCTTGATGGGGACGCCAATAGTGCCAATTCGACTGGCCTCGAACGGCGTGTTTCCGCAGGACAGACCGCAGGTCTCACTCATCCCCCAGCCCTCGCCAATGTTAATGCCGAGTTTTTGGTACCACTTGAGTGTCGCCAGTGAAATGGGCGCGCTACCTGAGCCGAAGCTCCTGCAATTATCGAAGCCGAGTCCGGCGCGAATTTTTTTCGCCACGATGCTGCGAACAAGTGGGATGGACAGCAGGAAATTCAATTTACGCGGGGGAATTTTCGCATGCACGCCAGACTGGAATTTTACCCAAAGTCTCGGCACCGAAATAAAAACAGTAGGACGCGCCGTTGTAAGGTCATGTTGGAAAGTCTTCAGCGAGTCGACAAATGAGCACATCGTCCCGCCATAAATAGCGGGTCCCGCCGTGACCGTTCGCTCTGTAATGTGCGCAAGGGGCAGGTAGGAAAACAGGTGGTCCTCCGGCTGCAGGTCGATAATGTCTCGCGCTTCCATACTCGCATAGGAATACGCGCGATAACTGATGACAACGCCTTTCGGTCGGCCTGTGCTCCCCGAGGTATAAAGAATTGTCATTACGTCTTCGGCGCGAGGTTCATGCAGGTTCTGCAGCGGCTCGTGCGCGTCGATCAGATCCTGCCAATTGTGCTGGCACGCTTCCGTGGGATACGGGAACGCAATTTTCAGCAGGTTTCGCGGCACCGCGTCCAATACGATTTTTGGTTCATCCAGCTTGCCGACAAACACGGCGCTGGCTTCGCTGTGCCCTACAATGTAGGAGATGGTGTCCGTACTCGCCGTCGGATAAATCGGGACTGAAATCATCCCGGCCATGGCAATTGCCAGGTCGGCGAGCATCCATTCGGCACTGTTTTTGGCGAGGATCGCTACCTTGTCACCGGGCTGAAGCCCAAGCGCAAGAAGCGCACTGGCCATTCGCCGGGCATCGTCTGCAGACTGCTGCCACGTAAAGGTGCGCAGCTTGCCATCGACGGGCTGATGCAGAAAAATCCGCTCCGGAAATTTTTCTGCCCAGTTCATGAGGGCCTGATGGGCCGTTAATACTTCACTCATAGGCACGAAGTATTACTCAAATTGCCGCGCGTGCCTATTCTTGCGTGCTGAGCGACTCAGTGAGAAAGGAAAGTACCACGGCCCACGTTTCTTCCGTGCTGGCGCCCACCCTTTCTTCGTTCAGCATCGAAGAGCCGTGGACACCCGGGTCAGCAACATAGACGCGGTGTCCTTGATCCTCGAACAGTTTCATCTGGCCCGGCACGTACGGCACTTCCATTTCACGAATCGGCCGCAGCGCGAGCACGGGCTGAGTGACCTGGCTGCTGTAGGTTTCCGGCATACAGCCCGCCATCGGTTCGCCTGACGCGGGGGAAAATGCTACGAGGGCATCGATCCCATCAGGGTGGTCGACGCCAAGCTCGAATATCAATGCCGCCGAATAGCTGCTGCCCCAGGCGGCCGTTTTTCCAGTGAAGCCGTACTCACGGGCAAACGCCAGCGCTGCCTCCAGGTCCTGGAGGACGTCGCAATAGGTAAAGGTCCTGTTCCCGGCGCTGGCCAGTGTCCGGTTGAGACCTGCAAAGCGGTCGCCGCCGCGTCGCTGATCAATGGCAACGAGGTTGTAGCCTTCATCCAGCAGCCGCGGCACCAGCGGTGAGTATTCGCCGCGGGAATCGCCGCCACCCTGGTGGAACAGGAGAATGAGCGGCGCGGATTTTGGAACGCCCGGAGCCGTGTACACTTCGCCGTAAACCGTGATCCCGTCAGCAGCCTGCATGGTGACGCTGGTCGTTTCCGCAGTGACCGGCCTGCTGATTACCAAAACCATAATCAAAGTAAGCGCTTTTTTCATTGATACCACCGCACCAGGATTCCAGGCCCTTTTGACCGGCGCCGGCCGGGCTTGTTCAAGCCGGAATTTCGAGGCATATCCGTGAATGCAATTGTTGAACCGATCCGGCGCCAGTTCGATCTGCGAAACACCGATAAAGGAGCCCACGGGTTCATCGGCTATCCCGGGATTCCAAGGCGACACCTGCGGCGCACGCGACGTTGCGGATTCCTGTCGGGCGGGTCGTCCAGTGCCGAGCTGCCGCGGTCTACAGCCGATTCGGTCCTGTTACACCATTAGATACATAAGTAGCGGAAATATCGAAAGAATTTTATCAAATGTCTGGCATTTGAGAGCCTTTTTTCCTATCGTAAGCAGCTATTCCAGTGCACTATCCATACCTCTTTCAGAGCTTCGGTGACCAAATGACCGCACGAGTAAATACCCTGTCAGTACAGGTGCTGGCGGCAGTACTTTTCTGCCTTTTCGGCTCATCCAGCCAGGCGCAGGCACCTGACGATGACAAGCTCGACGAGATCGTCGTCACAGCGACTCGAATTGAATCTTCTGTGCGTAACGTTGCCCGCTCAATCTCGATGGTCGGCAAGGATCGAATTCAAACGGGTACGCAGCAGCTGGGTCTTGACGAGTCTCTCGTCAGCGTGCCTGGGCTTTATATGCAAAATCGATTCAATTTCGCACAGGACCTGCGAATTTCGCTGCGCGGTTTTGGTGCCCGATCGAGCTTTGGCATTCGCGGCATCAAGGTTATCGTGGACGGTATCCCCGAAACGCTGCCCGACGGGCAGGCTGGTGTTGACAGCATTGACCTCGGTTCCGCCCAAAGTATTGAGGTCTTGCGGGGACCGGCATCGTCACTGTTTGGAAACGCTGCAGGCGGCGTAATTTCGATCACGAGCGAACTTGGCGCTGATGAGCCCTATGTCGAAGGCCGGGTCGCCGGAGGCGATTATGGATACTCGCAACTGCAATTAAAATCGGCGGGACAACTGGGAGCTGCAGATTACCTGTTCAATGTATCCAGAACGGACATCGACGGATATCGCGATCATTCTGAAGCGCGTGGCTCGTTGCTGAACACCAAATTTGGCGTGCCTCTCGGCGACAATGACAAACTTACATTTTCACTGGCACTCACGGATCAGCCCGAGGCGCAGGATCCCGGCGGCATTGACTTTGCCCAGGCCTCCAGTGATCCAACGTCCGCGCGCGCGTTGAACGTTCAATACGATGCCGGTGAATTTCTGGAGCAGCAACGAGTTGGTGTTGTCTACGAGCGCAATCGCCCGGTCGGCAACCTGACGCTACGGAACTACTATGCGTGGCGCGACTTCGGCAACAAGCTGCCGTTTACGGATGGCGGCACGGTCGATCTGGATCGCTTTTTCTACGGTTTGGGGGCTCAATTCAGCGTCGGTGACAGCCTGCCCGACGCGCTGAAACTGACATTTGGCATCGATGCCGATCGACAGGATGACGATAGAAAGCGTTTCGACAATAACGACGGTACCAGCGGGGCCATGGTTTTTGACCAGAATGAACAGGTGGATAGCGCCGGCATATTTGTCCAGGGTCAGTACCAGATCAACGAGGCGTGGTCTGTCCTCGGCGGGCTGCGCTACGACGAAATTTCCTACGACGTTACGGATCGATTCCTCGCCGACGGCGACGATTCGGGCACGCTGAAGTTCGACGAAGTCAGCCCGTCGCTTGCCCTGAACTACCGCATGGAAAGTGGCGTCCTGTTTGCCTCGTTTAGCACCTCATTTGAAACGCCGACGACGACGGAGCTCGCTAATCCCGACGCAAGTGGAGGATTTAATCCATCGCTGAAGCCACAGACCGCAGAGAACTTTGAAATCGGCTACAAGCGCTCCATCAAGCATCTCTATTATGAGCTTGCGTGGTTTACCATCGATCTCCAGGACGAACTCGTGCCTTACGAGCTTGCAGCCTTTCCTGGGCGAACGTTTTATTCGAACGCTGGCACGTCCTCGCGCAATGGTATTGAAACTGCCCTTGGCTGGGAGTTTGGCAACGGCTTCAGTATCGACGCATCCTACACATGGTCGGATTTCGGTTACGATAATTTTGTCGATGACAGCGGCAACGACTTCAGCGGCAACCAGCTGCCGGGACTGCCGAAGCAATTCGCTTACCTGGGTGTGTCCTATCGATCGGAGCGTGGCTTCTCTGGCACATTTGAGACCATATACTCGGGTGACCTGTACGCAAACAACGCCAATACGGCGAAGGTCTCTTCCTACACGGTGGCGAATTTTCGGGCGGCTTACGAGTTTCAAACGGGCCGATGGATCTTGCGTCCTTACGTCGGCATAAATAACCTGTTTGACGAAAGCTACAACAGCAATATTCGAATCAATGCGTTCGGTGGTCGCTACTTCGAGCCGGCGCCCGAACGGAATTATTACGCGGGTATCGTGGTTAATTTTAGTAAAGCCCGCTAGTTCAGAGGAATGATCACGGTCCCGCAAGATACCTGTTTAATGATGCCAGGTTGATTCAGCGGCAGGCAGATTGCTCTCCAGCGAGTGCTCTGCCGGCGCGTTTGCAATGCATATCTATAGCTAAGCAACACCTGGTGAGCCCTCCGGTTCTACAATTATTTCAGCGAACTTGCTGACGCTGCCGGGCGACGCGTTGCCGGACGGTGAATCGTGACGACGGTGGTTGGCGGCAAAAGTCGTTACAGAAAGAGGAGAGTGTTAACCAAAAAAAAGGCCGCATAAGCGGCCCTTTCGAATCATTCGAATCCTGGATTAAGGTCGCGCAAGTACTACCTCGACTTCCACGAATACATTTGGCCGGGCCAAAGCGGCAATTTGAATCGCGGAGCGGGCTGGCTTGTTGGGCTGTGCTTCAGTTCCAAAGTACCGCGAATAGGCTTTCATAAAGCCGCCGAAGTCCATTCGTCCGTCCATTTCCGGATCGCCAACGAGGAACACGGTCATCTTGACCACATCACCAAAATCGAGGCCCAGTTTCTCGAGCGATGCCGCCATGTTCTCGAACACGCTGTTCGCCTGGGTTTCGGTGTCGCCCCAATACTCGCGGCTGCCCTGATCGGCGTCCGGATTGGCGGGACTCGGCAGCGTCCCACTGTGATAGACGAGCGTCGTATTGGCGCTGACCTCGACGGCCTGGGCAATCGGGAACGTGGAATTATTAGGCAGCGGATGGCGCGTCACGTCCGCATTGGCACACGCGCTGCCGAGGAAGAGTAGTCCCATTAACACGGTTTTTTTCATTTCGGAGATCCCCTAGTCGTTTCTCAGTGTTGAAATGTAGCTGACGACATCCCTGATGGCTTCGTCGTCGGTAAGCAGCTGAACGGCGGCGCGCATCTGCATCCCGTATATGTCGCCCGGATTGCCGCCGCGACTGCCGTTCTTGAAATTCTCAAGTTGAGTAACGAGGTACCAGTCGTTCAGAGGTGTCAGGTCAGTACCTCCCAACGCTTCGTTACCTTTGCCGTCGATACCATGACACGCTGCGCATGTGGAATAGTGAGCTTTGCCACTGTCAACGTCGCCCGATATCGTGACCTCCGCAGCCGGCGAGACTGTCATTTCGACAAATTCGGCAACGGCAACGATCTGTGCGTCAGTTAACGGGACGGCCATGGGTTGCATTACGTATCCGTATGGATCTTCGGGATTAACGCCACGAATTCCCTTTTTGAAATTCTTCATTTGTTGTTCGACGTACCAGGCATCCATGCCGCTAAGGCGCGGTGCCTTGATGATCGGATTGCCCATTAATTGCACGCCGTGACAAACAGTGCAGTAAACAAACTCATCCGGCGGAACCGGTGGTTCATCGGCGGCGCTGGCAAGGCTCGAGAACAACAAAACCAGGCCCAGGAGTTTTCTTGTGGGATAGCGTTTCATCGTCCTAACCTTTCTTTGTTTCGCCGGATTCGGCGCGTACTCGACTGTCCAGATCCAGCAAAGCCACTTCCGCAGAGCCGAAAGCACCTTCCTGCCAGCTGGAGTGATAGCTGATCTGGTCACCGATCATGTAGTGGCGCCCGCCCGCCGGTTGTTGCAGCAGCTTGTAATACGTTTCGCGAACTCCGGGTTTGCCCCAGTTCGCGCCGCAGCCCATCATGTGGTTCATTCTGCCCCACGGAACACTGACCCCGGCCTCGATATAACTCGAATAACCCTCGTGGATTTTATCGCCACAGTCTGCGGCATAGCTGAGGCGCTCCTCCGGCGTCATCCGTTCAAAGAAGTCTGATTGAGTGAAAAACGCGTAGGCGCCGAGCACTACTCCCTTCTGGCCGTGTATGCCATGCGACGGATACCAGATCTGGTTTATTCGCTGGTTAGTGTTGGTCATGCCGCCGTAAATGCCTTCTTTCTCCCAAAAACGTTCTTTCATCTGAAAGCCGATCTTGAAGAAATTGCCGGGCGTCAGTGCCGCGAGGCCCTCTTTGTATTCCCGGGGCAGATTATTTGGAATCCCGGACATGAAGTGCGTGGGAATGCTGTTGAACACGTAGTCAACGGCAATTTTCCTGCGTTCACCTTTGTGGTTGTAAACGACGTCGACCGTCTCGGAATTCAGGTTGATGGACTGAACCTGCGCATTGAGGAGGATCGGGCTGGCGATGTTGTTGACAAAGGCCTTGATGATTCCATCCATGCCCCCCGTGATTTCCATCAGGGGCTCGCCCCAGTCAGGGTTTTCCGAGTTGGTCATACCACTAGCCCAGAATCGGTTCGAGAGCAGCGCTTTGACGTCGATGACGTCAAACAACTCGGCGGGCGTAACAAAACCGCCCGACTTGCGGCCGGCACGTTCCGTGCCTTTATAGAGGCCGTCAGCGGCAAGATCGCCATACTCCCGGGCAAAGGCAAGGATGCGTTCCTGGTCATCTGCCGTCAGCGGTTCGTCGAACGCGTTTTTATCAACGGCCTTGTACAGAAGTTCTGACAGGAATCCGCGGGCGTCGGCAATATACCTGGATACCGTAATCGGCTTGCCGCCGAATTCATTCGGGTCATGCCGATACGCGGGCCGGCTGAGATTTGCCTTGATCTGCAGTGGAACTTTCAACGCCTTGCAATAATGCAGCACACGGCGGTGGTGGCCGGGAACGCGCGCCGGACCGCAGTTGAAATAGAGGTCCGGATCATCATCGAAATTACAGACCTGCGTATTGCCGAGTTCATCAATGATGTCGCCATGCCGGACGGTCAAGTTTCGACCGCCGACCCGGTGCGACGCCTCGATGACGGTCACGTCATAGCCGACCCGTTCCAGTTCATAGGCGACCGTCAGACCGGCGATCCCGGCACCCAAAACGGCAACCTTTCTTTTCTGCCGGCCGAGGTTCTTAAGGTCGAGCTGGGCAACGGGCCCGGTGTCCTGCATAAGGCCGAGCGCCAGGCTTGTTTTGTAAACGGCCGTCGACCCGCCGGCAGCGCCGACGAGGTTGAGAAAGTGACGCCGGGAAAGATTCTTTTTCATGTTTGGATCATCACTGCTTGTCGTTGACAGAAGTTTTGTACTCGTCGTGCAGCATAAGTTCCACCCGAAAACGCGTTTCTGCTAATCGATTGTCTCGCTTAGCAGAAACAGATCGGTAAGGAACGCCCGCAAATGTATTGATGCGTTGAGGTTGTCAACCAGCTCGGAGCTGATTTTTTCCTGGGAGAGAACCAGCGCAATCGCCGCGTGGGACTTCCTGGCATCGTCGACGACCACGTATGAGTAGACGCCAGCATCTTTTTCCTGTTGCCGGGCAATGGAATCGGCGGCGTCGGACATGGCGGTCAAGGTCGCCCGTACTTCAGACCCACCGGGACCTTCGTCGCTGGCGCGGCCCTGCGCCGCATAGGCAAGCAGGAACTCGTAACCGGCTTCCACGGCTTCAATATTTTCGTGCAGAGATTTACTCACGGCGCGCCTCGTCGTGTGCCAGGCAATCAGCTTCTTGTTGGTCAGGTCGTTTCGTCAGGCGTCCAGCGCTGCGGGTCGTGATTCGCGGCGAGTTCGTCTTTGGAAATCCACCCCTTGATCATGGAGCGTGTGTAGAAAAGCTTTTCGGGCCGCAGCGCAAAATAAACGTGCAGGCAAATGACGCCAACGAGTCCCAGCGTCGAAAGACCATGAACCAGGAACACAAGGCCAAGAGTTGATTCCGCCATTGAATTCGAACGTTCCCACCACGGTGTATCGATCTGCAAAAACATCAGCAAACCGCTGCCGATGACGAGCAGGGTCAGTACGGTAACAACGGCATGCATGCTCTTCTGGGCCGGTGAGTATTTGCCGGGTTTGGTGCTTCCGTCGAGCGCTTCTTTGAGGTCGCCACTGCCGATGGCCATCGACGAAACGTCTTGTGTGAGTACTGACCGCAGAATGTGGAATGCCACGACAACCGTCAGGACGATTCCGGCAATCCAGTGGATTTCCAGCCAGGAGAATTCCAGTCCGATGATCGGAAATATGCCGGTGACCAGGAGTACGAAAACGCTGCCGGCCATCACCCAGTGGTATGCCCTGTCGATGGCGTCATGGCGATTTACGCGTGCGCCACCAGCCGAAGGCTTGTCGGCGCGCTTCTGTGTGGCTCCGTAGATTGCATGTGCGGCGATCGCTATGAAAGCAGCGACAATCACCAGCCAGAGCAGGTCCCAGGACACGCCGCGTATTACTTCCTGTCCCCAGACGTCATTTTTGTAGGTGGCAATATCCACTGACTTAACCCCGCATGGCTCGCCGCACAAGATTTTCCATCAGCGGCAATTTGAAATGATTGTAGTTTAGTGGCTTTGCGCCTTCGCTCGCCATTGGCGCTGCGGCTGCTGCGCTTTCCTCGGATAGCGACTTGCCGCGCACTGCGCGCTCCACGTTGGTGAGGCGGTGGGGCGTGCAGGCCACGCCGCCACAGACAATGCGATTTTCGCCAATCATGTCACCGTCCATTGACATGGCAACAGCGATGCTCACCAGCGCAAAATCCCAAACGTCACGATCGGCAACCTTCTCGAAATAGAATCGCTTGCCCGCCCATTTTGCGGGGAGGCGCACAGCGGTCAGAATTTCCTGCGCCTTGAGGGACGTCATCTGTCGGATGTGCGTCGCGGGACCGACAAAGAAGTCTTCGGCTGGGATAATTCGTTCCCCGCTCACACTCTTGGCGACCATCGTCGCTTCCAGGGCGACGAGCGCCGTGGCCGTGTCCGACGGGCTGACCGCGACACAGCGGCTTGCACCGAAAACACAATGTTCACGGTTCATGGCGTCGGGACCGTCGGCATAACAAATGTTGCCGCCTGCGCGATAACAGTCCAGACCTCGCCGGTAATACCAGCAACGGGCGTCCTGGTTCAGGTTGCCACCGAGCGTGCCCACGTTTCGTATCTGCGGGCTGGCCACCCGGCCGGCAGCCTGGGCCAAAAGGTCGAAGTCACGTTTGATTCGTTCGTCACGAATAATTTCGCGCAATGTTGTTGCCGCGCCGATTTCAATTCCGTCGCTCGTCTCACGGATTCCGTGAAGCGCTTCGATACCGTTGAGATCGATCATGGCACGCGGTTGTTTGGCGCGGTCCTTCAGCCACCCGTAGGTGTCCTGACCACCACCCAGCAGCCAGCCATCGTCGCCGAGTTCGTCAGCGAGGTTCAGCGCATCGTCCAGTTCCACCGGCTGGTAGAGTTGTACGTCTGGCATTACATCGAAAGAAGCCATCGTTAACCTCAGAAGTTGTTGGTTTGCAGCGGCAGGAATGACTGGTCATGCCCGGTGACATGATTCACGATCATGTCCGGACTGACCGGCGTTCTGCCAAAAATGTGTCCGTCGAGCGCATCGGAAATTGCCGACGTCAGTGCGGCAACCGAACACCCCATGGCGGGTTCCCCAATGCCGCGCGCACCAAACGGATTCTGCGGGTCGGCAATGTCGACCGCGCTCGTTCTCGTCACTGACGGCACGTCCAGGTAGGTCGGGATTCCACACTGGTGGTAACCGATATTGGCCGGCAATCCGTTTTGCGGGTCGTACACGTGCCGTTCGAGAGCAGCCATTCCCATGCCCCAGACCGCGCCGCCCTTCATTTGCTGCGCCAGGCCGGCAGGGAACAGAACCGTACCGCACTCGGCAACGCCGACGTAGTCCAGAATCTCGTATTTGCCGGTTTCGAGGTCGAGTTCGATTTCGCAGAACGCGACGGCGAGACCGGGAATCACACCCTCCTGCGGGAGATTGTCCTTCGCGACGCCGACCAGACCGCTGCCGGCCAGGTTCTGTACCGACCGTTGCGTAATTTCGTTGATATCCTCGGGAAAAGTCTGACCGCTGTACTCGCCGCCAAGCTGAATTGCCCGCGCCGCAATAGCGCCATAAGACATGCCCTGCGCCGGGTTATCCATGCGAAAAATTCGCGTACCGTCGATGTCGTAGTCCTCTGGCGAACCACCCATTGTATCGGCCGCTATCGCTTTCATCTTGCGCAGCGCATCCATTGCGGCAACGTAGTTCGTGCGCGTGTGCGTGAACGTCGTGACGCTGCCCGCCTGGTAGGAATTCCACGGCAGGTTGTGTTCCGTGTTGCCGCGATGGATCTCGCAGTTATCCCAGTCACACTTCAGGACTTCCGCTGCCGCCCGGGAGGTCGATGCGTAAGAGTAGGTACCGAGGTTGCCGACGCCGGTGTGAATGTGCAATTTGCCGTCCGGCGTGATCCGCACGAGGCCATCGAATCCGGTCGCGCCGGCAGAATGAAAGCCCTGACCGATGCCGAGTCCGCGCACTTTGCTGCCGTTTTTCTTCGGTCGCTGCCTGCGGGTGTCCCAGTCGAACATTGCCGCACCCTTGGAAAGCGCCTCATCCATGTAGGCACTGGTAACCGGGAGTCTCTCCGCGTACACGACCGACTCGTTATTTGTGGAATTGACCTTGCGAATGTCGACCCTGTCGATGCCGAGTTTCGTCGCGGCTTTGTCCATGATCGGCGCCATCACGGCGGCAATCTGGTTTTGACCGGGGCCGCGCTGTGCTCCGCGCGGTGTGGTGTTTGTCAGCACAGGCAGGCCGCGAAAACGCATCGCGCCAGCGTTGTACACCATTGAGATCGCGCCGCCCGCCGACGATGCGTCGCCACCCGTCGCGTTTGCGCCAATGTCTTCGATGATGAACACGTCGGAGCCTAGAATCCTGCCATCGGCCGCGAAGCCCATGCGAATCCAGCCCTGGAAACCAACCCGGGCAGAGCCCATGTAATATTCCTGCTCGCGCGTTACACGGAGCTGGACCGGACGATTAATTTTCTTGGAAAACCAGCCGGGCAGGGCGGCAACCGGGTATGCGCCAATCTTCGAGCCGAAACCACCGCCTGTGTTTTCGCTGATCAGAACGAGGTCTTTGGTTTCGATACCGAGGAGGCGCGCCAATCCGGGCATCCAGAAACTCTGGCTTTGGGCCGACCCGTGCACGTAACACGTGCCGTTCTGCCAATACGCCATCGCGGTTCTGGGTTCCATGCTCATGTGCGCGTAGCCGGTGGTGACGAAGTTTTCTTCGATGACCAACTCGGCTTCTTCCATGCTCTTGCTGATATCGCCGTAGGACCATTCGTTCACAAACTCGCCGGTCGGTTCTTTGCCGGCGCGAAATTCCTCAACCTGTTGCCTGGACCATTTGACCGTACGGAAGCCCGAACCTTCGCGCGAGCGCGAATAGACGTTGCCTTCCACGCGGGCGTCGGCGCCGCCTTCGAGCAGACTATCCAGCGGGTCGGTGACAAACGGCAGCGGCTCCATTTCGACCTTGATAACCGCCATTGCATCTTCGGCAATTTGTTCGGTCTCTGCGGCGACCGCGAGGATCGGATCACCGATGTAGGCCGGCGTATTCGTCAGAATGGCGGCGTTCGGTGCCTCCACTTCGGGCACGTCCGCTGCGGTCAGGATGCCAACCACGCCGGGCATTGCCTCCGCGGCGGAGGTGTCGATGTTGATCACCCGGGCATGCGCCATGGGGCTCGTATACATACGCGCAAAGACCATGCCATCCACACGAAAATCTTCGGCGTATTTTGCTTTGCCCGTTACTTTGCCGGTGATATCCGGCGGCGTGAAATTCTTGCCGACAAGTTTGTAGTCGCTCATGAGTTTTGCCCCGACGCACGCATGATGCCGTTCAGGTAGTGGTCGTATGCACCACATCGACACAGGTTGCCTGACATGGCGTGGCGCGCTTCTTCGCGCGTTGGCCTGGGATTCTCTTCCAGCAGTGCGACGGCGGACATGATCTGGCCCGGCGTACAAAAGCCGCACTGCGGGCTTAGCTCGTCGATAAACGCCTGCTGCACAGGATGCAGAGAGCCGTCGGCGGCCTGTAAACCTTCGACGGTCCTCACAGCGCGTGTGCGTACGCTGTGAGTGAGGGTCGAACAGGAGTAGTTGGTGACGCCATCAATGTGCACCGTGCAGGCGCCGCATTCGCCGCGATTGCAACCTATTTTGGTGCCCGTCAGGCCGAGTTTGTAACGGAGGGTAAACGCCAGCGTTTCCTGTGGCGACACGTCGACGCGGCGAGTTTGCCCATTGACGTTGAGTGATATCAGGCGCTCGACTGCGCCCCGGGGTTTGTCCTGGGCGATGGCCGAATGGATGCCTGAGCTGGATGCAGCCGCGACGCTGGAAGCTATGACAGCTTTAATAAAGCGTCGGCGTGAAAGTTGTGGATTCACAGCCGTTTTCCTGCCTTTTTAATGTTTCAGGGTTAATGAAATAACGAAGCCGCTCGGCGACCCCGCTATGACTTTTCTTTCTCCACGCCGATAACGTGCAACGCGCGGGTTGGCCGCGTTATCAGTAAACGTAACGCTATTTCCTGTCGGCCGGCCAGGGCGTTCCCTGGTCCATCACCGTCACCGGGCCCATACCTTTGTACGTGAACTTCTGCACGCGCTTACCCTCGTAGGTTTCCGTCGTGTAGATGTTGCCCTTGGAATCGGTCACCAATCCGTGCACGGCAAAGAACTGACCCGGGTTGCGGCCGCCGTCGCCAAAATTGGTGAGAATTTCAAGCGTCTTGCGCTCGATAATGAAAATCTTGCGGTTTGTGCCGTCGGCCAGGTACATAAAGGTCTGTTCCGGGTCCGGCGAGAAAGAGATATCCCAAACGGAGCCGTCGCCAAGGCTGTTTGGCTTGACGAACATTTCTTCAACAAACGTTCCATCGGGTTTGAATACCTGCAGCCGGTTGTTGACGCGGTCGCAAACATAAATCAGCCCGTCATTCGACGGTTGCGCGCAATGCACCGGGTTGCGGAACTGTTGTGCAGGCTCCTGTCCGGGAACGAACGGCCCGAGGTTGGTGTCATCCGGCTTGTTGCCGTATGCGCCCCAGTAACGTTTCATTTCACCCGTGTCGGCATCGAGAACAGCAACACGCTTGTTGCGATAGCCATCGGCGACATAGGCTTCGTTGGCGTCCGGATCAAACGAAATCTCGGCCACACTGCCGAAATTGGTCTGGCTGTTGCTATCGGTATCCGAGCCTGGCACGCCGTATTCAGCGAGAAACTCGCCGTCGCGGGAAAACTTCAGGATATGTGAGTCGCTGCGGCCGTTGCCGCCGATCCAGACATTGTCCTTGTGATCAATGGTGATGCCGTGATTCGACGCCGGCCAGGTATAACCTTCGCCCGGGCCGCCCCAGTGGTTGACCAGGTTACCTTCCGGATCGAATTCGAGAACGTTTGGCGCGGGCGTGCAGCAGTCTGCCTTGACCGGATCGGTTGCCGCACCAATTTCAGTCCGCTCATTAAATGTGTCGCGGCGGTGAATAATGTAGATATGGTCGCGGGAATCGACGCCAATACCGATCGTGGAACCGAGAATCCAGTGATTGGGCAGCGGTTTTGGCCAGAAGGGGTCAACCTCAAACATCGGCGCCTGTTTGCCCTGCGCAACGGCCGCGCTGTCGAGCGCCTTTTCGGCGCAACCCAATGCAACCAGTAATGCAACCACGGCACTCGCCGTGTAAAAAGTCTTTCTTGTCATCGCCCGCAATCCCCCCTTGGATATTCTTGGTCGGAGATGTCTCTCGTTTGCGGGGCAGTATACTATGGATAATCGATCGTATACCGCCTGAAAATGAACAAGAAACGCAAAGAGGCTGGTTACGCACGAAACCAACTTGCCACCCGAATATACGAGTCCCAATTAACGCCGTGACTTTCAGTTCAGACTTGATCGTTTCCTTTGCCGCCCGGGCTCTGCTGCTTTTGAGCGTTGCCCTCTGGCCTGCGGACCCTGCACTGGCTCACGAGATTCCGACAAATGTCGTCGTCCAGACCATCGTCAAACCGCAAGGCGATCACCTGGACCTCCTCGTCCGGCTGCCGCTGGAGGCTATGCGTGACGTAAATTTCCCGCAGACGGCCAATGGTTATCTCGTTGTCTCGGAAGCCGACGAATTCCTGCGCGAGGCGGCGACTGTCTGGATTGCCCAGGAAATAGCGGTCTACGAAGGCGACGAGTTGCTGGATACGTGGCGGATCGAAGCGGCGCGGCTGGCCCTGCCATCCGATCCCGGCTTCGGGAGTTACGACAGCGCGATGCTGACCGTGAGGAGCCCACCGCTGGATGACAGCGAGGATCTGCGTCGAGAACAGGCACTCCTTGACGTTCTGATCCGCTACCCGACTCGTTCGGCAGCGTCCGCGTATTCGTTGGTGCCGAGGTTTGCAAAGCTCGGTGTAAGAACGACGACGGTTGTCCGCTACCTGCATGTCGACGGAACGGAACGTTTATTTCAGTTTGCCGGAGACCCGGGAGTACTTAACCTGGATCCGCGCTGGCACCAGGCATTTTTTCGTTTTGTCGGTTCCGGAATAACGCACATTCTCGACGGCGTGGATCACCTGTTATTTGTTATTTGCCTGCTGATACCGTTTCGCAGGATTCGCCCGCTGGTAGCGATTGTCACGTCGTTTACCGTTGCCCACTCGTTAACGCTGTTTGCTTCCGCATTCGGTATCGTGCCCAACTCCCTCTGGTTTCCGCCGCTCATCGAAACGCTGATCGCCGCCTCGATCGTGTATATGGCAATCGAGAACATCGTCGGTTCGCAATGGAGAAAACGCTGGATAATCGCTTTTGCTTTCGGGCTTGTACACGGCTTCGGCTTTTCATTTGCGCTCAGCGAAACCCTGCAGTTCGCGGGCACGCACCTGCTGACGTCCCTGCTTGCATTCAATCTGGGCGTTGAAATCGGGCAGCTGGTGATCATTCTCCTGGCAGTTCCGGTCCTGAACTACCTGTTTCGCCATGTTGTCGCCGAACGTATGGGGACAATACTGTTGTCAGCGATACTGGCCCATAGCGGCTGGCACTGGATGAGCGAGCGCGCGTCGCAACTGCTGGCGTACAGTTTCGAGTGGCCGACAATTAGCTACGCGTTTTTCGCGTCGCTGTTGCGTTGGCTGATGTTGTTCGTTGTGATTGGCGTGGTGATCCGGCTGCTTGTTTACCTGAACGACCGGTTCCTGCAGGAAGGCCGAAATTCCGCGGCTTTAACAAATGACTGACACCGGTTAAGCTCCCGCAGCAGCTGTACACCAAAAGAACACGGGGCCGCGCAGACGGCTTCGACCAATGGGGGAACACCTATGCAATCGCTCATGATTGTTTTGTTTGGTATCGCCGGAATGACTTTCGGCTGGTTCATTTATTCCAAGTTCATCGCAACGAAGATTTACCAGCTCGATCCGGACTTCGTGACACCCGCGCACGAATTTAACGACGGTGTCGACTATCACCCGACCAACAAGTACGTGCTATGGGGACATCATTTCACGTCGGTTGCCGGTGCAGCGCCAATCGTCGGCCCGGCGATTGCCGTCTACTGGGGCTGGGTGCCGGCCGTCCTTTGGGTAACCTTTGGCACAATATTTTTCGCCGGCGTGCACGATTTCGGCGCGCTCTGGGCAAGTGCCCGCAACAAAGGCAAATCAATCGGCGCGCTTTCCGAGGTTGTCATCGGAAAACGTACCCGCGCATTGTTCATGGTCGTGATCTTCCTCGTGCTTTTGATGGTCAATGCGGTATTCGGCGTTGTCATTGCCAATGCATTTGTTGGCACGCCCAACTCGGTATTTCCTGCCTGGTCCGCAATTGCCGTGGCGCTTGTCATCGGCCAACTCGTGCATCGCAAGCTGAACCTTGTTGCACTGTCCATTGCAGGCGTGATTACCCTGTATGTTTCGGTCTACATTGGCAGCATTCTGCCAATCGAACTGCCCGTCGAATTGTTCGGCCTGACGCCTAACGCGAACTGGATTCTTGTTCTGTTCATCTATGCCGCTATTGCGTCGATGCTGCCAGTGTGGGTATTGCTGCAACCGCGAGATTTCATCAACGGCATGCAGCTGTTTGTCGGACTTATTCTTCTCTACGGCGCCGTTTTGATTTCACTGCCGGATATTTCCGCGCCGGCATTCAACGGCCAAATGGCCGAGGATGCACCCTCAATGGTGCCACTCCTGTTTGTCACTATTGCATGCGGTGCTGTATCCGGATTCCACGGCATCGTGTCGTCCGGCACCAGTTCGAAACAACTCGACAAGGAAACGGACGCGAGATTCGTGGGCTACCTGGGCGCCGTTGGCGAAGGCTCATTGGCATTGATCACGCTGGTCGCCGTCAGCAGCGTTGCATTGGCGGCAACCCCGGAAATGTGGCACGAAATTTATGATCAGTACGGAACCGCCGGCGCCGGCACCTTTATTCAGGGTGGTGCGCAACTCATTCAAAACGGCTGGGGAATCCCGTTCAGCATTACGCAGACACTGCTCGCGACAATGGTGGTCCTGTTTGCCGGTACGACGATGGATTCGGGCGTCCGGCTGCAGCGCTATATCATCCAGGAATGGGGCGATATTTATAATATCTCGCTACTGAAAAATGGCGTGCTCGCCACGCTGGTGGCCGTAACCTGCTGCCTGCTGCTGGCATTCGGTGCCGGTGGCGCGTCGGGAAGCGGCGGGCTGATTATCTGGCCATTGTTCGGCTCAACCAACCAGATTCTTGCCGGACTGACCCTGCTCGTCATTTCAGTGATGCTCATCAAGCTTGGCCGGCCCGCGAAATACACGATGCTGCCGATGATTTTCGTGTTGATAACCTCGTCATGGGCGGCGTTGATCAAGCTGGTGGAATTCTACACCGTGAAAAACTGGCTGTTGTTTACGATCGACCTGGTCGTGGTGATCACCACGTTCCTCGTCATTCTCGAGGCGGCATCGGTAATCTCCAAGTTCCGTCGAGAAAGTCAGGGCTGAGCGCAAGCGGCTCGTTATCGGGTATCAGAGACCGGCGCAGGACGCGGGAAGTCGCCGCCAACCGGGGCCGGCCTGTTCCGAGGGCGGACCCGGGCGCGTTCTGTGGCCAGCGGCGATGCTCCCGCACAGTGCAGGCTTCGTTGACACTGCTCAGCCCAATACGGTCAGCGAAGGTCGCGAAATTCCAGGAAAAGGCGCGCCAGCGCCATCGCGGGTGACCCCGCAGCCCGATAATGTGGTCGCGTTGACGTGCGAGAGGTCGCGCGGAAATCGGGCACTGCTGCCAAGTTTTGCCGTGGCATTACGCGGGGCGTAACAACCGTTAAATGGACGATTTCAGGGTCAGTTCGGGTCCGCCGGTGGGCAGGCGTAACGGGCCTTTCAAGCCGGAAATATGCTGTTGCTGGAGCGCCACTGGGTTTGAGCAGGTTCGGGCGGGACCACCCGTGATCGTGTGTTACCAATGCCTTATCGAAAAAAACCGATTTGTTGCCAATTTGCCACATTCGGTTCCCTATGAAACAAAAAAAAGACCTGGCAAAGCTTTATTTTCGCCACGAGGAGTGGTTCAATCTGCCTTCGCGCCCAGCCTCGTGCACGTTGTGCATGCGTTCCTGCGGCGGATTTGACAACACCATTTAATACATGGGGGAGACGCAAAATGCGAAAAATACCTAAGCTTCTTAGGTTTCTCTTGCCGGTTTCTGCCGTAGCTCTTGTTATGCCGATGATGACTTCGGTCGCCCAGGCGCAAGGTGCTAACCAGGAAATCGAAGAGATTATTACCACGGGTACCCGTCGCGCTCAGCGCAGCGCATCGGATTCCGCCGTGCCGGTTGATGTTATCAGCGGCCAGGAATTTGAAAACATGGGTACGGCTGACCTCGACGACATGTTGAAGACATCGATTCCGTCTTACAACGTTGATCGCCAGGCTATTTCTGACGCAGCGACGCTTGTACGTCCGGCAACCATGCGTGGTCTGCCGCCGGATAACGTTCTGATCCTGGTCAACGGCAAGCGCCGTCACCGTTCCGGCGTAATCGCCGAACTTGGTGGCGACCTGGCTGAAGGCTCTCAGGGTGCTGATATCTCGGCAATTCCTGCGCTTGCAATCAAGCAGGTTGAAGTACTGCGTGACGGTGCTTCCGCTCAGTACGGTTCTGATGCCATCGCTGGCGTAATGAACTTCGTACTCCGCGACGACGCTCAGGGCATGACCTTCGAAGCGCGTACCGGCGAATTCACCGAAGGCGACGGTACGCTTGTCCAGTTTATGGGTAATGCGGGCTTCGCACTCGGCGACGACGGCTTCTTCAACATTACGGGCACCTGGATGGAGCAGGACGAAACCGTCCGGTCCACGATTCGCGACGACACGGCAGCACTGCTGGCCAACGGCGCACCGGATCAGGTTCCGAACATTCGTCGGCCGTATACGCAGATCTGGGGTGGTCCGGAATATCGCGATAACTGGAATGTTTTCGTGAACGCTGGAATCCAGCTGAGCGACTCCCAGGAGATCTACGCTTTCGGTAACTTCGGCAAGCGCGAGACGGAAGGCGACTTCTTCTACCGTAATCCGAACTCTCGCTCGGGCGT
>Ga0316195_10000238_pt1 | contig 20330 bp, 17 predicted proteins | sample Phised1_MG_FD_204937 | JGI IMG/M metagenome (GOLD analysis project Ga0316195, IMG submission 204937) | Coastal sediment microbial communities from Maine, United States - Phippsburg sediment 1 | ecosystem: Environmental > Aquatic > Marine > Coastal > Sediment | place: USA: Maine | collected...
GCACTGTGCCGACCTTACTTTACGTTACCGGAGAAAAAGCAGGCCGGCAGCGGCGGCCTGTTCAGCGTTACGATCGATCCTTATACCTGCAAGGGCTGCATGGAGTGTGTTGAAGTCTGTAACGACGACGCATTGCGTTCTGTAACACAGACGAAAGAGTCAGTAAGTTCACTGCGCAAGAACTGGGACTTCTGGCTGGATCTGCCCAATACGCCGGAGAAATACATTCGCGTCGAAAATCTCGAGGAAGGCATCGGCGCGCTGGAAACGATTCTTCTCAACAAGGATGCCTACCTGCCGTTCGCAAGCGGCGACGGCGCCTGCCTGGGTTGCTCCGAGAAAACGGTTATCCACCTTTTCGTTGCAACCGTGGAGTCCCTGATGCAGCCCAGGGTCAAGAAACACCTGGCGCACATCGATGAGTTGATTGCGAATCTGAAGAAACACGTGCAGATGAAACTGGTCGGTGAGATCCATGTGGGCGATACCGAAGAAATGGAGGCGATGCTGAACGATATCGGCGACGGTGATCTCACGTTGGCGAAAATCGCGGACTCGATCGAGAAGGCTCACGACGCCGAACCCATCGACCGCGCCTGGTTACAGCATGTGACCGACCTGATCGGGAAACTTAATACCTTGAAGTGGCGTTACCTGGAAGGCACAGCGGGCAAGGGTCGCTCGAGCATGGGCATGATTAATGCCACCGGTTGTACCTCCGTCTGGGGCAGCACCTATCCCTTCAATCCGTATCCCTTTCCGTGGGCCAATCACCTGTTCCAGGACACGACATCCATGGCAATGGGTGTGTTCGAGGGTCACATGGCGAAGATGGCCGACGGCTTCAAGACGATTCGTCGGGCGGAAGCGTTGCTCAAAGGCCAGTACGACCCGGAAAACCAGCAGGAGCAATTCCTGTATTTTGACTGGCAGGATTTTTCCGACGATGAATTTCACCTTTGTCCGCCCGTAGTTGCCGTGGGTGGTGATGGCGCGATGTACGACATCGGTTTCCAGAATCTGTCGCGTGCCATGATGTCCGGCAAGCCGATCAAGGTCGTGGTGGTCGACACGCAGGTTTACTCGAACACCGGCGGCCAGGCCTGTACCTCCGGATTCATGGGCCAGATTTCCGACATGGCCCAGTTCGGCAAGGCGATCAAGGGCAAGGAAGAAATACGCAAGGAAATCGGCCTTATCGCCATGGCGCATCGTACGACCTACTTCATGCAATCGACGATGGCGAATTCGAATCACATGATCGAAGGCTTTGTGCAGGGATTGATGTCGCGGCGTCCGGCGTTGTTTAACCTGTATACCTCGTGCCAGCCGGAACACGGCATTGGCGACGACATGGGCCGTCACCAGGCGAAACTTGCCGTCGAATCCCGCGCCTACCCCTTGTTTCGCTACGATCCGGACAAGGGGAAAACCGTGGCCGAGTGTCTCGACCTCGACGGTAATCCATCTGTAGGGCTCGACTGGCCGGTTACGAAAATCAACTACGTCGAACGCGGCCGCGAAAAGCAGATGGAAATCGCAACTACCTTTGTCGATTTTGCGGTAACCGAAACCCGCTTCCGCAAACATTTCCGCAAGGTGCCGCGTGATGCCTGGAGCGAAGACATGCTGCTGGTCAGCGACTACCTCGACCTCGATGAAGACGAGCGCGAAGGCAAAATACCCTATGTCTGGGCGTTGGATGCGAAACGTGAACTCAGCCGCCTGCTGGTAGATCAGTCGATGGTTCGGTCGGCCGCGGAGCGACGCGATTTCTGGGTGATGCTGCGGGCACTGGCCGAACTGGATGAAGAGCTTCCGGTCGACGACGGGCAGCTGGAGTCGCGAGTCCGTCAGGAAGTGGTGCAGAAAATCGCTGCGGGACTCATGGGGCTGGTTAGTGGTAACCAGGCGCTGGATCTGAACGCGATGCTTGAAACGAGTTTACCGGCGGGGCCCGCCGAAGCGCCGCCCGTGCTGACGGCCGTGGAGACGCCAGCACCTGCACCTGCCGCAACCAGCGGGGAATACATGGCACCGTGGATCGAGACGGAAGAATGCACGGCTTGCGACGAATGTATCCTTATCAATCCGCAGATCTTTGAGTACAACGCCGATAAAAAGGCGTACATCAAGAATCCGGACGGCGGACCTTACCGGGACCTGGTCAAGGCAGCGGAGAAATGTACTGCACAAGTCATTCATCCGGGGCTGCCGCGCGATCTGAGTGCAAAGGATATTGCGAAGTGGATCAAGCGCGGCGAGAAGCTCAATTAGTCACATGTTGAGTCTCGCACGCAAAGATAGTTTCAGAAACGGCATTCATCCGCCGGAGATGAAAGATGACACGAGTCATCTGGCGATTCGTCGTTTTCCGTTTGCGCCATTGCTTATCGTTCCGCTCAGCCAGCACCTGGGAAAGCCCGCCTTACCTGTCGTGCGGGCTGGCCAGGAAGTGACCCGGGGTCAGACGATAGCGGAAGCGGACGGGTTTCTTTCGGTGGCGATGCATGCGCCGGCCTCGGGAGTCGTCAGGAAAATCGCCCTGGCGCCGGGCATTGGCGGAAACATGATCGAGAGCGTTTATCTCGAACCGTTCCCGGCATCGTCGCAGGAAGTGGACGACGGTGAAGCCTGCGACGTAGATACGGCGACAGCGGATGAGATTATCGCGGCCATCCAGCGAGCCGGCATTGTGGGTCTCGGCGGCGCCGCGTTCCCGACGCACGTGAAGCTTCGCCCTCCCGAAGGCAAGCACCTCGATACGCTGATCATCAACGGCGTTGAATGCGAGCCTTACCTGACGACGGATCATCGGGTGATGCTTGAACAGACCCTGGATATATTTAATGGCATCCGTTACCTGCTCAAGGCAACGGGGGCCCGCGAAACCTTGATCGCGATAGAGGCAAACAAGCCCGATGCGGCGCGCAAGTTACAGCAGCAATGCCCGGTCGATTTGCCCGTCAGCGTCCGCGTTTGCCCGGTCAAATATCCGCAGGGCGCCGAGAAGATGGTGATTCGCTCGCTGCTGGATCGTGAAATACCGTCGGGCGGTCTGCCGGCGGACGTTGGTGCAATCTGCGTCAATGTGGCGACGACGGCCGAAATTGGCCGTCTGTTGCCGCGTGGGCAAGGTATCCAGGAGCGCGTAATCACGATCGGCGGTCCCGGCATCAAGAAGAAGGGCAATTACAGGATACCGATTGGCACGACGGTGCGCTTCGCGCTCGAAGAAGCCGGCGCGGCGAAGAATATCTCCCGCGTGTTTCTCGGCGGGCCAATGATGGGTCCGTCGGTGTCGAATCTCGATATTCCGATTACCAAGGGTACTTCCGGAATTACCGCCTTTACCGAATCGCAGATGGCGGAGGCGACCGGGCACAAACACATTTACCCATGTATTCACTGTGCCCGCTGCGTGGAAGCCTGCCCGTTGTTCCTGAATCCGTCGCAGCTCGGCATTCTGGCAAAGAAAGAAGAATATGATCGTATGGTCAGCGAGTTTCACCTGATGGATTGTTTCGAATGCGGCGCCTGTTCCTATGTGTGTCCGTCGCATATTCCGCTGGTCCAGTATTTCAGGCTCTCGAAAAAAATGGTGCGAAAGCTGGGGGCCAGGCAATGAGCGTGTTGAAGCAATTCCTCGAGATCGGTTCGTCGCCGCATATCACGAGCGGGGCGAGCGTCGACGTGATCATGCGCAACGTATTTTTTGCTCTGTTACCGGTCTGCATTTTCTCTGTGTACGCTTTCGGCCTTGCAGCGGCACTGGTACTCGTTACGGCTACGGCCAGTTGCGTGCTGACCGAACATGTCATTTGCCGGATGAATGGCAAACCGACATCGATCGGTGACTGGTCGGTCGGGATCACCGGATTACTGTACGGTTTGACATTGCCGCCGGATTTGCCGTTGTGGATGGTGGCTATCGGCGGCGTATTTGCGGTGGCCGTTGGCAAAGCCTTGTTCGGCGGTCTTGGCTTCAATGCGTTCAACCCGGCGCTCGTGGGCCGTGCCTTCCTGCAGGCTGCATTTCCCCAGGCAATGACGCACTGGTCACTGCCGTTCGCGTTTGATCGATTCAGCGATTTGCCCGGTTCGACGCTGGCATTTCCGTTTGCCGAGCCTTTATACGACGCCGTTACGGCGGCGACACCGTTGGCGCGCATGAAGTTCGAGGGAATTCAGGCGGAAAATCCGGACCTGTTGTGGGGACTGACGTCCGGTTCGGCCGGCGAAACCTGTGCTGTACTCATTGTCCTTGGCGGCGCCTACCTGGTGGCGCGCAACATGATGAACTGGCGCATCCCGGTTTCGATCATGCTGACCGTTTCGTTGCTTACGTGGATCTTCATGCAGGTAGATCCGGCTACCTACCCGCGGCCGGCGTTCATGCTGTTTTCGGGCGGGTTGATGTTGGGCGCGGTATTCATGGCCACGGACATGGTCGCATCACCCATTACCAACACGGGCTGCTGGCTGTATGGAATTCTGATCGGCGGACTGATCATCGTCATTCGATTCTGGGGCGCCATGCCTGAGGGCGTGATGTACGCAATTCTGCTGGCTAACGCGGTATCACCGCATATCGACAGGCTGATTCAGCCGCGGGTGTTCGGTACCGGCAGGGGAGGCGCGACATGACGGGGCACGCAGCCGAGACCGTTACCTCAGCATGGTCGATGTACCGGGCTATCGTTGGTATCGGCGCTTTTTGCGCGCTGGTCATCGTGGTGGTTTTCCAGTCGACAGCGGAACGAATTCGCGATAACCAGGCCCGCTTCCTGGCGGCGGCAATTTCGGAAGTGCTGCCGGAGACTCGTGAGACCGTTGCGGTCACCCGGTCGGAAAATGGCCGGCTGGAAGCGACGTCGGATTCATTGCCGCTGCCGGTTTTCCTGGCCTATGGTTCCGGCGGAGACCTGGCTGGAGCCGTTGTGACGGCGCAGGGTATGGGGTACCAGGACAACATCCGGGTTATTTACGCCTACTCCTTCGCCGAAAACGCCATCGTGGGTTTCAAGATCCTTGAAAGCAAGGAAACGCCGGGTCTTGGCGACCGGGTCGAGATCGAGCCGCATTTCATCGCCAATTTCGTGGCCTTGGATGTCAGTCTCGATAGCAGCGGCACAGCCCTCAAAAATCCGATCGTCACCGTGAAGCAGGGAGAAAAAAACGGCGCCTGGCAAATCGACGGCATTACCGGCGCGACCATAACCTCCGAAGCCATCGGCAATCTTCTCAACGACAGCGCTGGTTCCTGGGTGCCCGTTCTTGAACGGGATGCGCGAACAATCGCTCCGCCGGAGTCAAAATAATGGCGAAAAAGACGATCACCCCGACCGACGAATTCGTCAAGGGCCTGTGGCGCGACAACCCGGTATTTGTCCAGGTACTCGGCATGTGCCCAGCGCTCGCGGTATCGAATACGGCATTAAATGCACTGGCGATGGGCCTGGCGACCACGTTTGTCCTGTTGATGTCGGGTCTCTCGGTTTCGTTGCTGCGAAATTTCATTCCGCGCGAGGCGCGCATCGTTTGCTACATTTGCATCATCGCCACATTCGTAACCTCCGTCGATTACCTGATCATGGCATTGAGCCTTGAGCTGCACCGTGCGTTGGGTGCGTTTATTGCGCTGATCGTCGTAAATTGCCTGATTCTTGGCAGGGCGGAGGCATTTGCGTCGAAAAACACGCCTGCGCGATCGTTGCTCGACGGGCTCGGCATGGGTATCGGCTTCACTCTGGCGCTGCTTTTTATCGGCGTTGTCCGCGAAATTCTCGGCAGCGGTTCCTTGTTCGGCTATCCGGTGCTGCCGGATACATTCCAGACATGGACGGTAATGGTGCTGCCGAGCGGCGGTTTTTTTGCAATGGCCCTGTGGCTCCTGATTGTTAACCGGATTAAAAAGAAAGCGGCGGATGCCGCCAGGAAACCAGCGGAGGTTACGGCATGAATGATGCTTCCTACTGGTCCATTTTTCTGAACGCGGCACTGGTCAATAATTTCGTGCTGGCCTATTTTCTCGGCATCTGTCCGTTTTTCGGTGTTTCCTCACGACTGGAAACGGCACTGCGCATGGGTGCCGCGGTCAGTTTCGTCATGCTCGTGGCGTCCGTCTGTGCGTTCCTGATCAACCTGTTGCTCGATGCAGTTGGCGCGCCTTATCTGCGGATAATCTCCTACATCCTGGTGATTTCTTCCACGGTGCAGCTGGTTGAAATGCTCATGAAGAAATTCAGTCCAGCTACCTTTCGCGCGATGGGCATCTACCTCCCGCTGATCACGACGAACTGCGCGATCCTGGGGCTCGCACTTTTCCAGACAAACCGCAGCTACGGGTTCACGCAGGCCGTCGTATTTTCCCTGGGAGCGGGCGCAGGGTTCGTGCTGGCACTGATTTTGATGGCCGGCGTGCGGGAAAAACTCGAATTGAACGAGGTTCCCGATCTCGTCAAAGGCACGGTCGCAGCGCTGGTCGTTGCAGGCATTCTTTCGATGGGCTTCATGGGTTTTGCGGGGCTGGGTCGATGAGCATCGTTTTCCAGCTGCTGATTACGGCGGCATTCATCGCGATGATGATTCTTGTACGTGTTTTCGCGAATCGCGCTGCGTTACGGCAGGTAATAAGTTGTGATCATGCAGGCGACTGCGGGACTAGTGCCTGTCCGGAACAGAATGAAGAACAAAGGAGTGCATGCCATGCGCCTTGAGGACTACCCGACGGAACCACGCTTCACCGCGAAAGTGCTGCGCACGGAAGACATTACCGAAGACGGTTCGGACGTCGAAGTGCGCGAGCTGGTGCTGGAAGTTGACAAGCCGGAATTCGATTTCGATATCGGGCAAAGTATTGGTGTGCTCGTTGAGGGCAACGGAGATTTCGGTGATTCCGTGCATCACCGGCTCTACACGGTGGCGGATACGCCCAATGAGTCCGGCAGTCCGGAGATCACGATCGTCGTCAGGCGCTGCAACTACATCGACGATTACAGTGGCGAGGAATTTATCGGCGTCAACTCAAACTACCTCTGCGATCGCAAGCCGGGTGACAAGGTGACGATTACCGGACCTTTCGGAATGCCTTTCGAGGTGCCGAAAGACAAGCACGCCAACCTTCTGCTTATCGGGCTGGGTACCGGAATCGCGCCTTTCCGCGCCCTGGTTAAGCACATTTACAAGGATGTCGGTGACTGGAAGGGCAAAGTCCGGCTGTTGTATGGAGCGCATTCGGGGCTGGAACTGTTGTACATGAACCGTAAACGCGACGACTTTACGAACTACTACGATGAAGAAACGTTCGAGGCCTTCAAGGCGTTGAGTCCGCGTCCAAACTGGGCCGATCCGATTGCCTGGGATTTTGCTATTGAAGACCGGGCCGACGAAATCTGGAAACTGCTCGAAGACGAGCGCACCTATGTCTATATCGCCGGGCAACGCGGAATTCGCGATGCGCTCGACGAGTTGTTCGGCGAAATGGCGGAGTCGCAGACGGTCTGGGCACAGACGAAAGCTGACCTGATGGCGCAGGGCAGGTGGGTGGAACTGCTTTACTAAACCGCGTTAGCCGGCCGTTTTTCTTACGGCCTTGACCAGCGCGTCACCATCTTCATCAAGACGATAGGCTATCCGCTGGTAGGGCTTGTCGATCTTCAGTATCCGCGTCAGGTCGATGGGCGTCGCCACGAGTACCAGATCGCAGTCAACCGCGTTAATCGTTGCTTCGAGGTCACGAACCTGCGCGTCGCCGTAGCCCATTGCCGGCAACAGCGGACCTGTCTGCGGGTATTTTTTGAAAGTTTCGGCGATTTCGCCGACCGCCCAGGGCCGCGGATCAACGAGTTCCGCCGCGCCATTTTGCCGTGCGGCCAGTACGCCGGCGCCGAACGGCATACCGCCATGCGTCGTTGTCGGGCCGTCTTCGACCGCCAGAATGCGTTTGCCGCGGATCGCGGCAGGGTCGGGTACGTCGAGGGGTGAATTGCCGCGAATGATGGTCGCCTCCGGATTGACCCTGCTGGCGTTGGCAATGATGGTCTGGATGTCTTTCTCTGCGGCGGAATCGACCTTGTTGATCAATACGATATCGGCTCGTTCAAAATTGGCGGTACCCGGGAAGTAGTTGAGCTCATGACCGGCTCGATGCGGGTCGGTCACGACAATCCAAAGATCCGGCTTGAAGAACGGCGTGTCGTTGTTTCCGCCATCCCAGACAATCACATCGGCCTCTTTTTCGGCTTCGGCGAGAATAGCGGCATAATCGACGCCCGAATAGATGATTACGCCGTTCCTGATGTGCGGCTCGTATTCTTCACGCTCTTCGATAGTGCAGTTGTGCAGGTCGAGATCCTCGAAGGTCGCAAACCGCTGCACGGCCTGCCTGGCCAGGTCCCCGTAGGGCATGGGGTGGCGAATAGCGATGGTCTTCTTGCCAAGGTCCTTGAGGATGTGTGCGACGCGCCGGGAAGTCTGGCTCTTGCCGCAGCCGGTGCGGATAGCGCAGATTGCAATAACGGGCCGGATGGAAGGCAACATCGTCGCGTCGATATCGAAGGTGGAAAATGCGACGCCATGGGCCGCGACTTTCCGCCGTCGCTCATCGACATAGTCGAGACTGACATCGGAGTACGCAAACACGACCTCGTCGATTTCGTTGTCCCGCAGTATGTCGTCGAGTTCCTCTTCGGGCCGAATTGGAACGCCATCCGGATACAGTGATCCCGCCAGCGATGGCGGATAGCGGCGGTCCTCGATATGCGGTATCTGAGTTGCCGTGAACGCGATGACATTGAAATCCGGCTGGTCGCGGTAACAACAATTGAAAACGTGAAAATCGCGGCCGGCGGCCCCCATGATGACGATATTTTTAGCCATTGTGGTTACTTCCTTTTCCTTTGGGCGGCAACGAAATCAGGTAATCATTGCGCCGGGATATATTCAGATCTTGATACGTTGTCCGGGCTCCGCGATCGACGCCGGGGCATTCAGGTCAGTCTCGAGTCTCCGCTGCAAAGCTTGCTGCGCGTCAGGTTCACCATGCACAAGGTAGACAGGCGGACGGTTGGCAATTGCCCCATACCAGTCGACAAGGTCCTGCTGGTCAGCATGCGCCGACAGGCCGCCAATCGTGTGCACGTGAGCACGGACCGGGTAAGTCTCTCCCCACAGCTTTATTTCGTCGGCGCCGTCGACGATACGCCGGCCCAAGGTGCCGTATGCCTGGTAGCCAACGACCAGCAAATGGGCGGCCGCATTCCCGATATTGTTCTTGAGATGATGGTGGATTCGGCCGCCGCTCATCATTCCGCTGCCTGCGATTATGATGGCGCCGGAGCGAATCTCGTTGATCATCATCGACTCTTCCGTAGTGCGCGTCATGTGAAAATTTGGCAAATTTGCCAAATGCGAATCCGGGCCGAATAGTTTCGCCCCGTAAAGGTGCCGGAATTTTGCATAGGTTTCGGTGGCTTCTATGCCCATCGGGCTGTCGAGGAATATCTTCCAGTCGCCAAGTTTCCATTCGTCGAAATGTTCCGCCATCAGGTACAGCAGGTCTTGCGTCCTGCCAACCGTGAACGCCGGGATCAGAATATTGCCCTTGTTGGCACGGGCAACATCGAATACCTCCCCCAACTCCTGGATCGTTTCCGCAAACGGCCGGTGCAGGCGGTCTCCGTAAGTGCTCTCGATCATCACTACGTCGGCGTGCCGGATCCGGTAGGGCGGGTCCATAACTGGCGCATCGCGGTAGCCGAGATCCCCGCTGAAGGCGAGCGTTCGCGTGTTTCCGTCAGCGTGGAATTTCAGTTCCACAATAGCGGAGCCGAGGATGTGGCCGGCGTCATGAAAGCAGCCGGTAATGCCCGGCACGACCTCGAAGGATTGTCCGTACTTCATACCGTCAAACTGAGCCAGGCAGTTCTCGGCATCTTCCCGGGTATAGAGCGGCTCTACGAAGTCTTTACCGTTCTTCCTGCGTTTCTTGTTTTCCCACTGGGCATCCATTTCATTCAGGTAGCCGGAGTCCGGCAGCATGATTTTGCAGAGCGCGCATGTTGCATTCTGGGCAAAGACCGGGCCGACATACCCGCGCCGCACCAGCAGTGGAATCCGGCCCGAATGATCGATATGCGCATGACTTAAAATTACCGCGTCAATTTCTTCGACGGGTACCGGGAACGGCAGTCGATTGCGCTCTTCCGCGCCGCTACCACCCTGCAGCAGGCCGCATTCCAGAAGGACTGTATGTTCCGCCGTGCGTATGACGTACAGCGAGCCGGTTACCTCGCCTGCCGCGCCGCAAAACTGCAAATCGATAGTCATGGATACGTATTATTCCGCGTTGAGTTTGTCAGGTTACCGGCACATAGTTAATCGTTGCTAGTTGTTCCGGTACAGGCCAATGGATAAATCAAGCATTTCGTCGGGACCGAATTTGTACTGGGTCGTCGTTGCGGACGAATACCAATCGATATTCTACGCCCGAGAGAAGAAACATAGCTCCCTGCAAAAATTCCTGACCCTGAAGAACGAAACTGCACGCCAAAAAGTCGGCGATATCCTTGCCGATAGCGGTGGTCGCAGTTTTGACAGCCATGGTCAGGGCAGGCATACGATGACCAACGAGAAAGACGACCCAAAATCCCATATCAGCGTCGCTTTTGCGAAGAAAGTCGCGCAGCGCCTGCAGAAGGGCAGGCACGGCAATGAATTCGAGCGGTTGATCATTATCGCGGCGCCACACTTTCTTGGCGTACTGCGGGCAGCCATGGAGACGGCCGGCGTTCAGGCAGAGCATTCCATCGACAAGGACTTGACGGCGTTGGACGCCGATGCCATTCAGGAAGTGCTCGACGAAGCGTTTTAAAAGGGTTCAAACGGTTCGCTCCAGAGATCGCGGTCCAGCAACCATACAGCGTCTGGCTGCCGGGTCCAGATGTGTGCAAACCGGCCGCGCCCGAGCAGTTCACCGTTTTCTCGGTTGATGACCTCGTAATTGCCGTGGACGAGAATCATGTCGACACCATCGATCGAGTGAGTGACAGTGAGCAATGTCAGCGGGTGGTCTTCCTCGAAATCGGCCGACCAGTATGCTTGTATATTTTTGCGACCAATGTAGGTTGGCGCGCCATGCATCATCAGCTGGGCGGTATCGGTGTACAAGGCGCCGATAGCGACTTCGTCGTGCGCGTTATAGGCCGAAGACCATTTGTCGGCGAGTATTTGCGGGTTTTCCTGGGCGTCCGCGACGAATGCCAGGGAAATCGCAATCGTCATGACTGAGGCGCGAAGAGTACTTGAACAAATCAATTTAGCGGTCTCCGTTCCAGGCAGGCGACACAGCCGTTTCGTGAACCTATAGATAACAACTGATGCTGCAACACTAAATGCCGGTAACTACGTAGTCCGCGAGACCCATGCGCAACTATTTCTCCTGCGACTGCTGAACCTCCTCCTCGTATACCTGCGATACAGTCTGTGTGGCGGCCAACGCATCGCCAAACGAGATGTGTTGTGCTGCCGGTGAGCTCTTTCTGCGGAACAGGCGCTGGAATGAATAGATAACGAGTAGCAGGTGCACGATGGCGGTAAACAGAAACAGCGCGCGCGGATCGGCAACTGTCATCATCGTCGAGGCGAGAAACGGTCCTATGATGGCTCCGATACCGTACATGAGCAGCAGGCCGCTCGAAACCATCACGTACTCGCTTGGCAGCGCATGATCGTTGGTATGCGCTACGGATATGGCATACAACGGAAAAGCAAATGCGCCCCAGGCGGCGCCGAAAACAGCGGCCTTGACCAGGTCGATTTGTCCGGCAAATAGCACAATGGAAATGCCAACCGCGGCAGCCGCCAGCGACGACGATATCTGGATCTTTCTCCGCCCCAGCTTGTCCGAGAGATAGCCCAGCGGCCATTGCGCTACCGCGCCACCGATGACTGTTGACGTCATGAACCAGGCAGCCAGCGAGGTCTCGCCTGACAGCTCGGCGGCAAATGTCGGTGCAAGTCCCCAGAAAGATCCGTTAGCCAGGCCGGTGGCGAGACAACCGAGCGTGCCGGCCGGAGAGATGCGAAACAAGCGCGGTATGTCCAGGCGAACCGCGTCATGATGCGCGGGTTCCGGCACGACCGACATAACCACAGGTATCGCTGCCAGCGATACCAGCACCGATGCCAGCGCAAACAGGAACAGCTCCATCGGGTCATCCAGCAACAACATCATCTGGCCAGCAGCCAGCACGGTCAGCGTAATTACCGTGTACGTCGAGAATATGATGCCGCGATTTTCGTTGGTTGAGGTCTCGTTCAACCAGCTTTCAATGACCACGTACAATATGGCGAAGCAAAACCCGGTAACCATGCGGAGCAGGCCCCAGGCCCAGGGGTTGACGACGAGGCCATGCAGTAGCGGGATCGCTGAAGCCAGCGCGGTCATTGCTGCGAACACCCGAACGTGGCCCACTCGCCGGACCAGCTCGCCGCCGCGCAAACATCCCGCCGTAAACCCAAGGAAATAGAGCGCGGCCATCGTGCCGATCGATATGGTCGAAAAATTTTCGAGCGTTGCACGGACCGGCAACAGCGTGCCCTGGAGCCCCTGGCCGGTGAGGAGAATAGATACGCCGATCAGCAGCGGTAATACCGGTGCGAGTGCTTTTCTCATGGAATGTAGGGAATCGGTCAGCGGCGGGTAGAAACCGGATTCTAGAGCCTCGGAAACCGTACTTCCATGCTAATTCAGTTCAGCATTCAATAAAATTGACCGGCACCTCGATTACATTCGTCGCAAGCCCGCCGCGGGACGTTTCCTTGTATTTGTCCTGCATGTCCCGTCCCGTCTCACGCATCGTCTGTATGACCTTGTCGAGTGATACAAAATGTTCGCCGTCGCCGCGCAATGCGAGGCGGGACGCGTTGATGGCTTTGATGGCGGCCATCGCGTTGCGCTCGATACAGGGGATCTGCACCAGGCCGCCTATCGGGTCACAGGTTAGGCCGAGATTGTGTTCCATCGCTATTTCTGCCGCGTTTTCGACCTGCTCCGGTGTGCCGCCCAGCGCTTCGGTCAGGCCGCCGGCCGCCATCGAGCAGGCGGACCCGACTTCTCCCTGGCAGCCGACCTCTGCACCACTGATCGACGCGTTTCGCTTGAACAGCAGGCCAATCGCGCCAGCCGTCAACAGGAATCGAACCACGCCGTCATCGTTTGCCCGGGCACAAAACCGCACAAAATAGTGCAGGACGGCGGGAATGATTCCGGCAGCGCCATTTGTCGGTGCCGTGACAACCCGCCCGCCGACGGCATTTTCCTCGTTCACCGCAAGTGCGTAGAGATTTACCCAGTCCATGATTGTCAGCGGGTCGCGCAGTGCGGCTTCCGGCTGGCTCGACAATTGCCGGTAAAGATCTGCTGCCCGTCGCCTGACCTTCAGGCCAGGCATCAGGCCGCTGCCTTTGCAGCCCTTCTCTACACAGGCTTGCATGGCGTGCCAGATATGCAGGAGGCCGCTGCGAATCTCGCTCTCGCTGCGCCACGCCTGTTCGTCTGCCAGCATGACGTCACTGATCGAGAGTCCGTGTGCGTTGCAAAGTGCCAGCAGCTCAGCGCCACTGCCGAACGGATGTGGCAGTGTCACCGACGACTCCGTGATAACCGGGTCATCGGTACGGCTTTCACTGACGACAAAGCCTCCGCCGACGGAATAGTAAATTCGCTCCATGATTATGTTGGCGTCGGCATCATACGCCGTGAAACGCATACCGTTAGGGTGTCCCGGAAGCGATTCGCGTTTCTCGAAGATCAGGTCGTTTTTCGATTCGAACCGGATCTTCAACTTGCCGAGCAAGTTCAGCGTGTTGCTGCTTTCAAGTGATTGCATGCGCTCGGCAATACCGTCAACGTCAACCGTTTCGGGCGTCTCGCCTTCGAGACCGAGCACCACCGCCCTGTCCGAACCGTGGCCGCGACCGGTGGCGCCCAGCGATCCGTACAACTGGACGGTCAGGCGCGCCGTTTCCCCGAACCGGCCCACACTCTCGAGGCGCGTCATAAACAGGCGCGCCGCTCGCATGGGACCCACCGTATGCGAACTTGACGGTCCGATGCCGATGGTAAACAGATCGAATACACTGATGGACATTACGGGTGGAATTTCGGTCCGGGGCGACGAATCGATTATTATATACAGCGAACCGGCCAACAAAGCGATGTGGTTGCCAACCCGCCTTATGAAATCGAATACTCTCCGTCTCGAACCTGCCCTGTTTGCACTGCTGTTTTATGGGGCGGCTGCCGTTGCCGCGGCGACTCCCGGATCCGATGATCTCGCCGCGCTCGGGCAGGCGATATTCTTCGATACCAACCTTTCCGCCAATCGCACCCAGGCGTGTGCGACCTGTCACGACCCGGCCAAAGCGTTCACGGACAGTCGCGACGGCGGTGTATCGGCTGCTGTATCCCTGGGTGACGACGGAACGTCTTTCGGTGACCGCAATACGCCCACTATCACTTACGCATCTTTGGTCCCGGAGTTTGGTCGCGACGCCGATGGCGTGTATTCGGGAGGCGCATTTCATGATGGCCGCGCCGCAACCCTCGTTGAACAGGCGGGGCAGCCGTTTACCAACCCGATCGAAATGGCATTGCCTGACGCTGCGGCCGTGGTACAGCGAGTACGCGAAAACCCGGCGTACGTCGCGGCGCTGAAGCAACAATTTGGAGAAACGATCTTTGACGATCCTGACGCGGCTTTTCTCGCGATTAGAGAAAGCATAGTCGCGTTCGAGCGTTCTCCCTTGTTTGCCCCCTTCGATTCAAAATACGATCGCTTTCTGCGTGGTGAGTACCGCCTGTCCGCAAGCGAAGAGGTCGGGCGCAAACTCTTTTTCTCGCAGCTCTTCAATTGCCACAGCTGTCATCTGATCGAGACCGTCGAGAATCAGGATGGGGAGGCGTTTTCCAGTCACCGCTACCACAATATCGGCGTGCCAGTGAACGTCGCCGTGCGGGAGAGAAACGGGCTTGGCGGAATGTATCGCGACGCCGGTTTGTCCGGCAATCCGGCAATCGACGATCTGACACAAAGCGGAAAATTCAGGGTCCCGACCTTGCGCAACGTGGCGGTGACCGGGCCCTATATGCACAACGGCGTCTTCAAGGACCTCGACACCGTCATACTCTTCTATAATAAATACACGCTGAGCAATCCCGAAAGCCAGACCAATCCGGAGACCGGCCAACCCTGGGGTGAGCCCGAGGTGCCAGGGACAGTGGATCTTGAACTGCTCACGCAAGGTCAGCCGATTTCATCTTTGCATGTCATTGCGTTAAAGGCCTTTCTGGAGGCGCTGACTGATCAGCGTTACGAACCATTGCTCGACAACAAGGATCGCTGATATGCGGATTGGAACAATGTTAAAGCTGGTGTCCAAAGCAATTTTTCTTCCTGTCGTCGTGTTGTCTGGCTGCGTGACAGCGGCTGCTCCGGATTTTCGTCATGAAATCACAGGTGATGCGTTGCCGTGGACTCATGAATCCTTTGATTCCGCCGACCACAAATTCACTTTTGCGGTGCACTCCGATCTCACCGGTGGTGAACGCGACGGCGTTTATGAAATAGCAATTGCGCAGCTCGCGCTGCTCCGGCCGGAATTCATTATCAATGTTGGCGACCTTGTTGAAGGTAGCACTGAGGACCTCGCAGTCCTCGGCGCCCAGTGGGATTCCTTCGATGAACGAGCCAACCGCGCGAAATCCCCGGTTTTTTATGTCGCGGGCAATCATGACCGCACCGGGGAGGTGATGCAGCAGGTCTGGGACGAGCGGCAGGGACGCGCTTACTATCATTTTCGTTACAAGGATGTTCTCTTCCTGATCCTTGATACAGAAGACAACACGCCGGAACGGGTACGTGAGATCAATGATGCGCGGAACTATGCATTGCAGTTTGCGGATGCGGGAGACTGGGACGCTTTCGGCAAGACCGAATACTCGAACCTTCCGGAAAATCAGGGTGGCAATATTACCGAGGCGCAGTCGCAATATTTTCTGGATGTAATTGCCGCCAACAGTGATGTGCGCTGGACGTTTCTTTTCATGCACAAGGCGCCGTGGCTACGCGAAGATCTGACGACGTTTGCAGCGATCGAAAACGCGCTGTCAAATCGTCCATACACGCTCTTTCACGGACACGTACACGCCTACGAGTATCTGCAGCGACAGGGCAGGGACTACATTCGTCTGGCAACGACCGGCGGCGTGCAATTGCCGGAAAACGGGCGGTCAATGGACCAGGTTGCGTTGGTAACCGTTGACGGGGATGGCGTCGACATCGCGAACCTTCTGCTGCAGGGAATACTCGACAAGACCGGGCACATACCGCTTGGAGGCGACGCTGTGTGTTTTGAGTCGGTCGCGTGTACGGATGAGAACTAGCGGCTGGCGTTTGTGAAATCGATTCCGGAAGCGCGAGAGAGTGATATGCCAGCGCGGCCGGATGCTGGCGGAATCCGGGTACCGGCCATTCGGTAATAGCCAGCGACCTTGGTTGCGCCGGCGGCCGGGGGCGTCGTGATCATTCAGTCGTTGCGGTGCGGCATCAGGTGAGCGGTGTAAATGGAAGGATTCTTATCGTTCCGTCAAGCGCATGCAGGATGGATCCCTGCGGAACCTCTATCCAAAGTTCGGCAAACTTGCCGATCGGTTCCGACACAATGGACCGCGCACTTTCTCCAATGGCGCTGGCAATATCGGGCATGAGAGCGGCCATTTGATCGACATCGATACTGTGGAAGAGCGACGGGGCTTCCCCCTCACTCGCGTAGCGCACCGCCCAGATTGACTCGCCGTCGCTAACGCCGAGCGTCATTTGCAGCGAGCCCCGGACGCCGTTGTCCCGTGCCGTCTGCTCGACGCAGCCCGCCATTCTTGCCAATGCGCCCGGCACGTCGTTTTCCAGCCCGAAGGTCAGGGCCAGGTGAAACATTGCCTCCGAGTCCGTGGTGCCCTGAATGTGATTGAACAAGGCGGGATCAACCTGCAATAACAGGTCGCGGCGCAGCTTCCCGAAATCGTGAATTTCTCCATTGTGTACAAATAGCCAGCGGCCACATCGAAACGGGTGGCAGTTCGTGTGCTGTACGGGGGCCAATGAACTCGCACGAACGTGCGCCAGCATCAGGTGGGCGTCGATCTGTTCGGCCAGGTTGCGCAGATTCGGATCGTTCCAGGCAGGGCGAAGACTGCGATAAAGACCCGGCATCTGCCGTGGTCCGTACCAGCCAACGCCGAACCCGTCACCGTTCGTCGGTTTGTCTCGCAACCGCGAACTCATACTTTGGTCGATCAGGTTGTGCTCAGGCGCGTAGAGCAGGGCGTCCAGCGGGATCGGTTTGCCGGTGTAGGCCATCCATCGACACATGTCTGTTCCGTTTCCTGTATGGTGGTTATCAGGTTACGCCAGTAACGAAATATTGTAAGCAATTTACAAGCCAATTTGTCCGAACCGGGTCGGTGACTGCACCTCCTCGAGCGACTCCGGCGACCACCGGATAATACAGCCTTCGGTCCGCCAGGCTTCCTTGCCGGGCAGTACGGGTCCTCCGGCAGTGCGACGCAGTTCCGGTTTACCCAGGCCAAAGAGACAGTATCGGCGGACCAGCAGAAAGAACTGTTGACAAGCCGACAGTCAGGATTATATTACGCGCGAATAAGGCGGGCGCATGCCCGTACGACCCGAAGGGCCGGGCCGGTTTTCATCTGCAGGTCGCCCAACTGCACTTTAGGATCTTTTATGAAAACCGCCAAAATTGCCGCGGAAGAACCTCCTGGAGCGGCGCTCCGCGCCCAAACTGTCTCTCGAAAACTCGTTTCATTTAACATCGCGCCAGCAGTTCGCGTCGACAATGCGAAAGCGCCCCGCGGGCGTTCTGCTTTTCGTGTCTCCGACCGGTCGAAAGAATTTCTTCACGCCAACTATCCGGAAGCAACGCTGGATAACTGGAATGACTGGCGCTGGCAGAACCGTAACCGCGTTCGTACGCTCGCTGACTTGCAGCGAATGATCGAGCTGTCGGCCGAAGAGACCGACGCCATCCAGCGCCATACCGGAGCGCTGCCTGTTGGTATCACGCCGTACTACGCGAGCCTCCTCGAGCAGAAGGATTCCAGCCACGGACTGCGACGCACAGTCGTGCCGGTGCTGGGCGAGTACGAAACCTCGCGTTCCGAGAACGATGACCCGCTGGGCGAGGATTCGCACAGTCCGGTGCCCGGGTTGGTTCATCGCTACCCGGATCGGGTGCTGCTGCTCGTGACAAATTTTTGCTCCGTTTACTGCCGCTACTGCACCCGTGCCCGCATGGTTGGTTCGGTTGGCGAGCGCAGTGTAAAGAAGGGCGATATTGAACTGGCGCTCGACTACATTGAGAATAATTCGGCAATTCGCGACGTCCTGATCTCGGGCGGCGATCCGCTGAGTCTCGACGACGATCGCCTCGAGTATATTCTGCGGCGGCTGCGCAAAATCAGGCACGTCGAATTCATTCGCATCGGCAGCAAACAGCCGGTTGTGCAACCCATGCGTGTAACGCCCGCGCTGACACGGATACTGAAACGCTATCACCCGCTGTGGATGAGCCTGCATTTCACGCACCCGGACGAGCTGACCCCGGAAGTCGCCGAGGCCTGCGGACGGCTCGCCGATGCGGGCATCCCTCTGGGCAGTCAGACGGTATTGCTGAAAGGTGTCAACGACGATATCGATACGTTGAAAAGTCTGATGCACGGCCTGCTGAGGAACCGCGTGAAACCGTATTACCTCTACCAGTGCGACCCTATTTCCGGCTCGGCTCACTTTCGTACGTCAGTGTCGAAGGGTGTTGAACTGATCCGCGGTCTGCGTGGCCATACGACCGGCTACGCGGTGCCCACGTTCGTTGTCGATGCACCCAACGGTGGCGGCAAGATTCCGCTGTCGCCGGACTACGTTGTCGGCTACGAAAATGATGATCTGCTCTTGCAGAGCTATGACGGCGGTATTTACCGCTACCCCGATTCCGGCGAACGCGTGTCGGTCGCCACAGGAGAACGACAATGAGTCGCACTACTTTCCGCGTTGGTCTGACCTATGACCTGCGTGATGCTTACCTTGATGCCGGTTACAGCGAAATTGAAACGGCAGAGTTTGACCGCGCCGATACGATTGACCATATCGAGACGGCCTTGCGCAAGTTTGGTTATGTCGTCGATCGAATTGGCAACGTGAAGCAGCTGGCAGCTCGCCTGGTGAACGGCGACACCTGGGACCTCGTATTCAACATTTGCGAGGGCATGCACGGTATCGGCCGCGAGGCACAGGTGCCTGCGCTGCTCGATGCCTACCAGATTCCCTACGTATTTTCGGATACGCTGGTCTGCGCCCTGACCCTGCACAAGGGCATGACGAAAGACGTGGTTCGCGCAGCGCATGTCGCTACGCCGGATTATGCGATCGTGAATGAACTGGCCGATACCAAAAACATAACGCTCGCCTATCCGCTGTTCGCAAAACCGGTCGCAGAAGGAACCGGCAAGGGCATTACCGCTCAATCGAAGATCAATACACCGAGTGAGCTGCGTAACGTCTGCCGGCGGCTACTGCGGGAACACAAAGGCCAGGCAGTACTGGTTGAGCGGTTCTTGCCGGGCCGCGAGTTCACGGTCGGCATCATCGGCACCGGCCGCAAGGCAAAAGCGCTGGCCTCGCTGGAGATCGTGTTGCTCGACGGCGCTGACTCGGAAATCTATTCGTATCGAAACAAGGAATGCTGTGAAGAGCTGGTGCAGTACCGACTATTGTCCGCGGGCCAGCTTCGCAAGGACGTCGAGTCTCTCGCGCTTCGCAGTTGGCGCGCCCTCGGGTGCCGCGACGCCGGACGCATCGACGTTCGCCTGGACAATGCCGGACAGGTCAACTTTCTTGAAGTCAATCCGTTGGCCGGCATACACCCCGAGCATTCGGACCTTCCGATCATGGCGAACCTGATTGGCATGACTTACGACACGCTGATCGGCAAGATCATGGCCTCGGCCATGCAGCGCTGCGCGGAAGTGCGCCAGCTGGGATCAAAGGCCGCCTGATATAGATACCCTGAATCCCGTAATGACAAAAAGTCCCGATTCGATCCTCGTGTTACACGAGGCGCTCAGTGCAGAGGCGCGCCCCGACGAAGCGGACGCGCTGGACCAGGTTGATGTCGTATCGCAATCAATGCGCGAGCTGGGCTGGTCCGTGTCGGTCCTCGCAACCGGGCTAGAACTGGAAACGACGCTTGCTTCG
>Ga0316195_10000239_pt1 | contig 20285 bp, 18 predicted proteins | sample Phised1_MG_FD_204937 | JGI IMG/M metagenome (GOLD analysis project Ga0316195, IMG submission 204937) | Coastal sediment microbial communities from Maine, United States - Phippsburg sediment 1 | ecosystem: Environmental > Aquatic > Marine > Coastal > Sediment | place: USA: Maine | collected...
CCGTGGCGAATGAGCCCACCGTGGCCCGCAGTCGACGAAGACTGTTTCTTCTCGCTCACGACTCTTCTTCCTCCGCTACTCCGCTGCTCAGATACTCAGCTTCTCGCGTACGGCATAATGGGGTCATGTTCGGGACTCCCCAGACCGACCGCGGCCACCTCTTCGCCTCCCCGTAGGGACGGTTGAGTTCCGCAGGCCCGCACCCCGAACAAGGAGGAATACCATGACCGACCTCTCCACCCGACTCAGCGAAATCATTGCCCCCGTCATCGTCTACGACTCCCAGATCGAGATCATCGATGGCCAGGGAAGCTGGGTGACCGCTGCCGACGGCAAGCGCTACCTCGACTTCGCCTGCGGCATCGCAGTGACGAATCTCGGACATCGTCCGCCGACCGTCGAAGCCGCCGCTCAGGATCAGCTCTCCCACCTGTGGCATGCCGGCGGATCTTTCCTGTTCGAATCGCGGGCCAACGCTGCAGAGAAGATCCTCGACATCGCACCAGACAGTATCGAGCAGATCTTCTTCATGAACTCGGGCGCCGAGGCCGTCGAGGCCTCAGTGAAGTTGGCCAAGAAGACCTCTGGTCGCCAGGGCGTCATGGTCTTCCGCGGTGGGTTCCACGGCCGCACGCTTGGCTCCGTCTCGTACACGACGTCTCGCGCGAAGTACCGGCGTGGCTACCACCCCCTCCTCCCTTCGGTGTTTGTCACTCCGTTCCCCCATCCGTATCGGTGGGGTATGTCGCAGGAGGACGCGAACGCGTACGCCCTCAATGAGCTGCGTCTCAAGTTCAAACATGAAGTGATGCCCGACGAGATCGCTGCGTTCCTCTTCGAACCGCTCCAGGGTGAAGGCGGCTACTACCCGGCCAGCGTCGAATTCATGCAGGCGATACGGGACCTGGCGGATGAGCACGGCATCCTCATGATCGTCGACGAGGTCCAGACCGGTTTCGGCCGGACCGGTGACTTCTTCACGAGCCAGATCTACGGGATCGATCCCGACATCCTCGTGATGGGCAAAGCGATCGCCAATGGCCTTCCCCTCTCCGCCGTCGGTGCGTCCAAGGAAATCTTCGCCAAGTGGGAGCCCGGTTCGCACGGAACCACGTTCGGCGGGAATCCCGTCTCGTGCGCGGCGGCGGCAGCGGTCGTCGACGAACTGAAGACCGTCATACCGGGAGTCGCCGAGCGGTCGGACCTGGCATTCACCCGCTTCGACGAACTCATGGAGAAACACCGCACGATCGGCGACGTTCGCGGACTCGGCCTCATGATCGGGATCGAACTCGTCAAAGACGGACGCGAACCCGACTCGGCAGCGTTCCCCGTGATCTCCAAGGAGGCTCAGAAGGACGGACTGTTCATCCTCGGTTGCGGCCCGGACAACAACGTCATCCGATTCGTCCCGCCGTTGAACGTATCACTCGATGACCTCGAGACCGGCATCGACATCCTCGACAGGGCGATCACTGTCTACGAGTCCTAGGCGGAAGTGACCCAACCAAGAAGAGAGCCGGCGCCATTGGCGCCGGCTCTCTTCTTGCGACCTACTGCTTGCTACTAGTTCTGGGTGAGGACACCGCGGAGGCGCGGGTACTTGACGGGCTTGTGGGTGTGGCAGAACTCTGCCCGGTTGTAACGAGAGAGAATGGTCTCGCAATCGTCGATACCACAGACGCGGCCTTCGTCATAGGTCTTCGGCCGGCGGGACCGGCCTTGGGGGCGAGATGCTTTCATGATGTCGGACATGGATAACCTCCGAGGAGAGTGATTGGACTCTGCCCGCTCAGTCGATGGTGAACGACGTCGACGGGAAAATCGGGATTTGTTAACCCCATCCTATTTGCACTATCTCGACATTGCAAAACTGATTTGCGGAGGACCCGTCAATCCGGTCGATGACGACCGACGATCGCCTCGAGTCCGCCCTCTCCAGGCCAGAGCAATCCACCGGCCAAGCCAAGCATGGCCAGCAATGTCAGCCAATTGGGAAACCGCGTAAACAGCGTGGGTCCCGCGCTGCGCATCGCAACGTCACCGTAGAGCACACCCTCTGTGAACACATCGGTGGTTTCGCCAACGGCCCCGGCCGCGGTGATGAACGTCGACTTACCCGTGATCGCCGCATGGACGAGATCCTGACCGATGGCCGCAGCGTTCACCCTCGTCATGTCGATCAGTTGGTCGGAGGCCGCGGTCTCCCCATACGAACTCTCATTCGTAGCGACAACCATGAGTTGTGATCCGGCGTCGGATATCGCGTGGATGGATCTGGGGAAGGCACCCTCGAACGAGATCACCGAGCCCAACTGCCCCTGCGTCTGGTCCCCATCCGCCAAAAACGTCATCGGGAACACGACGGGTTCGTTACCCCGAACCATGTCCCTCGGCACCTGATCAAGTTGGGGAATGAAACCCAGCAGCGAACGCAGCGGGACGTACTCACCGAACGGCACCGGGTGCTGCTTGGCATACTCGCCGATCTTGACGCCTTCCGGCGAGTAGAACATATTGACGTTGAGGAAGCCGTCGGGTTCAACTCTCCGGGTTCCGGATATGAGGAAGTAGGCGCCGATCCTTCCCGCCTGAGCGATGATCGCTGCCTTCACGGTGTCATTGCTCTCGGGGTCGAACGGGGTCCCTGTTGAGTTCTCCGCCCACACGACGAGGTCCGCTCCACCGTCCTGGATCGTCTCCGTCCACTTCAGATGTGACTCGAAGATCCGCTGGTTCTCGTTCTGGCAATGCACCATCGGGCAAGGAGAGCCCCCCTGCACGATCGCAACGCGGAGCGCTTGACCGTCCGCCCTCGGCGGGAACAGCATTCCGAAGACGCCGAGCAACACGATCACGACCGACACGTCGACGAACTGCCTCCAATGGTCTCGTGATTCCAGGATCAGCGTGGCCGCTGCCGCGAACGCCACCGCCACCACGGTCCATCCTGCGGGACCGATCCATTGCACGGTGCCGAGCAGTGGGGGCATCCCCGACGCCGCATAGCCGATGTTGCCCCACGGGAACCCGCCAAACGGGAATCGGGCGCGGACGAATTCGATCGCAGCCCATGCCCCAATGACGATCAGCCACCATCGCCATGCGGGCCACAGCCGGAAGAGCCACACCACGAAGGAGTAGGCCGCAAAGTAGGACGCCATCAGGAGAACCAGCGGCACCCATGCGATGAAGCCCAGGACGCTGATCCAAAACAGCAGGGTTCCGAAGAAGACGGTTCCCCATAGGAAACCGATCGTAACCGCCTCAAACCCCTGCTCGACGCGACGCAGCGCCCAGAACAACGGGATCGGAGCGACAAACGCGAGCGGTCCGATGTCGAGGGGCGGAAACGCTGCCCACATGAGCAGAGCGCTAACAAACGCAGCGAGATACGGAAGGAGCATGAAGACGGAAGAGTAGTGAGACGAAAGAAGTGAGGCGCCCCGGACAAGTAGCTGAGTAGCTGAGTAGCCGAGTATTGGCCTCGAGTGCGGCATGCGCGTTCGGCGAACTCACGCAGGGCCAACAGGAACAGGGTGGTCTCTGCCACTCAGCTACTCGGCTACTCAGCTACTCATCCCCCGTAGGCTGCCCCCCATGGACGATCTTCAACTGGCAATCAACGCTGCACGGGCTGGTGGGGCGATTCTTCGGGAGGGCTTCGATCGTGGGGTGACGGCGCAGTACAAGCGTCGATTCGATCCGGTGACCGAGATCGATCACGCTTCTGAAGCCGCGGTGCTGTCGATCATCTCGGGGCATCGGCCGGATGATGCCATCCTTGCTGAAGAGAGCGGCGGCACGATTCCCGGCGGTCGCCTCTGGATCGTCGATCCGCTCGACGGGACGGTGAACTTCGTGCACGGTATTCCCCAGATCGCCGTCAGCATCGGGTTGTGGGAAGACGACCGGCCGCTCATCGGCGTCATCCACGACCCGCTTCGTGACGAGTGCTTCTCTGCTGCCGTGGGACGAGGAGCGCATCTCAACGGACGTCGAATCAACGTGTCCGAAACGGACGACCTCGATCGATCAGTGACCGCGACTGGGTTTCCATACGATCACGGGGACTACCCCGACGAGTACGCCGGCGTGCTTGGAGCAGTTCTGGGTTCTGTCAACGGAATTCGTCGGTTCGGTTCGGCGGCACTCGACCTCGCATGGGTCGCCGCGGGTCGGTATGAGGCGTATTGGGAACTCGGCCTCGCACCGTGGGATCAGGCAGCCGGGATCCTCATCGTACGAGAGGCCGGCGGTTGCGTGACCGATTTCAGTGGTGTCGACTCCGTGCCGGCCACACCCATGGTGCTGTCCAGCAACGGACTGGTTCACGATGCCCTTCGAAAGATCCTCGAGCCTGCCCTCCCAGACCGTCTGAGATGACCGCCGATCGAAGGCTGCTCGTCGCCGAGACCGTACGAACCGCTCGCGGCATCCCCGGCAATGCGATCCTGATCGAGGATGGCCGCGTCGTTGCCGTGGGTGACCATCGGACCCTCGGTGGTCCCGGCGTCACCGTCGAGGAGTATGCCGGTGCCTTCCTGATCCCCGGTCTGCGGGATGCGCATATGCATCCGGTGACATATGCTGCTTCGCTCTCCGGACCATCGCTCAGAAGTGTCACGAGCATCGGAGAGCTCCAGGACGCGATCAGGATCGCTGCCACAGACCTTGCCTCCGGTGAGCCACTGATTGCACTCCGACTCGACGACGAGGCGCTCGCCGAGAAGAGACTTCCCACCCGGATCGATCTCGACGAGGCCGTGCCGAACCGCCCGGTGCTCATCCACCGCTACTGCGGGCATATTGCCATCGCGAATACGGCCGCTCTCCGTCACGCCGACGTCGATGGCTCCACCCCGGACCCCGCTGATGGCTCGATCGACCGGGATACCGAGGGCACCCCGACCGGTGTCCTGAGGGAGACCGCCATCGAACTTGTCTCGACCCGTCTCGACGCGTCGGGGTCGGTGACCGAACGGTCGCTGCTCGACGCACTAACCGGCCTGGCCGGTCTCGGAATCACGTCAATCGGCGCGATGCTCGGGCTCGGAGACGGGCCGTGGGCCAGTCTCGGAGATGAAGTCGCGTTGATCGTCGCCGTCGCCGATCGGCTCCCAATCAGTGTCCACGGGTTCGTCATCGCTCGCAGCATCCACGATCTCGACGCTGCGGCTCGTCGCCTGGATTCGGCGGGAGATCGCCTCCGCTGGGCCGGCTACAAGGGCTTCGCAGATGGCAGCCTCGGCGGTCACACGGCGGCCATGCATGCCCCCTTCACCGATCGCCCAGACGAGTTTGGCACCATGCGCCTCGACGATTCGGATCGTCTCCTCGCCGAAGCGTCGCTCAGGATAGGCGGGATGGTCGCGCTCCACGCGATCGGCGATCGCGCCAACGGGGCGGTCGTCGATCTCTACGAGGAACTGGTCGCGGCAGGCGCCTCTCCCCGGCGGCTCCGCATTGAACACGCCTCCGTCCTTGATCGGGCCGACCTCGATCGGATCGCACGCCTCGGAGTGGTTGCATCGGTTCAGCCCGCGTTCCTTGGATCCGAATCCGAGTGGATCGTTGATCGCGTCGGGCCTGATCGCCTCGTGTCGACCTACCCGTTCGCGTCACTGGACCATGCCGGCGTTCCGATGTGCGCAGGGTCGGACAGCCCGGTCGAGTCACCCGATCCGTGGGCCGGAATGGCATTGGCCAGGGACCGAGCCGGAGTCATGAAGAGTGAGGGTCTCTTGCCCGATCGCGCACTGTCACTCTTCACGGACGGGGCAGCGGCCGCACTCGGCGAGCCAATGCCGCTCTCTCCCGGCAGCCCTGCGGACATCGTAGCCATCGACCGGGACCCGGTTGCGAGTGATCCTGATCAGGTGAGAGGAACCGTCGTTCACGAGACCTGGGTCCACGGCGAACGGATCGTGGTGGATAGAACGCGTCCTATCTGGGGCACTTGAGGAACGTGTACTCCGGTGACGCGGCGTGTCAGCGGACGACGCCGGCGGCGAACTGCCAACAGTCGGTACAGAGATAGCCGGCGTCATGGAAGCGGGCGTCCTGCTCGAGAACGGCGATACGACAGACGCTGCAGGTTCCAGCGACGAAATCTCGGGCCGCATCTTGAAACGGTCCGTCGGACACGGCTAGGTCCGAGACGAGGACGGTCCTGCTGGTTCCTTGCTTCACTCGAGGAAGGCTATCGGGGATTCCGTCTCATCGATCAAGAGGTGCCTGATCTGGCGCTACGTCAGGATCTCCCTCAAGGGTCCGGCAATGTCCTCATACTCGGCATGACGACCGGTCTCCTCTTTCGAGTAGATGAGACGGTTGTCGAGCATGACCTCAAATCTCCCACCGCTGGACGGGATCAGGATGAGGCGGTCAATAGTTCGCTCGAACTCGTCGAGCAGCTGATCGGCCGTGCGCACGGCACGGTTCCGATAGCCTCAAACGGCGCAGTATTCGATGCTGAGATTCATAGCGACGAGCGTAGTCGGCATCGGGAGCGAAATCACCAGCTCAGCCCCGGAACACGTGAGTGACCCAGAGTTTTCCATCGGTGTCGGCCCACACACCCGAACCGATCTCCGTGAAATCCGGGTTGACCATGTTGGCGTAGTGACCGCTGCTCGAGACGAGTCCGTTGAAGGCGTTCTGAACGGAGGTACTCGCCGCGATGTTCTCGGCTACTGACTGCCACGGACCTGGAACGTCGTACAAGTTCGAGTGCTCGAAGATTCCACTCTCCGACATGTGCTGGGACCAGTTTCGAGCGTACGACCGCAACCCCCCCACAGCGGCGAGAGCAGGAACACCAACGGATGCCCGCAGATTGTTGATCAACGAGACGAACTGGGACTCTGCCGACGGGTCGTAGCCGGCGACCTGCTGTGCTGCGGTGGTCGTCGTCTGAATTGGCGCAGTGGTCGTGGTAGGCACCGTCGGGGCCGTCGTCGTGGTCCTGGCGGGGGCCGTCGTCGTCGTTGTGGGAGCAGCCGTCGTCGTGGTCACCGTCGGGGCCGTCGTCGTGGTCACCGTCGGGCTCGTCGTCGTGGTCGTGGCGGGGGCCGTCGTCGTCGTTGTGGGAACAGCCCTCGTGGCGGTCACCGGCGGGGCCGTCACCGGCGGGGCCATCGTCGTCGTGGTCGTCGACGCGATCGGCGCCGCGGCGAGGATTGCCGGAGCAGCGTCGGAGGGCGTGTTCCCGGGGTCGCCGATTGCAGGGGCAACAATGAGGATCGAGAGCATCGCAATAGACGCGATAGCGACGAGGGACAACGATCGGGGTTTCATGAGGACCTTGGTTCGCTGGCAGGGGATGTCGAATCGGGACCCCAAGTGCACGCGGCACCTCCCTTGGCCGATCCGGTGGCGAAGTGTACGAGGAGAGCCTCCCAACCCACTGTCGCCCCTTCGACCGCCCGGTACTCAGTCGCAGACGGCCCCAAGCTCCGCAGAGCCGACGAGTCTGGCGTACTTCCCGAGGGCGCCGGTTGGGTAGCGGGCTTCCGGAGCCTTCCACACGGCGCGTCGGGCATCCATCTCCTCCTCGCCGACGAGCAGATCGAGGCGTCGAGCCGGCAGGTCGACCCGGATGCGATCGCCCTCGTGCACGAGACCCATCGGACCGCCCTTTGCGGCTTCCGGGGCTACGTGACCGATGCAGAGACCCGTGGTCCCACCCGAGAACCGACCGTCGGTGATCAACAGGACATCCTTGCCGAGGCCTGCGCCCTTGATGGCCGCAGTGATCGCAAGCATCTCTCTCATCCCCGGACCTCCCGACGGACCCTCGTAGCGAATCACGACCACGTCTCCGGGGTGCAGATCATGCGCCCACAGCGCCTCGAGCGCATGCTGCTCGTCGTCGAAGACCCTGGCGGTCCCTTCGAAGGCATCCAGGGCGATCCCCGCGATCTTCACGACGGCGCCGCCGGGAGCGAGCGAACCGCGAAGGATGGCGATGCCACCCTCGTCGGCAACCGGCTCGGCGAACGGCCGCACCACGTCCTGGCCTTCAGGGAATGAAATCCCTTCGAGGTTCTCCGCCATCGTGTGGCCGGTGACGGTGAGCGCGTCTCCGTTGATGAGCCCCTCGTCGTAGAGCGCACGAAGAACGACCGGCACGCCGCCGATCCGGTCGAGATCCACCATGTGATAACGACCGAACGGCTTGAGATCGCCAACGTGGGGTGTCCGCCGGCTGATCCGGTCAAAGTCCTCGAGGGACAGGTCGACACGGGCCTCGTGGGCGAGAGCGAGGAGGTGAAGCACCGCATTGGTGGAACCTCCGAGCGCCATCACCACGGTGACGGCGTTCTCGAATGCTTCCCTCGTCATGATGTCCCTCGGACGGATGCCGGACCGCAGAAGCTCCATGACTGCTTCACCCGACTGGCGGGCGTACTCGTCGAGTCGCTTGGAGACCGCAGGGACCGAGGCACTGCCGGGGAGCGACATGCCGAGCGCCTCACCGACAGATGCCATGGTGTTTGCCGTGAACATTCCTGCGCATGATCCGACACCGGGACAGGCCGCCTGCTCGATGCGGAGCAGTTGGGAGTCGTCGATGCGGCCCTCCGAGTGTGCGCCGATGCCTTCGAAGACGTCCACGATCGAGATGTCGACACCGTCGAGCTTGCCTGGAAGCGACGACCCCCCGTAGAGGAACACGGACGGGAGGTTGTGCCGGGCTGCGGCCATGAGCATCCCGGGGAGCGATTTGTCGCAACCGGCGATCGAGACCATTGCGTCGAAACGCTCGGCGTGCATGACAAGCTCAACCGAGTCTGCGATGACTTCTCGAGAGACGAGTGAGGCTCGCATGCCCTCGTGCCCCATCGAGATGCCATCCGAGACAGCGATCGTGGTGAAGACGAGTCCCACGCCTCCCGCCTCGTTCACGCCTTCCCTGGCTCGGGCAGAGAGCCTGGGTCCGGTCAAATTGCATGGTGTCACTTCGTTTCCGGCGCTCACGACGCCGACCTGGGCTTTCGCGAAGTCGGACTCGCCGAGTCCGACGGCACGAAGCATGGCTCTGGCGCCGGCCTTGGCTGGTCCGTCGGTGACATCCTGGGAGTGGATCTTGATGGGGGTCTCGCTAGGCATAACGAGAGCGTACCCCGTCGGAGGACTCCTCCGCCGGAGCACCCGGTACTCGAACCCTGAACTGGGGAGGTGCCTATTCGGCAACCATTCCTAGGATTCAAGGACATTACTACCGGCTTGGATTCCATGACGACCGACACATACCCCGTGATTCCCCAGACGCCGCCTCCGCCCCCACCCGCTCCAACCAAGAGGAAGGGCGGATTCGCGAAGAAGGCGTTCTTCGCTCTCCTCGTCCTCGCGGTTATCGGCGTGTTCGGAACAATCGGGTATGTCATGTGGACCGAGGGCAAGATCGACCGAATCCCTTCGGAGGAGTTGGTCAGCCTCGCAACCGTGGCACCCGGGTCCTCGGAGCCGATCAACTTCCTCATCATCGGCACCGACGACCGCTCGAATCTCCCCGATGACTGGGAGGACAACTTCGGTGACTTCGCGGGCCGAAGGACCGATGTGATGATGCTCGCCCACCTCGTCCCGGGTGAGCGTATCCAGTTGCTCAGCCTCCCCCGCGATCTCAAGACCAACATCGAGGGACACGGGACGAACCGTCTGAACACCGCGTTCGTATTCGGCGGACCCGATCTCCTCATCAAGACGGTTCAACAGGAGACCGGTATCCCGGTCCACCACTACGTCGAGGTGGATTTCGGTGGGTTCGGCCGGATCGTTGACTCACTCGGCGGCGTGAAGATCGACTTCCCCCTTCCTGCCCGCGACAACAAGTCCGGGTTCCAGGTCGAAGCCGGAACGCACACCCTCGACGGCGAGGCGGCCGTCGCATACGCCCGATCCCGGACCTACGAGGTCTATGACAACGGATCGTGGACCGGAACCGGGGGGGGCGACATCGCTCGAACGCAACGCCAGCAAGAAATCATGGTGCGACTCTTCGAGCAGGTTGCCTCTCCGTCGAGTGCCTTCAACCTCCCCACGTTCCTGCCCACGTTCGCCGACAACATCACCGCCGACGAGGCGCTGGGCCTTGCGCTCATGACCGACCTCGCCCGATCGGCTCTCGGTCTGCAATCCTCGAGCATCGATCGGGTCACGCTTCCGGTCACAGGTCAGCAGGGCAGCGACGGTCGCTCCTACGTGGTCCCAACCGATGAAGCGCCGGCCGTCATCACCGCCTTCAAGGCCGGCGACCCCTACCCCTGACGACCACACCGTGGTCGGCGCCGTGATTCGTCGCATGTGCATGGAACACCGCCGGTAGGAGGGTTTCCGCGGCAGTGAAGTGACGATCATCCGTCGTCTCGGCCGCAGGACGGGGGGACCGAAGATGTCGAGCGATCTGCCGCCGGGGGCGGGTCACAGGCCGAGTTTGTCGATGAGGTCGAACATGGTGGGGGTCAGGCGCTCTGCCCGCACCTCTTCGACGGGCAACCACCGCACCTCGGCTGCGTCATCGCCTGCCGACATCTCTCCTCCGACCACGGTGGCGAAGAAGTCGACGACCGTGTAGTGGTACGCCGGCGGATCGGCGTCGTCGAGGATGTCGCCCACCCACACCGGATCACCAACCTCGACGACCAGGCCGGTCTCTTCGAGCACCTCCCGCGCGGCCGCCTCTCGCATGGTCTCACCTCGTCGCTGGCCTCCGCCGGGGACGGCCCAATGATCAATGTAGGCCCCGCTCGCCCGGCGAACGAGCAGTATCCGGCCACCGTGGATGACCACGGCACCGACGCCCGGCGTTGGATGGGTCTCAGACATGGCCACAACGGTACATCGGCCACACTGGATCCACATCACACGCGGCAGCAGGCACGAACGACCGGGGAGATGCAGGGCGTCAAGCGGCTCCGACGCCTGCCGTGTCGCCGACCTTCCGGTCACGAAGGCCGGCAGCCGCGTTCTTCACCGTCAGCACCAGGAAGAACAGAACGATCGGGATGACCGCCATCGTCGCGGACCCGGATGTGTTGGCGTGATACGAGATGATGAGGCCAGTGACGACCGAGAAGACCCCGATCAGCGCTGCCGTGACCATCATCGCCGGGACTCGCCGCACGAGCAGAGCGGCCGTGGCCGGTGGCCCGACGAGTAGGCCGAACACGAGCAGCGTTCCGACCGTCTGGAACGACCCAACGATCGACAGGACGATGAGTCCGAGCAGCAGCACGTGCGTCACGCGTGGATGGAGGCCATAGAGCTCCGCTTTCTGCTCGTTGAACGACAGAACCAGGAAATGTCGGTAGAAGAGCACGGACGCCCCGAGGGCGATCACCGTGATGGCGGCCAGAACGATCAGGTCGGTCTCTGTGACGCCCAGTACGTCGCCGAAAAGGATCGCCGTGAGGCTTCCGCTGTACGAGGCGGACTTCGAGATGAGGATCACGCCGAGGCCGAGCATGCCGACAAAGAGGAGCCCGATTCCCGTGTCCTCGGAGAAGGTCGTCTGCCGGTGGACCAGGTTGATACCCCAGATCATCACGAGCGCAGCGATCGCCGCACCGATCAGCGGGTTGAACCCGATGAGGATGGCAAGGGCGATCCCCGGGATCACCCCGTGAACGAGAGCATCACCGAGGAACGTCATCCCCCGGATCACGACCCAGGTGCCGACGACCGAAGTCGTGAGCGCCGCCAGAGAACCCGCCAGCAGCGCACGCTGTTGGAACGCCAACTCGAAGGGGGCGGTCAACCAGTCCATGTGATTCCCAGAGTACGGCGGGCGTCGCAGATGGCAAGCGGACAGCGAACAGCGAACAGCGAACAGCCAGATGTTGTCAGTCGAAAGCCTGGCTGTTTGCTGTTGTCTGTCCGCTGTTGCCTGTTGCCTGTTGCCTGTTGCCTCATCAGTCTGTCCCCAGGGCGTCCGCTATCCGTCGCGCGTTCACTCTCAGCATCCCTAGAAGCGTGTCGCCCTCGGTGCCGTCTTCTCCGAGGGAACCCGTGTACAGCTCCACGATCTCAACGTCGTAGCCGACCTCGGCGGCAACGGTACGAGCGAGCACGTCGGACTCGACTGTCTCGGTGAAGATGGCTGGGACCTGCTCGCGTTCGATCGTCTCAACCAGGGAAGCCAACTCGGAGGACGAGGGATTCGCGAGGGCCGCCCCGCCTGGGATCACCGTTCCGATCATCTCGAAACCGTATCGATCAGCAAAGTACCCGAATGCCTGATGATTCGTAACCAGCTTTCGGTCCGCGTCGGGCACCGCGGCAAGAATCTGGATGCTCTCCGCGTGAACCTGCTCTAGCTCAGTGGCGTATGCCTGCGCACCGACCGACCAGTCGTGGCCCGGTGCTGCCTCGGACAGTTGCTCGGCGAGAAGTCGTGCAGCATCGGCAACGCGCAGCGGATCGAGCCAGAAGTGAGGATCGAGAAGCCCCTCTTGGTGTTGGTCGGTATCCGACCCTTCTGCCGAGCCCGCTGCTTCCGCGAAAAGTCGCGGTTCGATATCCGGACCGACCTCCCAGACACGGACCCCATCGGAGGCAGCAGCCTCGAGCACATCGGCAAGACCCTCTTCGAGCCCGAGACCGTTCGCAACCACGAGATCGGCCCTCTGAATCGCGGCAACCTGCTGGGCAGAGGGCTGGAAGTCGTGTGGGTTCACGCCGACGGGCATCAGGACCACGACGACGGCCGCGTCTCCGACGACATTGTGGGCCAAGTCACCCAGAACGGTGGTCGTGGCGACGACGCTGACCTCCCACTCAGAAGACCCATCCGAGCCGCAACCTGCGATGGCGGCGGCGGTGAGAGAAACCGCAATAGCCATCGCTGCGAATCTCTTCACGGTCTACTCCTTGCACATAATGAGAATGATTCCTATTATTGACGGAACGCTATCAGTGGGCGCCCGATAATGCAACACCTCGAACAAGCCGTTGAAGAGCGCCTCGGAGCGGCAGGCGTCCGTCTCACACAGGGGCGGAGAAGCGCCGTCGAGGCACTCGCGAAGATGCACGGGCCTCGAACGGCGGCGGAGATCCACATTGAGGTCGGCAACACGGTCCCCCTGTCGTCGTTGTATCGATCCCTCTCGGTGCTCACCGATGCCGGCGTACTGTCGGCACAGCACGGCTCGGACGGTGTCAACCGGTTTGAGCTCGCTGAGTGGCTCACCGGCCACCACCACCACCTCGTGTGCGTATCGTGCGGCACCGTTGTCGACGTAACGCCAACCATCGACCAGGAGAGGGCGATGGCACAACTCGTCGAGAAGATGGCGGACGGAGCGGGCTTCGTTGCGTCGGGTCACCGATTCGAGATCGAAGGGACGTGCCGAACATGTCGGTAGCGCCACCCGCAATCGTCGCCACGAACGCTCTGTTCAGGTACGGCTCACGCACAGCCGTTGCGCCGTCCTCGTTCTCCATCCCCGAGGGCAGCATCACCGCCATCATCGGCCCCAACGGTTCCGGCAAATCAACGCTGCTCAACGGAATTGCCGGACTCGCCGATCCGTCCTCAGGCACGATCGACATTCTCCCGGTCGACGGTCGGAAGCGACGCGTCTCGTACGTGCTCCAGACGACAAAGGTGAACGAATCCCTCCCGATAACCGTTCGCGAGGTCGTCACGATGGGCCGCTACCCGTCGACCGGCCCGCATGGGTGGCTGAAGGAGGCGGATCGACTCGCCGTTCAGACGGCCCTGGATCGTATGGCGATCACCGACCTCGCCGAACGTCACCTCACGGAGCTCTCCGGAGGCCAGCGCCAGCGTGCCTTCGTGGCCCAGGGTCTCACCCAGGATCACGAGATGTTGCTCCTCGACGAGCCTCTGACCGGTCTCGATATCACGTCGGCGCATGCCATTGATGACGTCATCCACGAAGAGCACGCACACGGTTGCACGATCGTCCTGACAACGCACGATCTGACCGCGGCCCAGGTCGTGGACTACGTCGTGCTCATGTCCGGCCGGGTGGTTGCCGCAGGAACTCCTAATGAGGTGCTCACCGCGCAACACCTCCGTGACGCATATGGGCCGAGCCTCATCCACGCCGAAGGGACGTATCTGTTCCTCGACGATCCGTTTCACCGTCCGGCAGTCACCCGCCACGAGCATCAGGACCGCTCGATCCACCTCGAGGCCTCCCCGAGCGATCAACACGGTGGAGACGACGCGCAGCACTGATCACCGCTCGGTACCGCTTCAACCGGCGTCGTCAGCTGCTCGGACGCAGGACCCCGGTCAGGCGGCGTGCGCCTGCTTCCCGCGATAGTAGAGGTACGTGCCGATGCCGATACCTACCTGCGGGAAGTAGGTGAGTGCACGCCACACCATCACAGCAGCGAGCGCATCGTTGTTGGCGGCTCCGAACCCCACGAGGATGGCAGTGATCGCAGCATCGGTCGTGCCCAGTCCCCCAGGTGGCAACGGGATGAAGGTGGTAAGTCTGCCAAATGCGAAGGCTACGAACGCCTCGATGAAGGTAACCGGTGCGTTCGAGCCACCCTGAATTGCGAAGACGGCAGCCCAGAGGATGAGGAACTGCATGAACTGTTGGAGGTAGCCCGTCGCCGTGATCTTCAGCCAGCCGTCGCTGACAACGCCGACCGTCGAGTCGCGAAAGTGAACGACCTCGTCGACCACATCGAAGGTGGGCTCCTTCTTGAACAACCCGTACGCCCAGTCAACGATGCGTTCGCCGTACTGTCCGATCTTTCGCGCACTGTCCTGGTTGCGGAGGATCGCAGCGAAGAGCCAGACGACAACGCCGATCACGACGAGTCCAACCGCTGCGAGGGCGAAGGCAGCACCTTGCGCCTGGCCGATCACCACCAAACCGAGCGATCCGAAGATGGGCAGGCTGAGCGTGACGAACGTGTTCCAGGTGCTTGTGATTCCGATACCTGCGGTCGCCTCTGCGGCTCCGACGCCGTAGAACCCGAGCATCGCGTACTGAACAGCTATTCCGAATGCACCGCCCATCGGCACGACGTTGCTGATCATGAACGACGTCTGCCGGATCACGAATGCCGGTCGATACTTGAGCGCGGGAATCGCTGCTTGATAGGGCCAGACGTAGACGATGACGTTGATGATCGTCATCACCATCAAGATTGCGAGGGCGGACGTTGACATGTTCTGGATCGCAGTCCATGCCTCGCTGTAGTCGCCGAACTGGGGCAGCACGATCCCGAAGACGAGGATCAACACGAGCAGCGTGATGATGCCCCCGATAATCGTCTTCTTCTTGTCGCTCTTCTTCGGCGCAGGAGCGGCCGCAGTTGGATCATTGGTCATGGGCGGGAGTGTAGAGCCAAGGAAACGACGGGGACCACGCACCGGACTACTGGTCAGGAGTTGATGGGCACGCGGGGAGTTGCCACGGTCACCGAGACAGGTTGCGATACCCGTGGCCGGCGTCCCGGTGTGGGGATCCGCCGTTCAGCCGCGGAGGTCGTCCAACTCCGTTTGCGTCACATCGCTGGGGAGCTTGCCGATGATGATCATGCCGAGGACCTCGTCCATGGTCACCTCGGACTTGTTGACCGTACCGACGAGCTTGCCCTGGAGAACCACGCTGATCCGGTCGGCCAAGTCGAAGACGTCATGGATGTCGTGGCTGATCAGGAAGATGCCGATTCCCTCGGCCTTCAGTTGCTTGATCAACTCACCCACTTGCGTCGTCTCGGCGGGTCCGAGCGCCGCCGTCGGCTCATCCATAATGATGATCCTGGCGTTGTAATAGACCGATTTGGCGATGGCAACAGACTGGCGCTGACCGCCAGAAAGCGATTTCACCGGCACCTTGAGGTTGGTGAACTTGGGGTTCAGCCGCGCCATGACCTTTCGGGTCTCGGACTCCATTGCCGAGTCGTCGAGCGTTCCCCAGCGGGATCGAAGCTCACGACCGAGGAACATGTTCCCTGGGGCATCGATGTTCTCAGCGAGGGCAAGCGTCTGGTAGATCGTCTCGATCCCCAGGGCTTTCGCGTCACGCGGATTGTCGATCGTGACGTCCTGACCATCGATCCTGATCTGTCCCGAGTCGGCTTTGTGGGCACCGGACAGGGTCTTGATCAGCGTGGTCTTGCCCGCGCCGTTGCCGCCGACGAGGGCGACGACCTCTCCCGCAAACAGGTTGACGGAGACGTCGTCGACCGCGTGGACACCGCCGAAGGCAACTCGTATGTTGTTCAGCTCGACGAGTGGCGTCCGCTGTATCGTCTCCTGTGTCACTGCGCTACACCGCCTTCCGTCGGTAGAAACTGTCGAGAGCGACGGCAACGATCAGGACGATGCCGACGACGATGTCCTGGAGCGGCGCATCGACGCCCATGAGCACCATGCCGGAGATAAGCGACTGCATCACGAGCGCACCGAGGACGGCGCCTGGGATCGTGCCGACACCACCGGCGAGCGACGTGCCCCCGATCACGGCCGCGGCGATGACATAGAGTTCGGAGAGCACGCCCATTCCGCTGGTCGCGGCGTTGAGCCTCGCGATAAGAACGGCCGCCGCGACAGCGACGAGTACGCCCATCAGCATGAAGGTCTTGACAATCGTCCAGCGCGTCTTCACACCCGCGAGTTCGGCGGCTTCCGGGTTGCCGCCGATGGCGTAGACGTAGCGTCCGTAGCGGGTGCGGGTCGCCACGAATTGCATCACGAGCGCCACCACGATGGCGACGAGGACCGGTGTAGCAAGGCCCTGTGGGATCGTGAGCCCACCGGCGGGCCAGGCGATGCCGTTCTCCTCCGCATACTTCCTGGCGAGCAATTCCGGCACTGGGTAGCTGTTGATGATCGCAATGGCGCCGAGCACCACGGCGCAGGCGACGGTGCCGATGCCGATCTGCGCCCACATGGGACGGGGCGTAAACCCAAACTTGATGCGCTGGCGCCGTCGCGAGACAAGGAGGGCGATGATCCCGATGCACGCAGCGATGCCGATGATCCAGGTCCACGTACCGCCGATGGTCCCGCGGGCGCCACCGCCGAAGATTTGGAACGTCTTGTCCATGGGGGCAATGGTCCGTCCACTCGCCATCCACCACGCGACGCCGCGCCACACGAGAAGACCGCCGAGCGTGACGATGAACGACGGCACACCCACGTACGCGATGATCACACCCTGGAATCCGCCGATCGCTGCTCCCATCGCTATCCCCGCCACCAGCGCGAGGATCCACACGAGTGGATGGCCGATCCCGAAGATGTCGGGAAGGATCTCGCTCTGGAGCAGGGCCATCGCCATCCCGATGGCGGCGAGCATCGAGCCGACCGACAGATCGATGTTCCTGGTCACGATCACGAGGACCATTCCCGTCGCCATGATCGCAACGACCGACGTCTGGACGGTGAGGTTCCACAGGTTCCGTGCGGTCAGGAACGTGCCGCCCGACATGATGTTGAAACCAATCCACATGATGATCAGGGCGCCGATCATCCCGAGGAGGCGAGTATCGATCTCGGCCTTCCGGAAGAAGCCACCAATCGACCGCGATCCCTGATCGGATGCGATCGCCGGGGCTGCGATTTCGGCTTCCTGAGCGCTGGTGTCGGGTTGGTCGTTCAAAGCGGACCGTACATTACCCCAAACTGCGAACGCCCGTAACGAACGCGAGAAGGGCGCCCACCGAAGTAGGCGCCCTTCTCTTCGATTGACTGATTGTCAGTCGCTACCGCCTACGGGCAGGCGGGAACACTGCCAGCTGTGACGTCCTTGCAGAGGTCGTCGGTGCTGATCCAACCGGCATCGACAACCGTGCTGAGGTTGGCTTGCTGAATGGCAATCGGTGTCAGGAGAATCGAGAACATATCGTTGCCCTCGGGGGTCGTGAACACGACCATTCCTGGGATGTCGGCCATCGCGACGCCCTTGCCGAGAGCGACGGCCGCAACGCCCGCCGCCTTCCCGAGCTCACGAGCGTCCTTCCACACGGACACGGTCTGCGTGCCGAGGGCGACACGGTTCAGAGCGGCGCCGTCGCCGTCCTGACCGGACACCGGAACGACACCGGCGAGACCCTGAGCCGCAAGAGCAGCAACAACGCCACCGGCCGTACCGTCGTTGGAGGCGACGACTGCGTCAACCTCGTTGTTGGTGTTCGTGAGGATCTGCTCCATGTTGGTCTGCGCAACCTCAGGGGCCCAGTTGTCGGTGTATTCCTCACCAACGTTGACGATCGGGCACGGGGCGACGAGCTCTTCACAGCCCGTTGCCGCGAGCAGTACCTCTTGCTGACCTCCGCGCAGGAAGTCGGCATTCGCGTCGGCCGCGTTGCCCTTGATGAAGACGTAGTTGCCCTCGGGGACCGCGTCGTAGATCGCCTGTGCCTGCATCCGCCCCACCTCGACGTTGTCGAAGGTGATGTAGAACGCGTTCGGATCTTCGATGAGACGGTCGTACGCAATGACCGGGATGCCCTGGTCGATGGCGCTCTGCACGGCCGGCTTGATGGTCGTACCGTTCTGAGCGAGGATGATCAGGACGTCGGCGCCCTGAGTGATCAGGTTCTCGACATCCGCGATCTGCTGCTCTTCCGAGGAGCCGGCATCGGCTGAAATGTACGAGCCACCGGCTGCTTCGATAGCTGCCTTCATGTCCGGCTCGTCCCACTTCGCCCAACGCTCTTCGTTGTAGTTGTTCCACGACACGCCGACCACGACTTCATCGGCCATCGCCGCGGTGGTTGTTGTCGCGTCGCCGCCTGCTGCGGTCGTCGTCGTGTCCTCGCTGTCGCTGCTACATGCAGCAACGATCATCGCGAACACGGCGAGCAAAACAAGAAGCTTCATGCTTCGCTTCATTATTCCTCCAAGTGATTGTCCACGGCCGCGGCTGCGGTCGTGTCCCACAAAGGCTACTCCCGTTCTGAATTGACCGTGCGTCCAAATCGTCTCGAATCGGAAGTCAGAACGGCGTCGGAACCTGGCGTCGATCGGGTCGGCGTCGTTTCCCGGCAGATCCTTTGCGAATCGCGATTGCGACCGTTTGGCATCGACCGGAACGCCCTTTGCATCGATGACGCCAACCATGTGCCTGGAACTCGGGGCTACCCTCTGACGGGTCTACGAACGCCGAAGAGTCGTGATCGCCGTATTGGATTCGTGGAGCCTCTCCGGGCTGCAGACGAAGGCGTCCGGGAGACGCCAGGAGGGGACCGCCCATGTCGAACAACCGACCGAAGCGGTGGGCAGGGACGCTCGCAGCTCTCCTGGTTGTGGCGCTCGTCCTCGTCGGGGCAATCGCTCTCACGCGGTCGGGATCGGAAGAAGCGGCCTGCCCGCCGATGGCGGATCATCCCGACTGGTCCGTTGCTCGTCATTGGGACGAGATGCTCCTGGACGCCATTCGTCGCGATCTCCCTGCCCCCACGGTTCATGCCCGGAACCTCTATCACACCTCGGCGGCCATGTGGGATGCCTGGGCCGCCTACGACCCGGACGCGACGGGCGTCTTCGTTGACGAGGATCAGAGCGCCTCGAACGTGCAGGCGGCCCGCGAGGAAGCCATCAGCTATGCCGCGTTCCGAGTGCTCGAGGCTCGCTACCTCGATTCGATCGGAGCCACGGACACCATTCCGGAACTCGATCGGCTCATGGCAGACCTCTGCTACCCGACCGACGTCACAATGACCGAGGGTGATTCCCCGGCAGCCCTCGGGAATCGGATCGCGCGGGCGATACTCGATGCGGGGATGGACGACGGCTCCAACGAGGCCGAGGGATATGCCTCTCCTGGCTACGACCCCGTCAATCCGCCCCTCAGCGTCGACGCGTCCGGGACTACGCTGATCGACCCGAACCGATGGCAACCGCTCCAGATCCAGCACATGATTTCGCAGAACGGCATCGAGCTCGAGAACGGCGTCCAGGAGTCCATCGATCCGCACTGGGGCCACGTCGTGGGATTCGCGCTCCCACCGGCCGGAGAGTCCGGTGTACCGATCGATCCCGGTGACCCTCCCTACGTCCACGATCCCGCGACCGATCAGGAGTACAAGGACGCGGCGGTCGAGGTCGTCGGCTACAGCAGCCTGCTCGACCCCACCTTCGGAGTCATGGTTGACATCTCTCCGGCGACGCTCGGCGACAATCCCCTCGGGACAAACGACGGCGCCGGATACGGCGTCAACCCGGCGACCGGGGCGCCGTACGAACCCAACGTCGTGAACGAGGGAGACTTCGGGCGAACCGTCGCCGAGTTCTGGGCCGACGGCCCCAACTCGGAGACACCGCCGGGTCACTGGAACAC
>Ga0316195_10000242_pt1 | contig 20132 bp, 15 predicted proteins | sample Phised1_MG_FD_204937 | JGI IMG/M metagenome (GOLD analysis project Ga0316195, IMG submission 204937) | Coastal sediment microbial communities from Maine, United States - Phippsburg sediment 1 | ecosystem: Environmental > Aquatic > Marine > Coastal > Sediment | place: USA: Maine | collected...
TGCCCAACTGCCAATCCGTTTTTTTCATTAGTCAGTACTCCCCCGTCAATCGATTCAACCCGCGACCCCGCCGCCGTCCACCACCAATGCCTCTCCGGTCACGAACGAGGACTCGTCCGATGCCAGAAACAGCACGGCAGCGGCAATTTCGTCGACCCTGCCAATCCGGCCCAGCGGACGGTCTGCTGCGCCGGCGGCATAATCGTCCCAGCTCATGCCGCGCTTGGCCGCATCATCGTGCAGCATCGGCGTCAAGACATCCCCCGGACAAACGCAGTTCACACGAATACCTTGCGGACCGTGATCGATCGCCATTGCCTTGGCCATCACGATCAGACCACCCTTGGCGGCACAGTAGGACGCAGCACCGGAGCCTCCAAGGATTCCCCATCCGGAACTGGTGTGGATGATGGAACCGCTGCCGCGCTCGATCATCGACGGCAAGGCGTATTTCGACATCAGGAAAGCGCCCTTGAGACTGGAATCGATGGTCTCGTCCCACTCCTCCTCGGTGCATTCGGGTATGGTTTTGGGGTGAAACACACCGGCGTTGTTGAACAGGATATCGATCTTGCCGAAACGCTCGAGCGTCTGCTCAACCGCGTTACGGCAATCGTCAGCCAGTCGCACATCGGAACGAATGAAGATGGCCTCGCCACCGCTTGCTGCTATCTCCTCCACGACCTCCTCTCCGCGTCGGGGATTGCGCCCGGTGATGGCGACCCTGGCCCCTTCCCTGGCAAAGCGAATCGCCGTGGCACTGCCAATGCCCGAGGTACCGCCCGTAATCAAAGCAACCTTTCCTTCCAACCTCATTTGTTCATCCTCAGATCGTAAGTTATTCATTTTCAATCGCCCGAATGCTGTCCACGCTCAGAACGCTAGTCGTGGGTCCATTGGCTGCACAATCCGCCGGTGGTTTCCGCCCCATCCATGACATACACCTGCCCGGTCGCGAAGCCGGCATCCTCGGACGCCAGGAATGCGAACAGCGCGGCGATCTCCTCGGGCCTGGCATGCCGCCCCAACGGGATCTTGCGGTTCACCGCTTCCAGCATCGCATCGCTGTACTCGGCGCGCTGCATCGGTGTAAGCACGTAACCCGGGGAAATGGCATTCACGCGGACGGCCGGAGCCAGCTCCAGCGCCATGGCGTAGGTCAGCGCAATCACGCCACCCTTGCTGGCGCTGTAGTCCGCATAGTGCGGGTAGCCGGTGGACCCTGCCGTCGAAGCGGTGTTGAGGATGACGCCTGAACCCTTTTCCGCCATGTGCCGCGCGGCGGTCTGCGCCACGTAGAACACGCCTTTGAGGTTGACGTCCAACACCCTGTCCCACTCCTCCGGCGTGATGTCGAGAAAGTCATGGCGGATGCTGATGCCGGCATTGTTGATCACGATGTCAACCGATCCCATGCATTCGATCGCCTCGGCAAACGCAGCCTGCACCTGTTCCAGTCTCGATACATCGGCATCGATCACCGCGGCCAGGCGCGGCAGCTCGCGCCTGACGCGGGAACGCGCGTCGGCGCTGTGATCGAACACGCAGACGGCGCATCCCTCTTCCAGGAAGCGCGCCGCGGTGGCCTGGCCGATGCCGCTGGCTCCACCGGTTACCACGACGTTCTTACCTTTCAATCCGCGCATCGGGCGCCTCCTCGCTGGTACGGTACTCAATGGCCACGAACAACAACGAGTGCCGGGCCTGGGCCGTCATTATTGCGACTATCGGGCGGTTTCACAAAACGGACATTCTGTGGACGGTGCATTCGATCCCCGGGCACCCCCTTCCAGGGTGCGCCCAGTCGCAGACCGGTTTTAGGTGTGCGTGACATGCTAAAGTGCCGGTCAAGCCTTTTGCTGGAGCGATAACCGCGGTCCAGGCTTGCTGGGGAAAATTGCGCAGTGGCATTCAATCCAGTCATCACCGAGCTGACGACAGCTGCCACGGACATTGTTATCGCCTTGGTCTCTCTCACTTGCGTGGCTTTGCTGAATCGATACCGGAGCGGGCATCGGCGGCGCGTGGGGATCTGGAGCTGGGTTTTCGGACTGCTGGCGTTCGCTTCCCTGCTCGGCGCCCTCGCCCACGGGCTGGACCTGGCCGCGACAACGCGATCCTGGCTGTGGCGTCCGTTGTACCTGTCACTGGGCCTCGTTGTGGCCATGTTCGTGGTTGGGGCGGTTTTCGACTTCCAGGGTGAGCGCGCGGCGCGAATTTCGCTGCTTCCGATGTTGGGCCTGGCCCTGGGCTTCTTCATGACCACGCAGATCGCGTCGGACTCGTTTCTGATTTTCGTCGCCTACGAAGCCGTTGCGATGCTGGCTGCCCTGTGCATGTACACCGTGCTCGCACTCAAGCGCCAGCTCGATGGCGCAAACATCATTGCAGCGGGCATTCTGCTGAATATCGTGGCTGCAGTCATCCAGGCAAGCGGTGCGATATCCGTGACGATCGTCGTGCCATTCGATCATAACGGTGTCTTCCACTTCGTTCAGATAGTGGCCCTGGCGACACTTTTCCGGGGTCTTGCGAAGAGTATGTCCTAACCGAATAGAAGGTGGGCCAGTCGTTCACAGCCCAAACGTGAGTCCCACTTGCAGCGACCGCCCTTCGCGCGGAAAGCCCAGGCGGTGCTGGTAATCCTCGTCCAGGAGATTGGCGACCGCGATGTAGCCTGCTCCCCAGGCAGCGAACGCCATGCTCAGCTTCATGTTCGCCACGAAGTAAGCGGGTATCTCCGTATAGACATCCTGCGTGTCCAGATCATAGAGCCCGCGCACGTAGATCCCGTTGAACGCCAACTCGAGGTTGTGACCCAGCCGACGGCGGTACTCCGCCGTCACGGTGTGCTCAGGGCGGCTGCGCAGCTGCCGGCTGCCGCCGTCAGGCAGGTCCTCGGCGGCATCGAGGTAGCTCCAGGAAAGACGCAGAAAGTCGAAACCACTCAGCCAGCCTCCACTGGCCGCCTCGAAGCCACGAAACGTGACGTCGTCGAGATTCAGATAGATGGAGCGTCGGTCCGGTCGTTCGATCAGGTCTTCTACCGCGCTGTTGTAGATGGAAAAATCCGTACTGAATCCAGGTCGATGTGTGAGGGTCACCCCGACTTCCGAATTGAGCGCGGTCTGCGGATCGAGGTCCGGGTTTCCGTAGCGGCGCCGGTACAGTTCGCGCAGCTTGGGGAAGCGGGTGCGCTCGGCCAGTGAAATGTGGAAGTCCAGGCCCTCGGCCGCGCGCCACGCGGCTGAGACCTGCGGGTTGAACACGCCGCTGGCGTCACCCACGCTGGTTTGTTCGAAATGGGTATAGATGCCTCCGGCCGCCAGCGAAATACGTTGGCTGACCCAGTACTGGTCTTCGACAGCCAGGGTATAGGTCAGGGTTTCGGCCTGGCTGGTGTCCTCCAGCTGTCCCTCGGCTTCATACTGGTCCTGCTGGGCGCCCGCCATCAGGACCAGGGTGTTCGATTCCGAGGTGTCGATGGTCGAATAGACCTTGCCGCCAAAGCCCGTATCCAGCGCCGCCTCGATTTCTTCGGGTTCGGTATAGCCGGCGTCTCCGTAAATGCCCAACTCCGAATCGAAGCGGTTGTAGTGCAACTTGAGGGCCAGCGGCAGGCTTCGAAAGCGATTGGAGAAACCCAAAGTCTGTCGGCGCGAAAGCAGGACCCGCTCGAAATCCGGCTCGGGCTCGCCGGCCTCGATGGGCAGGCCGCCCTCGGATTCCGCAAAGTTGTAGAACAGGCTGGCGTTGCCGATAGGCGAGCGCGGCGCGCTCAGATGCAGCACCAGGCTGTCGCGGTCGTAATCGGAGTTGATCCGTTTTCCGGCTGGCTGGTTGAGTTCCGGCTGATAATCGCCGGACAGCGAATAATCGTCCGCCTCCTGGTGCTGGTAGGAAGCGATAAGACGAACGGCCTCAAAAGCCTTGCCACCCTCGGCCCGGAACAACCGTCGGCTATCGGTGCCCAGTTCCAGCTGGCCATCCAGGAACCCGCCTTTCGGCACGGTCAGATCGGGCAGCACGTCGATAACGCCCCCTACACCGTTGGCCCCGTAAATGACCGAGGGTGCGCTCTTCATGACCTTGATCGACGCGACGCGCTGTAGCGCGAACTCGTTCAGATCGACCGCGCCCTCGAGGCTGTCGCCCAGCGGGATGCCGTCGAACAGGATCAGCAAATCGCGATCGCGAAAACCGCGTATCCAGGGTGATGCATCACCCGTGGTTCCGCCCACCAGCACATTGACGCCGGGGGTATAGGTCAGCGCGTCCGCCATGCTCAGCGCGTTCCAGGCCTCGAAGTCTTCCCGCTGCACTTCCCGCACGATTTGCGTAGGCGGCGCGTCGATCCTCTTGCCGATGACAGCGACGGTCGGCAGGGGAAATACCTGCTCCTGCTCCTCACTGGACGATTGTGTTTGAGCCACCTGCCCTTCGCCGTCCGGTGCAATTGCGGAAGGCTGCTGATCGGCTGCGAAGGTCGTACCGGGACTCGCAGCCGCCAGCCAACCTGCCAGCAGACATGCGGCAAATGGACATTTCCCCGTCATTCAGAAGTCTCTCCAAGTGCTTGTTTTTTGTTATTGTCTCACATGCTCGACCTGCATCTGTAGTCAGCCTCGACGAGCAGCCAGTACAATGACCACTCGATTGGAATCCCGGATACCCAGCCCGTATTCGCCGGCACCTGGAGGGCCCGCTTGCAGCTACTGATCTCTAGGCTTGTATACATCCTGGGCGTCCTGAGCCTGGCCACGGCCTGCCGGCCCGCGCTTGCGGCCGAGGCGGATTTTTTTGCAGGAAAGCGGCTGACCTACATCGTTGCCACCAAGCCAGGGGGCGGTTATGACCTGTATGCGCGCCTGGTCGCGCGTCATCTGCCACGGCACCTCGGCGTCAAAAGCGTGGTCATTCGGAACGTGCCGGGCGCCAGCCACCTGATCGGGCTGCAGCAGCTGTTCTCGGCCAAGCCTGATGGCCTGACGGTAGGTACGATCAATACCGGGCTCATCGTCAGCCTGAAGCATACATCGCTCGACTATGAGCTGAGCCGCCTCAGCTGGATCGGCAAAGCCGCTGCCGAACCGCGCGTGTTCATCGTGCCCGCCAATTCGCCACTGCAGGTATTCGAGGATCTTCGCCAGCGGGAGCAGCCGATCCTGGTCGCCACGTCGGGCAAGCTGTCCGCCGCCAACCTGGATGTCGAACTCATCGCCGAGGCCTTTGGTCTCCAGACCCGCAATATACATGGCTTTGCCGGCCCCGATACCGACCTGGCGATCATGCGCGGCGACGTCGACGGTGCGCTGGTGTCATTCAGTTCCGCCCACACCCTGCTCGGCAACGCCCAGGCTCGACCGTTGTTTTTCATAGGAGATCCGGGAGCGGTTCCCGGCGTTGAGGCCTTGACTGCGGTGGCCCGCAGTGCCGGGGAGAAAATGGTCGCTGAGCGGTTAGTGGCCCTCTCGAAGCTGGGGCGTCTGTGCGCCGGCCCGCCGGGCATTCCGCCCGCACGGCTGAAGCAATTGCGGCAAGCCTACCTGAAAACGCTGCAGGATCCCGCACTGCTCGAAGAAGCGAAGCAGTTGCGTTTACCCATCGATCCGTGGGGCGGAGAGCGGGTCGCGACCGTTATTGAGCAACTCGAGTTGAATCGCTGACCATGACAGAGGGATTGATCGCCTTCATAGCCGACCCAATGCTGCTGGCGGCACTGTTGCTGGCGGTACCCTGCGGCCTGGTGGCAGGGGCGATTCCGGGTGTCGGCGGCAAGCTTTCCATCGTGATCGCCCTGCCGTTCCTGCTTGGCATCGAACCCCTGGCGGCGGGCGTTTTTCTGCTGGCGATGCACTCGGTCGTGCACACCGGCGGGCCCGTCCCCAGCATTCTGCTGGGCGTGCCGGGCAGTGGCCCAGACGCCGCCACGGTGCTGGATGGTCACCCGATGAGCCGGCGCGGCGAGGCCCACCGTGCGCTCGGGGCGGCCTTGAGCGCGTCGCTGGCCGGCGGCCTGATCGGCGTCGCTTTTTTGGCGGCATTCATTCCGTTCGCCGGCCCGCTGGTCAACGCCCTGGGCCCGCCCGAGCGCTTTCTCCTCACGGTCCTCGGCATTGCCTTTATCGCCTCGCTCAGCGACGGACGATTGCTCCGTGGCCTGGCCTCCGGCTGCATTGGTTTGCTGGTGGCCACCGTCGGCATGGACCCGATCAGCGGGGTCGTGCGCTATGCCGGTGACCTGCTGTTTCTGTGGGACGGCGTCGACATGATCACCGCCGTGATCGCAATTTTTGCCGTACCCGAGATCTTGCAGATGGCGGTGGCGCAAGACTCGGCAAAGGCCGACCCGGCACGGCAGGGCAGCCGACTGGTCGATGGTGTGATCGATACGTGGCGCCATCGTTTCCTGGTGCTGCGCGCATCGCTGCTCGGGGCGCTGGTGGGAGTCGTACCCGGGCTCGGCGGCGAGGCGGCGTCATGGATGGCTTATGGGCATGCGGTCAATTCCTCGCGCGACCCCCGTTCCTTCGGCGAGGGGCGGGTCGAGGGCGTGATCGCTCCCGAGGCGGCCAACAACTCCAAGGAAGGAGGCAGCCTGGTCACGACTTTGCTGCTCGGCCTGCCGGGCAGTTCCGGGATGACCATCCTGCTGGGCGCTTTCCTGACGTTGGGAATTGTCCCCGGGCCGGCCATGCTGGGTGAAAACATCGCCGCAACCTGGACTCTGGTCTGGACGCTGGTGTTCGCCAACCTGGCCTCGGTGGCGATCTTCATCGCCGGAGTCGGATTTCTCGTCCGCGTGACGCAGGTGCCCGGCAAACTCCTGTTTCCGTTCACGCTCGCGCTCGCGTTGACCGGCAGTTACCTGAGCGCGCTTCAGTGGCAGACCTTTGTGATCATCCTGGTGTTCGGCGTGCTGGGCCTGGCGATGAAGCGCTACAAATGGTCGCGGGCGCCGTTCGCGCTCGGGCTGATCCTGGGCCAACCGGCCGAGATCGCACTGTATCAATCGCTGGCCATATGGGGTCCCGGGTTCCTGCTGCGGAGCGGCAGCCTGATCCTGTTGGCCCTGATCGCAGGCAGCCTGTTCATCGGCATTCGCAATGGCCGCCGCAAACCGACCGGGCAAGTGCCGGTGAGTATCTGGCTCAGCGGCTGTCTGCTGGCCCTGTTCGGTGGTGCCGGCCTGCTCGCCCTCGGCTACCCGACCGAAACTGCCTTGCTGCCATTGGCCGTCGCGGCTCCGGGTTTCGTGGCCGTTTTGCTGGACTTCGCGCTCACCGTGCGCCTGCAGGCGACGCCCAAGGCGCCACCGGCCCGCACAACCCCTTTCTTGGCCGACTGGCACAGGCAACTGGGCTGGCTGTTGGCTTTCACGGCAACGGCGAGCCTGCTGGGACTCTCTCCGGGCCTGCCTTTGTTGACCGCCCTGTACCTGCGGTTCATCATGCGCCTGTCCGTGCCGCGGGCGTCACTGTCGGGGTTGATGATGTTTCTGCTGTTCGAACTGGTACAGGGCCAGGTCATGGGTTTGTCCGCTTTTCGCGGCCTGCTATTCGTCGGCATGTGAAGATGTCGGAGCGGCATGCCACGGGGAAACCGCTTGCAGCTTTGACCGAGCCTCTTGGCGAAAGCGCCCCAATTGCGAGCAAGTTGGCTGCAAGGCACTGTGATCGGCGGGACCCGGAATCATCCTGTCTGCTCTATCATTCCGCCTGGCAGTACTTCAGGCTGATCGGACTGATCAGAACGATCGCTTCGGACGATGATTTTCTGATCAGCGCCCTGCAAAACCTGGCCTCTACCGGCCAATTCGATCGTGTCTTGATTTCCGGCTCCGCTGACTACGGAACGCTGGCGCGGGTCATTCATGCCTATCGCAAGGTTGGCCGCGAACCCCGCGTTACGCTGGTGGATATCTGCCGCACGCCGCTGGAACTCAACCGGTGGCTGGCGCAACGCGAGAGCGCGAACCTCGAGACAGTGCAGAGCGACATACTCGAGTTCACATCGGAACAGCCGTTTGACCTGATTTGCACCCATTCCTTCATCGGGCGTTTTCACGGGCGGCGCGGCCTTTTGCTGAAAGGGTGGCATGGCCTGCTGCGTCCGGGTGGGCATATCGTCACGACAACCCGCATCAGGCCCGGCATGACGGACATCGTGCGATTCAGCCCCCATGAAGTAGAGACGTTTACGGCCCGTGCGCTCGAGCTCGCGCGGAGCTGTGGTGAATTGGGCGCGGTCAAGCCTCAAACCATTGCCGGGTGGGCCAGGGAATATGCGCAGCGCAAATTCAACTACCCGCTCAATTCATGCGAAGAGCTTGCAGCCTCTTTCGCGCGTGCCGGCCTGCACGTGACCTCGCTCGATCGAGTCTGCGGGCAAAACGATAAGCCGAGCGGTCCCAGCCTGGGCATCCGCAGCGAACGCATACGGATAGTCGCCAGCAGGCCATGAACGACCTCGCGGGCATGCAGACTCTGACAACCGGCAATTCGCCTCAACCTGCAGGGCGCCGGAAAAGCGGTTCAGGCTTCCATCCCGGCTGGTATCATCCGGGTGATTTCAACAACGTGGGGTAAAGGTTTTGCCAATCCTGTTCGTAAGCGGTGTCAATGATCTCTCGACGATCGGCCTCACGCTCGATGACAAGGGCCAGCTCGGCCACCTGATGGACGGCAACTGCTCGATTCACCATCGGCTGCCGCTCAAGGAAGGCATGGCCGGCTCGTTTTTGATCTTCGGCAAGGGGGTCCAGCAGCGCAGCGCCGAATTCAAAACCGTGCCTTCACTCATCTTCAACCAGATTGCCGATCCGGACACCCATCGCGGCGCGCTCGAGCGCTGCATCCAATTGTGTGAACAGATCAACACGACCGTTATCAACCATCCGCGGTACGTATTGCAGACTTCGCGCGACCAGGTATCGGAGAAGCTGCAGGGTATACCCGGTGTCATCATGCCCAGGACGCAACGCTGCCGCCCACGCTCGCCGGACGAGGTGTTCTCCCGCGCCGCCGCCGAAGGTTTCGGTTTTCCGTTCATTATCCGGGTGGCGGGACTTCACGGTGGCAAGAGCATGATCAAAGTTGACGGCCACGACGACTATGCCGCATTGCACGCGCTACCGTTCGACGGGCGAGATTTCTACCTGGTCGAGTATGTGGACTACCGGGACGACAACGGCTTCCACCACAAGCAGCGCATTCTCGTGATCGACGGCGAACCCTTGCTGCGCCACACGCTGTACAACAGCGACTGGAACGTCCATGGCAACAGCCGCGCATTCATGCTGGAGCGCGAAAGCTGGGAGCAAGACATCGCCCACTTCGCCCACCTGCGTGACGAGATGCTGCCGCCCCTGCGGCCCGCGATCACCGAAATCGCACGCCGAATGCAACTGGAGTACTTTGGCATGGACTGTAACCTGCGCCCCGACGGGCAGCTGCTGGTGTTCGAGGCCAATGCCAACATGAACGTGCTGCATGGCAGGAGTCCCCAGACCCTCTATCGGCGCAAAGCGGTCGTGGAAAAGCTGCATGCCCTGTTGACGAAGTATTCCGGGGAGAAGGTGATCTAGCGCAGGAACGGGCTCGGCCTGCATTCTGAATGCCGGACGCGACCATACTCTGTTGGCTCGTGTTCCGCTCCGGGCCGTCGGCGGTACTTGCCCGAATCGAACAACATGTGCTTTAGTCTCCCTATCTGCCCCGACGGAGCTTCCCTCCTCCACCAGCATCCGTCGAAGGCAAGCACTCACCCAACCCAGGAATCGATTCGTGGACACCAACAATGACTGAACGCGCTCCCTCCCCGGCCCTGATCCTGTTTCTCAGCCTGACGCTTGCAGTGACAACGTCGGCCCTCGCCCAACCGGACCCGCCGGGCGCGGCACCGGTCGATCGACGAAGCGACACGGACTGGCCCCAGCTCGAGCAGGTCGATACGGTGCTGGCCGGGCTCGCCCAGCCGGCGGATGAAAATGGGTTGCCTCACTGGAGCGCCCAGACGGTGGCGGCACGAGCCGCGGCCATTGAGCAACAGCGTCAGCAACTCGAAGCGATCAATCCTTCACAGTGGTCAGTAGGCGGCAAGGTCGACTACCTGCTGGTCTGGGCGCGACTGCACGGACTCGAGTTCGAACATCGGGTCCTGCAGCCTTGGGCCCGCGACCCGATCTTCTGGCTCGGACAGGTGGAAACGGTGCCCTATGCAGAGTTGCCACTCACGGGCAATGAGGCCGTTAGCTGGCGGGCAAGGCTCGCAGCGGTCCCTGCTCTTTTCGAGCGGGCGCAGGGGCTTCTGAGTGGCGCCAGTGGTGAACTCGCCGACCTGGCCGTTTTTCACCTCGAGCACTTCGACGGTGTCGGCCAGGGACAACCCTACCGCGACCAACCGCCGCAAGGGATGATCGGGTGGTTTGCCGATCTCTGCCGACGGGTGGGAGAATCCCAGCCCGAGGACCTGGCTGCCTGCCAACGCGCCGAAGCGGCGGTGATCGGTTACCGCAACTGGCTGCGGTCGAAGCGCGACCAGATGCCCCCATCCGCCGGCATCGGCATTGACGAGCTCAATCGCTATCTGCACGAAGTTCGCTTGCTTCCCTACGACGTCGAGCAGGTGGTGATCCTCGGCGAGCGGGAGTTCCACCGCTATCGGGCGGCCTGGGAGATCGTGCGCAATCGCAACCGTAACCTTCCCGACCTCGAACTCACCCGCAGCCGCGAACAACACGAGCAACGCACCCGGGATGGGGAGCGGCGAATCCGCGAACTGTTGGCGGAGCAGGGGCTGTTGACGATTCCGGACGACGTGCCCGAGACTTTCGAGACCGACGTCTTCTGGAGCCCCCGCGCCCTCGACGACCGGCACTTCTGGGAGGAGCTGCAGTTCCGCGACACGCTCGACAACCACATTCACGCCTCGATCCCGGGCCATCGCTTCGACGGCATGCTTTCGCAGCGGGTCGAGAATCCGATCCGGCGCCGCTATCGAGACAGCACCCGCGCCGAGGGCTGGGCCACCTATATCGAGGAGATGCTGCTGCTGGCGGGTATTGCAGACGACCGTCCACGGGCCAGGGAGTTGTTCTACATCGCGCTCATGAAGCGGGCCAGTCGCATCTATGCCGAGACCATGATGCACGCCGGTCGCTTCAGCCTCGACGACGCGAACCGCTACATGATCGACTTCGTCCCGTTCATGGAGGAGGACCTGGGTCGCTACGACCTCGAGGGCTACTTGCGCCGACCCGGCCTGGGCAGCGGGTACATCCTGGGCAAGATTCAGCTCGAGCAGCTGCTTTCGGAGCGCTCGCTGCAGCTCGGTGATGGCTTCAACCTCGGTGCCTTCCACGACGATCTGCTGTCGCGGGGCATGATCCCGCTAACACTGCTGCGCTGGGAGATGACGGGCTACGACGACCAGGTGCGCAAGTACTGGGGGGAGATCATTGGGCTGAAGTGAGCTGCACTGACTGACGCCCTGCAGTCGCGTATGATGAAGGCCTGCCGTCGGCATCATATCGCTACGCTGTTTCTTGAATCATGACCCGCAGATTGTTGACACTTGGGCTGCCGGCGCTTTCGCTAGCACTCCTGGCCGCCGGCCTGCCGGCGCTGGAAAACCCTCCGGACGTCGACCTGGACAGTGCGGAAATCGTATCCCTGGAAAGCGAACTTCCGATTGAACTGGATCCGATGACGGTTACGACGGAACGCATGTCCGTGCGCCAGGAGGCTGGACTGCGCCTGGTGCGGCAGGCGATGAACCGACCGCGCAGCAATCGCAGGCAGGACATCGATGAATTGATCTGCTGGCTGGAAAGCCCCATTGGCAGCCGCCTCAAGTACCTGTATTGCGCACGCAATGGCGATCTGTGGGCGCGTGAACCCAACCCTTACCTTGGCCTCGATTCGGGTAATCTGCGGCAGGTGCCCGGCTACGGCAAGCTGATGCGAGCCGACCAACCCATTACCAAGGCGAAGCTGCATTCACTGCTGGCATCCCTCCGGGGTTCCGACGAACTGGACAGTGAATTTGTCGCAATGGCCCTGGCCGGCCAGGAACCCCCGCAGGACATTCCCGACAGTGAGGAACTCGACCGCTTCGCCAGGGCCTACTACACGGTCGAAAGGCTGAACACGGAAGGTGCGCCGGAGGACGAGCAGGTAGCTGCCATCGCCGCCGAAAGCCTGAGCCTGGAGCGGTACAATCGTCTGATCGAATTAGTTCAGATTTACCAGAGCCTCAAGAACGAGACCGCCATCCGGCTCAAAGAGATCAGCCGCTGAGCTGAACATTTCAGGTAATTTCTCGATTTACGTTCATCTGATAACCGCCTTTGAGTTTGAGCAGGATTGAGGCGGCTCAACCGGTGTTCTGAATACCCAGCGCGATGCCCTTGACGGTTGCCTTGAGCGCTTCGAGCAAATCACCATCCGGCCGTCCGCCTTCCCGCCACCGCCCCAACAAATCTACCTGCAGCAAGTGGAGAGGGTCTACGTAAGGGTTGCGCAGGCGGATATTGCGCTGCAGCACGCGCTGGTCGTCAAGCAAGCGATCCAACTGCTTGAGTTCGAGGATACGCCGCTCGGCCAGGTCGAATTCGGCGCGGATCGAGGCAAAGAAGCGCTGATGCTCCGCTTTGGCCAAACCGGCGTAGCGCAGGCCGATGCCAAGCTCGGACTTGCCCAAAACCATCTCGACATCGTTGATCATGGCCTGAAAGAAAATTCTTTTATTCAGTAGTTTACGTATACTATCTAATCCAAATTCGCCGATTGCGTCATCGAGTGCGGTGCCGAACCCGAAAACCCCGGGGAAACCGATCCGGACCTGTGCCCAGGAGAATACCCAGGGAATGGCCCGCAAGTTCTCGATGCCTTCTCCTGACCGGCGCGAAGCCGGCCGCGAGCCGATATTCAGCCGCTCGATGACGTCCACCGGCGTAATCTCCCGGAAGAAGCTCGGGAACTGTGGATCCTCGTAGACGACCCCGCGGAATTTCTCACGTGACCGGTCCGCCATGAAATCCAGGATGGCGCGCTCTTCGCGCCCCAACCCCTTCGCATCCCTCAGCAGGGTCTGGGCCAGGGTCGCCCCGGTAACCAACTCCAGGTTGCGCAAGGCCAGGAACCGCACGCCATATTTCTGATTGATGACCTCGCCCTGCTCGGTCACGCGCAGGAAGCCCTTCACCGTGTCCGGCGGAGCGCCGAGGATGCCGTTGACGAGGTTACCACCGCCCCGGCTTACCGTGCCGCCGCGACCATGGAAAAACACGATGTCCACGCCCTCCTCCGCACCGACCCCGGCCAGCTGTCGCTGCGCCTCGTGCAGGGCCCAGCGTGAGGCCACGATGCCGCTGTCCTTGTTGCTGTCGGAATAACCGATCATGACGGCTTGCCGCTTTTTCAGGCCGGCCAGGTGCTTGCGATACACGGCATGAGCCAGCAGTCCTCGCACGATCTCCGGACCGGCGCGCAGATCGTTCACGGTCTCGAGCAGGGGAGCGACATCGAGCCGGGCCACGGCCCCGGTATGCGGGCTGGCGATCCGGGCCAGGGCCAACGCGGTCAGCACATCGTCCGCTCCCTGGGTCATGCTGATGATGAACAGCCCGATGGCGGCATTGCCGTACTGCTGTCGCGCGGTCGAAATCGCGCGGAACACGGCCAAAGCCTCGGCAGCCTCATCCGAAAGCAGCGGGTTCTCACCCGGTTCAGGCAGACCGCCCGACGCCAGCAGATGCGCCAGGATCTCGGCACGGCGCTCCGGGTCGCGTTGCTCCCAATCGGCGCAGCCAAGTAACTCGCCCACCACGCGCCGGTGCAGCAAGGCGTCCTGGCGGACGTCCAGGGTCACCAGGTGAAAACCGAAGGTCCGGATTCTGCACAGCAGGCGTTCGACATTGAACAAGCCGGCATGCGCGCCCCGGTTGGCCCGCAGGCTGTCGCCGATGAGAGCGATATCTGCCGCGAAATCGTCCGCCGAGGGGTAGCCGTTTTCGGTCTCGGCCAGGGTGGCCTCCAGGCGCTTTGCCACCAGCCTCAGCAGGCAGCGATAGGGCATGTCCCGGTGCCGCTCGGGAATCTCCCGGAACACCTCGGGCAGCCGGTCCCGGTAGCGCTCGAGCCGCTGCTCCAGCTGCGGCAGCACGCCAACCTCGGAAGCGGACTGGCTGAGGTACCGGGACAGCCGCTTCACCTCCGGCACATAGCGCCGGATGATGACCGCGCGCTGCTGCGCCAGCGTTTCGAGGATGGTTGTCGAAGTCACATTGGGGTTGCCATCCATATCCCCGCCAACCCACGAGCCAAAGCGCAGGATCAAGTCCTCCAGGAAGCCTTCGGGGCAATGGCCGAAATGCTTGTTGAATGCCTGCTCCAGCGTCTCGTAGAACAGCGGCGTTACCCGGTACAGGATATCGGTCAGGTAAAACAGGATGTTGTCCAGTTCGTCGGCTACAGTCGGACGTGCATGAGGCACCAGGCGGGTCTGCCACGATGAGGTCAGGGCCGAACGGATGCGGCCGATCGCCAGGTCGTGTTCAGCCGGCGTCAACTCCGGATTCAATCGTTCCACCAGGCGCAGCACGATGTCGTACTCCTTTTCCTGGATGGTGCGGCGGGTCGCCTCGGTGGGATGCGCGGTAAAGACCGGCTGGATGCGCAGCGCGTTGATCGCATCCGCCAGCGCCTGTCCCTCGAAGCCTTGCGCTTTCAGGTCGGCGAGGATGGCGTCGAGGCTGCCGGCCTGCGCATCAGCGCCGGCGCGCTGATAGTCCCGGCGGCGCCGGATGCGGTGGACTTTTTCAGCGAGGTTGACCGCCCGCAGATAGGCCGTGAAGGCCTGGATGACCCGCAGCATCTGCTCGGGTTCCAGCGCCGTCAGGAGTTGGTCGAGCTCTTCTTCGCCCGGCGCAGTCGTGTTCTCCCGCTGGCGGATGGCCGCCTTGCGCACGGCCTCCACGCGGTCCAGCAATTCCTGTCCGTGTTGATCGACCAGCACCTGACCGACCAGCGAACCCAACAGGCGCACGTCAGCCCTCAAGGGCTGGTCTTTTTCGGGAAGATCGATCCGCCGGATGTCGCTCATGATGAGCGGCAATATATCAAATCAGAGAACGCGAACGTGCATCACGCCTTCTGCTGCGGCGATCGCCTCGATGATGGCGGGGGTCGGCTCGCTCTCGATATCGATGATGTTGTAGGCGATATCCCGCAGGCTCTTGTTGACCATGTCGAGCACGTTGACGTTGTGGTCGGCCAGCACCGACAGCACTGTGCCCAGCACGCGTGGCACGTTGTCATTGGCGAAGGTTATACGATAGCCACCGTTCCGCACCATGCGGGTTTGCGGGTAATTCACCGAGTTCACGATGTTGCCGTTCTCCAGGAAGTCCATCAACTGATCCGCCGCCATCACTGAGCAGTTCTCCTCGGCCTCCGCGGTGCTGGCTCCCAGGTGCGGAAACAGCAGCGTATCCTTGCGCCCGAGCAGCGCCGGCACCGGGAAATCGGTAATGTAGGCACCGAGGGCGCCCCGCTCCAGAGCAGCGATGACGGCATCCACATCGACAACCTGTTCGCGCGCGAAGTTGAGCAACTTGGCGCCGGGCTTGAATCGCTGCAGCGCTTCGGCATCGATCAGGTGATGGGTCTGCTCGATCGCCGGCACATGCAGGGTTACAAAATCGGAAAGGCGCAGCAGGGCGTCCAGGCTGTCGACCTTCTGAACCCGGCTCGACAGGCGCCAGGCCGCCTCCACCGACAAGGCCGGATCAAAACCGGCCACCTGCATGCCGAGTTCGAGCGCGACGTTGGCAACCATGGACCCGATGGCCCCCAGACCGACCACGCCGAGTGTCCTGCCGGCGATCTCGCTACCGGCAAACTGTTTCTTTTCCTTTTCCAGTTGCCTGGCCATTTGCTCAGGATCGTCGATGTCCGTGAGCTGTTGCACGCGGTTCATGCCATCGAGGATGCGCCGCGAACCCAGCAGCAGGGCCGCGGTAACCAACTCCTTGACGGCGTTGGCGTTGGCGCCGGGGGTGTTGAACACCACCACGCCCTTGTGCGTGAACTCGTCCACCGGGACGTTGTTGACCCCGGCCCCGGCCCGGGCCACGGCGAGCAAGGTGTCCGGCACCGGTTCGCCGTGCAGCTTATGACTGCGCAGGATGAACGCGTCCGGGCGGTCGACATCCGGGCTCACCTCGTAGCGTTCGCGCGGGAAGCGGCTGAGCCCGATATCGGCAATCTGGTTGTAGGTTTTGATCCGGTACATGGCGGTCTTATTCCTCGCTCACTTGCCGGTAGGCCCATTCCAGCCACGGCATCAGTTTCTTCAGGTCGCTGGCTTCGACGGTAGCGCCGCACCAGATACGCAACCCTGCGGGGGCGTCACGGTAGGCGCCGATGTCATGGGCCACCCCTTCGCGGTCAAGCAGCGCGGTCATCGCCTTGACCTTGTCATCGGCGAGGTCCACGGTCAGGCAGACACTGGTGTTGGAGCGCTGAGTCGGATCAACGGCCAGGAAGTGGATCCAGTCGCGACTGGTCACAAACGCCTCGATCACGGCCAAATTGCGCTGCGAGCGCTCGATTGCGGCATTGAGCCCACCGATCTCGCTCAGCCATTTCAGCGCGTCCAGGTAATCAGCCACGCACAGCATCGAGGGCGTGTTGATCGTAGCGCCCTGAAAGATGCCCTCGATCAGCTTGCCGCCCTTGGTCAAACGGAAAATCTTCGGCAGCGGCCAGGGCGGCGTATGGGTTTCCAGGCGTTCCACCGCCCGCGGGCCCAGGATCAGCATGCCGTGAGCGCCTTCGCCGCCGAGCACCTTCTGCCAACTGTAGGTGACGACGTCCAGCTTGTGCCAGGGCAAATCCATCGCGAACACCGCCGAGGTCGCGTCGCATATGGTCAGGCCCGTTCGGTCAGGGTCGATCCAATCGCCGTTCGGCACCTTCACACCCGACGTGGTGCCGTTCCAGGTGAATACGATGTCGTGGGATGGGTCGGCCTGGCCCAGATCCGGAAGCTCCCCGTATGATGCGGTAAAGGTCCGCACCTGCTCGAGCTTGAGTTGTTTGGTGATGTCCACCAGCCATCCCTGCCCAAACGACTCCCAGGCGAACACGTCGACCGGGCGCGGCCCGAGCAGAGACCATAGCGCCATTTCGACGGCGCCGGTGTCGGAGGCTGGCACCACGCCCACGCGATACCCGTCCGGCAAGCCCAGCAAGTCTGCCGTTTCGCTGCAAACCCGCCCCAGAACCTGCTTGCCTGGCGCCGAGCGGTGCGAGCGCCCCAGGGTTTCCAGCGACAGGCGGCTCACATCGTAGCCGGGCCGCTTGCTGCAGGGTCCCGAGGAAAAATTCGGGTTGGCCGGTCGTTCGGCGGGTCTCATGGTGTTTGCTCCGAATGGATGCTGCAGGTTGTGCCGGGTTCAAATCCGAGCCAGTCTCGGCTATTCAGGTGGGGATAGCCAGCACCATTCGCAAGGGCGTTGACCCGCCTCATGAGCCTCGGTGCAAGCCCTACCCATCGGGACGCGAAGGATTATCATGGAACCTGGGTATCGGGCTGCTGTTCCAACAGTATGATGGCAAACGAAAACCGGCACGGATTGTCGCGCCGCGGCACGGCATGGCGCCTGCCTGCCGTGCTTGTGGCGATGTTGCTTGCGGCCTGTTCCTCGGCCCCACCGCGGCAGCCGGCTATCCCCGCATTGGCTGGCCATGCGCCGTTCGAAATCCCGGACGTCGATTTGCTGCGCCTGACACCGGAAATGCGTGAATTCACCGAGCGCTATGCGAAGCGAAGCAGCAACAATGCAAGCAAGGCCTGGAGGCTGGCGTACGCCGCCCTCGATCCCTATCTGCTGCACTTCGATTACGACCCCATGATCACTCTGCCCGCGGACGAGGCTTTCCGGGCCGGCCGCGGCAACTGCCTGACGTTTTCAAGCATGTTCGTCGCCATGGCGCGCGACGCGGGGCTGAAAGCGTGGTTCCAGGAGGTTATTGTGCCCCCCGAGTGGAGCGCCGTGAACGAGACCTTGCTGGTCAGCAAGCACGTAAACGCCGTGGTCGCCGAATGGGGCAGCAGGTACATTATCGACGTCAGCCGCCGCAAAAAAATGCCGCTGGAAGAGACCCGCCGGATGGACGACGAGGAAGCGCTGGCGCAGTACTACAATAACCTGGGGGCCGACGCGCTGATCGGGAATGATCTGCCGCTGGCGCATGCCTATTTCAGCAAAGCGTTGGAAGCCCGCCCCGGCCTGGCCTACGTCTGGTCCAACCTCGGCGTTGTATTCCGCCGCAACGAACAGACTGCGGATGCCATGCTCTGCTACCGCACGGCCATTGACCTGAATCCACAGAACACCATGGCGCTGAACAACCTGCACACCGTGTACACTGAGGAAGGCGACCTGCAAGCCGCTGCGGCAATCGCGCGGCAGGTCGATAGAAACCGCCGCGACAATCCCTACTACCTGCATCACCTTGCTGAAGTCGCCAATGAGGAGCAGCGCTGGTCCGACGCCATCGATCTGCTGAACCGCGCCATCCGGCTGGAGGGCAACGAATACCGCTTTTATTACACCCTGGCGCAGGCACAGTATTTCGCCGGGAATACCGAGCTGGCGTACGCCAGCCTGGAGCGGGCGCGCGAACTCGCCCCCACGGAACTGATGGATGACCCCCTGACCCTGCCCTAGCCCAACCGGGGCGATCGTCGGGCTAGCTGTGAATTCCAGCAAGGTTGTATACGCATTCTCCAGGATTCGTTCTGTCCTTCGATTCGGCGCGCCGGTTGAGAGCGACCATGCTCCATCCAGGACACGCCACGAGTACTTCCCTGTAGGCTCGGATGCGTCATCCCTGACGCATACGGTCCTGGATAGAGCACGCTCACTCTTCCCGGCTTGTACCACCCGAATAAGCGTGTCCTGTGGTATGCGTGGTGGCACGGCTTGCCAGACCCGGTCGGTGGCGGCGGATTCGGCGATTTCGAAGCGCCGAGCAGACCGGCAGAATAGGGGACGATTGGCCCGGATGGCCAATCGAGCTCATCCAGTATCAGGGATGTGCTGTATGAGCGACCCCGTCCATTCCGCCGGGCTGCGAGGGGAGTCCCGAAGCGACCGCTGAGCCATGAGCCGCAGCCGCCGCCACCGGTCGGGTCCCTCTGCCCGTGTTAAGTGTTTCCAGTGAACAGTTCCCTCAGTTCTGTAAACAAAGTTGCTGGAATTGACAGCTAGCCCGCCAGCAGGTCCAGCACTTCTTCCATGCGTTGAAACACGATTTGCATCTGCCGCTCGTCGGGCAGTGTCGTGATCCGGAAATGGTTGCGGTACGGCACGTTGAAACTGCTGCCCGGGGCGATCAGCACGTGTTTCTTCTCGAGCAATTCGAGCGCGAATCGCTGATCGTGGAAATCGGGCAAGACGTCCGGCTTAACGCTGGGAAATGCGTACATCGCCCCGGTGGGCGGTTGCAGCTCGAGGTACCTGCTGCCCGCGACACCCTCGATGATGGCTTGCCGCGATTGGTACAGGCGCCCGCCGGGGGCCGTGAGCTGGAGGATACTCTGGTGACCGCCGAGCGCGGTCTGCACGGCCCACTGGCCCGGCACGTTGGCGCACAGGCGCAACGAGGCCAGCAACTCCACCGCATGCAGATACTCGGCGGCGTGCTCGCGGTCGCCGCTGAACGCCACCCAGCCCACCCGGTAGCCGCAGGCACGGTAGATCTTCGACAGGCCGCCAAAAGTCGCGCACAGCGTGTCGTGCACCAGCGTCGCCATCGGCACGTGTTGCGCGCCGTCGTATAACATCTGGTCGTAAATCTCGTCGGCAAACACGATGAGTTGATGTTCGTCGGCGATGCGGGCGATGGCCGCCAGAGCTTCCCGGCCGTAGACCGCTCCGGTCGGGTTGTTCGGATTGATCAGCACGACGGCTCGTGTACGGGGCGTCACCAGGCTGCGGACCTCGTCCGGGTCCGGCTGAAAACCGTTCTCCGGGCGGCAGTTGTAATACACGGCCGTGCCATGATTGAGCGCCACGGAGGCGCTCCAAAGCGGATAATCGGGACTCGGCAACAGCACTT
>Ga0316195_10000243_pt1 | contig 20111 bp, 18 predicted proteins | sample Phised1_MG_FD_204937 | JGI IMG/M metagenome (GOLD analysis project Ga0316195, IMG submission 204937) | Coastal sediment microbial communities from Maine, United States - Phippsburg sediment 1 | ecosystem: Environmental > Aquatic > Marine > Coastal > Sediment | place: USA: Maine | collected...
CTGCGGTTTTGAGCGCATCTCCTCAATACTGCTGCAACCGGTGTAGCCCATGGCAGCACGGAGGCCCCCAACGAGCTGATGAACTATCGCAACCATGCTGCCCTTGAAAGGCACGCGCCCTTCAATGCCTTCTGGAACCAGCTTTTCGAGCTGCTCGGAAGAATCCTGGAAATAGCGGTCAGAAGAGCCGTGTTGCTGCGCCATCGCGCCGAGTGAACCCATGCCGCGGTAGGACTTGTAAGAACGCCCCTGGTAGAGCTCCACTTCACCCGGCGACTGCTCGGTACCGGCAAACAGGCTGCCGATCATCGTGCAGGTTGCACCGGCGACGATCGCCTTGGCGATGTCTCCCGAGTAACGTATACCGCCGTCTGCCACGACCGGCACACCGCGCTTTTTCATCGCCTCGGCCACATCGGCGACCGCACTTATCTGGGGGACACCAACACCCGCAACGATGCGGGTCGTGCAAATGGAACCCGGCCCAATACCCACCTTGACGCCGTCCACGCCGGCATCCGCGAGCGCTTCAGCCGCTTCTCCAGACACGATATTGCCCGCCAGCACCTGCATATGCGGATACTTTTTCTTGATGAAGCGGACGCGCTCGATCACGCCCTTGGTATGACCGTGTGCCGTGTCTACTACGAGCAAGTCGACACCTACTTCAACCAACCGCTCGATTCGCTCGTCTGTATCGCCACCCGTTCCGACGGCTGCACCGACGCGCAATGCACCGCGCTCGTCCTTGCAGGCAAGCGGGTAATCAACGGCCTTCTGGAAGTCCTTGGCTGTGATCATGCCGCGTAATTCGAAATTGTCGCTGACCACCAGCACTTTCTCGATACGGTATTTATGGAGCAGCAGCAGTACTTCTTCTTTGGCGGCACCCTCGCGAACCGTGATGAGTTTATTCTGCGGCGTCATTACGGATGAAACCGGCGCATCGAGCTGGGTCTCGAAACGCAAGTCGCGATGCGTAACGATGCCTACGGTTTTTCCATTGTCCACGACGGGCATGCCCGATATGCCTTTCGCATGCGTCAGTTCTATAACCTCACGGATCGTTTTATCCGGCGTGACCGTTATCGGATTAGTAACGATACCGCTTGCGTATTTTTTAACCCTGCGAACTTCGCGCGCCTGATCTGCGGGGCTCATGTTCTTATGAATAATGCCGATGCCGCCTTCCTGGGCCATTGCGATGGCCAGCCGCGATTCGGTCACCGTGTCCATGGCCGCAGACAGCAAGGGAATGTTGAGCTGGATTTCCCGGCTTACCCGTGTCGTCAGGTCCACCTCGCGCGGCAATACATCGGAATACTCGGGGCGGAGTAATACATCGTCGAATGTAAGTGCTTCCTTGGCAATTCGCATACTTGTGTGCCCTTGGTGACTGACGGATGAGCCGGGTTCTGACGGTAGCCGTTAAAGCCGCGACCGGAACGATCACGCCGGCCTGGCCAAATACGGTTTTCGCCTTCGTACCGAGGCGATTAAACCGCTAATGGTACGCTGCAGGGAAAAGCGCGTAAACTATTTGGCTACGGCGCACACGAAAAAGGCTTGAATGTAGTGACCACAGCGGGGGAAGACGGCGGAAATGCGCGGGTATACAGCGTAAGTCAGCTGAACGGCGAGGCGCGCAGCTTGCTTGAGACCGCGTTTCCCGCTGTCTGGGTCGCCGGGGAAATATCGAACCTGGCCAGCCCTGGCTCGGGACATCTCTATTTCACGTTAAAAGACGCGCATGCGCAGGTGCGCTGCGCCATGTTCCGGTCAGCCAACCGTCAGCTGCATTTCAATTTGGCGGATGGGGTGCAGGTTCTCGTGCAGGCCCGCATCAGCCTCTATGAACCGCGGGGCACCTATCAGCTGATTGTCACGCAAATGGAGGAAGCCGGCGAAGGGCTGTTGCGGAGAAAGTTCGAGGAGCTGAAGGCGCGACTTGCCGCCGAGGGTTTGTTTGCAGCCGAGCACAAGCAAGCGCTACCCGAACTGCCGGCGCGCATCGGCATAGTCACCTCACCCACCGGCGCGGCTGTCCGCGATATCCTGCATGTGCTCGCACGGCGCTATCCGCTGGCAGAAATATTTATTTACCCAACCCGGGTGCAGGGAGATGGTGCACAGGACGAAATCGCGCGAGCCATCCGGCTGGCAGCACAGCGGTGCGAATGCGATGTGCTTGTCGTTGCGCGGGGCGGCGGTTCGCTCGAGGACCTCTGGAGTTTTAACGAGGAAGTCGTGGCCCGCGCAATTTACGCCTGCAGCATCCCGGTGGTTTCAGGTGTAGGCCACGAAATCGACTTCACCATCGCCGACCTGGTGGCTGATGTCCGCGCGCCGACCCCTTCCGGCGCTGCGGAGTTGATTACACCCGATCGAACAGAATTGCTTCGCAACATGCGAGCTCTGGACCGAAGACTCGCGCTTTCCATGCGCCGGGTATGGTCGGCAGATTCGCAACGGCACGAACGCCTGGTGGCGCGACTGCAACGCGCTCACCCCGGCGCGATCCTCCGGCAACTGCAACAACGGGTCGACGAACTCCGTCGTCAGCTGGATCTGGCGCTGCGCGCAACATTGCGAAACAGACAGCAGCACGAGCAGATACTCACCCAACGCTTGCGCAGCGCGGCACCCGGTCCGCGCGTGGCCCATTACGCGAGCCGCATAAATACCATGCAGCTACGGCTCGCTAACGCGATGCGTGAGCGCCTCCAGACCCATCGAAGCCGCCTGTCCAGCGCCGCGGGCGAGCTGCATGCAGTAAGCCCGCTGGCGACCCTCGAAAGAGGTTATGCCGTGATTCAGGATGCGGCCACCGGCAAGGTTATTCGCCATGCCGGCGATATCGCCGAGGGTGACAGGATTCATGCACGTCTTGCCAGGGGCGCACTCGAAGCCCGGGTCGAGAAAGTGAGGCACGAAAGCTGAACCAACGGTCTCAGTGCGAAACTAGGCGTCGGTAAGAAACTTGTGGATGACGGGTCTGAACCGATCCATATCTACCAGAAACGAATCGTGGCCGTTAATCGAATCCAGCTGCACAAATTTCACGTCGTTACCTGCCGCAGCAATACCATCGGCGAGTTCACGCTGCTGATGTATTGGAAACAGAATGTCCGAGGCAACGCCGATCACCAGCGCCTTGTCCACCACAATCCGGGCTAGCCCGGCCGGCACCGAACCGCCGTGCTCGGCGATATCGAAAAGGTCCGAAGCGCGCGACAGGTAAAGATAGCAATTCGGGTCGAACTGCCCGATAAATTTATTGGCGTGGGCTTCGAGATAGGATTCGATTTCAAAATCCAGTGCAAACGAATCACCGGACTTGCGCTCCTCAGGCACCCGCTCACGCCCAAAGCGCAGCTCCCACTCTTCCGGAGAGCGATAGGTAATCATGCCCAGCTTGCGTGCAAGCCGCATGCCCTGCACGGGTTCGTGCCCCGGCTCGTAATTGCCGTCCCGCCAGTCGGGATCCTTGCGAATCAATTCTCGCTGCAGGGAACGCAACGCAGTCGCAAAAGGCAAGGAGCGCGGACCGGTCGAGATCAGCACCAGCCGGCTATAGGCCCCGGGATATAAGGCCGCATAGGCCAGCGAGGTCATTCCACCCATCGAAGGACCAATAACGGCGAATAAACGCTCTATGCCCAGGTGCTGGATCAGCGCATGGCCCGTAACGGCAACGTCCTCGAGCGTGAGCACGGGAAAGGTCAGCCTGTAGCGCTCACCTGTGTCCGGATTGACGGACGCTGGCCCGGTAGAACCAAAGCAGCTGCCCAGCGAGTTTACGCAAACCACAAAAAACTTACGGGTATCGATGGCTCGCGACGGCCCGACCATTTCTTCCCACCAGCCGGGTGCAGAGTCCGCAATCGATGAACTTGCATGGGCTGACGGTGACAGCCCGGTAAAAATCACGATCGCGTTATCACGCTTGGGAGATAACTCGCCCCATGTTTCATAGGCAATGACAGGCCGCTCCAATACGCCGCCACGGTGCATTTCGTAGGTGCCAGGGTATTGGAAAGTTTTGCGTGCTGCGTTCAAGGCGTCGACTCGGTCAAAGGTCGGGCGCATATTATGCGCGCAGGCCACAAACATGGTTGCGATGATTTGTTATATGTTCATAACAATCAGTATGATGGCTATGTTCTCGACCGCACCCTCTGACGCCGGCGGATTTGTCGCGGCGTCAACTGATTACGCCGGCCGGCAAACGGATTGGTGCCGGAGACCAGTTCAAGCCGCACCGGAGCACCGGTGAGGCGAAAGACCTTGCGAAAGCGGTTGATCAGGTAGCGCCGGTAATTATCCGGAAGCCTTTCGGTCTGGTTACCGTGGACGACGACAATCGGCGGGTTACGCCCGCCCTGATGCGCATAGCTGAGTTTTACACGACGCCCCCGCACCACCGGCGGCGGGTTTTCCGCTACCGCCGCGCTTAGAACCTCGTTCATGCGACTGGTCGGCATATCGATCCATGCATTCTCGGCGCCCCGTTCTGCGGCATCCAGCAGGTCGTAAATTTTGCTACCGTGCTTGGCGGATATGTATTCGCGCTCTACAAAATCAAGAAACGGCAGCTTCCGATCCAGCTCACGACGGAATGCGCTTCGATCCGTGTTGCTCAGGCCATCCCATTTGTTGATGCCCAACGCGAGCGACCGCCCGCGCTCGAGTACCAGCCCGATCAGCGAAACGTCCTGATCCGTCACACCCTCGCGGGCGTCGAGCAGCACTATTACTGCGTCGGCATCCTCAATCGCCTGCAAGGATTTGACGATGCTGAATTTCTCGATGCTTTCATTGACCCTGGCCCGTCGCCGTATACCCGCGGTATCGACCAGCACGTAGTGACTGCCATTCGATTCAAAGGGGACGTAAATACTGTCGCGGGTCGTACCCGCCTCGTCCATCGTGACCAGTCGCTCTTCGCCAAGCAGTCGATTGATAAGGGTCGATTTCCCGACATTCGGCCGGCCGACGACTGCGATGCGCACACCGTCCGGCAGAACGGTCGGAGTAACTTCTTCCGGTGCTGCAGGACACTTGCCAAGCACCGTCGCCAGCAACTGCGATACGCGATCACCGCGCGTGGCGGAAATTACAACGGGCTCGCCCATACCCAGCGACCAGAAGTCCGCGGCGGTCTCGTCTGCCGGCAAGCCTTCAGCCTTGTTGACGGCCAGGACTACTTCTTTACCGCTGCGCCTCAGGAGATCCGCAATCGCTCCATCGCCGGCCGTAGCCCCCGTTGCAGCCTCGACGAGAAACACGACCACATCCGCTTCGGCAACCGCCAGGTCAACCTGGCGCGCCATCAGGACACTCATGGGGTCGCCTTCGCCACTCAGGCCACCGGTATCGATGAGCACGACCGACCCTTCTTCCGAGCGACAGTAGCCGTAAAGCCGGTCGCGCGTAAGGCCCGGGTAATCTGCTACCAGCGCGTCACGCGTGCCGGTCAGCCGGTTGAATAGCGTGGATTTGCCAACGTTCGGCCGGCCGACAAGCGCGATTACGGGAAGCAGGACTCAGCCCCCCTGCTTACCGGGCACGATCGAAAAGGCATAGAGATCACCACCGTCGTTCATGACATAAAGAATGTCGTTCACCACGAGCGGCTGCGACGTGATTCGATCCGATCCGGCCTTCACACGGGCCTGCAGATCACCCGTACTCAAGTCATACCACTGCAGGTTGCCTTCGAAATCGCCGACCACGACGGATCCGCCGATGACTGCCGGACCTGTTATATCCCGGTTTCGCAGGTCCTTGCGGCGCCAAAGCTGGCGTCCGGATGCGCGTGACAAAGCGACGATCTCACTCTGCTGATTCGATACATAAATCGTCTTGACGTCAATCGCGAGGCCGTTATAGCTAGACATCTCCCGAGACCAAAGCAGCTGCCCGGACTCAAGCGCAATCGCGCCAAGCCGCCCCTGGTAGCCGACAACATAGACATCGCCGCCCGCCACCTGCACGACCGAGTTGACATCGACGAGCCGATCGATCGCGGTGCGTCCGGATGGCGCCTCCAGCAGCACGTCCCAGACGATAGTGCCATCACTGATATCAACTGCCGTTACTCGACCATTATCAAAGCCGCAGATCACCAGGTTGTTTGCAACCACGGGCGCAGACGTCCCGCGCACCGACAAACGCGGCATCGACTGCTGAATCGTCCATAGCGTGGCACCCGTAGCGCTGTCGAGCGCAGCCAGCTTGCCGTTAACCGTGCGGATGATGACCTTGCCTGGAACAATGACGGCTGCGGCCAGGACTTCACTGGTAACGGTTACAGACCAGCGAAACTCGCCTGTCGCCGCATCGAGCGCAATCACATCGCCGTTACTGGACCCGGCAACAACCAGCTTGCCGTCGGTCGACGGGCCCGCGGAGAGCGGCAGATCGGTATCGGCTCCCCAGCGCTTTTTGCCGGTGACGGCATCGAGTGCAAGCACGCTGCCATCATGCGCCGCTGCAAAAATAGTGCTCCCGTTCTCTGCGGGCCTGAGCGCCAACCGCAAATTTTCGGTACCCGAGCCTATACCCTTGCTCCAGACCTTGCGAACCTTGATCGTTGGTTTGAACGACACAAGTTCTGCCGGCAGATCGTCAGGATCAATGTCCTTGGAACTGCATGCCGACAATCCAAGTATCGCCAGCACGCAAGCCAGCGCGCCATAGCGACGAAAACGGGGTGTAAAAAAGGTGTTAGTCGCGGGCATGCCGGATATCAATCCGCACCAGCCGGTGACAACGCATCGCTGTCGGACGATACAGCATCGCCGGTTTTAGCAGCCGCTGCCAGCGAACCGCGGACATCGTCGAGCTTTACCTGCACGAAATTCCGATCGATGGCGCCGTCGGTATTCTTTTCGAGTGCCAGCTCATATTCAGTGGCAGCCGCTTCGAGCTGGCCTTGTGAATACAAAATATCACCGCGCAAATCGTGGAATAGTCCGTCGAATGCCGGGTCGGTGTTTGTGCCAAGCGCCTTGAGTGCCTGATCATATTCACCCTGATACGCCAAAACCTGTGCCAGCCTCAATTCGCCAACCTTGCGCAGCTGCGGATCGCGACCGGATTTCGCTAGCAACTCCAGCTGCTTCAGCGCTTCGTCGGGTGAATTACGCTCCATCTCCATTTGCGCTTTCAGGAGTCTCGCCTGGTCAAGATACGGCGTGCCCGAATAATCTTTTTCCAGCAAAGAAAGCGTTTCATTGACCTCATTAAAGCGCTCGCCACCCGCCGCCGCCCGGAGCTGCTCCCAAAGCACCGATGCCTCACCGGCAACGCGCTCCTTGTAGCCCTGCCACTGCTGCCAGCCAAACAAACCACCCAGCCCCAGAACGACGCCCGCAGCAATAAAAATGCCGTTTTCGCGCAGCCATTGCCGCGCACGATCTGCCTGCTGGTCGTCTGTCAGTAAATCATCCACTTTAAATGTCCTCGAATCGCTAGCCCGTAACGCCTGCAAACCGTTACCTGATGGAATCAATTACAGCCGCAGCCTGATCCCATGGAACATTCTGCTGCTCTTCATCATTGCGCAGCGGCTTGATCCCTATAAGCCCGCTCGCAAGCTCTGTCTCGCCCAGGATAAGGGCGACTCGCGCACCACTCTTGTCGGCCCGTTTAAACTGCGATTTGAAGCTGCCGCCGCCGGAGTTTACTTCAATACTTAAAGCAGGTGACTGATTCCTCAGTCGCTCTGCCAGGATCAGCGCTTGCCGGGCTGCGTCCTCGCCAACCGCGACGAGATAGGCATCCAGTGGCGGCGCACTCGGCACATCCCCGGCGAGCTTGCACAACTCGACCAGGCGTTCGAGGCCAATGGCCCAGCCAATAGCGGGCACGGGCTTGCCGCCAAGGTGCTCCACGAGCCCGTCATAGCGGCCGCCAGAGCATACCGCGCCCTGCGCGCCTAACTTGTCGGTAACCCACTCAAACACGGTGCGGCTATAGTAATCGAGCCCCCGGACCAGCCGCGGATTTACTCGATAGGCAATTCCGGCCGCTTGCAGCAGCGCCTGCAATTCCGCGAAATGATCGGCCGACTCGGCATCCAGATGATCGGTGATACGCGGCGCTGACTCTATCAGCGACTGCATATCTGGATGCTTGCTGTCGAGCAGACGCAGCGGATTGCGGCCGAGGCGCTCCCGGCTTTCGGCATCGAGCCTGTCTCGATAGGCCGAAAAATAGTCGGTCAGCTCCGCGCGATAACGGACCCTTGACTCGGGTGTGCCGAGCGAATTGAGTTGCAGCTCGATATCGCCCAGACCCAGGTTGCGCCAGATCCGCGCGACCAGTAACAGCAGCTCCGCATCGACATCAGGGCCATCAAAACCGAAAGCCTCGACATCGAACTGGTGAAACTGTCGATAGCGACCCTTCTGAGGCTTTTCGTAGCGAAACATCGGGCCCATGCACCACAGTTTTTGCTTCTGGTTGTGGAACATGCCATTAGAGATACCCGCACGAACGATCCCGGCAGTTGCTTCGGGCCGCAGCGTCAGGCTCTCGTCGTTCCGATCGGCAAAGGTGTACATCTCTTTCTCGACGATATCGGTAACTTCACCGATCGAACGCTTGAAAAGCTCTGTACGCTCCACGACGGGGACGCGCAATTCACGGTATCCGTAGGCATGCACGGTCGCCTTAAGAACAGACTCGACCTGCTGCCACAGAGCCGCATCTTCCGGCAGGATGTCGCTCATCCCGCGAATCGGGGCTATTGATTCGCTCATTACAATTGGGCTTCTTCTATAGTGAAACGCGTGGTGTTACCGGCATCTGTCGCGCCAGCCGGGATCGAGAATGGTTTACCTGCGACCGCAATCGCAACAGCCTTGCGATTGCCCAAAAAGACCTTGAATGGCGGCACTCCCTCCAGGTCGACCACCGCGCCTGCCCTTTCCAGACCATAGAGCAGACTGCGCCTCGAGTCCGCGATCTCGACCCAGCACTCGGCGGAAAACTTTAGCGTCATTGACACAGCGCCCGCTACAGAAACCGGCGTGATCGGCGCGCCAGCAGGTGGCACACTGACAGCGGGGACAGGAACAGTGCCTGAATCGTCTTCGACTCCTGCGACCGGACTCATCGGCGGCGCCGGAAGTTCGCCTGAAGGACTGGTATTCGCGATGTCACCGTCAACGGGGGCCGGGTCTGCCGCTAGACCAGCATCCGGGTTGCGGGTCGTGTTCCCGGGCGGCGCGACCGGCGGACTGAGCGGCGCTGCGATGGCGGGGGAAACCTTGTCCGGCGGCAAGAGCGCGGAAGCAGAGTTCGATTGCTCTGTCGACCCGGCGGATTCGGCGGGCGTCCGAACGGCGTCCTGGACATTCGTTAGTGCATACACGGCCGCCAGGAGTAACCCGAGCGTAACCAGCAACCACAGCAGCCAGGCATAGGTGCCGAAAAAGGACTTCCGCTGCGCCGTCACTGCCGTTGTGCGAAACGCCTCGGATTCAGGTATTTCGGCCGGAAAGCCTGCCAATACCGTATCCTGTGAAAGATCGAGCAAGCGCGCATAGTTTCGGAGGTAGCCACGCGCAAACACGCGTGGCCCGGCCGCAGCAAAGTCGCCGGCCTCGAGGGCCAGAATCATTTCCGGCGTCAGGTGGAGTTCATGTGCCACGTCATCGACACTAAGCTGACGCTGCTCGCGAGCCGCACGCAGGAATGAGTCAGCGTTTGCAGCTACAACTGAAGACTCGGCGACCGCGGTGTCGGCATCACCTGAATTTGGATCAGCCTGCATTGCGTCGTTGTTCCTGCAATAGCGAAGCTTCGGCAGACTCCGGGAAACGCTTCAGCAACATGCTGGCATATTCGTCAGCCGCAGCAAAATCCTTCATCGCCATTTCGACGCGATAACCCAACCAAAGCGCGAGAGAATCCGGGGGTGCGGTATCCAAATAGCGCGTCACAAAAGCCCGCGCCTGGATATAGTTCTCTTTCATGTAATTGATTTCGCCCATCTGCAGCAGTGCGGCCGGGTAGTCCGGTTTCTGCGCCAATGCCTGCCGAAGGTAATTCTCGGCCCGCGGCAAATCGCTGGACTTCGCGCATGTCCCGGCATTGGTAAGCAGCAGGTAACGGGTCTGATACAGGGGAATCGTCAGCGCCTGGTCAAACAGCTTGAGCGCTTCCGCCTGTTTGCCCTGACCGCAGAGGAATGCCGCAAGCTGGTTGATCGCATCGGCATCATCCGGTGCCTGCGAAACGGCGATGCGATATTGCTTCTCGGCGCCTTTGTTATCGCTCATTCGCTCATAAACAAGGCCGAGCGCGCGATGTGCAGTAGCGTTATCGTATTTGGCCTTAATTGATTTATCGAGTTTGATCCGCGCCTCTTCGTAGTCGCCTTGCCGCAGGTAGCCGAGCCCAAGCTCCAGATTAAGCCTTGCGGCCTCGTCCTTGTTTGCCAGATTGCCTTCCTGCGTCGTGACACATCCGCTCAGCAACAATGCGCCGATGATAATTAGTGATCGTGCTGAAATCATAACCTGCTCGCTGTGTGTAATTTCTTTTGTCCAAGAGGCATACGTACCCTGTTGTCGAGGCTGCCGGCCAACTGACCGCAAGCCGCATCGATGTCGTCGCCACGCGGGCGGCGCGTAATAGTAACAATCCCGCGATCAATGAGTATCTTGCGAAACGCATTGACAACCCGCTCGGGCGTGCGCCCGTAAGGCGTGCCCGCAACCGGATTAAACGGTATCAGGTTGACCTTCGCCGGATGATCGGCCAGCAACGCGGCCAGCCGCACAGCGTGCTCACGCTGATCGTTAATCCCATCGAGCATGATGTACTCAAAGGTAATCTGCTTGCTGTTAGTCAGCCGCGCATATTCCCAGCAGGCCTCGAGGAGTTCCTCCACAGGGTGTCGGCGGTTTATGGGCACAAGTTCATCGCGAAGTTCGTCGGTCGGCGCATGCAACGAGATAGCCAGCGCCACGTTTGAAACAGCCGCGAGCCGTCGAATCTGCGGCACAAGCCCCGAAGTGCTAACGGTAACCCTGCGGCGCGACAAGCCAAACCCGAGATCATCCGTCAGGATGTCACAGGCGCGAACAACCTCGCGAAAATTTGCCAGCGGTTCGCCCATGCCCATAAAAACCACATTGGTGACAGGTGAGTTCTCGCCCGTGCCACCAAGATCGCGGATCGCGAGCATCACCTGCCCAAGGATTTCAGTTGCACTGAGATTTCGGTTAAAGCCCTGACGTCCGGTTGCACAAAAGGGGCAATCCATTGCGCAGCCCACCTGCGATGAAACACACAGAGTCCCGCGCCCGTCTTCCGGTATAAAAACGGCCTCGACCTCCTGACCTTTACCGACATCCAGCAACCATTTGACCGTGCCGTCCAGGGATTGCTGCTTGCCCGTTATCACCGGCAAGTCAAATAGCAGCTCACGGCTCAGCCTGTCCCGCAAGCTGCGACTGAGGTCTGTCATTTCGCCCACATCCAGCACCGACCGGCGGTAAACCCAGCGCATGAACTGCTGGGCGCGGAACGGCTTCTCGCCAAGCGCGCAAAAATATGCCTCGAGTTCACCCCGAGGCATACCCAGCAGACTGTGTGTTTGCAATTCCATAGTCGAAGGCGTGGCAGCAAAACCAGCCCGTGCCCCGCAATCACGGCGCACAGGGCAATTGTCAGCGCGTCCGCGGACAGATACCGTCTTTGCCAAAGAAAAACTCGATTTCCGCAGCAGCCGTATCCGGGCCGTCGGAACCATGCACTACGTTTTCTTCGATGCTTGCAGCGAAATCGGCCCGTATGGTTCCGCGAGCGGCATTCGCGGGGTTCGTTGCACCCATTAACGTACGGTTCTTCTCGATCGCATTGTCACCCTCGAGCACCTGGACCATGACCGGTCCGGACGTCATGTAGGCAACGAGATCCTTGAAAAACGGGCGATCTTTATGCACCGCATAAAAACCTTCCGCCTGGGCCCTGGACAAATGCATCATGCGTGCCGCAACGATCTGCAGGCCGGCATCCTCAAAGCGTTTGTAGACTTCACCGATGAGATTCTTTTGTACGCCATCGGGTTTGATTATTGAAAGTGCTCGTTCCTTAGCCATGCTCTTTGCTGTTCCTGTTTATCGTTGCAATTATCGCCGCGCCGCCGTGAAGCGCCGCAGCGGACCTTAACTATTATGCGATGCGGCCGGGCGAACGCCGCCGTCAGACGCTAAAACTCTCGCCGCAGCCGCATTCACCGCGGGCGTTTGGATTGCGAAATTTGAAGGCCTCGTTGAGACCTTCTTTTACAAAATCGACTTCAGTGCCGTCGATGTATTCGAGCGCCTCGCTGTCAACGACGACCTTCAGACCATCCGTTTCAAAAATGACATCGTCCGAATGAATTTCGTCGGCAAAGTTCACAACGTAAGCAAACCCGGAGCAACCGGTTTTCTTGATACCGAGTCGTAAACCCAGTCCACCCCCGCGGCTGTCCAGATAGCTCCGCACACGACCCGCCGCACTTTCTGTCAACGTAATTGCCATTCTGTCCTCTCTGTCATGATCCTGATGCTGCGCTACGGGCCTGATAATCCGCGTAACAAGCCAACAAGGCATCCTGTAAAATCAGTAGTTTACCTGCTTTTTCCACAGGAATATCTAATTCTTCCCGCAGATCGTCCAGCGGAATGTGCGCAAGCGCCTCCACGGGCCCGCCTTCAAGACAGTCTGCACACCAATTGCAGGCCGCGATTATATGTGGACAGGCAAAAGCCCGAAAACCCAAATTGTGCAAACGCCCTGCCGATGTGTCTGCGGTAAAGGCAATCAGCGTGCCGCATTGCATCGATCCGGCCAATCCGCGCAGCTGAGTCCCCCCAGGCCGAACCGGCCGCCAGAAATACTGCGCGACTTTGTCCGTGTAACGAGGGGCCATATTATGCACTGCCCAACGACGACGACAGCGACCGCAGGAACGTCACGGCCGCATTGAATTGGCTAACTGCCTGATCTACATCAGCTTCCGTGCTAAAACGACCGAGGCTGAAGCGTACCGATGCCTCCGCGAGCTGCGGACTTCGGCCCAGGCTGCGCAATACATAGGAAGGCTCATCGCTCGCCGAGTTGCAGGCCGAGCCGCCCGATATAGCGAGGTCGGGCATCGCAAACCTCAGACTCTCGCCTTCTGCACCGGTCACGCTGACGTTCAGGATCGTCGCGAGACGTCGCTGCGGATCGCCGTTCAGCAGCACGCCGTCCAGCGACCGAATACCTTCCCATAAGCGATCACGCAGGGCCTGCACCCTTAATACCTCGCCGCCCATCTCAGCGCGCAATATGCGCATAGCCGCCCCCATCCCCACGATCTGGTGCACCGGCAAAGTACCCGGGCGAATACCGCGCTGCTGGCCTCCGCCGTGCAGCAGCGGCTCGACACGCCGTATTCTGTCGCTATTCAGGTATAGCGCGCCGATACCTTTAGGCCCGCAGGCCTTGTGGGCATTCATGGACAGCATGTCAATGCACTGGGCCTTTACGTCGACCGGCAACTTCCCCAGCGATTGGGCGGCATCCACGTGGAAAATCAGATTGCGCTCGCGACAGAGCCTCCCTATCGCAGCAATATCCTGCACGACACCCGTCTCATTGTTGGCATGCATGACAGAGACGATCGATGTCCCGGGCCGGAATGCAGCGGCGAGCGCGTCCGGCTCAACGATTCCGGCCGCGTTTGGCTGCACGTACGTCACCTCGAAGCCCTGTGTTTCCAGCCAGCCACAGCTCTCGAGGACCGACTTGTGCTCAATTGCCGTTGTCACGATATGGCGGCCGCGCATGGCCCGGAAGCGGGCGGCACCTGCCAGGGCAAGGTTATTTGACTCGGTTGCCCCGGACGTCCAAATGATTTCGCCAGGATCTGCATTGATCAGTTCCGCAACTGCCCCGGCCGCATGCTGCACCCTGTTTTCGGCCTGCGCGCCGTAACGGTGTGTCGTCGACGAAGGGTTACCGAATCCATCTCCCGCATCCATGCATTCCAGCATGCAATCGCGCACACGGGGATCGAGCGGAGTCGTCGCTGCGTAATCGAGGTAGACCGGATTTTTCATGACGCGTTATCGCCGTCGCCACGCAAATTGCGCGGCGATCGATCGCTCTGCAGGCGATCTGGCTCAACCGATGCCAGCAGCCCGCGCAAGATCTGCAGTTCGTGTTCATCGAGGCGTGCGCGATTGAACAAACGGCGCAGCTTGCGCATCACTTGCCTTGGATTATCGGGATTCAGAAAGCCTGTGCGGAGCATGATGCGCTCGAGATGCTCGTAGAAACGCTCCATTTTGTCCGCCGTGGCGAGCGGATACTCTGGTACCTGCGGCGACTCCAGGCGGGTGCGGCTGAAATGCAATTCGTAGGCAATCAGCTGCACTGCTGAAGCCAGATTGAGCGAGCTGTACTCGGGGTTCGCAGGGATGTAAACCAGTGCGTTGCACTTGTCCATCTGCTCATTCTGCAGCCCCGCGCGTTCCGTGCCAAAGACAATCGCCACGGCATTCGATTCTGCGGTTGCGAGCACCTGCTGTGCGCATTCACGCGGATTCAGCTCGGGCCACTGCAAACTGCGGCGGCGGGCGCTGGTGCCAACCACAAGACCGCAACCTGCCAATGCTTCATCAAGCGTTGTAACAACGCGCGCGCCGGCAAGCACATCGGTGGCACCTGCGGCCCTGGCCACGGCTTCCGTGCTGGGGAAGTCATTTGGATTGACGAGCACCAGCTCATCGAAACCCATGGTTTTCATCGCACGGGCGGCAGCCCCGATATTGCCGGGATGCGATGTTTCACAAAGGACGAAGCGAATAGGGAAACTCATCTGGATGCTCAAAATCGTGGCGAAAGTTTCGAGCCCGTTTACGCAGCGGGCTCATGGTTTGCTATTCTACCGCGCCTGAACCCCATCAGGCGGCCTGCCGCCTGACCCGAAAAAGACCCCGGATACCCTATGCAAGCTTTTCTGAACACCGCAGTAAAGGCCGCTCGCCTCGCGGGCGACACAGCCATGCGTTATATCAAACGCCTGGATGAACTTGATGTGCGCAGCAAATCGCGAAACGAGTTTGTCTCGCAGGTCGACCTCGCAGCCGAAGAGGCAATTATCGAGACGATCCATGAAAGGTATCCGAATCACAGCATATTGGGTGAAGAATCAGGACAGCAGGGTGACAGCGATCACCTGTGGATCATTGACCCGCTGGACGGAACGACCAATTACCTCCATGGCTTCCCGATGTTCTGCGTGTCTATTGCACTGCAGATCAAGGGGCGTATGCAGGTCGGTGTCGTTTACGACCCATCCCGCCAGGAACTCTTTACAGCCATTCGCGGCGTAGGCGCGCAACTCGAAGGCCGCCGACTGCGTGTCAATATCAATCGAACTCTGGACGGAGCCTTGATTGGCACAGGCTTCCCCTATCGCGAGAATGATCGCTGGCTGGAAACCTACCTGAATCAGTTTCGATCCGTAATGCAAATCGCAAGTGACGTTCGCCGGCCGGGCTCGGCTGCGCTAGACCTTTGTTATCTTGCGGCGGGCCGGATCGACGGCTTCTGGGAATTTGGCCTGCAGCCCTGGGACATCGCTGCAGGATCACTGATACTCCGCGAGGCCGGGGGGTTGATCAGCAGCATGACGAAGGACGGCGACTATATGGAGACGGGCAACGTGATCGCCGGCCCGCCCAAAGTTCATGCGGAACTCGAAAAACTGCTGCAAGCCCACATCTATTCGGCAACGCCATCATCCAGCAAGTGATATGGCGGCAACCAGACCAGCCGGTCTGTCAGGGCTGACCGTCGTCTTCGACTTTCTTGCTGACCAGCAAATCGTCACGTGTCAGGCCGAGCAACAACACCAGTGCGCTTGCCACGTAAATGGATGAATAGGTACCCACTACGACTCCGACGATCAGCGCTGCAGAAAATCCCCTCACAGCCTCACCACCGAAGATAAACAGCACGACAACAACAATAAATACGGTCATGCTGGTGTTGATGGTTCTGCTCAAGGTCTCATTGACTGATCGATTGGTAACCGACACTGCGTCTCCGGACCGGATCTTTCTGAAGTTTTCACGGATTCTGTCGAACACAACAATGGTGTCGTTCAGTGAGTAGCCGATAACTGCCAGTATCGCCGCGATCACGGTGAGGTCGAACGACAACTGCAAAATCGAAAATACGCCTACCGTTATGATCACGTCGTGAATCAACGCCGCGACGGCGCCTACTGCAAACTTCCACTGAAACCGAAACATGACGTAAATCATGATCATGATCAAAGTAAATATGAGCGCTGTGCCACCGCGTTCAGACAGTTCACGACCCACCTGCGGACCCACGAATTCGGTACGGCGGAGCTCCACCGAACTGTCAACCTTCTGCAGGACACCCAGCAGCACATTGGCCTGATCATCCGCACTGGCTTCATCACGTGGCAGCATCCGAATCAAAACATCACTGGCGCCCCCAAAACTTTGCACCTGGGCATCGCCATAGCCGGCCGCGCCGAGATCGGTTCTGAGCGCCTGCAGATCGACGGGCTTGCTGAAGCCGACTTCCATCAGTAGCCCACCGGTGAAATCGACGCCAAAATTCAGGCCTCGAAACAGCAGTGAAGCGAGAGAAATAAGGATCAAGATGGCCGACAAGGTCAACCAGCGGCGTCGCTGGCCCATGAATTGAATTTCAGACTTGTGGTTCAGGAGTTCCAAGATTAATGCTGCCCTTTCAGATGGCAAGCCGCTTAACCTGGCGGCCGCCGTAGATCCAGTTAACCAAAACGCGTGAGCCTACAACTGAAGTAAACATGGACGTCAGAATGCCCACCGAAAGCGTAATGGCAAAACCCTTGATCGGCCCGGTACCAAATGCAAAGAGGACCAGGCCGGCAATCAGCGTTGTAATGTTTGAATCCGCAATCGTTCCAAAGGCCTTTTCGTACCCCGCATGGATACTGGCCTGCGGCGAATTGCCGTTACGCAACTCTTCGCGTATTCGCTCAAAGATCAGCACGTTGGCATCAACCGCCATACCGACAGTCAGCACGATACCCGCAATACCCGGCAGGGTAAGCGATGCTTCGAGTAGCGACATGATCGCGACCAGAAGCACGACGTTCATCATGACCGCGACGTCTGCGATGATTCCGAATACCTTGTAGTACACCGCCATATAGATCACGACAGCGATTACGCCGATCAGCACCGCCATGAAGCCACGGTCAATGTTGTCCTGGCCAAGACTTGGCCCAATCGTTCGCTCTTCGACTTTATATACCGGCGCACTCAGCGCACCCGCGCGCAGGAGCAGGGAGAGATCACGTGCCTCGACCACATCCAGACCGGTAATCTGGAAACGGCTGCTGAATACACCCTGTATGGTCGCAACGTTGATGACTTCGCGATCCGTCCGCGTGACCGGCACCTCTGCACCGTCACGCTGAACCATCTCGCGCCGCTGTTCCACGAACAGGACCGCCATAGGCTTGCCGACATTCTCTCGGGTCGTGCGCAACATCTCGTCCGCGCCACGCGAATCCAGGCTGACCAACACGGCCGGCGCACCTTCCGCGAAACCCTGGCTGGCATCGATGAGCTGATCGCCGGTAACGATTGCGCCGCGCTTCAGCAGCACGGGCTGCCCCTGACGATCACTGAACAGCTCGCAGCCCAGCGGTGCACGCCCGCGGCGCTGCGCTTCGAAGGCATTCTCGCCGTCGCAAACCAGACGGAACTCCAGCGTCGCCGTCGCATCCAGTATTCGCTCTGCCTGGGCGGGATCGTCAACGCCGGGTAACTGTACGACAATGCGGTTGATGCCCTGCCGCTGAACCACCGGCTCGGAAACACCCAGCGCATTGACACGATTGCGCATCGTTACGGTGTTCTGTTCGATCGCGAAATCCTGACGTTCCCGCACCTGGTCTTCCGTCAGCCGGATCACAATCTGCTCCTCGCCCCCGACAACTGCACGCCGGACATCGAAGGGATCGTCGGAATCCCTGACGAGCTCTTCTGCACGATCCAGCTCTGCCGGATCGCCAACACGAACCCTGACTTCGTTATCAACCACGCGCACATTGCGGCGGATACGCTCCTCGCGCAGGCGGCGGTTGATATCGTTGGCTATAACATCAAGCCGCTGCGTAATGGCGGCATCCATATCGACTTCGAACAGCAAATGCACGCCGCCACGCAGATCGAGCCCCAGACTCAGTGTTTTCAAACCCAGTGCGCGCATCCAGCCAGGCATTTTGGGCGCAAGAGTCAGCGCAACGACGTAGCCCTTACCCAAGCTGTCGCGGAGCACCTTGCTTCCGCTCATCTGGTCCTTCACGGAATCAAACTGAACGACGAGCCAGCCATCCTCTTCATACGAATCTGCATGGCGCACCGATGCGGATTCAAGTATGGAATTGATCTGCGACAGCCCTTCTTCGCCTAACTTCGCACCATCGTCGCGGCTCACCTGAACGGAGGGCACCTTGCCAAACAAATTGGGCAACGAGACCAGCGTGCCGATAGCAACGATGCCGAAAACCAGCAGAATGGTCCAAACAGAATTTTGATTCATGGGTGTTGTCAATCAGGCCGATTTGATTGTGCCTTTGGGCATAACGTTAGTAACCGCATGCTTCTGGACCGCGACGATAACATTGGCGCTCAGTTCCACCCGAACGAAATTATCGGTGACCTCGGTAATCTTACCGATCAATCCGCCCGCCGTGGCCACCTCGTCTCCCTTCTTCAGGTTAGCGATCAGCTCACGGTGTTCCTTCTGGCGCTTCTGTTGCGGCCGGATAAGCAGGAAATAGAAGACACCAAATATGGCTACCAGCGGCAAAAGCCCGACAAGGCTCTCCGTGGTACCCGCCGACTGGGCATAGGCATTGCTAATAAAAAAGTCCATCAATTTGTTTCTGCGTGGTCTGGTTGAATGAATTCAGCGGTCAAAAGGCGCGGTATTATGGCATAAATAAGCGCCCAGTCTCCTGTCTCTCCCGGAAATCCCTTGCAAAGGCTTCCAGCCCGCCTGCCTCTATCGCTGCGCGGATTCGCCGCATCAGCTCAAGATAGAAATGCAGATTGTGGATTGTGTTCAGCCGCGCACCCAGCATTTCCCCGCAAGCATCAAGGTGACGAAGATACGCGCGACTGTAATTCCGGCAGGTATAACAACTGCAATCCGCCTGCAGCGGCGCTGTGTCGTTCCGGTAGCGGGCATTGCGAATACGCAGCGTGCCGTCTTCAGTAAACAGGTAGCCGTTGCGTGCGTGGCGGGTTGGAATGACGCAATCGAACATATCGACGCCGCGCATGACGGCATCGAGTATATCGGTCGGCAAACCAACGCCCATTACGTACCTTGGCTGCTGTGCAGGCATCAGGGGCATAATGAAATCGAGGACCGCAGTGCGCTCCTCCAGCGTCTCGCCCACCGACAAGCCGCCCAGCGCGAGGCCTTCAAACCCGATTTCGAGTAATCCTTCCAGCGATTGCCTGCGCAAATCATCGTACATACCCCCCTGCACGATCCCGAACAGCACCCGGTCAGGGTTGTCCAGACTCAGAAAGCGCTCGCGACTCCGGCGCGCCCAGCGGAGCGACAATTCCATTGAGCGGCATGCCTCGGCTTCTGTAGCCGGATAGGTGGTGCACTCGTCGAACACCATCTGGATGTCGCTGCCCAGCGCGTTCTGCATTTCCATAGAGACTTCGGGACTCAGAAAGACGCGGCTGCCGTCAGTCGGCGCCTGAAACTCGACGCCCTCCTCCGTTACCTTGTTTCTCGAAGTCAGACTCCAGACCTGGAAGCCGCCGGAATCCGTAAGTATCGGCTTGCGCCAGTGCATGAATCCGTGCAGCCCGCCATGGGCGCGCATAACATCCGGGCCCGGCCGCAGCATCAGGTGAAAAGTGTTGCCCAGAATTATTTCGGCACCAAGCCCCTCAAGCTCTTCAGGCGTAAGGGTTTTTACCGTTCCATAGGTGCCAACCGGCATGAAAGCAGGGGTCGCAATCGACCCGCGCGGAAAATCAAGTTGACCACGGCGG
>Ga0316195_10000244_pt1 | contig 20102 bp, 15 predicted proteins | sample Phised1_MG_FD_204937 | JGI IMG/M metagenome (GOLD analysis project Ga0316195, IMG submission 204937) | Coastal sediment microbial communities from Maine, United States - Phippsburg sediment 1 | ecosystem: Environmental > Aquatic > Marine > Coastal > Sediment | place: USA: Maine | collected...
CCCAGCATAGAGGACAGCCTGCGCAGGTCCACCTGGGCATTCACCACCAGGGACCCGCCGGGTTCCTGCTGCACTTCGTTCAGGGGCAGGTCACTCTCGTCACGGATGTCGCCGACGATCTCCTCCAGCACGTCTTCCAGGGTGACGATGCCCTCCACGCTGCCATACTCGTCCACCACGACAGCCAGGTGCCGACGCGTGTCCTGGTAGGTGCGCAGCAACTGGAACAGGGGCTGACTATCGGGAACGATCAGTGCTTCACGGGTGATCTCGTCCCAGGCAATTTCCTCACCCTCGTTCTGCAACAACCAGTACATCAAGTCCTTCACCAACACTACCCCGGTGACATCGTCCAGGTTGCCGGTGGGAGAAAATGGAAAGCGGCTGTGACCGGAGCTTCGCACGTAGTCCATGACCTGGCGCCTGTCCATGTCGGCCGAGAGAAAACGCACCGCCTCCCGGGGCAGGATCAGGTCGTGGGCATGCATGTGTCGCAGGTGGGTGGCGCTGACGATGATACCGGCAGTCTTCACGCCTACTACGCCCGCACTGCGGCCCAGGGAAGCCAGCAGGCGGATTTCCTCAGTGGAGGTCACCGGGTTATCCGACTTGCTGCGCAGTGACCGGGAAATCCTCTCGCTGACCAGCACCATTGGCTTGAGCACCAGGGTAAGGAAATTGATGCCGTAGGCCACCGGCGCTGCCAGCGTCGAGGCATAGCTGACGCCCAGGGTCTTTGGAATAATTTCCGTGAGCAACAACACAGCCAGGGTAAACACGAGGGAGAATATCCAGAGCGTGCCGGCGTCGAACACGCTGGCGTAGCTGGCGCCCGCCGCCGCCGCGCCGATGGTGTGGGCCGCGGTGTTAAGAATCAGGATGGCCGCGATGGGCACATCCATGTTTTCCTTGTACCTGGCCAGCAGGCGGCCTGCCCGCTTTTTCCGCTGCACCATGAGTTCTATCTGCGGTCGGGTCAGCGACAACAGCACGGACTCAAAGATGGAGCAGAGGAAGGATACGATCAATACAACACAGACGGCGATGACCAGGGCGAGCATGTTATCTCCTGACATGAACGATGGGCAAAAATTGACAGCTTGCGCGGTCCGAACCGAACGGCGCCCGAACCCGCTTGCGGGGCCCATCCTGGACCGCAACGGGAAGCTATCGAATCAAGTCGACATCCGACTGATTACAGTATTGATTTTCTCCACTGCCCTGGCAACGACCCGCCCGGGCCGGCTGGTCATCGTGGGGCCCGGTGGAGCGAGGCCAGCTGAGAAACCGGCCCCGTCGGTCAGGGGCGAATCAGCCCTTCCAGGAGTCCACGTAGCCGGTCCACTCCACCGGTTCCAGTTCCTCGCGCACTTCCAGTGCATCCCGGGTGTCGATCATCACCGCAACCTCTTCAGTAGCCTCGGCTGACTGGGTCAACATATTGGCCAGCGCCTTGGGATGGGGTCCGTGGGTAAAGCCACAAGGATGCAGGGTCATCATCCCGGGATGGATATTGTCCCGGGAGAAGAACTTGCCCTGGTGGTAGAAGATCAACTCGTCGTAATCGTCATTGTTGTGGAAGAACGGAACCTTAAGCGCATCCGGGTCAGTCTCGAAGGGTCGCGGCACGAAGGTACAAATAACAAACCGACCCGCCAGGAAAGTCGTGTGGGCCGACGGCGGCAAGTGATAGCGGTGACTCATCAACGGCCTGATGTCCCGCCAGTTGAGCCGAACCGGGGCCAGGTCGCCTTTCCAGCCCACAGCATCCAGAGGGTTGAAGGGGTAACCGATCAGGCTGACCTGCTTGCCACGCTTGACCCTGACCTGCCAGGGCGTGTCCCCCTGCTGGGCCTTAAAGGCCTCGTCAATGCGCGGTGTTTCCAGGGCTGCCGGGTCAAAGATTGCATGAGGACCCAGGAGTCCCTTGTCGGGTAGACGATAGCTGTCGTTGCTTGCCTCCACCATCAACAGGCTCATAGGCTGCTCGATCTCAAGGCGCCACATGGTGCCCCGGGGAAGAATGACGTAGTCGCCCTCGCCCACCGCCAGGTGCCCGTAATCACAGAACAGCTGACCGCAACCGGCGTGCACGAACAGCAACTCGTCGCCATCGCTGTTGCGAACCAGGTGATCCATATCCGCGGCGCAGCGCCAGAATCGAATGCTGACCGAGGCGTTGCCCATCAGTTCCCGAGCATCCAACGGACCCGGACCAAAGCCGCTGAGCTTGCCGGCATCAAACGCCCGGGGGCGAATGGGACCCTCAAAACTCTCCCATCCGGTTGGCGGTCGACGATGGTACATGTGGGTTGCCGGACCGAAAAAGCCTTCCTTACCCAGTTCCCGTTCGTAGGTGTTCTCCGGCAAGGCCGCGTGGGCCTGGCGGGAAGACTCGCCTTCGCTTCTTGGAAATGCGATCCAGCGTTTCATGGCCTACTCCTCAGATCACGCCCCGGCGAACCTGGTCCAGTTCAATCGACTCGAACAGGGCCTGGAAATTGCCCTCGCCAAAGCCCTCGTTGCCCTTTCGCTGGATGATCTCGAAGAAGATCGGTCCAATCACGTTCTTGGTGAAAATTTGCAGCAGCAGACCCTGCCCCTCGGTAGGAGCGCCGTCCACCAGGATGCTGCGTTTTTGCAATTCCTCCAGAGGCTCGCCGTGGCCCGCCACCCGGGCGTCCACGCCCTCGTAGTAGGTTTCGGGCGTGTCCTGGAACTCCACACCGTTGCTGCACAGACGATCCACTGTCTGGTAGATATCGTCGGTACCCAGGGCGATATGCTGGATGCCTTCGCCATGGTATTCCCGAAGATATTCCTCGATCTGGCTCTTATCGTCGCGGGACTCGTTGATCGGGATGCGGATCTTGCCGCAGGGACTGGTCATAGCCTTACTGATCAGGCCGGTGAGCTTGCCCTCGATGTCGAAGTAGCGGATTTCGCGGAAGTTGAACAACTTCTCGTAGAAGCCGGCCCACTTGTCCATGTTGCCGCGAAACACGTTGTGGGTCAGGTGATCCACATAGGTCAGTCCCGCGTCCTGGAATTCCCCGGTGGGCTCGACCGGCAGGAAATCCACGTCGTAAATACTCTTGTCGCCGTAGCGGTCCACCAGGTATACCAGGCTGCCGCCGATACCCTCGATAGCCGGGATATTCAACTCCATCGGACCCACCGGGCTACTCACCGCGGTGGCGCCCAGTTCCACGGCCCGCTTCAAGGCCATGGTGGCGTTTTTTACCCGGAATGCCATGGCACAGACACAGGGCCCGTGCTGCTTCGCAAAGCGCTGGGCGAAGCTGTCCGGCTCGGCATTGATTATAAAATTCACGTCACCCTGGCGATGCAGCGTGACGTCCTTGCTGCGATGACGAGCGGTGATTGGAAAGCCAAGGCTGGCAAACAGCCGTCGCAACAGTTCGGGGTCAGGAGCGGCGTATTCCACGAACTCGAATCCATCCGTGCCCATGGGATTGTCAAACAGGTCAGCCATTACATACTCCTAGGTGAGCCGGTAGACAAATCTAGAGATTATCCCGGCTGGCGTTACATCGTAGAACAAATTATAGTTTCATTTGAAACTAATTCAAGAGAACCCGAGGCGTGGCAAAACAAACCTTACTTGAACTGGACAGTTTCCTGCCCTACCAAATCAGCGTCCTGGCCAACACGATCTCAACCACCCTGGCCGGGGCCTACTCCCAGCGGTTTGATCTGCGCATCCCCGAATGGCGGGTACTGGCCACCCTGGGCGGCTACCCCGACTCATCCGCCCGGGAGGTCGCCCGGCGCACCGCCATGGACAAGGTAGCCGTCAGCAGAGCCGTATCCAGCCTGATAGAACGGGGCCGCGTGGTCAGCGCAATCGATACAGGTGACCGCCGGCGAACTTTGCTGCGACTGAGTCCCGATGGAGAAGCGCTGCTGGCGCGAATCGTTCCCCTGGCCCACGCCTATGAATCCAGGCTACTGCAGACCCTCACCCGGCAGGAACGCCTGCAACTTGAATCACTGCTGAAAAAACTGATGCAGCAGGCCAGTCTGAACAGCTCTCACGAGGAGAAATGACACTGGAAAGACAGCTGAACAGCGGTTTTCCCATATATCCGCACGGGCATTTAACAGGCACTATTCACGTTTGTAATTCACCGTTTCCAGCTTCCGAGGTCCATCTTCGGATATCTCTTGTTTCACCGGGTCAAAAGCAGGGTTACAATTCGCAAATAGCGCGATTTCAGCGATAAGTCTGGCAGCGGTTTTCAAGCCACGGTTAGCCGAAATCAAGGCAAACAATCTAGGAATTCTTCTTTACTAGCGCCGTAGCAACCTGCGGCAGCGGAGCCATATAAGTCATGCAACGCCGTTCATCCAATGCCCAGATCAAGCTACTGGAATCCATCGTAACCATTGCCAGCAACAATCCTGCCGTCAAGGAACTGCCTCTGCTGACGGAATTCGTCAAGCAAGCCTACCGAAATGTTTCACTTGATGACCTGGCAAGTCACGACTCCGAAGCCCTGGTTGCCGCCGCAATCTCGAAGCTGAAATTTGCCCAGAAGCGCACGCCGGGCAAGCCGAAGATTCGCGCTTTCAACCCGACGGTAGAGGCACACGGATGGAGCCATGCACACACCATCGTGGAAATCATTAATGATGACATGCCATTCCTTGTGGATTCGGTTAGGGCAGCAATTAATGAGGCCGGCCTGACGGTACAGTTGACCATCCACCCCATCCTTCGTGTTATCCGTGACGAAGACGGCAAGCTGCTGGATATCCTGCCCAGGAAGGGAAACCAGACCAAGGGCGCGAAGGAATCCATGATGCGCCTGGAAATCGATCGTGAATCCGACGAAGCTGCGCTCAAAAAATTGATTCAGCGCCTGAAAGTCGTTCTCGCCGATGTACGCAGTGCGGTGGAAGACTGGGCAGCAATGCGTAACAAGGCCAAGGAGATTTGCGAAGATATCGAGAAAAACCCGCCGCCCATTGATGAAGCCACTGTTGCGGAAAGCGTGGCCCTGATTCGCTGGATGGAAAACAACCATTTCACCTTGCTCGGATACCGTGAGTACGAGCTGGAGCGCGGCGAGAACAAAGACATTCTCAAGCCCCTGCCCAAGACCGGCCTGGGCATCCTGCGCTCAACCAGCGGTCGCAAACCAAAACCAGTGGAAATCACCTCGCGTGACGTTCGCTCCCAGGCCCGCGCCAGGGAAATGCTGTTCATCACCAAGGCTAATTCCAAGTCCTCGGTGCACAGAAGTGCGTACCTGGATTACGTCGGCATCAAGGTCTTTGACAGTGCCGGCAGAGTGGTTGGCGAGAAGCGATTCCTTGGGCTTTTCACTTCGGTGGCCTACAGCAGGAATCCCCGTGACATTCCCTTGCTGAGACACAAGGTTGCCGCGGTAATGTCCGACTCCGGTATCGACCCCAATAGCCATGCGGGCAAGGCCCTGCAGCATGTGCTGGACACCTACCCCAGGGAAGAATTGTTCCAGACCAGTGTGGAAGACCTGACCCGCATTACCACCGGGATCCTGAGCCTTCAGGAACGCCAGAGAGTGAAGTTGTTCGTGCGCCGCGATGCGTTTCACCGCTTTGTCTCCTGCCTGGTATTCGTCCCCCGGGACAAGTACAACACCGAGGTGCGCCAGCGCCTTGAAGCAATCCTGATAGATCGATACAAGGGCGTCGGCTCGGAGCACAGGGTGCAGCTATCGGACGCCAGCCTTGCTCGTGTGCAGTTCATTATCCGCCTGGGCGATGGCCGCATGCCACGGGTTGATGTCGGCAAGCTGGAAAACGATTTGGCCGAGGGCGTACGCACCTGGTCCGACAATCTGAAAGCCGCCCTGATCACGCGCCTTGGCGAGGAAGTCGGTTCAAAGCTGTTCAGGCGATTCGGCAAGAGCTTCCCTGCCGCTTACATGGAGGATTCATCACCTTATGAGGGCACCTTCGATGTGGAGCGTATGGGTCTGCTGACCGAGGAACCCGAAGAGCTGCGGATGAGCGTGTACCGCCCCGAGGCGTTCCGCGACAACAAACTGCGATTCAAACTGTGTCGACTGGGCAATCCAATTCCGCTGTCCGACGCACTCCCCATGCTGGAAAACCTGGGGCTGCGGGTCATAAGCGAACGCCCCTACCATTGCGTATCTGAAGACGGCACGGAAATCTGGATCCAGGACTTCGACATGGTAATGGATGGCGAAGGAACCCTTTACCTGGGGGAGATCAGCGCCAACTTCCAGGAAACCTTCAGCCGGATGTGGGCACACGTCACCGACAACGATGGCTTTAACAAGCTGGTGCTTAGCGCCGGCCTGAGCTGGCGACAGGCATATCTGATTAGAGCCTACTGTCGCTACCTGCTGCAGACAGGTTTGCCTTTCAGTCAGCTGTACATGGAACAGGTAATCGATCGCAACGCAGGTATCGCGCGGCTGATGGTGCAGCTGTTCGAGGCACGTTTTGATCCGCATATGAGCTCGCGCAAGCGCAATAGCATTACCGATCAAAGTCTTGCTGAAATCAATACTGCGCTGGACAAGGTCGCCAGCCAGGACGAGGACCGCATCCTGCGTGCCTTCCTGACCGTGATCAAGGCAACCCTGCGTACCAACTTCTACCAGCTCACGGAGCTGGGCGATCCCAAGGCCTACGTTTCGTTCAAGCTTGATCCGTCTAAAGTTCCGGACCTTCCCCTTCCGCTTCCCAAGTACGAGGTATTCGTTTACTCGCCGAGGATGGAAGGCGTGCACCTGCGAGGCGGCAAAGTCGCCCGGGGCGGCTTGCGCTGGTCAGATCGCATGGAGGACTTCCGCACCGAGGTGCTGGGCCTGATGAAAGCCCAAAGCGTCAAGAACACCCTGATTGTGCCGGTTGGCGCCAAGGGTGGCTTCGTGTGCAAGCACCTGCCCAAGGGCGATCGCGATACCGTGATGGCTGAGGTGATCGCTTGCTACAAGAGCTTCATCCGGGGCCTGCTGGATATCACCGACAACCTGGTGGAAGGCAAGGTCGTACCCCCGAATCTGGTGGTACGCCAGGATGAGGATGACTACTACCTGGTCGTGGCAGCCGACAAGGGTACCGCCACGTTCTCAGATATCGCCAACTCCGTTTCTGCCGAGTACAACTTCTGGCTGGGAGATGCCTTCGCTTCGGGCGGCTCTGCCGGTTACGACCACAAGGGCATGGGCATCACCGCCAAGGGCGGCTGGGAAGCTGTCAAGCGCCACTTCCGCGAACGCGGCATCGACACCCAGACCACTGATTTCACCGTGGCAGGTATCGGTGACATGGCCGGCGACGTATTCGGAAACGGACTGCTGCAGTCCCGGCATATCCGCTTGCAGGCAGCGTTCAACCACATGCACATTTTCCTGGACCCCGATCCGGATCCGGAAACCAGCTTCGTGGAACGCGAGCGCCTGTTTAACCTGCCGCGCTCATCCTGGGCAGACTACGACACCAACCTTATATCCGCCGGTGGCGGCGTATTCTTGCGCACTGAGAAACACCTGGATCTCAGTCCCCAGGTGCAGGCCATGCTTGGCACCACCGAGAGCAGCATGACACCGCAAGAACTCATGCGGGCAATCCTGAAGATGAATGTTGACCTGTTATGGAACGGCGGCATTGGCACCTATGTGAAGGCTTCCACGGAAAGTAATGCCGATGCTGGAGACAGGGCCAATGACGCCCTGCGGGTAAATGGTGACGAACTTGGCTGCAAGGTAGTTGGCGAGGGTGGCAACCTGGGTCTTACCCAGCTGGGCCGAATCGAATTCGCCAAGAAGGGCGGCCGCATCAACACCGACTTCATTGACAATTCAGCGGGCGTGGACACCTCGGACCGCGAGGTGAATATCAAGATCATGCTGCGTCAGATTGCTGACAGCACCGGCCTTGATGAAAAGTCTCGCAACAGGCTGCTTGCCTCGATGACCAATGAAGTAGGCAAACTTATCCTGCGTAATAACTACCTGCAGACCCAGGCCATCAGCTTGATGGAAGCCCACTCGCTGGAGCGTGTAAACGAACACGCATTCGTCATGCGGGCCCTGGAAAAGGCTGGCGTACTGAACCGGCAACTGGAATTCCTTCCCAGTGATGCCGAGATCAAGGCTCGCAAGGCACTGGGTTCAGGCTTCACCCGTCCGGAGCTTTCACTGCTGGTGAGTTATTCCAAGATCGCCCTGTATAAGGACCTGATCGAGTCCAACCTGCCGGAAGATTCCTATCTGTCCCACGAACTTGAAGTTTACTTCCCCGCGCCCATGCGCAAGAAATACCGGGATGTGCTGCGTAATCACCAACTGGCACGGGAAATCGTCGCCACAGTGGTATGCAATAGCGTGATCAACAGGATGGGCCCGGTGTTCACCCTGCGTATGATGGAAGAGACCGGGGCCGATGCGGCGAAGATTGCCCGGGCCTATACCATCGCCAGGGAAATATTCTCTATCCGCGAAAACTGGCACGATATTGAAGCGCTGGACAACAAGATACCAGCCAGTGTGCAGTACGCCATGATGTTCGAGATCACCCGATTGCTGCGTCACGCCAGCGCCTGGATCATGCAGCATCACGATGCCCCGCTGAATGTGGAAACCATCGTGTCCCGACTGCAGCCTGGCTTGGCCCGCGCATTCAAGGTCCTGCCCAAGGCATTGATCGGACCAATGAGTCATAGAGTCTCCGAGACCGCCGCGATGTATCGGGAAATCGGCGTCACCGACACGGTGGCCCATAGCATGTCCTTGTTACCCGCAGCATTCTCAACCCTGGATATCGTTGAAATAGCACTGGAATCCAATCTGGATGAAGGTCGGGTTGCCAGGACCTACTTCGAACTGGGACGCTCTTTGTCGCTGGACTGGATTCTCGAGCAAATCGAGGCACTGGAGGTCGACGGCCGCTGGCAGGCCATCGCCCGCGGCTCCCTGCGAGAGAATCTGTATAGCCTGCAGCGACAACTCACTGCTAACTTATTGACCCGCCGCAGCAAAGCCTCTCCCCAGGAGTTGGTCGACCGCTGGCTGAGCAGCGTCTCGGAGCAAGTATCCCACCTGCAAAAACTGGTCGCGGAAATGCGTTCAAGCGGCAGCATGGACTTCCCCACCCTTTCCGTCGCCCTGCAGGAGATCAGGAAACTGGCCCAGCTGAGTTAATGCGGGAATCCACAATGGCAGCCCGGCTCAGGCCGGGTATGCTCTAACTTGGCCCTACTGACGTAGGACCGCAGACAACTAAAGGTATGAAATGGCCGGCAAACTTGTACTGTTGAGACACGGACAGAGCGTCTGGAACCTGGAAAACCTGTTTACAGGCTGGCACGACGTGGAGCTGACCGACCAGGGCAAAGCTGAGGCCGCACGTGCAGCCCAGCAGCTACTGGAGGAGGACTTTCATTTCGACCTGGCGTTCACATCGGTGCTCAAACGCGCCATTCGAACCTTGTGGATCGTGATGGATAACACCGATCGCATGTGGGTACCGGTGGAACGCAGCTGGCTGCTCAACGAGCGCCACTACGGTGCACTGCAGGGTCTGGACAAGGCTGAAACCGTGGCCAGGCATGGCGCTGATCAAGTACAGATCTGGCGCCGCAGCTACGACATCCCGCCGCCGGCTCTGGAGTGGGATGACCCGGAACACCCCCGTTTTGACGAGCGTTACGCAGCGCTGGATCCGAAAACTCTGCCGACGACCGAATCCCTCAAAACCACCCTGGACCGAGTACTTCCCTACTGGGAAGAACGCATTGCACCGCAACTCAGAGCTGGCAAGAACGTTCTCATCGTGGCCCATGGCAACAGCCTGCGTGCCCTGGTGAAAAAACTGAACGGAATTTCAGACGAAGACATTACCGGCCTGAATATCCCAACCGGCGTGCCCTTACTCTTTGAACTTGATGACTCTCTAAAACCAATTAGCAGCCGATTCCTTGGCGACCCCGACGCGGTCAAGGCAGCCCAGGATGCAGTCGCCCGCCAAACCAGCGGGAAATGACACAGCTACGCAAACAATAAAGGAGTACGCCGTGACCAAATATCAACACATTCGAGAGAATTTGCTCGCAAGGCGTACGGAACTAATGACCCGGCTGGAACAGATCACCTCTGACGTTCGTCATGAGGAGGAACCGTTAAGCGCGGACTTTGCAGAGCAGGCGACTGAACGGGAGAACGAGGAAGTCATGGACGCCCTGGGCTCCCAGGCCAGACATGAGCTGGCGCTTATTTCCGGCGCGCTTCGTCGCATAGAAGCGGATGAATTCGGTGAATGCACAGAATGCGGGGAACCGATAGCAGATCAGCGACTGGAGGCCCTGCCCTTTGCCGAGACCTGCATCAGCTGCGCCGCTATTGCCGAGAAAAACCTGACAAACTCCGTGCCTAGGAAGTCAGCACCACCCCACTAGCCACCGGCTTGGGCAACTGCAGGATAGGCACCGGATCAGGGCATAGTTGCCGCCAGAACGGCAACTCGGCCGGGGCGCATACACCAAAGAAATTTGTTTTCTCTCCCAGTAGATCCAGGATCACCTGGACATGCAGGTGGGGCGGCCAATGACCGTTTTCCTGCTCCTCTCCTATCCGGGCGAACACCTCACCCGCCTTGAGCTGCCGGCCTGGACTCAGCGCGTCCAGGGTAGCCATGCTCAAGTGTCCATACAGGGTAAAGAAACTTCTTGGGGCACCGGGCAAATCATGTCGCAGTATCACGGTAGGCCCATAGTCCAGGTGCTCGTCATTTAAAGCTACCGCCACCACGATGGCATCAAATGGTGCGTGAACCGGGGTGCCTGCCGGAACGAACACGTCAACCCCCAGGTGTGTGGATCGGGGCTGACCTTCACTTACGAACTGGGGACTGGAATAACAAGCCCTGTCTTCCGCGTAGCGTCCAAGCGCGGCGCCCGCCCCATATTCGGCCATCAAACGGTTCACGGCTTCGCTTGCCCCGGCCTCCGCCAGGTCCAGGGCACCGAGCCGGGTGGCCCTTACAGAAAAATCCAGTTCAATCACCCGGGGGGAGTTGCCCAGGCATTCCATGAGCGGCTCGGGCCTCGCGTTATCAAGCAACCAATGTGACAGGGCCAGGGCCGCATCAGCGGCTTCTTCCTGCTTATGGAAACGATTCCACGCCAAGTCCAAGGGCGTATCGTTATTGCTCATGGTCTTCTGACCCCGCGTACTGAATTAAGTGGGCCTGGGTTCATTCCACACCCTGATCAAACCTTCCTGGGCCACCGAAGCAACCAGGACACCATCCTGAGTATAGACGCTCCCGCGGGAGAGCCCCCTGGCACCCACCGCCACAGGACTGTCACAGTCATACAGCAGCCATTGATCCAGCCGGAAAGGCCGGTGCAACCACATGGCGTGGTCCAGGCTGGCCATTTGCACATTGCCCTGCATGAACGCCAGGCCGTGGGGCAATGTTGAAGTGGTGAGCAAATCGAAATCCGACACGTATGCCATCAGGCCCAGGTGCAGATTCGGATCATCCGGCAATTTATCCACCGCCTTGAACCAGATTTGCTTGCGCGGCTCACGCTTCTGCGGAGCCAGGTAATCGATCGGCTGTACCGGCCGGAAGCTGAACGGCTTGCGACTCCACAGGTAACGCCTGAGTTTTTCCGGAAGGTGCTCCTTTTCTCCTGCAGCATAGGTCTCGATATCCTGCAGGCCCTCGGGGCCCGGTACATCAGGCATCGTACTTTGATGCTCAACGCCGGTTTCCGGAACCTGGAAAGATGCCGCCATGGTAAAGATAGGACGGCCATGCTGAATCGCCACCACCCGGCGAGAAGAAAAACTGCGACCGTCCCGGTTACGCTCGACCTCGTAAACGATGGGTGCATTGAAGTCACCGGAGCGCAGAAAATACGCATGCAGTGAATGCGGGATTCGCTCCTCCACCGTGGTACAGGCGGCAATCAGTGCCTGGCCAAGTACCTGGCCACCGAAAACCCGGGCGCTGCCTATTTCCCGACTCTCGCCCCTGAACAAGTTGGCCTCGAGCCGCTCCAGGTCCAGGTGATCAACCAATTCTTGTAATAGTGCGTTCAAAACTTGTTTCCCGGTGTTGGCATGGCTGGGCTATTGTCACCCCTGTGAACTGCCACGGCAATCAATGGGTCTGCATCCAGCTGACGATGCGCGACGAAAACACTGGCAAGTAAGGAACTGATTCACAGGTTACTGCTCTAAGACAGAGAATTCCAACGGGATGGCAGCATGCTGATCAAGAAAAAACCGGACATACTCTCCTCTGAAATTACCGATAGCCGACTGTATTTCGGACGCCGGCGTTTTATGCGCGAGGCGGCAACATTGGCGCTGGCATCAAGCCTGCCAACCCGCTTGCTGGCGGACAAGCCCACGTGGTTGAACAACATCAGTCCCAGCGATTTGAGCACCGATGAACAACCCAATAGCTACTCGGACATCACTACATACAACAATTATTACGAATTCGGTACGAGCAAAGACCAGCCCCAGCATGAGGCCAGGAATTTCAATCCCTGGCCCTGGCAGCTGAAAATTTCCGGTGAGGCGGAGAAAACCGGCACCTATAACCTGGAAGACATCCTGGCGGGACGCGCCATGGAAGAACGCATCTATCGACTGCGTTGTGTTGAGGCCTGGTCCATGGTCATTCCCTGGGTTGGTTTTCCCCTGGGTGAACTGCTGAAAGAATTCCTGCCTACCTCCCGGGCAAAGTTCGTCGAATTCGTAACCCTGAAAGATCCCTCGCGCATGCCCGGCCAGAAAGCCAGGGTCCTGGAGTGGCCTTATCGTGAAGGCCTGCGCATCGACGAGGCCATGCATCCGCTAACCCTCCTGGCCACCGGGCTGTACGGAGAAGAGTTGCCCAATCAAAACGGCGCACCGCTGCGACTTGTCATTCCGTGGAAATATGGTTTCAAGAGCATCAAGGCCATCACAGAAATACGCTTCCGCGAAACCCCGCCTAATAACAGTTGGAGGAAATCCGCACCTGGCGAGTACGGCTTTTACGCCAATGTGAATCCAGAGGTGGACCACCCGCGCTGGAGCCAGGCCAGGGAACGGCGGATAGGCGCCGGGATTTTTGCGCCAAAGCAAGAAACACTGATGTTCAACGGTTATGCCGAGCAGGTCGCCTCACTGTATGCGGGCATGGATCTAAAGCGTAACTTCTGAGGATGTGGCTTAAACCTGTCAACACCCTGCTGCTCAGGCGCAGATTGATCAAGCCCCTGGTTTTCGCACTGTGCGCCCTGCCCTTCGCCGGGCTCGCGCTGGGTGCTTTCGGGGTGGCAGGCTTCAGCCTTGGCGCCAACCCGGTGGAAATGTTGCTGCACAGCTGTGGAAAGTGGGGGCTGAACATGCTCATTATCACCCTGTGCGTCACCCCCCTGGCGCACTTCAGTGGCTGGCGGGCCCTGTTTGGCTACCGGAGAATGCTGGGGTTGTTTGCTTTCTTTTATGCCTGCCTGCACCTGGCTATCTACCTGGTACTGGACCAGTCATTGCTTTGGTCGGCGGTTATTGAAGACGTACTGGAACGGCCGTACATCACCCTGGGATTCAGCGCCTGGTTAATGCTGCTGCCGCTGGCCCTGACCTCCACAAAGGGAATGATCAGGCGCCTGGGACAGCGCTGGATCCAGCTTCATCGATTGATATACCCGGCCAGCATACTGGTGGCATGGCATTTCTACTGGCAGGTTAAACAGGATGTGCGCGAACCACTGTATTACGTGGCTGCCCTGGCACTGTTGCTGGGCTGGCGCCTTTATCGGCAGGGCAGCAGAGCTAGAAGTCGCGCCTGATCACGTAACCGGACAACCAGCGCAGCCCCTCTGCAGTCTCACCCTGGTGGTCCAGCACGAACAGTGCTTCCTGGTACAACTCTTCACAGCGGGCCTTGGCCTGATCCATACCGAATAATGACGGATAGGTCGCCTTGCCATGCTCCCGGTCAGAGCCCTGGGGCTTTCCGATCACGGCGGTATCACCCTCCTCGTCCAGCACATCATCCTTGATCTGGAACGCCAGGCCGATGGCCCGCGCGTACCGGTCGTAGTCTTGCATTGTCTGTTCATCAACGCCTGCGCACAGGCAGGCGCTGAGAATACTGGCCCTGATAAGACAACCGGTCTTCTTGGCGAACATGGTTTCCAGTTCCGACTGACTCAGGGTATTCCCCTCTGCCGCCAGGTCAATCGCCTGCCCGCCGGTCATACCCTGGGAGCCCGCCGCCTCGGCGATCAGGTCAATCAACGCCACCTGCAAGCCGGGTTTCCCAAGCAGCGCGGGACTACGGGTAATCACGTGAAAGGCCTGCATCTGCAACGCATCGCCGGCCAATATGGCCACCGCCTCACCAAAAGCGATGTGCGCAGTTGGCTTGCCGCGGCGCAAATCATCATCGTCCATGGCCGGCAGGTCATCGTGCACAAGGGAGAAGGCATGAATCATCTCGATGCATGCGGCGGGTCCATCCACCATGGCCAGGTCCACGCCCAGGGCCTCGGCGGCAGCGTAACAAAACAGCGGGCGAATTCGCTTACCCCCGTTGAGCACCGCGTAGCGCATCGCCTGGTGCAAGGGAGGTGGGACGGCGTCACCCGGGGGCAACGCGGCATCCATGCACTGTTCGATTCTATGCTGATAAGACTGCAGTCGATCGGCAAAAGACTGACCTGCAGACACGCTGTTCTCACTCACTGGAAAATCCCGCTTTGGGTTCTGGAATACGAGCGTGTGCATGATACACCACAGACCATGCGTCGACGTACCTCGCCGGGAAGGGTATCGTTTGAATCTTTGTTGAATCAGACACGAGTAAACAGTAATGCAGGCAACCGCGCAGGCACAACCAAACATCGCCCTGGTGAAGTACTGGGGCAAACGGGACATCGGGCATAACCTGCCGGCTGTCGGGTCGATTTCCATCACCCTTGACGCCCCACACACCCGCACCACGGTAAGTTTTTCCGATCGACTGCTACAGGACGAATTCCTGTTAAACGGCCGGCATGAAGCCTCAATGCTGGGTCGCGTGAGTTCCTGCCTGGACACCCTCAGGTCAATGGCCGGCAGCTCCCTGCGCGCCCGGGTGGAAAGTGAAAATGATTTCCCAACCGGCGCCGGCCTGGCCTCTTCCGCCTCGGGCTTCGCCGCCCTGGTGAGGGCCGGTGCCGCGGCACTGGAGCTAGACCTGGACATCCAGCAGTTGGCCGACCTTGCGCGCCGGGGATCCGGATCTGCGGCCCGCTCCCTGCTCGGCGGATTCGTCGAACTGTCCCTGTCCGAACCCGGTAGCGAGAGCACACCGGTAAGCAGTCTGTGCAGGGCCGATGAGTGGCCCCTGGCAATAGCCATCGCCATCACCTCCTCGGCGGCCAAGGCGGTGGGCTCCACCGAGGGCATGGAGCGCAGTCGCCTGACATCGGCCTTCTATCCAGCCTGGGTAGACAGCCAGGAAGCAGACCTTGCCCGGGCGCGACAAGCCATCGCCGGGAAGGATTTCCAGGCACTGGCGGAGGTAAGCGAGTACAGCTGCCTGAAGATGCACGGCCTGGCCATGGCCTCGGAACCGGGCATGATGTATTTCAACGGCGCGACCGTGGAATGCCTGCATCGTATCCGGGCGCTCAGGGCCCAGGGCATTCCGGTGTTCTTCACCATCGATGCCGGACCCCAGGTAAAGGCGGTCTGCTTGCCGGATGCCCTGGAGCAGGTCTGCGTGGCGCTCGCAGACATACCCGGCGTGCAGAAAATCATTCCCTGCGGACTCGGTGACGGGTCCAGGCTGGTAAAGGACTGAAGCCCATGCAGCTCAGCGCACCCGGCAAGCTCATCCTGACAGGCGAATACGCCGTGCTGGACGGTGCTCCCGGCCTGGTCATGGCGATCAACCGCCGGGCCAGGGTCAGCCTTGAACCATCAACCGACAACGCCTGGCACCTGGTATCCCTGCAGGACCAACGCAGCACCGGTAGTTTCACTCTTGATGAGCGGGGACTGCCCCGGTGGGACCAGCCGGCCAGCAAAAGCGCATTCCAACTGGTAGACACCCTGTTGCGGGCCTGGGAGGAGTTGGCGCTGCAAAACCTGCCTCCATTCAAGGCGACACTGGATACCAGCGAATTCTTTGACCCGGGCGCCGGCGGCCAGAAACTGGGACTGGGCTCCAGTGCCGCACTGACGGTTGCCCTGTCCGCGGCCCTGCAAGACTGGGCCGGCATCCCGCCGTTGCCACGGGAGGAACAACTGGCAAAACTGCTTGCCATGCACCGGGACTTCCAGGGCGGTCGGGGTAGCGGCATCGACCTGGCCGCCAGCCTGTGCGGGGGCATACTGGACTACCAGCGCCAACCCGGAAGCTCCAGCCCCCGGGTTGAACCCGGTACATTGCCTGCGGCGTTGAAATTTCGCGCAATCTGGACAGGTAAACAAGCGTCCACCAGCGACCTGTTACGGCAACTTGAAACCGCCACCGAGGCTGATCCGGGTGGCTGGAACCAGGTTCGAGGCATACTGGCCTCGGCGGCAAGCCAGTCCCGGAACGCGTTTATCAGCGGGCGGGCCGAAGAATTGATTTCATCCATCGCCGCCTACGGCAAGGGTCTCAGGCTCTTGCAGGCGTTTTCAGGCATCCAGGTATTTTCCCCGGAACACGAAACGCTGGCTGAATTGGCCTCCAAACAGGCGCTCACCTATAAACCCTCGGGAGCAGGCGCGGGCGACCTGGGCCTGGCATTCAGCCTGGATCCGACAGCCCTTGCGCAGTTTTGCTCAGAGGCCACCCGGGCGGGCTTCAGGTGCCCTGATTTAGCCTTAGAAACAAGAGGTTTGACGCGCCATAATTAGTGTTTTCCTTGGAAAACCTGTCCACAAGGGCGACAATATGCGGTTGGAGACCTAACGGTCTGAACACCTTTTAAAACAGCCAAGACCCTTCGGATAGTCAGAGTTTATGCCCTCGAATATCAAGCCGCCTGGCAACAAGAACACTTCCGCGATTCCGGCTTTTTACAAGCTGTCGATCCCCGAACGTGTGCGTGCTGTTCGTGACAAGGGTTTCCTGAGTTCCCAGGACTTCAAATCCCTGCTCAGCGGTGAACATACCCTGAGCCTGGAAAGTGCCGACCGCATGATCGAGAACGTGGTGGGCGTAATGGGCCTGCCCGTGGGAATCGCGCCGAACTTCCTGATCAACGGCAAAGACTACGTGGTTCCGCTGGCGGTTGAAGAACCCTCTATCGTGGCAGCCCTGAGTTCGGCAGCAAAAATTGCACGCATGGCCGGCGGCTACCAGGTCGAAAGCACCCCGCCGATACTGATTGGTCAGATTCAGGTTGTAGAGGTGCCATACACTTCTCGCGCAAAGCTGAAATTGCTGGAGCGCAAGCAGGAAGTGCTTAACCTGGCGAACAGCCTGCACCCACGCATGGTCGCCAGGGGCGGGGGCGCCATTGACCTGGAAGTCATCCTGCACCCTGCTACTGAATCGAATATGGAAATGCTGGTGGTCCACCTGCTGGTGGATACCTGTGATGCCATGGGCGCCAACCTGGTTAACACCATGTGCGAGGGTGTCGCATCACTGATCGAAAGCATTTCAGGCGGCAAGGTATTCCTGCGAATACTGTCCAATCTCACCGATAGAGCGTTGATTCGCGGCAAGGTCCGCATTCCTCCCAAGTTACTGGCAGGTCGCGGATTCGACGGTGAATCCGTGCGAGATGGTATCGCCATCGCCAGCCAGTTCGCCGCCATAGATCCTTACCGCGCGGCAACCCATAACAAGGGAATCATGAACGGCGTGGATGCGGTAGCCATCGCAACCGGCAACGACTGGCGCGCCATTGAAGCTGCCGCCCATGCCTACGCTGCTCGCGGCACTCACTACACCTCGTTGACTCGCTGGTACACCGACGACGATGGCATGCTGGTGGGCGAAATCGATATGCCAATGAAGGTCGGCATCGTGGGCGGCGCGCTGCAAACCAATCCCACCGTTGCGCTGAACCTGCGCATGATGAATATCAAGAAAGCCACCGAGCTGGCCGAAGTCATGGGCATCGTGGGTCTTGCACAGAATTTCTCCGCCCTGCGGGCACTGGCTACTGACGGCATCCAGCAAGGGCACATGACCCTGCATGCGCGCTCCGTGGCAACCGCCGCCGGAGCGACCCCGGAACTGTTCCCTATCGTTGTCGACCGACTGGTCGAAAGCGGCGAAATCAAGATTTGGAAAGCCCACGAAATCATCAAGGGCCTGTCGCGACCCCGGGACGTGGCGGAATATGACCAGGCCGAAATCGACCACGAAGACCTGGCGGCGGGTCACGGAAAAATCATCCTGCTGGGTGAGCATGCGGTGGTCTACGGCTCCCATGCTATCGCGGCGGCGGTGCCCCTGGCGGTTCGCGCAAGAGTCCAGGACGGAGATGACGGCGTCCAGTTGATCGTGCCCCGCTGGGGCGTGGAACAGCGTCTGCACCAGGAAGCAGAGAAGCGTCAGTCTTTCGAGCGTCCCGCCGGCGTGATCCTGGAAAAACTGGGCCTGCTGGACAAGCCCATGCGGATCGAAGTGTATTCAGATATTCCGCGCGCCATGGGACTGGGCGGATCAGCCGCCGTAGCCGTGGCGATCATCAGGGCCCTGGACAGACATTACACCCTGGGACTGTCCAATGAAGATGTAAACAACCTGGCCTACGAGTGTGAACGGGTTGCCCATGGCACACCGTCCGGGGTAGACAACACCGTGGCCACCTACGGCAACGCTATCGTCTACCAGCGCAACCGCACTCCCGCCTTCCAGGACGTGGAAATCGGCGCACCCATGAAATTCGTGATCGGCATGACCGGCGTGGAAAGCCTCACTGCAGGCATGGTCGCCCAGGTTCGCAAGGCCTGGGAGAACAACAAGCGGGTCTACAACCGGTTGTTCAAGGGCATCGACGGATTAACCCTCGAGGCTATAGAGGCGATTCGCAAAGGCGACCTGGCACAACTGGGAGACCTGATGAACGTTTGCCAGGGCCTGCTGAACAGCCTGCGGGTTTCCAGTTGGGAGTTGGAGGAATTGATTCACCTGGCTCGTGATAACGGCGCCCTTGGCGCCAAGCTCACCGGCGGCGGTGGCGGCGGATCCATGATCGCCCTGTGCCCGGAAAACAGCGACAAGGTAGTCCGGGCAATTCGTGCCGCAGGTTACCAGGCCACGGAGGTGATCGTTGAATAAGGCGGCTCACGAAAACGCAGTCGTCTCACATGATTCCGAGAACCTGATCCTGGTCGATCATGAAGACCAGGAAGTCGGCAACCTGGACAAGGCCGGTTGTCACGACGGGCAGGGCAAGCTGCACCGTGCTTTTTCACTATTTATTTTCAACTCCCGTGGTGAAATGCTGCTGCAGAAACGCAGCGGGCAAAAGCGACTCTGGGGCGGCTACTGGTCAAACAGCTGTTGCAGCCATCCCCGCCAGGGAGAAGACATGCCGGAAGCCACCGTTCGCCGCTTGCACCAGGAACTGGGACTGCATTGCGAACTGCACTTTCTGTATAAATTCGAATACCACGCCAACTTCGATGACGAGGGTTCCGAGCATGAACTGTGCTGGGTCTATGTCGGGCGCAGCGACGAAGATGTCATCGTGAATCGCAACGAAATCGAAGAATGGCGTTTCGTCTCACCCGAACAGCTGGACCGGGAAATGAACGAGCAGGCTGAGCTGTTCACACCCTGGTTCAAGATGGAATGGCAGCAGGTCAGGGAACGCTACCAGGAAATACTGGAACTGGCCTGAACCAGGCCGCCATGACACGACTAGGGCCGCACTTGCCCACTACCCCGAACAATGTATTTATAGCTGGTTAGCTGCTCCACGCCTACCGGCCCACGGGCATGCAAACGTCCCGTGGCTATTCCCACCTCGGCACCCATCCCAAACTCCCCGCCATCGGCGAACTGGGTAGAGGTGTTGTGCATCACGATGGCACTGTCCACGGCGCAAAGAAAACGCTCGGCGACCTGGATATCACCGGCAATAACAGACTCTGTGTGCCCGGTAC
>Ga0316195_10000245_pt1 | contig 20081 bp, 27 predicted proteins | sample Phised1_MG_FD_204937 | JGI IMG/M metagenome (GOLD analysis project Ga0316195, IMG submission 204937) | Coastal sediment microbial communities from Maine, United States - Phippsburg sediment 1 | ecosystem: Environmental > Aquatic > Marine > Coastal > Sediment | place: USA: Maine | collected...
GACGACTGCCAAACCTTCCACAAGAGCTGGTACGTGTTCGGGTACGAGGTCCACCCCGGCAAGGTGATGGGCCTTGTTTGGTGCGTGGACCAAGATGGCCGGTGGGACGTCGCCGACGAGGAAGAGGTCGGGACTCCTGAGCACGCGGCACTGTTCTTCACCTATGGAGCGCGCTCGTGGGAGAAGAGCTACTCCGAATACATGCAATATATAGCGAAAACCGGGCGAGACCCCTGCAAAGAGTTTTTGCCACCGCCGGTCGTGCGGATACACGAGTCCTGGCGGGTTCACGTTTTCGAGCGCGGGGGATACGTCTGGCTGATGCGATGCGAGCTTTTGAGCCGCGATGAAAAGTTTGAGTTCCTTACAAGAGAAGTGACCCAATCATTTCGTCCGGGCGACGAAGACTTTCCCTCGTACATGGAGACCTACCTTCGGCTGGAGCGTCTGGCAGACATCGGGGGGTATGCTCTTGACCCTTCTCATTCCAGGAGCGTCAAAGACCTTGCAGCGTCCTGGCATCCCGGGGAGCATCGAGGGCAGTACGTGGCCGAGATGGAAGTTTCTCATGAAATCTCGGCCATTGACCCTGATGAATGGGCCGAAGAGCTACGCCGCCGAGCATGTCGCACGATTGCCTCGCTCTACGAGATCACCCCCTGCAACGCCACTTGACAAAGCCTTTTTATAGCCTAGATTGATGAAATCATGGGAGGTGGCGTGGAAGAACGGCTATTGGTGGCAGAAAGTGCCGCCCGAGAATTGCTGAAAATGCTGAGAGACACAAGTGCTTCCATCACGGTCTCGAAGGTCAGCGCGGACCAGCTACGAACAAAGCTCTTCGACGTGTGTGGTGGGCTATGGGCGAAGGGTCGCGCTTCTTTGTACGGGGAAGGGGACGGTCGCTTTTGGGTGATTGATATCAGCCAGGCATTCAGCAACATCAGCCTGTACGCGATTGCGCGAAAGGTCCCGCATTCAGACGGAAATTTTGCAGTGATGAATGTGGTGGACGAGGACGGTTTGGAGGAGCTGGTGAAGGGCAACCATTTTGACGGGTCGGAGGAGAACGTTCAGCTAAGAGAGAGAGTCGCCAGGAGACCAGCCAAGACATCCGACGGTCCTGTGTTGCTTCGGTGGCGCTTGCGCTCCGATGAATCGCCTTCTGCCTGGGAAGAGAAGACAATCACGAAGGCGACAGTGGCGGCGGAAGTACAAGCTCTTCTGGCCAAAGGGGTGAACGTGGACCAGGTAGAAATCTGGACCGAGCGGAAAAAGCCTCAAGTCAGGGTGGAGCTGGTCTGATGGATGTCTTGGAAGTTCCTCGCAATGAGGAAGGCGTCATTCGTCCGGAGTCTTGGGAACAGTATTACATGTTGCTCCAGGCCATGTTGTTGGGCGAGATGCCGAAAGAGACAACAGTCGACCTGTCGATGCTTCCAGAGGTGTTGTCCTTGGATGAAATCGTAGCGGTTCAACCCATGACAGCGCCGGTTGATTTGCCTTTCAAATTCATTGGTCCTGGCGACGAGGGGTACAAAAGCACCATTGCTGCAATAGAGGAGAAAGAGAAGCTGATGGCGAAGCGAAAGGATATTCACCTGGGGCGAGTTCAGTTGATGGCCGAAAGCGAGTTGGGCGAGGGGACGCACTCGATGATTACTGGGGTTGTCCTGTCTGGAGCCATGTTCCACTGCACTCGCTGTGGAGCACTCAAGCCGGCCACTGATGTTGGGCTGCGGCATATGGCCGACGGGATAGTCCGCAACCAGCCCCAGTGCTCGGCCTGTCGCAGTCTGCCGTCCAAGGGGTAGCTCCATGGCCCGGGACGTCGATTGGCGCGGTTTCATGAACAAGCTGGTGTTTTGCTACTGCTGTGGGCGACTTGGTCTGCCCGCCCGGGGCAAGACGAGGCCGACGGGGTGGACGCTTCTCTACCAGCCGCGCAGCGACGCCCCTCCTGGCCTTCTGGTTTGCTCGCAAGGTTGTGAGGATGCTGTCAGAGCTGCGATGATGCGAGGGCCCGTGACAGAGCCCCTGGCGATGCCTGAGCCCGGCAAGGTGATACTGCCTGTCGAGGTGCGCCAGGCCATGCTCGAAGAGGTGCGGGCGGACCTGGAGGCTCAGCATGGTAGACGTCCCGAATTTGTCACTTCTGACATCCCCGGAGGAGAAAGTGGAGAAGACGAAAGAGAAGGAGAAGGAGAAGGAGACGGTGCCCCCCCAGTATCGACTCGGCCGGATAATTCGGGACCGGCGGGTGGAAAAGGGGATGAGTCTGCGTGACCTAGCAAACTATGTCACAAGCATTGTCTCGGAAGAGTTCACCACGATGGCTCTCAGTCAGATAGAGCGGGGCATGCGGCCCGCCGCCGCAGCGGAGCTTTGGGCCCTGGCCGGAGCGCTGTGTCTCGACGGGGACGAGTTGCTGCAGGCTGCCACTGCATGGAACAAGGCGGCCTGGCAAGAGCCGAGCCCTGTGGTTCTTACCCCAGAGGAGACGAAGACCAGGGCCACCTACAACCTGACGACCAGTGAGATGTGGGACGAGCTGTGTGCTGTCGTGGGGGACCTGGAGAGAGGCTCGCAGGCTCTACGGAACACCACGCGGTATCTCTGGACGGTAGCCCCGGACGTCGCGAGCAACGCCGACCTGACGGCGGACCTGCTCCATGCGTCGGCCCAGCGGCTGAAGAGGAAGATGGACCCCGGTGGGTTTGTGCAAGCGGCTTGCACAACGGTCGAGTCCACCGAAATCCCCCCCGGCGGCCGTCACAACCAATGACCTGGCCCGGTGGTATGCTGAGGCATGAAGTGGACCATCATCACTGTCGTTGGCGTGGCATTGTTTATGGTGGCACTTGCCCTGGTTATCTACGGGGTTGTCACCCACAAAGAGGCGGGACTGCTGGAGGTCTGCTGGTCTCCGGTTGGCGAAGCTCAATACACAAACCCTCAAGACTCGGACAGGAGGGTGACCGGTGGGTCATGTGAGAGGCCTGAGAAACTGGTATGGCCGGCAGAGCAGATACCGCTCACCGTCGCCGCCACCACGGATTACAACGCCGTGCTTGCCGTCGGTTCGGCTCCGCGCCGAGCACTCGACGAAGCGATACGCGATGTCAATCGCCAGGTTGGGTTCTTTCTTCTCCGGGCCTCCTCCGATGCCGTATCCGCGTCTGTGCTGGCTCAGCTCGGAACAGCGATGGGGCCTTCCCGAGGAGGTGGAGGAGAAACCGTCCTGGGATGGGCCAGACACTACCTGGACGTGGACGGGGTCGGAGCACCTGTTCGATGCGAGATGTTCGTATTGCCGACGGCAGCTAGTCTTCGGGAACGGTATCTTGTCTCCCACCATGAGCTATTGCACTGTGTAGGCCTCGCCCATGACGACTTCGAGTCCAGCGCGATGTATCCCCTGACGGAGGATGACGTGTGGAACGGACTACGGCGGTCCACGCGGATATCCGACCATGATGTGCGACTTTTGAGGTCCAGGTATAATTGACAGTCGCTTTCCATGTGTCCATATTGGCCATATGCAAGTCTTCAGACTATACCGTGTCCTGGCCGTTCAGCGTGGTGACGAGGAGATACAGCGGGGGCCGGGGGCCCGTGGTACCTTGGCGTTGATGACCGACCGCACCGGCTGCATCATGCGGTTCGTTCCTGACAACGGGACTCCTGTTCAGGAGCCATTCGAGAAGTTTGACGTGCTCCCTTCCGTTCCCGTCAATGATTCGGTGGTCGTGACATTGGCCGATGGTCAGACCTGGACGTTTACGGCGTACAGGGAGTTACAGGCGGCCGAGAAGACCCAGTTCACTGTGGTACAAGCACACAAGGGAGGAGGGGTAACCGTCAAATGAGTGGATTATGGTACGAGGTGGTTGGCATAGCCGATGCGAGTGACGAGGTGAAAAACATCGAGGGAAATGATGTTTACATTCGCGGGGGACTCGATGATTTGCTCGTTATTCAGGTTCCCAAGGGGGTCAATCACCAGGCCATCTTGCAGGGCATCGAGAGGATGCTGAAGGCCGAGGGCATCGAAAAGGGGGTGTTCGTCATCGACAAGGACATTCAGATGATGAAGCTCGCCACTGTTCCTCGGCACAAGGCCAAGGTCTTCGAGGCGAAGTATCAGGAAGTAAAGGCCAGCAAGACCCAGAACGCTCCAACAACGGAGACCCCGCAATGACTGTGCAGGTCATTGAAGAGATGAAGCCTCCGCGTCCTGACCTGATGCGAGAATGTCCGCCGGGGAAGATTCAACCAATCATTTTTTGGCCGGACGACAGGCTGGCCATCCCCAGCCAGGAGCTGCCCCCCGAGGCCTTCGGGACCTTCCTGGACCAGCTCGTGGCAGACCTCGTGACCACGATGTACATGACGGGGGGCATTGGCCTGTCCGCCATTCAGATAGGAGCCCCGTTCTCCGTGTTTGTCGCTGACCTTTTCTACCAGCAGGGAGTGAAGGGGCCGAATCAGCTCCTGGTGGCCGTGAATCCTGTGGTGGAGCCCGTGGGCCAGGGCGAGGTCGTCCACCAGGAGGGGTGTCTGAGCTTCCCCGGCGTCCAGGAGGTTGTGCCCCGCGCTCCCGAGGCGGTCATTCGCGGCCGGTCGAGGACGGGCGAGCCTTTCAGGATAAAGGTCGGCGGCATGATGGCCCGGGTCGTTCAGCACGAAATGGACCACCTGCAGGGCAAGACTTTTCTGGACCGGATGAAGCCGCTGGCCAAGCGTTCAGCTATCAAGAACGTGAAGCGGTTCCACGCGGGGGTCCGGAGTGATTCCGTCAGAGTGAATCCCCCCAACAAAAAACTCCCTCGCCGCGCTCATCGGTAGGCGGTCTAGCGGGCGTCCCGCTCCAGGCTTTCCAGGTAGGCGTTCAACTCTTCGGCCAGGATGACCGACTCGTCCAGGACACGGTGGTCGTCGTGGTGGCGTCCGGCGACGGGGGCGCGGCCTTCGTCGTGGCCAGCGGCGTCCCAGCGGCCCACCAGGCTGTCTTCGTAGTCGCGGGCCTGGGCATCGGCCCATGCTTCGTAGTCTTCGATGGCGTTGGTGTTGATGTCCGTCATGGTGTCCTCCGTCCGTCCTGAACACAAACTAAGGCACGAAAACGGTTTGTCAACAGGGTGGGCGGAGGTTTTGGTGGCGGTAAGGTCGGTACAAGCTGGCAGCGGGGTGGTGTGAAAGCTCAACCCGTGGTACTGGGCGCGTCCCCCCCTTATAGAAGGAAAGAAAGGGAGAAAAAAAGAGCAAGAATCGACAGGGGCTGTTGTTGACAATCCCAAACTAGGGCATAAGTTGTGGATGTAACGGACGGAGGACACCATGACACAGCAAGCCAACAGCAACAACGCTTCTTTCGGCGAACTTACTATCGTAGCTCTCGTGGCCGTCAGCCTTCTCCGCCCCGGCCAGCGTCGCCGCAACCCCCGCCAGGCGGCTGCCCGCCGTGAAATCGCGGCCCGCTGTCGCTCGGCGGTGCTCTACTCCAACGTGGGCGTCGTCCGCGCCCTGGAGCTGCTCTTCGGTCACCAGACCACTGACGAGCAGTGGACGCATTCCACGCGGCACCTCAACCAGCGTGGTTTCTCGCAGTCCCACGCCCGCACCGGTTCGTGGTTGGTTGAGACGGTCATCGCCGAAGGGCGTGAGGCCGGCCGTCCCGAGGGTGAGCTGCTCCGGGGGAAGGCCTTGGAGATGGGCCGACAGATTGCCCTTCATTACTGCAACACGCAGCTCGTTGAGGCAACCTGCCGCAAGTACGCCCCCCTCGGGTTCGTGCTCCCCGCCCCCAAGGACTTCGGGTTCAAGGCCGAGCCCGTGGACGTCGAAACCCTGACGGTCCAGGCTGCCCTCCAGGAAGCCTCCTCCTGGTTCGCTGGCAACTCGGCCCCCCTCAACTAAGGGGCCATCACCGCGCCCCGGGAGAACAGCTCCTGGGGCCACCATCCCACCTTTTTTGCCGCCATCCTGGTCCGTTTCCACCGCTGGTCCCATCGGCCATACTCCTTTGTCTTGAGGCGAAGGAGCAGGTCCCGAGCGAAGGACACTGTCGTCGCGGAGCGGAGGCCGGTAGGGTTCCACCCCGTACTGGACAGGGCTCGACTCAGCAGCCGGAAGGCGATGGCTGGCGCGTTGACCGTGTAGCTGTGAAACACGCATAAGGCCAGGTCCAGCTCGTCGCCCAGCTCCCTGGACTCGATAGCGTTCACCGTCTTGAGCCCGTAGACGACTTGGCGAAGGGTGGCCGACCGGCGGTGTTTGTGCAGGTGGAGCTTTCGCGTCTCTATCCGCCGGCTCAGGTGTTTCAGGCCGAAAGCGCTTTGAGTTGCCCAGGTCGATTCGTCAGCCGTCAGCTCGTGGAGCAGCATGGCCCACCGGCGAGAGGTCTCCCAGTGGTCTCCCCCCTTCGCGACGACTCCTTTGACCGGCGTGATGGTGTCCCTGATGGCCGCGCCGTGGACCAGGTCGCCCGCTGAATGGGGTACGCGCCGGCCAGCTACCCAGCCATGGCCGTCTTCCAACCACCGCAGGGAGCCATCAGGGGCCACGTACCAGCCCTCTTTGGCGAAGGCCTCCCATAGAGGGGCGACCGGGGCTCCTGGGGCCTTCTCGATGTCGGCCAGCAGCTCCCACGCTCCCCCCTGGTCGTCTTCGGCCCGGAAGTCCTCCCGGGCAAGCTCGCGGGGGTAGACGGCGATGTGCTGGTCCCGGCCGATGGTGAAGCCGGTCCCGTCGGCCATCATGACGGAGCCCATTCGGTTGCCGGTCTCAACTTGCCCCGTCAGCCAGTAGGCCCGTTCGAGGTGCAGCTCGGAGATTGGAAGGCCCGGAGGGGCGACGGTTTCCTGGCCAAAGATTACAGGGCCACTGTACCTGTTGATAGTTCTGTGTAGAATCCTGGCCATTATTCTCCTTTTTACTGTGGGGGCGGCTCGCGGGCACTCATCAGGTCGGTCGCGGGTCGTCCTTTGCCTAATCGTCCATGAAGCCTTCGGCCTGTCCAAAGACCTCGTCTTCAAACATGGGCGAGGGTGGCAGGTTCCTTTCGCGTCGCCACCGCTCCAGGTCGATGACGTTTCCCTCGAAGCAAGCGTCGAGTGTCTCCTGGTTCAGCTCGATGCCCGGACACCAGGTAAGCAGCTCCTGGCCGGTGGCTCCGCATTTGTTGCACATGGCGATTTCTTCATAGTCTTCGCCGTCATAGACGAAATCGAGGTCATGGTTCTCTGGTCCTGGTTTCATGGGACACTCCTCCACCTCTTTTTTCCGCCGTCAACCTCCCCCTTGACCAGCCCATTTTTGACGAGGGTGTGAACCGCCCTGGTAAGGGTGCCATAGGGGTGTCCCGTGATAGCCTCCAGGCGTTTGTAAGTGATGCCCTCGTCGCCTGCCGCCCGGATAACCCCCCAGACGTCCATCTCTGAGTGGCTCAGGGTCGGGTAAGGAACGGCGGGGGGCTCAGGGTCCGGAGGCGAACCATGTGCTGCCTCGTTTGTGAACGTGACAATCAGGTAGCCGTCTGTGCCGTCTTCTCTCCAGGAGAGTGTGGCGTCCAGAGGCATGGAGCAGGATTCCCCGTTCGGCCCCGGATAGACGAGCTGGTCCAGCAGGTCCTCGGCAGTGAACAGGACCTCTTTCGTTTCAATGACCGACACCTTCATCAGCTTCACCTTCTTTCGGTCAGTGGTTTGGCTAGGCGTGCTCCGGACGGTCCGCACTGGGGAAGAGCGGCTGGTCCGTGAGCCTCGTCTGCTTGAGTGCTTCTCGCTCGGTCTTTTTCTTGTGTCTCAGGACCTTCAGCTCTCCTTCGTACTCCATTTCGTAGGGGCCCTGGACCATTTGGCGCAAAGCCTCACGGACGGCCTTGCGAGGTACGTTCAGGGCTTCGGCGATGCGCTTGACGTGGCTGTCGCCGATACCGAGCTGCCTTCGCTTTTTCATCTCGTCGCTGATGGCTTCGATGGCCGTGTTGGTGGCAGCGACTATGTCCTCTTCGCTGGCGGGGGCTTCCGGGGGTGGGGCGTCGTCAGCCGGAGGGGTGTCGTCTGCGTCAGCGTCGAGGTCCTTGGGGACTGCCTGCACGCCGATGATGCTCTTGAACAGCCACTGCTTGCCATCCTTCCTGGCGGTGAAAACGCCCTCGGTGCCCAGCTTGCGCAGCGCCTGGCGGACGGACTTTTCCCGGGGTACGTCGGGATGGAATTTCTCCATGACCATCCCCACGAGCTGCTCTTCCTTCCATTCGATGTCCACGGGCAACGTCTGGGCAATCTCCTTTGCCGTCTTTGCTACCCCCCGCGTGCGCCGGATGTTTTTTTCGTCTTCCTGGGGGGAGAGCCCCCCATGCGTGACCAGCATGGCTTCCAAGGTGGTGATTTCCGCTTCGGTGTCATCGAGTTTTGATTGCGTTTTTGCTTTCAACTCGATAAGTTCCGAGCGCTTCCCCTTGAGAATCGCTAGTCCTTCGTGTGCTTCGGCGAGCCAGGCTTCAAAATCAAAGGTCATGACGGCCTACTCCTTCCCCTGTGCTCAAGCTAACACATGAAAAGGTCTTGTCAATCCTGGTCCTGGTTGGGATTTGTTTCTTCCATCATGGACTTGCGTGGCTCGCTGTCAGGCCGGACGAAGCTGTTCCGCTTCTTTCCCTTGTCCCATTTCATGGTCCAGGTCCGACGCTTTTCGTCGGCCCGGCCGCTCAGCCATCGCTTCCAGCCCGAGCAGGTCGTCAGGTGGGTCTCGAAACCTATAGTAAACGGCACCTTGAGTTTCTTGTGCTCGGCATAGTAGGCGCGCTCGTCGTCAGTTGCTTCCCTGCCGGTGACCGGCTTCCCGGTCCATTCTTCCAGCAAGCAAAGGGGCTCCTTGGGCAGCTTGGTCGTGACTTTTTTGCCCGTCTCGGGGTCGGTGTGCTTGAACCGAGACCAGGGACCGTCGAACACCACCAGGCGACGGCGCGTGTTCACGTAGACGCACTGACCGCCATGTCGGACGTCTTGCAGTAGCTGAAAGACGGTAGCCCCGCAGGCCGGGCATTCGCAGGGGTCCAGCTTCTGTGACGGGAATCGGCCGGGCTTGGGGGTCTTCTTTTGCGCAGGCGCCTCGCTGGAGGCCTTCTTTGCCTTCCAGGTGACGCCTTCGAGCTGGAGGGTCCCCTTGCTCCTCATTTCGTTCAGGCGCAACTGGAGGCTCTTCAGGGGCCCACAGCGGCGCTCGATTTCTTCGACTGTCAGACCGTCGGGGGATGCCGCCACGCAGTCGTATACCTTGCGGGCGGCCGACCCTTTGCGGGGTAGTTGGTCAGCCATTGGCAACCGCCTGGTAGTCGTCGGCGGGAAGGTCCAGGCCGTTGCGGCGAAGGTAGGCTGCGATGGCCGAGATGGCCTCGGCGCTGGAGTCCCGGACGTGGGACCAGTCCCAGGCTTGCTCATCGAGCCAGTCCAAGGTGACCTTGCCAAACCCGTCGGCGAGCAGCCACGCCTCGTCACGGATGTACCAGGCTACCTCGTCATGGAGAGAGCCTTTCCAATGGAGGCAGTTGGCTACGAGTGACCAGTCCAAATACTGCACCCTGGTGAAGCAACCCAGCTCGAAAGGGGTGGGGGGAACGTAAGCGGCTTGGTTGGTATTGGTGTTAGTGTTCATGGTGTCCTCCGTCCGTGCTCACAAACTAATGCTTGGGAGTGATTTGTCAACAGTGGTTGTGCAAGCGACTTGCACTTTCTCTTCGTTGACAGGCCCATATTAGGGTATTAGATTGCTAGGCATGGGAAAAAAGGGCAAGAAAAAGGGAGAACGGGGCCAGCGACGCCTTCGAGAGAGGAAGCTGTCCGATACCGTCTTGTCTGTGTGGTTGGCCGCCCGAGAGTCAGCGAATCTCCTGGCCCGTGATTTTGAGTCCGGCCAGGAGGGCGTTGACCCTGGCGACAATTGGTTGTTTTGCGGCGAGAGTTCGATGGTTTTCGGCCAGCGGGATGCTTCGTCGTTGATTGGGCCCCTGGTAAAGCATTCCGTCAGAGATGCCCGGATTTTCATTCTGAAGCCTTCCCTGTTCGGGACCTACTACCGTGAAGCGGACGTCTACACCACGACCGAAATTGCCGGGATGGAATGGGCCCCCGAGGGGATAGGGAATGTTACCGAGGAGGAGGCGCTCGACCACTATCACCTTATTGCCGAGGCCGGGAAAAAGGTCCCCCCGCCCGACCCCGAGCGGTGGCCATTCCCTTGCTTGTGGATTGCCTTCGGGGAGGGGATTCCACTGACCGCTGCTCAGACAATGGCCAGGCTGCAGGCCCAGACCATAGATTCGCTCAAGCCCAAAGGCGTGATGCTGATGGCTCAGCTCTGGGCTCAGTATGAGGGGGGAGTCTTCATTGCTGATGTGCTGGACGTGGAGACGAAAAGAGACGATGGCGGCCGATTCCCGACGCTATTGTGGGGCGTGGTCTATTTCGAGGGGAAGTGGAATCACCCCTACGACCTGAACCCTTGGATTTGCAACGCAATTCATCAGCACCTGCTGGACTACAAGACGGTCATCGTCGAGAAAAACTGGAGTGCTCACCAGGCGCGGTCCATGACCAATCCGTCAAAGGAGGTCGTTCGGCCGCCGATTCCCCCCCCGTTCTACCTGGTGAACCTTCAGAGCAAAGTCGTCGAGCGGGACTTTCGCCGGACCATCCCGAGGCGGCAGAGAATGGAGTACCAGCACAGTTTCTCGGTCCGGGGCCACGAACGGGTGCGCGTGCGTCGCGGGCCCCTGCCCCTGTCCGAGGAGGACCGGGAGGCTCTCCATGCCCGCAAGTATGACATCTACACCTTGGCCCCCCTTTCCCAGCGGCACGCTCAGCTCCTGGCCGACCGGGGTATCCAGGGAAAGAGGACCGGCGAGTGGATGGCCATTCTGGTCTCGTGGGTGAAGGACCACCGGCGCGGGCCGGACAACGCACCATTCGTGCCGGCGGTGAGAGTCGCGTGAGCTAGGAGAAGGCGATGACGTGCAAAGACGATTGTATCTGTGAGCGCTGCGGGACCATTTGGAGCAGCAAAGAGCGTCAGGAGCTGCTGGACTTCAAACATCGGCGCCTGGAGGAAGACCTCAAAGACGCCCAGGAAGAGCCTATAGATATTGATTATCACGAGTATGTATGCGGAACCTACTGCACCGAAAACGGCTGTCTGGGCCACGAATCCGATGTCCCCATTGCCTTTCAATTCCGGGGCGTCTGGTTCGAGGTGGCTGGCTACCAGAACGGCGAGGTCCCGTGGGATGACCCAAACGGCGTGAAGGACCAGGCAGAGTACAAAGAGGTCTTCGCCGCGCTGGTGTCTCGCCTGTCAAAAGGATAAAAAATGAGTAAATCAGACGATTTTATGACCAGCACCGCTCCCCACATTATCAAAGAGGAGCAGCTCCCGGCCCCGCGCCTGGAGCTTCGCTGGCAGCATCTGGAAGACGACCGACGCTATGCTCCAAAATTTCGGTGCGAGTACAATTTCGTTCTCCCCGTCACAGAGAATGAAGTCAGGGTGGGGTCATGCGTTCAATTCGGGCCGGAGCTGCGGTACACCATGGGCTGGACCGACGTGGAAGGTGAGCATGAGGGCTTCCCCGTGGGCGAAAATGGCATGCTCCACACCCCCTACCGCGACTTTCACCATGCCACCTGGGACAGCTACACGACCAAGCTGCCAGCTTTCGTGGTCTGGGATGGCCAGGCCCAGATTCTGCGCCCCTCACCACCATCAGGGCCCCCAGCGAAGTACCTGGAGGCGGCGTCCGAGGAGGACCCCAATTGGGCATCCAAAGAGTTCAGGCGTGAGATGGGCCGAGTAACGAAAGCCTTGTGGCGGTTCCACGGCAGGCTCGGAAACATCGGAGACCGTCAGCCCAAGGGATGGATGCGAGCCTATTATCGGGAGGTGGCCCGTGAGGTCGCGACCCGTGCTAGTGCCCTGGGCGAGAGCTTCTTCTTCGACTTCGCTGACTGGATAACTGAGAGAGCACGTCGTCACCTTCTCGACACAGGCAAGGAGACGATGATGGCCTGTGCCACCTGTGGGGCCAAGATTCCAACCGACCTGACCAAGGCTTGTGAGCACATTTTCACCCCCGAGGAGAGGGCCTTTTTTGAGCGGAGCAAGACCTACCCCTGAAAGTTCGTGTTGACAATCGCCTCGGCGCCCCTTTCTGGGCTCAAAACATCATTTCCTGCAAGTACATGATTTCAATGACTATGTGTGGCGTTTTCAAAAAACACGCCCCCGAGGATTTCAAAATTCGGAGACCCCTGGCTCATATACTAGGATACCCCTCGGGCCCACCACGTAAGTGGCCGAAAACACTTCCGGTGGCCAGGCGCTCTCCGATGACCTGTTGACAGACGCATTGTCAACAGGGTTCGTCGCTCTGAAGCGTCAAAATGCACAATTCAATTATTGCAGTCGGTTGAGTCGGTTTTGAGCGCAATCGCCCCCAGGGGGAGCCGCTCGCACGCACCCCTCTCTTGTCACCATATAGTTTTGGCTAAATCGTCTCGCTGAGCTGGGGGGGCTCGATTGACCGCTGCCCGGGCCTCGGCTACTGTCGCCATCCGTTGCAAGGCAGACCAGCCCCCCTGAGAACCGAGGACCAATCGGAATTTCAAGGGGTTGGGCGGGGTGGCCCTGCTGGTAGTGGTGCCGTCTGAACCTCGGCACCGTGACATGAATCGGATTGAAGGATTCTGACTATGTCGGGACGCAACCTATCGCCACCATACGATTGCTGTCAATCATCAATAAGCACACATAAGCGTTTATCCCCCCCGACGCCCCTCGTCCCCCCCCTATCCCACTGTCCCCCTCCCCCGGTCCCTGGGCTTGCTTCCCCCTCTATAGAGGGGAGGTGGACATAGATGGAAGGGCGGGGAAACAGGGGAGAAAGCGTGGTAGGGGCAGATGGGGCAGATGTGGCAGCTGGGGGAGGGAAGGAGTGGGCAGGGGTAGGGTATGAGAGCCGGCCGTATTGGTACTATCGGAACGGGAGGCCGTGGGATGGGTTGAGAGTGAGCATAGAGCTGAAGAAGTTGGAGGGGTGGGGGATATTGGTGGGGCGCGCCCGGGAATTATTGAGGTGCGGGGAGGTGGTGGCGGTCCGGGAGTGTGAATGCTGTGGGGAGGCTCGGGCCGGGAGTGGGACGTTCCGGGAGGTAAAGAGGAGCTGTGGGGGGAGGAGCTGTCCATATTGCTCATGGGTGAGGGCGACGGAGCGTGTGGAGTTATTGGGGTTGGCCGCCCGGGAAATTTTGGAGGTCCCGGGCTATGAGTGGCAGCTCATAACGCAGAGCTTGCAGTACGAGGGGGACCGGCGTTGTGAGGACATGAGCGTGAAAGGTCTCCGCCGCCGAATTTTGATGTGCGGGCGAATGGTTAGGAGGCAGTGGAAGGAAGGGCTCAAGGGCCCAGGGACCGCTCTATTGCGCTGTACCGAGATATCTGAGCGTGGGCACGTCCACCTGCACTCTGTCTACTACGGGCCGCCCGTGACCGCCGCCTGGCTCGAAAAGGTAGGCAAGAAAGTCTCCCAGGGCAGGGGTTGCAGGGCTAAGGTCCAGAAAATCAAGGGGGGAGCCGCCGGGGTCAAGAAAGCTGCCAGGTACGCGGCCAAGAGCGTGAAGGGGTCCGCCGGCGCCTTCAATGAAGACGCGCTCACCGGCGAGGGAAGGGTCTCTAACCTCTATCCCGAGCTGGCCGCACGCTGGGAGCTGGCCGCCGCAAACCTCCGGCTCTCCGACGTCTATGGCGCCCTGAGAGGCATCGAGGTGCCCAAGGTAGAAAGCGAAGGAGGCCCCCACGACGATTCCGAGACTCAATGCTCCTGTGGGGCAGTGGGGCGATTTCGCACGTCGTACCGCAATGTCTTTGACTTTCTTATAGAATGCCACCTCAAAGGGCAGGCCGGCCTGGAGGGTAACAAGTGGCTTCCCTACTGGATGCGTGACGCGGTGCGTCGAAAAAAGCTCCGCCTGGCTGAAGAGAAGGCCCGAAAGAGACGCTTGGCTCGGATGCGGGCCCAAAGTAGACAAAAAAAGCCAGCTTCAAAAAGGAAAGCGGGCTGACTCTATGAGCAACCATTGTGCAAGCGACTTGCACAGAGGAGAAGGTGAAGGCGAATGAGCGACCGCATGCCGACAGCATTCGAGGTGGACCAGGCCGAGGTCGAGGAGCTGCAGTCACATGTCCGCCGCCAGGCCGAGCGTATCGCCGAGCTGGAGAAAGAGCTGGCGACGGCAAAGGGCTTCCATGCCGTGGCGGTGAAGGAGCGGGACCTGGAGCGCGTTCGGGCGGGCACGCTGGAAGAGGCGGTCCGCCGGTGCCTGAGCTTCCTTCGCAACATACCGGGCCACCGGCGCTCTGACGACGTTCATGACGCGATATGTGCCCTGGGCCAGGTGGTAGCTCCCCGGGACGCTGGAGAGGCTCCTGGGGGCCAAGGGGGAGCAACATGAAGGGCGTGGCGGTGGAGACCAGGAGAGTCCCGGTCAGGAGCTGCCAGGGCTGTCCGTTCGCTCGATTCGACGACCATACGTTCGTGCTGCCCCGGGACGAGTGTTGGCTGAACGTCGACTTGGTCCCGGCGCGAGAGGGGGTGCCGCCCGTGTGTCCGCTCAAGACGTCGGTCGTGACCGTGCTGTTGGGGGGGGAGAAGGAGAAGGCGTGATGGTTTGGGGCGCTCATGAGAATCAAATCCGGGGCTCGAAGTCTCCCAAGGCTAAGCTCGACGAGGAGAAGGTCCTGGAGATGCGACAGCTCTATGCCGACGGCAAGACTACGCAGGCGGAGCTGGCCCAGAAGTACGGCGTGGGTATGACGACAGTGTGGTACGCGCTGAATCGGCACACCTGGACCCACGTCGGGCCATTTCGGGATGGGTGAGCAGGGAGGACACGATGAAGGTGAAACGGGATGACAGCCAACCTCGTGACTGAGGCCTACGTTCGGGCGGGGCTGGTACTGGAATAGGCAAGCTCAGGGCTGGTCAAGGTCGAGGCCGAGCTGCTCTGGCTGGGTTTTGGCGGTGGTGTCCTCCAGTCGGGCACGGGCTATTTCGGCGTACTCGGGGGACAGCTCGATGCCAATGAAAGACAGACCTTCCTGAAGAGCTGCAACCCCGGTGGAGCCCGACCCGGCGAAGGGGTCAAGGATGGTGCCTCCGGTGGGGGTGGAAACCAGCCGGCACAGCCACCGCATAAGGGCCAGGGGTTTGAGCGTGGGGTGGTTGTTCTCGATGGTGCCTTTGTGTGTTCTTTCGGCCCGTGAGGCTTTGGCGCAGTAGAAAAATCGGGACGCACCGCCTTTGTCACTCCTTTTTTCGATGGGTCTCTCTCTACGTCCTCCGGAAAATCCCATAATTCGGCTGGTTCCTCCCCCGTGGGAATGCAATATCCCCGTCTGCTCGTCCAACATCTTTCCAGCTTCCTCGTCCAGAATGACGTTGGCGGGCCAGCGGCCCGTCGGGGGCACGTACTCACCCTCAGCCTTACGTGCGAAGGCCCCTGCACCCGTCACGGTGCGCGAATCGCCGGACCATGCCTTCCGGTCGCGACCGTCAGTGTTGGAGTATGCCCCACCATTCAGATTATCGTTTGTTCCAATTCGGCACCCGTCCACATTTAGCCCAGCCACCCCATGGGTCAGAGCATTCTTGGCGAAGGTCCCGTCCAGTGGCTTCATTGCCAAAATTATTGGCTCGTGTGCGGGTTTAAGAGCCGTATGCCATCCGTCCCAGAGCTTGGCTTCGGGGGTGGCGGGGGCGGTGAGTGGGGGATGCGATTGTTCTTTACCTTTTTTTGTTCCTATCCAGATTGTTTTATGGTCGTGATTTGGTCTTGCACACGGATTGTCGCTAATGACCTTGCGCTCGGCTCCCGCAGCCTTGTCAATTGCCTTTGAGAGATTCAATGCTTTTGGGAACCCACTTCCAAAAAGCCAACAAAGGCAATCCTTTAGCTCAAAACCAGCATCCTCAATAGCGACCATCAGCCGGTGGTGAGTACGGGGCCCACCGAAAGCCAGGAGCCAACCACCTGGCTTGAGTACCCGGAGGACTTCTTTCCAGTAAGCCTCGCCAGGAACGCCCCGGTCCCAATTGGAGCCCATCATGGTCCAGCCATACGGCGGGTCAGTGATACAGGCTTCGATGGATTCAGCGGGCAGGGTGGGCAAGATGTCCAGGCAGTCGCCGGTGGTCAAATTCCAAGTCATGAAGGGAGCCTACCCCAGCGGGCGGACGGCTGAAAAGCTCAGGGCTGGAGGCTAGCCTAGCAGCGGCAGACCGGCGTCGACGTTGGCTTTGACTTGGGCGTTTAGGCGCTCGAAGACAATGCGGATAGCTTCGTCGTTGTTGTTCATGACGTCTGCTAGGAGCGCGATATCTTCGTGGATTTTGTTTCTTTTGGTGAGTTGGCTCTCTGTGGCTGTTTGCCAGTCCTTGACCCCGCAGTATTTCTGGATACGCAGGGCGAGTTTTTTGATGAGGTCGGGGAAGGTCTTTTTGTTTCCGTGGCGCACGTAGAGGGCTCCGCACATGGCCTTGTAGCTGTCACCGCTGTCGTTGCGATGTCTGATGAGGTGGTCGAACAACCATTCGTAGACCTCGATTTTGAGCTGGGGGCTGATGGCAAGGGCCAGGTCGATGAAGAGCAGGGGGTGGACCCATGTATGAGCGCCTCGGCCTCGTCCTTTGATGACCGCCTTGCCGAATCTACCTTCCAGCTCCTCGACAAACTCCTTGGTTTGCTTGGAGCGCAGCCAGGTGGCCAGTCGAAGTTCTGGCTTGCCGTGTTCGGCTCTCCATTTGTTGCCGGCTTTGGTGAGGTCCGTGGCTGAAAAAAATTCGCTTTTGGAACGCTGGGCAATTTTCGAGCCAAACAGCTCCCGCTGCATCACGACTTCTGTCTTCATTTCGTTGCTTTCTGTTTCAAATTTGGCCAAAACAAAAATATTTTTATAAAAACATTTTTATTTTGTCCACAATCGAAACAAAAAAAGCGGCGGGCGGACGGCTGAAAAGCTCAGGGCTGGTCGCGGCCTTCGACCTTGCGCTCTTCGCGGTCTTGCTTGCGGGCGTCCAGCCAGTGCAGGGCCTCTTCGAGCTTGGTGATGGCCAGCGAGTTCTCTCTGCACGGGAATTTTTTGTTGAGCGCCTGGAGTGTGCCGAGGGCGAAGGTGATGACGTCGTCGACTTGGCAGCCGTTGACCCCGACGTCCTTGATGGGTCCGCGTTGCCCGACGAAGACGACCCCTTCAGGTATCACTCGGATGTACGGCTCAAAGGGGATGGGGTTGTCTCTGAGGCTCCCTTGCGGGGTGTCTGCGTAGGGGTAGGCCCGTTCCTTGGGGTCGAAACTTTCGGGCGCGAGTAGCATAGGGGGATTGTCGGCGACGTTGGCCGACCAGCGCAGTGCCATAATGTTCTCCTTCCCAGGCCTTTTTGACCTGCTGCCCCTCAGCGTACAGGGAAAGTGTTGCTGACTAAAGCTCAGGTGGCGGGCAAGAATAGTTGTCGCTGGGAGGCACCAATGACTGACGAGGCTTGGGAGCAGGTGATGCGAGCGGCACGGCAAGTCCAGGGCGCTCACACAATGGAGGCGCGGCGCCGGTGGGATTGGCAGACGTTGCTCAGTGCCGTGCTGAAGTATGACGAGGCCATCAAGGAGCGCAAGGCCCAGGGGCGGCCGGCGGCCTGGGAGGCTCCCGAGACGCTCCGGACCCAAGGAGGAGACGATGCCCAAGTACGACGATGACTTCCCCTTCGAGGTAGGCGAAGCGGTGCCACTGCAAGCGACCAATAAGGCGGTGCTGATGGACATCGACACGGGACATCGTCTCTGGATACCCAAGTCGGCCATTCACGAGAGCAGCGACGTGCAGACACACCCCCAGGAAGCGGGGACCTTGGTGGTCATGATGTGGTTTGCTCGGGGGCAGGGCTGGGCGGGGCTCAAGCGTTAGTTGAGTTTTTTCAGAAAGGGGGCGTTCGGCGCGGGGGCGTCCTCGTCTTCGTCGGAGATGTCATCCAGGGAGTCCAGCCTGGCCGCCAGGGCCTCGGCGGCGTACCTGGTGGTGTTGGTGTAGTCGGTGCCCTTCGGCGTGATACAGGGGTACGCAGGGGCGTCGCTGGGCCGAATATTCGGGGCGAGGGTCAGACCAGCCTCAGAGATGAATCGTGACGGGTAGGCGTTTTTGATGTTGTCGCCGATGGCAATCTCGCGGACGCAGGAGACGGCCAGCCGCTCTTTGGCTCGGGTCACGCCGACGTAGAACAGGCGGCGTTCTTCCTCGATGTCTTCGCTCAGGCCGTGGGGAAGGATGTTTTCATTGGCGCCGGTCAAGAAAACGTTCTCCCATTCGAGACCTTTCGAGCGGTGCAGGGTGGTCAGGACCACCTTGTTTGGTTTTTCGCCCTTTTTGCGATTGGACTTGGACGCCTCGGCCAGGTCGTCGATGTAGTTCAGCAGCTCGCCCACGGTTGGAAACCGGCGGGAGGCACGGACCAGCTCGCGCACGTTGGATACCTTGGAATTCTCGGCGGTTTCTTCTCCCTCGTCCTTTATCAGCCAGCCAGTGTAGTTGACGGCCAAGATGAGGTCTTCCAGGATGTTGACCGGCCTGCCGGCGTCCCAGGTTTCGGTCCCTTGGGGAGCGGTCTTTTGGGCGGTGATACGGTCAGCCAGGGAGACGAGTAGGTCGGCCCACTTTTCGGCGCTGTCACGCTGACGGGCCTGGATACGGGCCATGGTGCAAGTCTCGCGGGCGACGGTGGGCCAGTGGACACGTTTCCCGGAATGCTTGGCTTGGGCGCGAGCAGTTTTGGCAACCCCGGACAATTTCTCAACAAATGCCTTGCCGAGAAACCGGAAAGGGGCGTTGATACAGCGGCGGACATCGTCCAGGGTACCCCGGCCATCGGCAACACGGAGGTAGGCCAACAGGTCTTTGATTTCTTTGCGGTTGTAGAAGTTGGCCCCACCGATAACCACGTAGGGAATCCGGCGAGAAATGAGGGCCTCTTCGGGGGCGCGGCTCTGGGCATTGACTCGGTACAAGAGGGCGATGTCCCGGGGTTCGGTCCCGTCAGCCAGCAAGGCGGCGATTTCGGTGGCGATGCCTTCGGCTTCGTCATCCAGGTTGTCGTACTCGTTGCAGACGACTTTGCCTTCGGTGCCTTTTTCGCAGACCATCTCCATGTCGAGGCGCGTGGCCGGGTTCATGGCGTTCAGGACTTTGTTGGCCGTGTCGATGATGGCCTGGCCACAGCGGTAGTTGCGGCACATTTGAATGACGGTGGCCGTCCAGCGGTGCTCGAAGGAGAGCAGCATGGAAGGGAGCGCCCCGCGCCACGAATAGATGGCCTGGGAGGGGTCACCTACAAGTAGGTAGTTTCTATGGTCTTTTGCTAGCAGCTCGCCCATGACCATTTGGACCATGGATTGGTCCTGGGCTTCGTCCTGGAGCACCCAGTCATACCGGCCGGCCCAGCGGCGGCGCACCGTCTCGTTGTCCTGGAGCAGTTCGGCGGCGTCGAGCATCATGTCATCGAAGGTCAGGAGCTGGCGGTCGGCCCGGATTTCGTCGGCGCGTTCGTAGACGGCGTTGAGGAGCCGTGGATTGGCTTTGATGCCACCGAATTTTCGTTCGTAGCCAAGGGCGATGGCCATGGCTTCGTCGGAATAGGGGCGGGCCATGTGAGCCTTGCAGAAACCGATGAAATTGCAGGTCAAGTTGAGGTCGCATTGCTTCCAGTCTAGCTCGCGGAAGCCGGCGGCATCCTTCACGCAATACTTGAACCGGTCACGGTCGTCGACGGTCCATTCTGACAGGCCGGGGACTTCGGCGCGGAGCAGCTCATAGGCGACGGAATGGAAAGTGCCGATTCGAGCGCCGGAGCCCGGAAGCATCTTTTTCAGGCGGTCGTTCATTTCGTCAGCCCCGGCCTTGGAGAAAGTCACGGCCAGGATGCGAGAGGGGTCGACCCCTCGTTCTGATACGAGGTAGGCGACGCGGTGGACCAGGGCGCGGGT
>Ga0316195_10000246_pt1 | contig 20039 bp, 17 predicted proteins | sample Phised1_MG_FD_204937 | JGI IMG/M metagenome (GOLD analysis project Ga0316195, IMG submission 204937) | Coastal sediment microbial communities from Maine, United States - Phippsburg sediment 1 | ecosystem: Environmental > Aquatic > Marine > Coastal > Sediment | place: USA: Maine | collected...
CAGGTGTCGGATGGCATCGCGCACATCCACGCTTCGTTCAACAACACGATCGTGACGATCACCGATCGCCAGGGCAACACCTTGTCCTGGGCGACCTCGGGTGGCTCGGGCTTCCGCGGTTCGCGCAAGAGCACGCCGTTCGCTGCCCAGGTCGCGGCCGAGAAGGCCGGCACCGCTGCCCAGGACTACGGCCTGCGGACGGTCGAAGTCCGGGTCTGTGGCCCGGGCCCCGGTCGCGAGTCCGCGGTCCGCGCCCTGAACGGCTGCGGGCTGAAGGTGACGAGCATCGAAGACGTCACGCCTATTCCCCACAACGGTTGCCGCCCGCCCAAGAAGCGGCGCGTCTGAGGGTCAGAAAGTCATGGCGAGGTATCTAGGTCCCAAGTGCAAGCTCTCGCGTCGCGAGGGTACCGACCTGTTCCTGAAGAGTGCAGTCAAGCCTCTCGAGAGCAAGTGCAAGCTGGAAGTGCCGCCGGGCGGCATCAAGGGTGAGCGCCGCACGCGACTCTCCGACTACGGCCTGCAGCTGCGCGAAAAGCAGAAGCTGCGCCGCATGTACGGCGTGCTCGAGAAGCAGTTCCACAACTACTACGTGCGCGCCGCCGGGCGGCCGGGCTCGACCGGCGAGACCCTGCTGCGCTACCTCGAGGGACGCCTCGACAACGTCGTTTACCGCATGGGCTTCGCATCGACCCGCGCGGAGGCCCGCCAGCTGGTGTCCCACAAGGGCATCACGGTGAACGGCGAGCTGGTCAATGTTCCTTCCTATCAGTGCAAGGCCGGTGATGTCATCTCGGTGCGCGACAAGGCGCAGAAGCAGATGCGGATCACCGCGGCCCTTGCCATCGCCACCCAGGTCGGGCTGCCCGACTGGGTCGAAGTCGACGAGAAAAAGTTGACCGGTACGCTGAAGTCGCTGCCTGACCGCGACCAGATCCTGCCGGACATCAACGAAAACCTCGTCGTCGAGCTCTACTCAAAGTAATAGGTGACGGTCATGCAAGGATCCGCCACGGAATTCCTGAAGCCCAAGTCGGTCAAGGTTGCAACCACGGCGCCGCGTCATGCGCGCATCGTGATCGAGCCTTTCGAACGCGGTTTCGGCCATACGCTCGGCAACTCGCTGCGCCGCGTGCTGCTCTCCTCCATGCCCGGCTGTGCCGTGACGGAAGTGGAGATCGACGGGGTGCTCCACGAGTACACCAGCATCGAGGGCGTGCAGGAGGATGTCGTCGACATCCTGCTCAACCTCAAGGGCATTGCAATTCGTATGCACGCGCGCAATGAGACCGAGCTGCGCCTGCACAAGAAGGGCCCGGGTCCGGTGACCGCTGGCGACATCCAGGCCGACCACGATGTCGAAATCGTGAACCCGGACCTCGTGATCGCCACGCTGACCAAGCCAATCGACCTGAACATGACGCTCAAGATCGAGCGCGGCCGCGGCTACCGCCCGGCGGCGCAGCGGATCGAGTTCGAGGAGCAGACCAGGCCGATCGGCCGCCTGCAGCTCGATGCCTCGTTCTCGCCGGTTCGGCGCGTCACCTACGGCGTCGAGTCCGCCCGCGTGGAGCAGCGCACCGACCTCGACAAGCTGATCATCGACATCGAGACCAATGGCACCATCGATCCCGAGGAAGCTATCCGCCGTGCCGGCGGCATCCTCAAGGAACAGCTGACGGTGTTCGTCGAGCTGGAAGGCCAGGGCGAGATCAGCTCGCAGCCGTCCGGCCCGCTGCCCGATCCGATCCTGCTGCGCCCGGTCGATGAGCTCGAGCTCACCGTCCGCAGCGCGAACTGCCTCAAGGCCGAGAATATCCACTATATCGGCGACCTCGTGCAGCGCACCGAAGTCGAGCTGCTGCGTACGCCGAACCTGGGCAAGAAGTCGCTCACCGAGATCAAGGAAGTGCTGGAAAGCCACGGCCTGACGCTCGGCATGCGCATCGAGGGCTGGCCGCCGGCCAGCTTGCGGCGCGAAGAAGAGTTGAAGTCGGCCTGAACTGACGAGTCGAGGAACGAAGGACCATGCGTCACCAATTGTCAGGCCGCCAGCTGTCGCGCAATGCCTCGCACCGCAAGGCGTTGATGCGAAACATGGCTACCGCCCTGCTCCGCTACGAGACCATTCGCACCACGTTGCCCAAGGCCAAGGAACTCCGGCGCGTCGTCGAGCCGCTGATCACCCTTGGCAAGAAGGACAGTCTCGCGGGTCGCAGGCGCGCGTTCGCGCAGCTGCGCGACAACGAGATCGTCGCCAAGCTGTTCGAGGACATCGGCCCGCGCTTCAAGGCTCGCGCCGGTGGCTACACCCGCATCCTGAAGATGGAATCGCGTCCGGGCGATGCCGCGCCGATGGCGCTCATGCAGCTCGTGGACAAGGCCGGCGCGCCGGTGGCCGCCGAGGAGCCGAAGAAGCCCGCCAAGCGCGCGCGCAAGAAAGCGGCGCCTGCTGCCGAGGAAGCTGCCGAGGCCAGGAAGCCGCGCCGCAAGAAGGCCGCTGCGGCCTGAACGATTTCTGCTCCATGCGGGCTGCCAGCGCAGCCTCCCTGGTCGCCAGGGGACAAGCCGGGGTTCGCCCCGGCTTTGCTTTTGTGGTCCGTACCCGCTGGCGGCGGCTGAGGGGTTCCTTCAGCTGGGCCAATGGCCTAATGTTCGGTCTGTCGCGGGGCAGTTAACCAGGAAAGGGGACCATCAATGAGTTTCGCGTCTGAGTTCAAGGACTTTGCCATGCGCGGCAACGTCGTCGACATGGCCGTCGGCATCGTCATCGGCGGGGCCTTCGGCAAGATCGTCTCGTCGCTGGTCGACGCGATCATCATGCCGGTCGTGGGCGCGTTGACCGGGGGTGTCGACTTCTCGGAAATGGCGGTCAATCTTGGCACGGAGGCAGCACCCGTACTGGTCAAGTACGGCATGTTCATCCAGGCCACGGTCGACTTCATCATCGTTGCCTTGGCCATCTTCGTGGTGATCAAGGGCATGAACAAGTTGAAGAAGCCTCCTGAGGCAGCCGCGCCGGCCGCGCCGCCGCCGCCGCGGGAGCAGGTGCTGCTGGAGGAAATCCGCGACCTGCTGAAGAAGTGACGGGACCGGGGCCGGCGCCTGCGCCGGCCCCGAAGCCGCGCTGTCTCAGGCCGCGGCGAAGGCCTCGCGCGTGAGGTTGCGGGGTCCTTCGGGCAGCGCCACTACGTTGTCTTCGATCCGCACGCCGCCGTAGGCGTGCAGGGCCGCGACGCAGTCCCAGTTGATCAGCGACCGCCGCGAGTCACTGCGCGCTTCGGCCAGCAGCAGGTCGATGAAGTAAATCCCCGGCTCGATGGTGACCACGAAGCCTGGCTCGAGGTCGCGGGTCAGGCGCAGATGGGGGTGCCCGGGAGGACGCGGTCTTTCGGCGCCAGACTCGTCGGCCATCAGGCCGCCGACGTCATGCACCTGCAGTCCCAGCAGGTGCCCGATTCCATGCGGGAAGAAGACCCTTGTCACGCCTGCTTCCACGGCCGTGGCCGCATCGCCGTTTACGAGCCCGCAATCCACGAGTACCCCCGCGAGCAGACGATGGGCCTCGAGATGCAGCGCCCGATAGTCGCGACCCGGCGTGACCATCCCTGCCAGGCGCAGCTGGGCAGCCTCCACCGCGGCGACGAGGTCCGCAAAGGCGCCCGGCGAGGCGGCGTAGCTGCGCGTGATGTCGCTGCCATAGGCGCCGAACGGCGCTCCCGCGTCGATCAGGAAGGAGCGGCGCTGGGCCGGTGCCTCGCGGTCCAGGTGCTGATAGTGCAGAACTGCACCATGCTCGTTGCAGGCAACGATGCTGTTGTACGGCAGGTCCTCCTCGCGAGCCCGGGCGGCGCGGCAGTACTCGAGGTGGATGTCGAACTCGCTCGCGCCCGCCCGCCAGGCGTCCCGGGCGGCGCGGTGCGCGGTGGCGCCCGTGGTGCTTGCCCTGGCCAGGCAGGCAAGCTCGAAGGGCGTCTTGGTGGCTCTGTGGTAGTCGAGCATGGCCACCAGACTGTCCGGGTTGGATTCGCCAAGACCTTCCCAGTCGGATGCGGGCTCGCCGAGCACGGCCCAGCGGCGCCCTGCGGGCACGGCGGAGCGTGCTTCGGCGGCATTGCCGACCACGCGCAGGTCGAAGCTCGCCGTCCAGCGGCCATCCGGCGTGCGCGGCGGCATGTGCCAATAGTCGGCCGCCTGCCTGAACAACAGCAGCGGCCGGCAGGAGGGCTCGTACACCAGCAGGCAACCCGGCGCTGCCTCGGGAACCCACAGGCTGAATCCCGGGCTGGCACGGAACGGGTAGGACTGGTCGTCGGCGAAGCGCATCGGCGGCTCGCCGGAGGCAATGATCAGCCCGTCGAAACCGGTTGCCTCGAGTGCGCGGTCCGCGCGCAGCGAGACTGCAGCGAGATGCTCCTGGTAGAGCAGCGGGGAAATGCTGTCCACGTACACCTCCGGTGTGGATGTCGTCTGCGAGATTATCCCGTTTCCACGCGGACGACACATGCCGATCGTGCATCGGGCGGCAGGTTGGCAACGCGTGATTCCCGCCAGGACCGGCCCACTTAGCCGATCTTCAATTGAAAAATCGCAGGGAATCTCTAGAATTACCCACCCCGGCAGGCGTCATGCTCATACCTTGGATGCCACCATAGGGCTGCCGCTTTCAACTGTCCCTCTGTCACCTGCCTGGACATGTCTGGAGCATTGCTGATGAATTCGAAGATTCTGGGCGTCGTCGCCGTGGCGCTGGTGCTTGGCGCCTGCGGTGGCAAGCACGAAGAGGCCGCCAGGCAGAAGGCTGCCGAGGCGGCTGCTTCGATGCAGCAGGCGGCCGACGCGACCAAGGACGCCGCCATCGCTGCAGTCGATGCGACCAGGGAAGGCGCCGCGGACGCGGTTGATGCGACCAGGGAAGCCGCCGCTGACGTCGCCGACGCGACCCGTGACGCTGCCGCCGATGCGGCCGAGACAGTCGAGAAGGCTGCCGGTGACGCCGCCGACGCCGTGAAGAAGTAAGACAGCGCTTCCAGGGACTGTCCAGGCCGGGCGGATGGCGCGGGATGCTTGCCGCGGCACCGCCCGGTTTTTTTTGAGGACATGACATGGCCGTCAGCATCCGCGACGCAAGGAGATCCGAGGAGGACCGCAAGTGGATAGAGCGGGCCTACCGCCTGTACCTGGACGACCTGGGCGCGGGCGGGACCGGGGTCTTCCCCGCGCTCACGGTGACCGGGCAGGCGCCGCAGGACCTGTTGGCTTCGTGGTTCCGCGATCAGCGCTTGACCCCGTTCGTGCTGCTGCACGAGGGGCAGCCGGCCGGCTTTGCACTCGTCCAGCGAACCTCCGTTCAGGGCTCGGGGCCGCAGGCGGCCTTTCGCCTGACGGAATTCTTCGTCAGCCGGCCGATGCGTCGGCTCGGTGTCGGCCGGGAAGCGGCCAGGCTGCTGTTCAATCGTTTCCAGGGGCAATGGCTGGTGCCGGAATCGACACGCAACCGCCAGGCGGTAGAATTCTGGCGTCGGGTAATCCGCGACTACACGCGTGGTCGCTACCGGGAGCGACTCGCGGGTGACGAGTTGCAGCACACGTTCACCAGCCGGAGCGAAGCGAATGACCAGGTCTGAGCAGACTCTCAGTCTCTGCGGCAGCTGCGGCAAAGACGGTTGCCCACAGCGCATCCTGAGGAGCATGAGATGGCAAGTCATCTGCGGATCGGAACGACCCTTCTGGCGGCAGCGGGGCTGGCGAGCATGAGTGCCGTGGGAGAAGCCCCGGGGCGGCGCCCCGGCGAGTCCTTCGTTACGCGTTCGGAGGTGCTGGCACCTGTAGCGATGGCCGCGACCAGCCAGCCGCTGGCCACCGAGGCGGCCCTGGCGGTCATGCGGCGCGGCGGGTCGGCGGTAGATGGCGCCATTGCGGCCAACGCGGTCCTGGGCCTGGCCGAGCCGACCGGCGCCGGCGTGGGTGGCGATCTGTTTGCCATTGTCTGGGATCCGGAGGCGCAGAAGCTTTACGGGCTCAACGCCAGCGGCCGCTCGCCACGATCGCTGACGCTCGACTATTTCAAGTCTCACGGCATCACGCATATCCCGCCGCTCGGACCATTGCCGGTGACGGTGCCCGGCGCGGTGGACGGCTGGTTCGAGCTGCACGGCCGCTTCGGCCGCCTGCCGATGAGTGACGTACTGGCGCCGGCCATCGGCTACGCCCGGAACGGCTTTCCGGTCACCGAGGTCATTGCCAACGGCTGGCAGCGCAACGCCCGCGCGCTGGAGAAATTCCCGGGTTTCCGCGAGACCTTCATGCCAGGCGGTCACGCCCCGGCGAAGGGCGAGATGTTCGCGAATCCCCGGCTTGCCAGGACCTACGAGGCGATCGCCAAAGACGGTCGTGACGCCTTCTACAAGGGAGATATCGCGCGGGCGATCGACGCCTACATGAAGGCCAACGGCGGGTTCCTGTCCTACGAAGACCTGGCCACGCATCACTCGCAGTGGGTCGAGCCCGTGTCGGTCAACTATCGTGGCTACGACGTCTGGGAACTGCCACCGAACGGCCAGGGCATCGCGGCCCTGCAGATGCTCAACATGCTCGAGGGTTTCGACCTGCAGAAGATGGGCTTTGGCAGCGCCGACTACCTGCACGTCCTGGCGGAGACCAAAAAGCTGGTTTTCGAGGATCGCGCACGCTACTACGCCGATCCGGATTTCGCGGTGATCCCGCTCCAGCGGCTGCTGTCGAAGGACTACGCCAGGGAGCGCCGCGCGCTGATCGACATGACCCATGCGGCGACAAACTATCCGCCGGGAGTGATGCCCGGCGCGAAGTCGGACACTGTCTACCTGACCGTCGCGGATGGCGACGGCATGATGGTGTCGTTGATCCAGAGCAATTACCGCGGCATGGGTTCGGGCATGACGCCGGGTGAACTCGGTTTCGTTCTGCAGGACCGCGGCGAACTCTTCTCCCTGACCCCGGGTCATCCCAACGTGTTTGCACCCGGCAAGCGGCCTTTCCACACGATCATCCCGGCTTTCGTGACGCGGAACGGCAAGCCGCTGATCAGCTTCGGCGTGATGGGGGGCGACATGCAGCCACAGGGGCATGTGCAGGTGCTGGTCAACATGATCGATTTCGGCATGAACCTGCAGGAGGCGGGGGACGCACCCCGGCTGCGGCACGACGGGTCCAGCCAGCCGACTGACGAGATGATGACCGATGGCGGCGAACTCGCGCTGGAAGGCGGCTTCGACCCAGCCGTCATCGCCGAGCTCCGGCACCGCGGGCACCGCATCGCGGAGCTTCGCGGGGACTTCGGCGGCTACCAGGCGATTCGCCGCGATCCTGGCAACGGCAGCTACGCCGGCGCGTCCGAGTCGCGCAAGGACGGCCAGGCAGCAGGCTTCTAGATCGGGGACAGTTTACTCAATTCGCCAGCACCCTCTCACTTCGAGGCGGGCTGAATGAAATGAGTAAACTGTCCCCGATTCCATCAGGGTCAGTGCTGGTGCCCCGATGGTGCATCCGTCGCAGTCGCCGGCACTACCTGCGCCTCGACTCGCCGGGTGCCCGCGTGCTCGAAGTTCATGACCAGGGGCAGACTCTCACCCTCGACCAGCGGTGACTTGAGGCCCATCAGCATGACGTGGGTCCCGCCCGGCTCCAGCACCACCCGCTCGCCGGCCGCGACCGGCAGCGGGTCGACGCGACGCATTTTCATGAGGTCACCGTCGTGAACCATGATGTGCACTTCGCAGCGCTCGGCGCGTTCGGCCGAGACTGCCAGGAGCCGGTCGGCCTGGCCGGCCGCGTTGTCGATGACCAGGTAGACCGCGCCGACCGGCGCGCCGGGCGCGGTGGCCCGCGCCCAGGCGCCTGTGACGGTCAGCGCCGGTGGCGTTTGGGCCACGGCGGCCAGCATCGCGATCGAGCCAGCGACGGCAATGAAGAAGGCGGACCGTCGTCTCATGAGTCTCTCCCGGGTGAACACGCTCAGGCGCTGCGGCGCGCCGGGCTGCCGGGACGCTTCAGCATCGGCTCGAGATAGCGGCCCGTGTAACTTGCCTTCAAACGCGCGACCTGCTCCGGCGTGCCTTCGGCGATCACGCGGCCGCCGCCGTCGCCGCCCTCGGGCCCGAGGTCGATGAGCCAGTCAGCGGTCTTGATGACGTCGAGGTTGTGCTCGATGACCACGACTGTGTTCCCCTCGTCGCGCAGCCGGTGAAGCACGCCGAGTAGTTGCTCTACATCGTGGAAGTGCAGGCCGGTAGTCGGCTCGTCGAGTATGTACAGGGTGCGACCCGTGGATCTCTTCGAAAGTTCCTTGGCCAGCTTGACGCGCTGCGCCTCGCCTCCCGACAAGGTGGTCGCGTTCTGGCCCAGCCGCAGGTAGGACAAACCGACGTCCATCAGTGTCCGGAGCTTGCCGGAGACCACGGGCACGGCCTGGAAGAAGCCGAGCGCATCCTCGACGGTCATGTCCAGCACTTCGTGGATGCTCCGGCCCTTGTAGTGCACCTCGAGCGTCTCGCGGTTGTAGCGCTTGCCCTTGCAGACGTCGCAAGGCACGTACACGTCCGGCAGGAAGTGCATTTCAACCTTGATTACGCCGTCGCCCTGGCAGGCCTCGCAGCGGCCGCCCTTGACGTTGAAGCTGAACCTGCCCGGCTTGTAGCCGCGCGAGCGGGACTCCGGCGTCGCAGCGAACAGTTCGCGTATCGGCGTGAACAAGCCGGTGTAGGTCGCCGGGTTCGAGCGCGGCGTACGACCTATGGGGCTCTGGTCGATGTCGATGACGCGGTCCACCTGGTCCAGCCCCTCGATGCCGTCGCAGGGCGCCGAGTCGTACGACGCGTCGTTCAGGTGTTCCGCGACGCGCCGGTAGAGGGTGTCGTTGACCAGGGTGGACTTGCCCGAGCCGGAGACGCCCGTTACGCAGGTCATCAGGCCCAGCGGAAAATCGACGGTCACCTGCTGGAGGTTGTTGCCGCGCGCGCCGATCACCCGCAGATAGCGCTTGCGGTCGCGCGGATTTCGCGCCTTTGGCACCTCGATGCGGCGCCGGCCCGAAAGATACTGGCCGGTGACCGAGTCCGGATGGGCCTCGACCTCGGCCGGCGTGCCCTGGGCCACGACATGTCCGCCATGGACGCCCGCCCCGGGGCCGAGGTCCACCACGTGATCGGCCTGGCGGATGGCGTCCTCGTCGTGCTCGACGACGATCACGGTGTTGCCCAGGTCCCGCAGGCGGTGCAGCGTGTCGAGCAGCCGCTGGTTGTCACGCTGGTGCAGGCCGATCGAGGGTTCGTCGAGGATGTACATGACGCCGACCAGGCCGGAGCCGATCTGGCTGGCCAGCCGGATGCGCTGAGCCTCGCCGCCCGACAGGGTCTCCGCGCTACGGTCCAGGGTCAGGTAGTCCAGGCCCACGTCCACCAGGAAGCCGAGGCGATCGCCGATTTCCTTCACCACCTTGGCGGCGATTTCGCCGCGCCAACCCTCCAGTCGCATGCCCTTGAAGAACGCCTGCGCGTGGCCGACCGACAAGGCGGAGATTTCAGGCAGGCTGCGGCCGCCAACGAATACGTTGCGTGCCGCCCGGGTCAGGCGGGTGCCTTCGCATTCCGGGCAGGTGCGCGTGCCCAGGTAACGTGACAGCTCCTCGCGCACCGACAGCGACTCGGTCTCGCGGTATCGCCGCTCGAGGTTGTTGATCACGCCTTCGAAGCGATGCTTGCGCTTTACAGTGCGGCCCCGCGAGTCGAAGTAACGGAACTCCACCTCTTCCTCGCCGCTGCCGTACATCAGCACGTCGCGCGACTTGTCGGGCAGGTCTTCCCACGGGGACTCGGGATCGAAGCCGTAGTGCTGGGCCAGCGCCAGGACCATCTGGTAGTAGTAGGCGTTGCGCCGGTCCCAGCCACGTACCGCGCCACCGGCCAGCGAAAGCGACGGTTGCGAGACCACTCTCGCCGGATCGAAGAACTGCTTGACGCCCAGGCCGTCGCAGGCCGCGCAGGCGCCTGCCGGGTTGTTGAAGGAAAACAGCCTCGGCTCGAGCTCCGACAGCGAGTAGCCGCAGACGGTGCAGGCGAACTTGTCGGAGAAGACCATCTCCTCGCGTTCGGGCTCCTCTAGGAAGGTGATCTTCGCCACGCCGTCGCCCAGCCTCAGCGCCGTTTCGAAGGATTCCGCGAGGCGCTGGCCCAGGTCGGGGCGCACCTTGAAGCGATCCACCACGGCCTCGACCGTGTGCTTGCGCCTGAGGTCGAGCTTCGGCGGGTTGTCGAGTTCGGTCAGCTTGCCGTCCACCCGGGCGCGGATGAAGCCGCGACCGCGCAGTTCCTCGAAGACCTGCAGGTGCTCGCCCTTGCGGTCCTTGACCACGGGCGCGAGCAGCGCCAGCGGCGTGCCCTCGGGAAGCCGCAGGACCTGGTCGACCATCTGGCTGACGGTCTGCGCGGACAGGTCCATGCCGTGGTCGGGGCAGCGCGGGATGCCCGCCCTCGCATACAGCAGGCGCAGGTAGTCGTAGATCTCGGTGACCGTGCCGACGGTGGAGCGCGGATTGTGCGAGGTGGATTTCTGTTCGATCGAGATGGCCGGCGAGAGACCCTCGATGGAGTCGATATCCGGCTTTTCCATCATCGACAGGAACTGCCGCGCATAGGCCGACAGCGATTCGACGTAGCGGCGCTGACCCTCGGCATAGATGGTGTCGAAGGCAAGCGAGGACTTGCCGGATCCCGACAGGCCGGTGAACACGATCAGCCGATCGCGGGGGAGGTCGAGGTCGATGGCCCGCAGGTTGTGAGTACGCGCGCCGCGAATCCGAATTGTCTGGATGCTCATGTATGTCCGCTGCCGGCCCAGCCAGCCGAAGTGAGCCACATAGAATACCTGCCGCCTTGCGGCTGCGGCAAAACCCTTGTCGGTCCGCGACCGGAGACCGCGGGCGGCCTGCCCGGAGCCGGCCGCGGGACCCCGGGAAGGGCCAGTCGTCGAAAATTGGCGCGTTTACCGCTGATTCGTCCCGGTGTCGCCGGGGTCCCGGGCAGACTAGAATAGGGCCTGCAGCAGGGCCGGGGCCGACTTGCGGACCCGGCCGTCAAACGAATCCAGATCGAGGTGAATTCCATGGCACGAGGCGTCAACAAGGTCATCCTGGTCGGCAACCTGGGGCAGGATCCACAGAGCCGTGCCATGCCCAGCGGCAAGGCTGTCGTCAACCTGCGGATCGCCACGAGTGACCAGTGGCGCGACAAGCAGACCGGCGAGAACAAGGAAAACACCGAGTGGCACACGGTGGTCATGTTCGACCGGCTGGCCGAGGTCGCCGCGGAATACCTGCGCAAGGGGTCCCAGGTCTACATCGAGGGCAGGCTGCGCACGCGCAAGTGGCAGGACAAGGAAGGCAACGACCGCTACTCCACCGAGATCGTCGCCAACGACATGCAGATGCTCGGCGGCCGTGGCGGTGGCGGTGGTGGTGGCTACGAGCGTGAGGCCCCGGCCCGTTCGGGCGGCTCGACCGGCCCCGCGTCCGACAGCTCGTCCGGCGCCACCGGCAGCCGCGACGATTTCGACGACGACATCCCGTTCTGAGGGCCCAACGCGGCGGATCCCGGCCGATGGCCCGCCGGAGCCTGCGGCCCGGGGTGGACCGGCGCCGCGGGCCCGGAACGAGGCAAGGAGCTGCCTAAACTCCTTTTCATTCAATCGGGTAGCCCGCCAGCAAAAAGGGGGATTCGCTGCTGTCGCCCTTCAATCGCGCCGGCAAAACAGCTACCCTAACGGCCCTTTATCCACCGCATCCGCGATCCGTCATGGCCGGTCGGCTCTATATCACGACCTTCGGTTGCCAGATGAACGAGTACGACTCCGCCCGCATGGTGGACGTGCTGCGTGAAACGCAGGGTCTCGAACTCACGGATGACCCGTCGCTGGCGGACGTCGTGCTGCTCAACACCTGCTCGGTCCGTGAAAAGGCCCAGGAAAAGGTGTTCTCCCACCTGGGGCAATGGCGCCTGCTCAAGGAGCAGAAGCCGGGACTCGTCATCGGCGTGGGCGGTTGCGTCGCCAGCCAGGAGGGTGAGGGGCTGCTCGAGCGGGCCCCGTTCGTGGACCTGGTGTTCGGGCCGCAGACCATCCATCGGCTGCCGGAGATGATTACCGGCTTGCGCCAAAGTGGCCGCTCGCAGGTGGACGTGTCGTTCCCCGAGATCGAGAAATTCGATCGACTGCCCGAGCCGCGGGCCGACGGGGCGACCGCTTTCGTCTCGATCATGGAGGGCTGCAGCAAGTTCTGCAGCTTCTGTGTGGTGCCCTATACGCGGGGCCAGGAAATGAGCCGCCCCTTCGCCCAGGTGATGGCCGAAGTGGAGGCGCTCGCTGCGCAGGGCGTGCGCGAGGTCATGCTGCTGGGGCAGAACGTCAACGCCTACCTCGGGCCCATGGCCGGCGGCACCGACTGCGACCTGGCCACGTTGATCCGCTTTGTCGCCCGCGTGCCGGGCATCGAGCGGATCCGCTTCACGACCTCGCATCCGGTCGAGTTCACGGATGCGCTGATCGAGGCCTACGCCGACGTGCCGAAGCTCGCGAGCTACCTGCACCTGCCGGTGCAGAGCGGTTCCGACCGTGTCCTGTCGCTGATGAAGCGCGGCTACACGTCCCTCGAATACAAGCAGAAGATCCGCAGGCTGAAGGCGGCCCGGCCCGGCATCAGCATCTCCTCCGACTTCATCGTCGGTTTCCCGGGCGAGACCGATCGCGACTTCGAGCAGACCATGAACCTGATCGCCGAGGTTGGTTTCGACCAGTCCTTCAGCTTCGTCTACAGCCGCCGTCCGGGGACGCCTGCCGCGTCGCTGCCTGACGACGTGCCGCGCGAGGTCAAGCAGCAGCGACTGGCCATCCTGCAGCACCGCATCAACCAGCAGGCACAGGAGATCGGGCGCGGCATGCTCGGCAGCGTGCAGCGCGTGCTGGTGGAAAGGCCCTCGAAGAAGGACCCGGCGCAGCTGGCTGGGCGCACCGAGAACATGCGCTGGGTCAATTTCGACGCCCCGTCGTCGCTGCTGGGCGAATTTGCCGAGGTGCTGATCACCGAGGTCCTGCCCAACTCGATGCGCGGCCGCCTGCTCGCGGCCACCGACGATCGGCCCGTATCGCTCACCGCATGAGTCCCGCTTGACTACAGAATCCAGCCACGACGTGTCATTCGAGGGAGCCGGCAACGAGCGCCTCGCCGCCGTGTGCGGTCCGCTGGACCAGCACCTCAGGCAGATCGAGGAGCGGATGAACGTCCAGATTCGCCATCGTGGCGGACGCTTTTCCGTACTGGGTGCTCGCGCCGAAGCGGGCGCCGCGGTGCTCAGCGCCCTCTATGGTCGCTCGGCCGAGGGCCCGGTGACGCCGGAAGACGTCCACCTGGCGATCCAGGAAGCGGGCATGGAACCCACCGGGCCGGCCGATGTGCTCTCCGTCCACACGCATCGCGGACTCATCCGCGGGCGTGGGCCGAACCAGGTGACCTACCTGCAGAACATGCATGAGTACGACCTGACCTTCGGGATCGGCCCCGCCGGCACGGGCAAGACCTACCTGGCCGTCGCCTGCGCCGTCGAGGCCCTGCAACGCGACGCCGTGCGCCGCATCGTACTGGTCAGGCCGGCGGTCGAGGCGGGCGAGCGCCTCGGCTTCCTGCCGGGAGACATGGCCCAGAAGGTGGATCCTTACCTGAGGCCGATGTACGACGCGCTCTACGAGATGATCGGCTTCGAGCGCGTAGCCAGGCTGATCGAGAGGAACATCATCGAGGTGGCCCCCCTGGCTTTCATGCGTGGCCGTACGCTCAACGAATCGTTCATCATCCTCGACGAGGCACAGAACACGACCATCGAGCAGATGAAGATGTTCCTGACGCGCATCGGCTTCGGATCCCGCGCGGTCGTCACCGGCGACATCACGCAGACCGACCTGCCGGCACATCGCCAGTCCGGGCTGCGCCAGGCGATGGACGTGCTGGCCAACGTACCCGGGATCGCCTTCAGCCACTTTACGGCTCGGGATGTCGTGCGGCATGCGCTGGTGGCGAGGATCGTCGAGGCTTACGAGCGGAGTAGTCCGCCGGAGGGCATCCCATGACCGTCATGCTGGACGTGCAGTACGGCACACGGCGGCCCTGGGCGCCGGCGGTGCCGACGTTGCGGCGCTGGGCCGCGGCGGCCACCGCTGCCGTGGCGGGCCGCGCCAGGCTAGGGCTGCGGGTGGTCGACGCGGCGGAGGGTCGCCGGCTCAACAGGACCTACCGCGGCAAGGACAAGGCGACCAATGTCCTGTCTTTCGGCGGAACCGGCGCCCGGTTGCCGACGGGCGAGCGCTTTCTCGGCGACCTGGTGATCTGCGCGCCCGTGGTCGCGCGCGAGGCGCGTGCACAGGGCAAGGCGCTGCGCGCACACTGGGCGCACATGGTCGTGCACGGTACGCTTCACCTGCTGGGCCTGGATCACGGCGACGCCCGCGAGGCGGGCGAGATGGAGCGGATGGAAACCGGGATCCTGGCCGGGCTCGGTTACGACAACCCTTACGAGGTCGGCAGACGATGACGGACGAAGGCCCCAAGACGAGCTGGTTCAGGCGGCTGGTAGGCGGCGGCGAGCCGCGCGATCGCGCGGAACTGGTCGAGGAACTGCACGAGGCCGGCCGGCGCGGCCTGATTGAGGCCGATGCGCTGTCCATGATCGAGGGCGTGCTCGAGGTCGCCGACCTGCAGGTCCGGGACATCATGGTGCCGCGCTCGCAGATGGTGGTCCTGGACCGGGAAGCTCCGCCCGAGAAGCTGCTGCCGGTCATCGTCGAATCGGGCCATTCGCGCTTCCCCGTGATCGGCGAGGACCGCGACCAGGTCGTCGGCATCCTGCTGGCCAAGGACCTGCTGCGCTATTTCGGCGAGGGCGGCAGCGACGAGTTCGACATGCGCGAGGTGCTCAGGCCGGCCGTCTTCGTCCCGGAGAGCAAGCGGCTCAACGTGCTGCTCAAGGAATTCCGCGTCAGCCGCAACCATATGGCGGTGGTCGTGGACGAGTACGGCGGCGTGTCGGGGCTGGTCACCATCGAGGACGTGATCGAGGAGATCGTCGGCGACATCGCCGACGAATACGACATCGAGGAAGACCAGACGATCCGGCGTGACGCCGAGCGGCAGTTCACCGTGCACGCCCTGGCACGCATCGAGGACTTCAACGAGTTCTTCGGCACGCAATTCAGCGACGAGGAGTTCGACACCATTGGCGGCCTGGTGATGCACCAGTTCGGGCGATTGCCGAAGCGAGGCGAAGCGGTCGCGATCGACGGCTTCGAGTTCAAGGTGCTGCGTTCCGATCGCCGTCGCATCGACCTGCTGCGGGTCACCAGCCCGAGCGACGTGCCGCCCGCCGAAGCCGCGGGTTGATCGCCGTGCCGGCTGCGACGCTGCTGGCAGCCGCAAGGCGCTACGGTGCCTGGGTCGCCTTCGCCACGGGTGCGGCCTGTTCCCTGTCCTTTGCGCCGGCGGAGCTGTTCGCGCTCGCCATTGCCTGCCCGGCGGTCCTGTTCCTGCTGTGGGAAGAGGCAACCCCTCGACGGGCCGCCTGGCTCGGCTTCTGCTACGCCTCCGGCCTGTTCTTGTCCGGGACCTACTGGATCTACACGGCGGTCCACGTCTTCGGCAAGGCGCCCATCTGGCTGGCCCTGTTCCTGATGGCGGGCCTGGTCGCAATCATGGCGGCCTACTACGCCCTGGTCGGCTGGGCCGTGGCGCGTTTCCTGCCGCGCAGCACGGCGCGCCGCTGGCTGCTCGTTTTGCCGGCGGCCTGGGTGCTGATGGAGTGGCTGCGCGGCTGGCTTTTCAGCGGCTTTCCCTGGCTGGAGATCGGCTATGCGCACAGCGATTCGCCGCTGGCAGGCTACGCCCCGCTGGGAGGCGTGCACCTGGTGACCCTGGTGAGCCTCTTCACCACGGGTGCCGTCGTGACGGCGACGCGTGGCACGGTCCGTGAGCGGACCGTGGCGGTCGTCGTTGCGGTGCTGCTGTGGACTGCCGGCGCGGCGCTGCGCGAACGGGCGTGGACGACGCCCGTCGGCGACGAGATCACGGTCGCGATCGTGCAGGGGGCCATCCCGCAGGATCTGAAGTGGCAGGACGGTCATCGCCAGGAGACCCTGGATCTCTACCGCAAGATGACCGAAGGCGTGCTTGGCACGCGACTCATCGTCTGGCCCGAAGCGGCGCTGCCGGTGCTGGCTCACGAAGCCGGTCCTTACCTCGCCAACCTCTGGACGGAGGCCCAGCGCCATGGCTCGAGCCTGATGCTGGGGCTGCTGCGCTACGACGCCGGCACGGGCAAGTACTACAACGGCCTGATGGCGCTGTCGGGCGAGAACGTCGGCTGGTACTACAAGCGTCGCCTGGTGCCTTTCGGCGAGTTCTTTCCGGTACCGAAGGTGGTCCGCAGCTGGATGCGGCTGATGAGCCTGACCTACGTGGACATGACCCCCGGCGCCGACGACCAGCCGCCGCTCGACGCCGCGGGGCAGAAGGTCGGCGTGACGATCTGCTACGAAGATGCCTACGGCTCCGAGCAGCTGGCGGTGCTCGAGCAGGCGACACTGCTGGTCAACGTGACCAACAACGCCTGGTTCGGCGATTCCACCGCGCCCCATCAACAGCTGCAGATGGCGCGATTTCGCGCCCTGGAGGCCGGCCGCTACCTGGTCCGTGCGACCTCCAACGGCATCAGTGCGATCATCGCGCCGGACGGCCGGGTCGTCGATCAGGCGGCCCAGTTCGTTCCCGAGGTGTTGCGCGGGACCATCAGGCCGTTTTCGGGACTGACGCCCTATGCCCGTTCCGGCAACTGGCCGGTGCTGGGCCTCGGTGTCCTGATGCTGGCGCTCGGCGCCGGCCTGGGGGCCCTGAAGGTCCCGCTGCGCCGGGCGTAGCTACCCCGACGCTGGGCGGTTCAGTTCGCGGCAGGGGTGCCGGGTCGGGTATCCTTTCCTGCTATCCCGAACCCAGCCGGCTTCACCATGCAGGAACGCTACGACCCCGCCGTCATCGAGTCCGCCGCACAGCGGTACTGGACGGAACATCATTGTTTCGAGGTCCGGGAAGATTCCTCGCGGCCCAAGTACTACTGCCTGTGCATGTTCCCCTATCCCAGCGGCCGCCTGCACATGGGCCACGTGCGCAACTACACGATCGGCGACGTGATCGCGCGCTTCATGCGCATGCGCGGCCACAACGTGCTGCAGCCGATGGGCTGGGACGCCTTCGGCCTGCCGGCGGAGAACGCGGCGATGGCCAACGGCGTGCCGCCGGCCCGCTGGACCTGGGAAAACATCAGCTACATGAAGCGGCAGCTGCAGTCGCTCGGCTTCGGCATCGACTGGTCGCGCGAGGTCGCGACCTGCAGCCCGGACTACTACGAGTGGAACCAGTGGTTGTTCCTGCGGATGCTCGAGCGGGGCATCGCCTACAAGAAGACCGGCGTGGTCAACTGGGATCCGGTCGACCAGACGGTGCTGGCGAACGAGCAGGTCATCGACGGCCGCGGCTGGCGCACCGGGGCGCTGGTCGAGAAACGCGAAATCCCGATGTACTACCTCAGGATCTCGCAATACGCCGAGGAACTCCTCGGCGCACTCGATGGGCTGGAAGGCTGGCCCGAGCGTGTGCGGCTGATGCAGGCAAACTGGATCGGTCGCAGCGAGGGTGTGAACCTGTCCTTTCCCTACGACCTGGACGGCGAGCGGGGTGAGCTGAGGGTCTTCACGACGCGCGCCGACACGATCATGGGCGTGACCTTCGTGGCAGTGGCGGCGGAGCATCCGCTGGCTGCACGCGCGGCCGCGAGGGACGCGAAGCTCAGGGAATTCGTCGACGAATGCCGCCGCGGATCGCTCATGGAAGCCGACATCGCGACGATGGAAAAGCTCGGCATGCCCACCGGCCAGTTCGTCTCGCATCCCCTGACCGGCCAGCCGGTCGAGGTCTGGGTCGGGAACTATGTGCTCATGGGCTACGGGGAAGGCGCGGTGATGGGCGTCCCGGGCCACGACGAGCGCGACTTCGCCTTCGCCAGGAAATACGGCTTGCCCATCACCCAGGTCATCGAGGTCGAGGGCAAGCCTTATTCAACCGATGCCTGGGAAGCCTGGTACGCGGACGAGGGCCGCTGCGTCAATTCCGGGCCGTACGACGGCCTGGACTACACCGCCGCCGTGGATGCCATCGCGGCCGACCTGCAGGCGAAGGGGCTGGGACGCAAGCAGGTCAACTGGCGCCTGCGTGACTGGGGCATATCCCGGCAGCGCTACTGGGGATGCCCGATCCCGATCATCCACTGCGAAAGCTGCGGCGACGTGCCCGTGCCGGATGAGCAGCTGCCGGTCCGCCTGCCCGAGGAACTGGTGCCGGACGGCTCCGGAAGTCCGCTGGCCAGGACCCCGTCCTTCGTCAATTGTTCCTGCCCCCGCTGCGGCGCTGCGGCCCGGCGTGAAACCGACACGATGGACACCTTCGTCGACTCCTCCTGGTACTACTTCCGCTATGCCTGCCCGGGCAGCGACCAGGCGATGATTGACGAGAGGGCGTCGTACTGGATGCCGGTCGACCAGTACATTGGCGGTATCGAACACGCGATCCTGCACCTGCTGTACTCGAGGTTCTGGACGCGCGTGATGCGGGACTGCGGCCTGACCACCCAGTCCGAGCCCTTTGCCAACCTGCTGACCCAGGGCATGGTGCTGAACGAGATCTTCTATCGCGACGCGGGCGGCGGACGGATGAACTATTACAACCCGGCCGACGTCGAGATCAGCGTGGACGAGAAGGGTGCGCGCACGGCTGCCGTGCTCAAGGCGGACGGCCAGCCGGTGCTCTCGGACGGCATGGGCAAGATGTCCAAGTCGAAGAACAACGGTGTCGATCCCCAGGCCCTGGTGGACCGCTACGGCGCGGACACGCCCCGGCTGTTCATGATGTTCGCCTCGCCCCCGGAACAGACGCTCGAATGGTCGGACGAAGGCGTGGAAGGCGCCTTCCGCTTCATGAAGCGGCTATGGCGTGCCGTCTACCTGCACGCCAGTGCGGGCCCCGCGCCCGGGCTCGATCCCGCGACCCTGGACGACGCGCAGCGGGACCTGCGCAGGCTCGCCCACCAGACGCTGGCCAAGGTGACCGACGACATGGGCCGCCGCCGCACCTTCAACACGGCGATTGCGGCGGTCATGGAGTTGCTGAACGCCGTTGGCCGCTTCGAGGACTCATCCGTCCAGGGCAGGGCCGTGGTCCAGGAGGCGCTCGAGCTGGCGGTGCTGATGCTCTCGCCGATCGTGCCGCATGCAACCCACGCGCTGTGGGGCGACCTCGGTCATGCCGGTGCGCTCGTCGACGTGTCCTGGCCGGAACCGGATCCGGCCGCGCTCAGGCAGGACTCGGTCGAGATCGTGGTCCAGGTCAACGGCAAGCTGCGCAGCCGTCTGAGCCTGCCCGTGGGCGCGAACGAGCAGCAGGCCCGGGAGGCAGCGCTGGCCGATGCCAACGTGGCCAAGTTCGTCGGCGACAAGCTGGTGCGCAAGCTGATCTACGTACCTGGCAAGCTCGTCAACGTGGTCGTCTGAGATGCAGGCCGCAAGATTCTGCCTGGTGCTGCTCGCAACCGGCTTGCTCGCGGGTTGCGGCTTCCAGCTGCGGGGCGACGTCGAGCTGTCGGCCAGGATGCAAGCCCCGTACCTTGAGGCGACCGACCGCTACACGCCTTTCTATGGCGAACTCAAGGCGGCGCTGGTCGGGGCGGGTGCGGCGCTGTCACCGTCGAGCCAGTCGGCTTCCGCAGTCGTGCATATCCACCGCGACGAGACGGGTCGCAAGATCCTGACCATTTCGGCCCAGAACACGCCGGAGGAGTACGAGGTGTTCTACACGGTCGAGTACTCGGTCAGTGCAGCGGGGGCGGAGATACTCCCGCGGCAGAAGCTGACCCTGACGCGGG